>Ga0184619_10000619_pt1 | contig 12114 bp, 11 predicted proteins | sample PLM0_60_b1_FD_133146 | JGI IMG/M metagenome (GOLD analysis project Ga0184619, IMG submission 133146) | Groundwater sediment microbial communities from an aquifer in East River, Colorado, USA - PLM0_60_b1 | ecosystem: Environmental > Terrestrial > Soil > Riparian zone | place: USA: East River...
ACGCGCGTAAAAGGGGTCGGTCACGTTTTGCCGAGTGGTGAAAAATCCCGCTCCTACGTGGATCGGCTCACCGCTTTGGAGCAGGAGGCTAAACAGAAGCAAGTCGGCGCTTGGTCCACGTCAGCCGCAGAGAAAAAGGAGAGCAACTGAGCTGTGAAGAATTGAACGGCCTGAGGTCTATACCTGTCTCACGATTCACCATGATTAAAATTCTCGGAACAGCAGTAGTAGCGGCAGCGATGCTCGCGGGATCGACCGCTTTCGCAGGTGACAAAGCGTGTTGCGCGAAGGGCGCCTCGCACACTGAAAAGGCGGCGTGCGCTGATTTGGCATCATTGAACCTCACGGCCGAGCAAAAGAGCAAAATTGAAGCGTGGCAGACTGAATGCATCAAAGACGGCTGCACAAAGGAAAGCCGAAGAACCTTCCTGAAACAGGCCAAAGCAATTCTTTCCGCTGACCAGTTCGCCAAGCTGAAGGAACAGTGCAAAGGCTCTGGAAAGAAAACTGAGACCTGATCGCGAAGTAGATGTCGATTTTGTTTCTGTTGTCACATCGGACTCCTTGAAGCATTGAAGCAGTAGGTGCATCGTAAGCCGCTTACGATGGCTGATACAGCAACATGTGCGGGTGGATCGAGCGCTTCGCGCTCAATGTTAAAAATGTCGGCGAAGCCGAGACGCAATTATCATAGCCCGACGGAGCGGCCGATCCACCTTGCGCCGGCGCGATTTTTATCAGTCGAATCCTGAGAAGTTGATCACTTCTCCATCGGGAATGAGGAGGCTGTGCTTTCTCGTACGCGAGCGATCAGGCGTATTGAAGATCACGAGATAGCCGTAGAGATGCCAGCCATTTAGGTCCGGCAAATCGGCTGCCTTCGGTTCACTTTGCCAATCGATTTTTGAAAGAGCGAATGCATCTGCCTTCATCCATCTCATGACGATATCCTTGCGAACCGCAAACGAACAGAACGATTGCGCCTAACGAAACGAGAATCGATTTCTTCATCTTTGGTTCTCAGATTGAGATTCGGCCGCCAGCATTCTGCGGATTCCTTCAATGCGCGCGCGCAACTTGTCAAAATGCGATCCCGGCCAGTAAATTTGGCCGCAACCCGCGCAGCGCCGGAATTCCTCATAATAGATTCGTGTGAGCGGCTCGAGCTTCTCAATCACTTCGGCTTTCTCTACTTTTTCGAGCAGCGCATTGCAACGCAGGCAACGCGTAAATGGAGCGATCGCACAAAAGAGATCAAAGCGGCGCATTACTTCGATGGTTTGTTCCGCCGCGTCTTGGGAGCGCGGATAATAGCCATGTCGCACCACCTTGTGCATGAGCAGCCAGCGATCGCGCGTGAGCAAGGCCCGATTCTCGATATTCATGACGGCGAGCAATTGTCGATCTTGCGCATCCCGATCGTAAACGACATCGAAACCGAGAAGGCGCAGATCGCGCGCGAGTTTGCCGAGATGGCCATCGGCCAGAAACTTCGTTAGATGGCGCACTTGCAAATGATTTTCAGGGAAAAGCGTAGGCGGAGATTGGACAGGATAAACATCAATTTCTTGTTCGCGCTCCAAAATGTGAGAGAAGCCGACGGGCTGCCTGTTGGCCAAGATCAAATCAATCTCGGGATGCGGCACTCCGCACGATTCGATCACATCTTTAACCGAGGTTTTCTCGCCCAGACGGCGTTCGAGAATTTTATTACCCGCTTCCGATTTTAGAAAAAAGGTGAGGTCGCCGTGAAAATTGAGCCGAATCGTGAAGGAACTCACCTCACTCACTGATTCTTCCTTCCGAATACGCATACTCAAACGTGGTCCCGCGCGGCCGGGCCATGAAGCGGCCAGGACCCAATGGCTCATCCTCGCCATAATAAAGATCGATTTGCCATCGACGGAGTCCGCCGCCCGTATCGACAATTTTCCAGCGTGTGCTGCCAAAGACCTGTCGCACTGTTGGAGCTGGCGTCTCGATGATCACGCCGTAGCCCAAGCCGCGCTGTCCGCCGCGTGTGGCGGCGGAGAACCGCGGAATGAGCGGAGCACTTCCACGCCCGACCGCATGTTTGGCGAAGATATATGAGTTTCCGCCGTTGTAACGAATGTAATTGCGGCCGTTCACCGGCGTAATTATCCGGCCGAAGCCTTCCTTTTTGACCGAGCGAAGAAAATCGCGCGGATACGTGCGCCCGTGCAATCCAGGTCGCGTCACCGGCGTCGCATCAAAGCCGCGCTCGAAGGTGAAACCGGATTCCATCGGCGTGTAATAGAGCGTGCAGACGACAAAGTATTCGCCGCTGTGACCTTGCGGACGGCGCGCCAGTTTTTCATTTTCGTAGGCGAGACGCTGCACGACCTCCGGCCACGGAATATCGGCGCGGGCTCGCGCCAAGATCGACAACGAGCATAAGACCGCGGCGACGCTTGCACTTAATCGCCAAAGAATTTGTCGATGGGCCCACCGAGCAAAATTTCGATCGGCAGTTTTTCGAACTCGTACTCGTATGGGGGCTTTTTCCACTCGAATGACTCTCCGTACATTTTTCGAACGTAGCGAATGATTTGAATGCCCGTTTCAAACGGGCGGAAACTGTTTCGATCGATGACGTGGAGTTGCGCGCCGCGGCAAAGTTCGCCGGCGAGCTTGTGAAAGGTCGGCTGGAAATAATTTTCACGAAAATAAACGCCGGGCAATCGCACTTCGTTGAGTTCGCGACAAAAATTTTCCGCGTCGATGAACGGCGCGCCGAACATCTCAAACGGTCGCGTCGTGCCGCGGCCTTCGGAAATATTGGTGCCTTCGAGTAAGCACATGCCGGGATAAACTGTGGCAGTGTCGAGTCTCGGCATGTTTGGCGACGGCATCACCCAGGGCAAACCGGTTTGATCGAACCACATCGCGCGCTCCCAATTTTTCATGGGTAAGATAGACAATCCGCAATCGGGAAATGCTTCATCACGAAACTGCTGCGCCAATTCGCCAATCGTGCGGCCGTGTCGAACTGGAATAGGGTGCATCCCGACGAACGATTTGTAAGCTGGGTCGAGCACCGGGCCTTCAGTCATCAGGCCGTTAATCGGATTCGGCCGATCGAGCACGAGCACGTTGACGCCGTGTTTTTCACAGGCGCGCATGCAAAGATAAAGCGTCCAGATGAAGGTGTAGTAGCGCGCGCCGATGTCTTGAAGATCGACCAGAAGAACATCGACATCTTCCAGCATTTCCGGCGTCGGTTCGCGATGTTCGCCGTAGAGACTGTAAACCGGAACGTGGAGCCGCGAGTGCTCGTAAGTTTTCCATTCGACCATGTTGTCTTGCGTCTGGCCGAGAAATCCATGCTGCGGACCAAAAAACGCGGCGATTTGGAAAAGATCGCCGCTGTGCCGCTCGAGAATATGCGACGCATGTTCGAGCTTCACCGAAACCGACGCCGGATGCAGCAGGGCTGCAATTCGCGCGCCGCGAAATTGCTCAGGCCATAGCTCGCGAAGACGATCGAGAGGAAGTTCGACGCGCATCGATGCGAGCTTTATCACAAGTTGCGAGGTGGATCGAGCGCTCCGCGCTCGATGTTAAAAAATTGTCGGCAAAGCCGAGACTTTATTAGCATCGGCCGACGGAGCGGCCGATCCACCTGAGCCTGCGCAGTGCAATTGTAACGATAATCGCGATCAGCGTGACGCATGCGCACAGTTGCGCGAAGAGTTCGCCATGACGCGAATAAAAAGTCAGTTCGCGCGCAATCGGTATATCGACATCTCCCGTCAGCACGCCTTCGGTGAATGTGCTGCCCGTTTCGTCCTGCAACACTTGGGTGATGCGACCGAATTCGTTGACGAAACAAGTCACGCCCGTATTGGCCGCGCGCACCATCGGACGCCGCGTCTCGACACAACGGAAGATCGAGTTGGCGAGATGTTGCTCTGAGCCGGCCGAATGCAGAAACCATCCGTCATTCGTCACGTTGGCGAGCAGATTCGCTCCGTGCAAAACGAACTGCCGGGTCAAGTCGCCGATGGTGTCTTCGAAACAAATCAACGGCGCGATCTGCACATCGCCATTCGTTAGGCGAAAAACGGTGTAATCTTTGCCCGCATCGAAATCACCCGGCACCTGGTCGCCAACGATGCGCGCGAGCAGCGGCACCCAATGCCGGCCGGGAATGTATTCCCCGAACGGAACAAGATGGAGCTTGCGATAAAGTTGCACCTGCTGGCCGGCACCGGAGACGAGCAGCGCGGCATTGTAATCGTGTCCATCTTCAACATCGATTGTGCCGAGGAGCAAATCCGTCTTTGTCGATGCAGAAAAATCCATGACGAAGCGGTAACTCTCTTCGTCCTCGAGCACCGGATTCGGCGTGGAACTTTCCGGCCAAATCAAAAGACCGGGCGGGGGAGTGGAACGCAGTGCGATCTCGCTCAAGCGCGTGAATTGGTCGAAGATTTTGCGCGTAAATTGTCGATCGAACTTTTCCGCGCGCGGGATGTTTGCCTGGACGGCCGCGACGCGAAGTTTCTTTGCCGGTTGACGGTTTTGTACGGCGTGCCAGCCAAAAGCGAGCAGGCCGACAAGCGCGGCCATCGTGAATGTGAGATCGTAATGCGGGCGCATCCGGTGCACTTGCGCTTCGAGAATGAGCCGCCGCGACGTTGTCACCGCGATGACATTGGCGAAAGCCACGATGAACGACAGTCCAGCTACACCGCTGAACTCCGCGATTTGAACGATCGGCCAATTCGCGTGCAACGCGACGCCAAGACCGTTCCAGCCCCACCCGGAAAACAACCAGCCCCGCAACCATTCCTGCGCCGCCCACGCGCAGGCGAGCACAAAGGCCAGCCGAAGATTATTTGTCGATCTTAACCAGGGCGCGGCTGGCGCGGGCGCAGATTTGCCGGCGCGCGCCAGCATATCACTCCATTTGTCTGATTTAGTTTCTGTCTCGGTTTCGCGTGGCCGCACCCCTCCGCAAAGCCAGCTCCAGAGCGCGAAATAGATCGACATGTAGAACTGAAGTAGAAACCAGCCGGGCACCGTCACCGTCGTTAGCCATGAAAGGACCGTCCAAAAAAATGCGAGACCGGTGACGTAGCCGAGCAGCAGATCGCGCAGCCAGCGTTTTCTCGAATTTTCGCCCGAGAACCAAATCGCCGCGATGAGCGGCGTGAGCGCAAACCAGCAGAGCCAGGCTTGATTGAATGGCGGGAAGCATCCGGTGCAAAGCAGCCCGCTCGAGATTGCCGCAAGCCACGGCCAAACTCGCAGCGTTTTTCGCCAGCCGTTCACTTCGCGAAACTCAACCGCGGCGGCGACGACGGCGCGAGCGGTCATGTTCGCGGCGCCGGCCCGGCGTAATCGCATCGCGCAAATCGCGCGCATAGGATGCGTTGACGCGAAAAAAGGTGCGCTCCACGTCTTCCATCGATCCGATGGTGACTTTGTTCGAGAGCACATAGCCGACCGAGATCAGGCCATTCAACGCGTCGAGAAACTCGGCCGTCTCCATTTCCCCGATGCGTTCCACCAATTGTTTTCCGGGAGTGCGCACCCCAGAGAGTCCCATCGTTTTCAGGAGCGTGATCTCGCCTCCGCTCAAATTAATTTCACGACGCATAACTAATTTTGCGCAGCGAATACGGGCTGTGTCGAGAGCAAAGGTGGATCGAGCAGTCCCTTGTCCGCCAATTGGACGGACTCGTCCGTCGGCGAGCTCGATGCTAAAAATGGCGGCGAAGCCGCTGAATGTTTAACATCGCCCGACGGAGCGGCCGATTCACCACTTGATGTTATCATCGCTTATCGCGCGAGACGCCCTTGCGCATCCTCTTGCAACCAATCCCAAAGTCGTTCGAGCCGCCCGCTCACTTTCGCTTTGATTTTTTCAAGCTCTGCAATCTCGAATTTTCTTGTCGACGGCCGCTCCTGCGCGAAAAGATAGTACTTGATCCTTGGTTCAGTTCCGGACCCGCGCACCGCAATCCTTGTCCGGTCTTCCAACTCAAAGATCGACATCTTCTCTTTCGGAATCTCGTCACCCTCGACGTCGCGGATTGTTTCCGTAGCGAAATTTCTCACCCGCGTGACTTTCAATCCAAGTATCTCCTTTGGCGCCGCGCTCGCGTACGATTCAACCAAACGCGCGATTTTCTTTGCGCCTTCGGCTCCTTCGAAAATGAGCGAGCCGTTTTTTTCCTCGAAATAACCGAAACCGGCAAAGATTTCGTCGAGCAGTTGATCGATCGTCAGTCCGCGTGATTTTGCGTAGGCGGCAACTTCGCAAAACATGATCGCCGAGCCATTGCCATCCTTGTCGCGCACGAAATCGCCGGCGCTGTAACCGTAACTTTCTTCGCCGCCAAAAATATAAAACGACGAGTGCGCCAATCGGAGTTCTCTCGTTTCCTCTTCGCTAAGATCGACATAATTCTTTCGAGAAGTTTCGGGCAATGCGGCCTCGTATTTGCCCAGCTTCGCGGCGATGTACTTGAAGCCGGTGAGCGTTTCGACGCAGCGCAAACCGTAATGTTCTGCGATTGCCTTGAGCAGATCGGTGGTGACAAATGTTTTGATGATCACGCCGCGCGACGCGTTCTCTTTATCTAGTACGGCTCGATCAAACAGCGTCTTCACACGATACCAGGCAAGGAGCGATCCGATTTGATTGCCGGTCAGCAATTTCATTTCGTCCGATTTCGTCCGACTCGCGACGCCGACGCGGTCGCAATCCGGATCGGTCGCGATGACGAGATCGGCATTTTTCTTCTGCGCCAGTTCGATTCCCATTTGCAACGCGTCCGGGTTTTCCGGGTTCGGCGATTTCACGGTTGGGAATGCGCCATCGAAACTGTCTTGCTCTTCGACGACTTGGAAATTGAAACCGAGCCGTTTAAGCATCGGCTTAATAATCACGCCGCCGGTTCCGTGAATCGGCGTGTAAATAATGCGCAAAGATTTTGCCGCGCGAATGACGCCTGGATCGAGAATCAGCGTCTCGAGCCGCTGCATGTACGCTTCATCGATATCGTCGGCGAGCGTGGTCACAGTTCCTTGTCGATCTTTCGGTAGCGGCGTAAACATTTCGCGAGCGATCGCGTTCACCTTCGCGATGATGCTGCTGGCGTGCGGCTCGATCACTTGCGCGCCATCGCGGAAATAAACTTTGTAGCCGTTGTCGTGCGGCGGATTATGGCTCGCCGTGATGACAATGCCCGCGCTCGCATTCAGATATCGAACCGCGAAAGAAAGCTCCGGCGTGGAGCGCGGTCCATCGAAAACATCGGCGTCGCATCCATTTTCGGAAGCCACCTTCGCGGTGAGCTCGGTGAATTCTTTGGAAAAAAATCGCGGGTCATGCGCGATCACAATCTTCGGTCTCTTGCCGGTAAGTCGCTTCGCGTTCCACTCCTGCAGATAAGCGACGAGCCCGCGCGTGGCGCGACTGATGTTGTAAAAGTTCATCGCGTTGGTTCCAACGCAGGGAAACTCAGGCCGCTCGTTAGGCGCGGCATTTCCACGCTCAGCTGCGGTCACAATTTTCCCGATCGTGCGGCCGCGTAGTCCGCCGGTCCCGAATTCCAGAGTCTTGTAAAAACGGTCGTTGAGCTCCGCCCATTCCTCGGCCGCAACCAGCTCATTGATGGCTCGCGAGTAAAGATCCGAAGGTGCTCCGGCCAGCAGTGCGCGAATATTCTTTGCCGCTAAGTCGAGTAATTGGCCGTCTGCAATTGCGCGCTCTATGAGTAAGTGCAGTTTTTCAACGCCGCCGGACATTGGAGCCAACTCTTCCGGCATGATTGCGCTTTGCAAGCGAATGTAGAACAAGCGCGTTATTTTATCCGCTTCTTCCAAATCCGTATCGATCTGTTTAAACTGCGCAGACATGGACTTGCGCGCTGCGCTCAAACAATATTTCGGGTTTGAATCGTTTCGGCCGTTGCAGGAGCAGATCGTTCGCGATGCGCTCGCGGGCAAAGATGTGTTTGCCGTTTTGCCGACCGGCGGCGGTAAATCGCTTTGCTTTCAACTTCCCGCCTTGGTCCGGTCCGGATTAACGGTAGTTGTGTCGCCGCTGATTTCGCTGATGAAAGACCAGGTCGATGCGATGCAGGCGAGCGGTGTTGCGGCAACGTTTTTGAATTCGACACTGGCGGCGGGCGAAGGCCGCGCACGGTTGCGCGGATTGCACACAGGAAAATTTCGTTTGCTCTACGTCGCGCCGGAGCGGCTCATGCTTTCAGGTTTCCTGGGCGATTTGAAAAAATGGAACGTCAATCTCATCGCCGTGGACGAAGCCCATTGCATCAGCGAGTGGGGACACGACTTTCGCCCGGAGTACCGGCAGCTCGCGGAGTTGCGAGAAAAATTTCCGAACGTTCCAATCATGGCGCTCACCGCGACGGCGACCGAGCGCGTGCGCGGCGACATCATCGACCGTTTGAAATTGCGCGAACCAAGTTGGTATATCGCGAGTTTCAATCGGCCAAATCTCACGTATCGAGTGGTGCCGAAAGCGCGACCGTACGATCAAGTGCTCGAGTTCGTGCGCACGAGGCCGAGTGAGAGCGGCATCGTTTATTGCCAGAGCCGCAAATCGTCGGAGAGCGTCGCGACCCGTTTGAACGAAGACGGCATCAAGGCCAGGCCTTATCACGCCGGACTCACGAGTGCTGAGCGCACGACGAACCAGGAGCTTTTTCTGCGCGACGAAGTGCGCGTCATCTGCGCGACGATCGCGTTCGGCATGGGCATCAACAAACCGAACGTCCGCTACGTCATCCACTACGATCTGCCGAAAAACATCGAAGGCTACTACCAGGAAACCGGACGGGCCGGGCGCGACGGATTGCCGAGCGATTGCACGCTGCTGTTCAGCGCGGGCGACGTGATCAAGCAGACGCAGTTCATCGACGAAAAGCCAAGCGCACAGGAGCAAAAGATCGCGCGCGCGCAATTGCAGCAGATGGTGCATTATGCCGAGTCAAGCGAGTGCCGGCGCGTCGCGCTGTTGCGTTATTTCGGCGAGAAATGGCCGGAGGAAAATTGCGGCGGTTGCGACAATTGTTTGGCGCCGCGTGAAACATTCGACGGCACGCTCGCCGCGCAGAAATTTTTGTCGTGCGTCTATCGAGTCCGGGAAAAAAACGGGTTCGGCTTCGGCCTCAATCACATCGTCGAAGTGCTCACCGGCGCGGACACGGAAAATGTGCGCAAATGGCGCCACCACGAAATTTCGACCTACGGCGTTGGCAAGGAAATGAAACGCGCGGAGTGGCAGGCCATCGGACGCGAGCTGATCCGGCTCGGCTATCTGCGGCAGGGATCGGAACGATTCACGGTGCTTGAATTGACGCCCGAAGGACGCGCGGCGCTCGCGCAAAGAAAAAAGATCACGCTCACGAAACCCGCGGTCGTGCCGGAGCAGATGAAACATCGCGCGGGCGAAATTCCGTGTGACGAAGCGTTGTTTGAGCGGCTACGCACACTGCGCCACACGCTTGCGGACGCGCGAGACGTGCCCGCCTATATTATTTTCTCCGATGTCGCTCTGCGCGAGATGGCGAACAAATATCCGGCGAGCGAGGCCGAGTTCGGCCGCATCTCCGGGGTGGGCAAACAGAAGCGCCAGGAGTTCGCGCAGGTTTTTCTCGCGGAGATCGCCGATCATCTCCGCACCAATCCGCGACAAGTTTTTGCTGATTCCTTCACTGCGCCGCCGCCCGCGAAAAGCAGTCTCGGCGATTCCGTGCGCGAGACGCTGCGACGCTTCCGCGCTGGCGCAACCGCCGAGCAAATCGCCCGCGAACGCGGTTTCGTTGCGAACACCATTTACGGTCACCTCGCCGAAGCGATCGAGGCGGGTGAAAAACTTGAGTTAGGCAAAGTGATAACATCCGAACAAGAACGCCTCATCGAGGCGGCGTTTGCGCAGGTGACTTTTGGCGGACTAAAGGAAATCAAGGAACTGCTCGGCGACAAAGTGAATTACGGCCAGCTCAGGATTTTTCGCGCGACGCGAGCTTCATGCGCGTAGCGTGCGGATTAGCAAAAGAATTCTAATCCTCTTCCGTCGCCGTGAGCAATTGCTGTTTCCAACGTGGGAAGGGCCTTTGTGCTGCGACCCTACTTAGTCCTCCAATTCATCCGAGAGCTCCTGTTTCAAATGTCGTCGCGCCGATTTTTTGATCGCGCGGCGCTCCGCCGCGACTTCATGCTTTTCCGTCTGCCGTTCCTTCCGTGTTCGCATATCGACAGAGCTCGGCAGATGGGAAATCTTCGGCCGTTTCGCGCCCACTTTCCGTTCATTCGGTTTTGCGTACGGATCCATAAGTTAGACGCGCTAACTTCTTGAGATGGTAAACAGTCTGCACGGCGAAACTATTTACTTTGCCGTCGCTGACCGATAGACCAGCATTGCCGCAGCGATATCCTCCACTGCCATGCCTAGAGATTTGAAGATAGTTGTTTCGTTCTGGCGTGGATCAACTTTGCCGGCGAGTGCTGCGCCGAGCTCGGCGTAAATTTTTGTGCCCGAAAGAATAACATCGCCGGATTCTTTCACGGCGCCGTCACGTGAATCGACGAAGACGACGTTTGTCATCGCGTCGTCATCGAGCTCGCGCCAATCGGGGCGACACGCGCCGACAGCATTGACGTGACAACCTGACTTTAGCCACGACCCTTGTAACACTGGCGTTTTTGAGCTCGTAGCCGTAACCACAACATCGGCGTCTCGAACTGCTGCCTCCGCCGACATTGCCTTCGCGCCGATCTCTTCCGCGAAGCGCTCGGCATGCGCCGCTGTCTGACTCCACACGCGGACTTCCTCAAACTGCCTAACGAGTTGTAACGCTTCAAGGTGACTGCGCGCTTGCACACCGCTTCCTAGAATTGCGAGAACCTTTGCATCAGGCAGCGCGAGAAGTTTTGTGGCAACCGCCGAGACAGCTCCGGTGCGCATCTCAGTAATCAGCCTCCCATCCATCACCGCCAGCGGCGCGCCCGTTTCCGGATCGACAAGGAAAATCGTAGCCATATGCGTCGGGACGCCGCGCTCCGCATTCGACGGATAGAACGTCACGATTTTCACGCCCAGCCCCTCCGCCAAGGCTGGCATCATGAAGAAGAAACCACCCGGTGGATCGATATTAATGCCCGAGCGGACGGGCTGGGTCACTTTGCCAGCCGAGAAATCGATCAAGGCTTTCTCCATCACCGGGATCAATTCCGCCATTCGCAAATGTTTGCGGACTTGTTCTTCATCAAGATACAGGGGCATGTGAAATTGTTATCTTTGCTCCGTTTAGCAAATCCCGCTGCTTTTTAAACTCGAAATCCTTGTTTACATCGTTGCCTTGTTCGCGCGCTTATCCAATGCAGTGCAATGTACGCGTTGTGTTGGAACGCTCATTTTTTGGGGAACTGAAAAGACGGCGCGTTTATCGGGTGGCGCTTGGATATGGGATCGCAGCCTCGGCCACCGTGCAGGTGGGGGGAACGATTTTGCCCATCTTCCACGCGCCCGAGTGGGTGCAACAAGTGTTCGTCGTCTTGATTTCAATCGGATTCCCATTCGCACTGGTGCTGGCGTGGGTCTTCGATATCACGAGCTCAGGAGTACAACGAACTCCAAATATCAAGGGCCTGCGCGTGTCGAGCAGGCGGCAAATGTGGATGCTGGGCCTTGTCGGCTTGCTCATCGCCGCGCTGGCGTTGAGTGGCTATTGGTTCTGGCATCCGTGGAGAAGGTCCGGCAACGACGACGCCCGCCTAACGAGCGGATCGGTTCCGACGAAAAGCATCGCGGTGTTGCCATTTCAAAATCTCAGCGCCGAAAAGGAAAACGCGTTCTTCGCTAATGGCGTGCAGGACCAGATTCTCACCAACCTCGCGAAAGTTTCCGATCTGAAAGTGATCAGCAGCATCAGCGCACGACAATATAAGAGCGGTGTCGCGCGAAATCTGCTCGAGATTGGGCAGCAACTCGGGGTCGCCTATGTTCTGGAAGGCTCTGTGCAGCGCGCACCGAACCGGCTTCGCGTCAGCGCTCAACTGATCGATGCACGGATCGACTCGCAGATTTGGGCCGAGACTTACGATCGCGAT
>Ga0184619_10000621_pt1 | contig 12109 bp, 8 predicted proteins | sample PLM0_60_b1_FD_133146 | JGI IMG/M metagenome (GOLD analysis project Ga0184619, IMG submission 133146) | Groundwater sediment microbial communities from an aquifer in East River, Colorado, USA - PLM0_60_b1 | ecosystem: Environmental > Terrestrial > Soil > Riparian zone | place: USA: East River...
GAAAATCATCGAATTCACCGGGCGCTGCGAGTTCGGCGTCTCGATCTCGATCGAGCCGGACGTGATCGAATCGAGGCCGGCGAGAATGCGCAACAGCGTGGTCTTGCCGCAGCCGCTCGGCCCCACAATCATGAAGAATTCGCCGTGGGCGATGTCGAATGACACCCCGTCCACGGCGGTGAGTTGCCCGAACCGCTTGTAAAGGTCACGGATGCGGATGGCCGGGGGCAACGGGTCGGCGGCTTCGAGCTTGGCGAGCGGAAGCGTCATGGATCGTCCTTGCGCGGCTGCAATTTGCCGGGACGAAGCGGCGTTCACAACCTGTTATTTCGCGCCATTGGTCGCGGTACTGCGTCGGCCGATGCATCCTGCGCGCGAGACCGATATCCGCCCCGCGACCGCGACGATTGGGCAGCCTTCCGCAACCGCACGCTGCAACGGTGCCGGTGCAGCCCACGGCTTTCAATTTCGCCGTGCGTGTTGAACAATCGGCGGCACGAAAAATCAGCGTCACTGTACGGGAGGATTTGGACCATGGTCGACGCATCACACCTCAGCCGCCGTCGCGTCCTGCAGGGTGGTATTGCGCTCGGCGCGCTTGGAGTGGCGGGGTTACCCGCGTCGGCATATGCCGCGCCCGCGGCCAGCCCCAGGCTGCCGGCGCGCGGCAACATCGTCATCCGCAACGCCTACGTGATGACCATGGAGCCGGCGACGCCGGACATCAAGGACGGCGACGTGCACGTGAAGGATGGCGTGATCGTAGCCGTCGGCCAGAAGCTAAGCGCGCCCGGCGCGACGACGATCAATGGCGCTGGCATGATCGTGCTGCCGGGGCTGGTGGAAACCCACTGGCACATGTGGAATACCCTGCTTCGCAGCATGTCGGGTGAAAAGGCCGAGTTCGGCTATTTCCGCACCACTGCGGCGCTCGGGCAGAAATACGAACCAGCCGATATGTACCTGGGCACCCGGCTCGCGGCGGCTGAGGCGATCAACAATGGCATCACCTTCGTCCATGATTGGTGCCACAACATCCGTTCACCCGCCTATGTCGATCAGGATTTGCGGGCGCTGCGGGAATCCGGGCTGCGCGCTCGTTTCTCCTATGGCGCTGCTCAGGGGATGCCGAACAACCAGGGCATCGTGCTCGCCGATTTGGAGCGGCTGGCGCGGGACTGGCCGAACTATTCCAACGACGGTCTGATCACGCTTGGCCTCGCTTGGCGCGGGATGGGGGGCAACAACCCCGCCACCGCAATCCCGGAGGAGATCTACAAGGCAGAGATCGAAGCCGCCCGTAAGCTCGGTCTACCAATTTCTGTCCACGCAAGCGGCTCGCGTCCGGCCATTGGTCAGGTTGCCACCATTGCGAAAGCCGGCCTTCTCGCCAAGGACATGCAGATCATTCACGGGGTCGTCCTGACGGCCGAGGAAATTGCTGCGATCAAGGAGGCAGGCGCTTCGGTGAGCCTGTCACCTACCAGCGAGCTGCGCATCGGCTTCGGCTTGCCGCAAACTGCGAACCTGCTGGCGGCCGACATTCCGGTTGGGTTGTCGGTCGACACGGTGGAGCTCACGGGCAACGCCGACATGTTCGGCATCATGAAGTTCATCCAGAACATCGAGAACGGCAAGAGCGAAAGCGAGTTCAAGCTCACTGCCCGCCGCGTGCTTGAACTTGGCACCATCGAGGGCGCACGCTCGATGGGCATCGCCGACAAGGTCGGCTCGCTCAAGGCGGGCAAGCGCGCCGACCTCATCATGGTTTCGACGCGCGACGTCAATCTCGGCGTGTTCGGCGATCCCGCGCACATGCTGGTGACGGCGGCACAGCCGTCGAACGTGGACACGGTCGTGGTGGACGGACGCATTCTCAAACGCGGCGGCAAGCTCACCGCTGTGAATACTGTGCAGGTCGCGGCCGAAGCGGCTGCAGCCAATGCGGCGCTGCGCAAGCGCGCCAATTGGTGGTGAGACGATCTCGCAATGTCTTCCCCCAACAGCGCGGTCGAAGTCGCGCGCCCCATGAAAATTGTCCGTGTCACGGCCACGCCGCTCAACGTGCCGCTTCAAATTTCGCTTCCGGGCATTGAGCGGACATCGTCGCTCGAGGGCTGTTTCGTGGAGGTCGCGACCGATGTCGGCATCATTGGCCACGGTCTGGCGGCGATCACCCGCGAGACCGTGATCGCCGAGATCGTGAACGGCGTCATCGCGCCGGCGATCATGGGCGATGATCCGCTGGCCAGTGAAGCGATCTGGGACAAGCTCTATTGGACATTGATGCCGCGCGGCCAGACCGGTTTCGGCGCCCAGGCGCTCTCGGCCGTGGACATTGCGCTCTGGGATATCAAGGGCAAGGCGTTCCGACAGCCGGTATGGCGGCTTCTCGGCGGAGCTCGCTCGCGCGTGCCACTTTACGCCACGTTCGGCTTCAACTTCTTCGATCGCGATCAGCTCGCCGCTGCCGCGAAGCTCTGGGTATCGCAAGGCTACCGGCGCCTGAAAATGGTGGTCGGGCACGAAGCGCTACGCCGGCGCGAGACCCGGCCGCTTTCGGAGGTCGTCCGCGAGGATGCGGCGCGCGTTCGCGCCGTGCGCGACGCGGTCGGGCCGGACGTCGAGCTGTTCATCGACGCCAATTGCAGTCTCGATCTCTATCACGCGGTTCGCCTGGCGGAGATGGTGAAACCGTGCGGGATTTCGTTCTTCGAGGAGCCGATCACCCAGAACGATGTGCTGCAGATGCGTGAGATGCGGCGTGCAACCGGCATGGCGCTGGCCTGCGGCCAGAACGAGGGCCTGATCTTTCGCTTCCGCGATCTCCTGCTGCATGAGGCGGTCGATTACGTCCAGCCCAACGTGGTGAGCAGCGGCGGCTTCACCCAGTGCGCCAAAATCGCGGGGCTTGCCGCCGGTTTCAACGTGCCGCTCGCGAACGGCGGGGCCTGGCCCTACCACAACATGCACCTCCAGGCCGGCGTGGCGAACGGCGGCCTGGTCGAGATGCATTACCTCGCGGTCGAGTTTTGCCGGCGAATCTATCGCGACCTGCCGGAGCCGAAGGACGGATGGCTTACGCTGCCCGACGCGCCGGGACTTGGCTTCGAGCCGGATCGCGACGCGATCCGCGAAATCGCAAAATCATCGCAGGCGAGCGCAGGCTGATCGGCGGTGGGCAGGAGCCCGTAGCATGCGGGCGTTTGGCGACGGCCACGATGGCTGCTAGAAGGCCGCACCATTTTCATCGGGGCACGAAAAACAAGATGAAACGAAGCATTGATCGCATCCTCACCACCCACGTCGGCAGCCTGATCCGGCCGCAGCCGCTGCAGGAGTTCCTACGCGCCAAGCAGGCACGCAAACCATTCGACCCGCAGGCATACGATAATTGTCTGACCCAATCGGTCGCCGATATCGTCCGCCGGCAGGCCGAAGCCGGCATCGATGTGATCAGCGATGGTGAGTTCGGAAAATCTATCAGTTGGTCGCAATACGTGCTGGAACGCCTGAGCGGGTTCGAGCGCCGCCCGGTCAAACCTGGAGGCAATCCATTTCAGCGCGGCGCCGATCGGGAGCGCTTTGCCGAGTTCTATGCCGAGCTCGACGCGCACGATGAGGTTGCGACCCGGACGGACTCGGTTTGCGTCGGCCCTATCAGCTATACCGGGCAGGCCGAGCTCCAGCGCGACATAGAGAACTTCAAGGCTGCGCTGAACGGCGTGCAGGTCGAGGAGGCGTTCCTGCCGGTGGCGGCACCCGCGAGCGTCATCCCGGACCGCAAGAACGAATACTACAAGAGCGACGAAGAGTGCCTGATCGCAATTGGCGCGGCGATGCGTACGGAATACAAGATGATCGTCGATGCCGGCTTCCTGCTGCAACTCGACGACGCGCGCGCCGCCGTGACCTACGATCGAATGGTCCCGCCCGCAGGTTTCGCCGACTACCGCAAGTGGGTCGACATGCACATGGAGGTGCTCAACCACGCGATCGAAGGCCTGCCGCCGGATCGTATTCGCTATCATGTCTGTTGGGGCAGCTGGCCGGGTCCGCACACCACGGACGTACCACTCAAAGACATCGTGGATCTCATCTTGAAGGTGAAGGTCGGGGCCTATGTGATCGAAGGCGCCAATCCACGCCACGAGCACGAGTGGAGGGTATGGAAGGATGTGAAGCTGCCGGAAGGCAAGGTGCTGATCCCCGGCGTCATCAGCCACGCGACCAACGTGGTGGAGCATCCCGAGCTCGTTGCCGAACGGATCGGCCGTTACGCGCGGCTCGTGGGGCGCGAGAACGTGCTGGCGGGAACGGATTGTGGCTTCGCGCAGGGGCCGTTCTACCGGCGGGTGCATCCGTCGATCATGTGGGCAAAACTCGACGCGCTGGCACAAGGCGCATGCCTTGCCAGCAAGGAGTTGTGGAACTGACGATCGGCCGGAGCTGTCAACGCGTCTTCGACAGGATCCGATCGATGCTGAAGCGGCCCGGTCCGGTCACGAACAGGAGTAGCGTGCCGCCCAGGATCGCCAGATTTTTGAGGAAGTTCGTTTGTTGCGCGGCCATCTGAGCGGGCTGGTATTCCCAGTAGCGGTGCGCCAGCGCGGTCGCACAGATGACGAACACCGCGGAGAGCAGGGCGGCATAGCGTGTGCCAATACCCAGAATCAGGGTAACGCCGATCAAGAACTCCACCGACGCGCCAATCCAAGCCATGATCCCGGGGGCGGGCGCCTTCAGAGCTGTCAGGTAGCCTTCGAAGCCTGCGATGTTGGCGAGCTTGCCCCAGGAGCTGGCGAGAAAGAGCCAGCCGATCAGCACGCGGCCTACCAGCAGGAAGATGTCGGTGGTGCTGGCCGCCATACCATCTGTGCACGACAGCAACGGATGAGACGATTCGCTTGACTGGACGGTCATGGTTTCATCCTCATATTGTTCCGATGGACTCGTCGCTTACACGAATTTCGCCAATGTGCTTCGGGTGGGCATGCTCACTTTGCCCACCTTTGCTCGATCAGATCTCCCTTCCGATCATACGGTCGAGCGAGCATTGGCCGCCGCCGCGGATCAAGAAGAACAGGGCGCAAATCCCGATCAGTAGGGGATATTCATAGCCGCCGGCGCTCCAAAAGAAACCTTTGGCGGATGTGAACTTGATCGCCACGATCATGAAAATCAGCACCGCAGCCGCGGCAAAGCGGGTGAATAATCCGAGCACCAACAGGATGCCGCCGACGAACTCGGTGCAACCGACCAGCGTTCCCCAGAACATGCCGGGCGTGTAGCCCAGCCGCTCGAACAGCGCGGCATTGCTGGTCAAGCCCATGCCGCCGAATGCTCCGAATAGCTTTTGCATCCCGTGGGGGATGAGAATTGCTCCGAGCCCGACCCTCAGGATCGGCTCAGCATACCTGTTGAGCGCACTGTAGATTCCGCCGAACGCCGGAACATAGAGACGCGATGCTGCTTCAGCCATGGACTTCCCCCCTCGACACGTTTCCTGGAATTTCGCCTTCATCCCATGACCGATGGGCGAAAATTCGCGCTTCTTCGCGGAGCGCTACGGATCACCTTATCGGCCCAATCGATGTGTGCAAAGAGCCTTGCAAATGCTGTCCCCTACCTTGTCCGTCAGCCAACGCGGTGGGGGTTGAGCCAGCCGTGCGAACTGGGCTGGTCTGGGCTTCGGGCGGCGAAGCGCCTCATTGAAGCGCCCTGAGCGGTTGTCTATGGTCGCTTGAAACGCGTCAAAGCCCGGGAGGAATTCGAATGTCTGTGTCGCTGCGTGCGGTCGCGCTTGCTTTAACGCTTGCCATTCCGTCAGTCCTCCCGCTCCCGCCCGCAGCTGCCCAGGCGCAGGACTATCCCTCGCACCCGGTTAAGATCGTGGTGCCGTTTGGCGCCGGCGGGCCCGCCGACGTCTATGCCCGCGTTCTCGCCCAGCACCTGTCCGAGGCACTCAAGCAGCCCTTCGTGGTCGAGGACCGGCCGGGCGCGGGGTCGCTCATCGGCACCGATGCGGTCGCGAAGTCGCCTCCCGACGGCTACACGCTGCTCGCAATGTCGAACACCCACACCACGAACGAGTCGCTCATCCCCAACAAGCCGTTTCAATTGATGCGCGACTTCGTGCCGGTCGCCGGGATCAACTATTCTGATCTCGTGATGGTGGTCCATCCCTCCGTGCCGGCGAAGGACCTCAAGGAATTCATCGCCTATGCGAAGTCGAAGCCCGGGGAGCTCAACTATGCCTCGTCCGGCGCCGGCACCCCCTATCACATGGCAGGCGAACTGTTCAAAGCCATGAGCGGCACCAATCTGGTGCACGTGCCGCACAAGGCGTCGGGCGAAGCCCGCAACAGCGTGATCGGCGGCCACGTCCAGATGATGTTCGACGCCATCACCACCATGGCATCGAACGTGAAGGCAGGTCAGGTGCGTGCGCTCGGCACCTCCGCCGCCAAGCGTTCGACGGTGCTGCCCGATGTTCCGACGATCGCGGAAGCGGGCGTGCCCGGTTACGAGTCCACGATCTGGCTCGGCATCATGGCGCCGGCCGGCACCCCAAAGGCGATCGTGGATAAGCTCAACGCCGAGATCAACAAGTCGATCAGCCGCTCCGACGTCAAGGAAGCGTGGGACAAGCAGGGGGCGGTGCCGCTGGTGATGACGCCCACCGAATTCGATGCCTATCTGCGCAAGGACATCGAGAAATGGGCCAACGTGGTGAAGGTCTCCGGCATCAAGGCGGAGTGACGGCAACGAATGCCCGGCAACCCCAGTCGGTAGGCCAGGCGTTCGTCGGCATTACTTTTTCGCCGCTGCCTTCACCGGGTCTTTCACGTCCGGAATCGTTTCGAATTCGATGTTCCAGAGTTCACCGTCCTTCTTTTCGACTCGCCGGATGTAGATGTTCTGAATGATGTCGCGGGTCTCCGGATCGATCGAGATCGGGCCGCGCGGGCTTTCCCATTTCATCCCTTTCATGGCGCCGACAAGCCCATCGCCATCGGTCGAGCCGCCGGTCGTCCTCAGCGCCTCATACAGAACATGCATTCCGTCGTAGCCGCTGACCGCGAAAAAGTTTGCCCGCATGCCATTGTTTGCTTTCCGAACGCCATCCACGAAGGCCCGATTCTTCTCCGAAGGATGCGCCGCGGAGTAGAAGTAGGCAGTCACCGTGCCGAGCATGACGTCGCCCATATTGTTCAAGGTATCGTCGTCGGTGAGGTCGCCGGCTCCGAACAGCCTGATCCCCGACTTGTCGAGCCCGCGCTCGACAAACTGCCTCATCAGCGTAGCCGCCTGACCGGCAGGGACGAATACGAAGAGACCATCCGGCGTCGCGTCGCGGGCCCTCTGCAGGAACGGCGCGAAATCCGGGTTCTGCAGCGGGATTCGCAACGCTTCGATGACTTGCCCGCCCCCCCGGGTAAAGCTGTCCTTGAAGAAGGTCTCGGAGTCGTAGCCGGGAGCGAAATCGGAGACCATGCTCACGGCTTTCTTCATGCCGTGCTTGGCCTGCCAATCACCGATCACGACCACCGGCTGCGCCTGCGCGAAGCTCGTGCGGACGATATAGGGTGAGCGTTCGGTCACAATGGATGTCGCCGCTGCCATGACGATCATCGGAGTCTTTGACTGCGTCGCAAGCGGTGCGGCGGCAAGCGCAAGCGGGGTCAATCCAAAACCCGCGATGGCATTCACCTTGTCGTTGACGATGAGCTCTTGCACGAGGCGTCGCGTTTGATCCGCGATGCCGGCATCGTCCTTGATGAGCAGCTCGATCCTCTTGCCCGCGACGGCATTGCCGTTCTGCTGCAGGTAGAATTGCGCGCCGGCCGCTACCTGCTTGCCGGTCGAGGTGAACGGTCCCGTGAGCGGCGCGACCAAGCCGATCTTGTACGCCTCTTGCGCTTGCGCGGATCCCAGGACCGCGAGAACCGTCGTCGCCGCGAGCACGGGTCGAAGCATCGAGACCTCCTGGAGCTTTGTTGCCGAATTGTCGTGCTCGCCCGGTTTTTTGCAAGCGGCAACGGCACTCGATTCGGCCGTCCGGAATCAGGAACGACGCTGCGTGGGACCCGCCTGCCACGACACTGGCAGGGCGCAGTGAGGTCTGGAGGCCGAACGCGGGCGTCCTTAGCGCAGTAGTGCATTTGTGGTTGCGCGCGCGCGCCAAAGGGCCGAAAATATCGGCATATCCCAAGATCGTCCCAAGATCGCGGCGTGCAGGCCGGTGAGGAGGAGACCCCATGCTCTCGGCGATGAAATTCCAGATCATCCTGTGGGGAATGGCACTGCTGCTCAAGTTCTCAGCCTGGCGGTATCCCGTCTTCAAGGCGCGGCTCAAGGAGCGCAACCTCGTGGCGCAGATCAAGGCGCGCGACGAGGAGATCGGCCGCTGGTACGCCATCCGCGACGGCAAGGTGACTTCGGGACACGGACTGCGCGCGGATGCCGACGTGACACTCGCCTTCAAGAATGCCGCGCTCGGTGCCGATCTGCTGATGCCGCCGATCAACTGGCTTGATCAGATCAATGCGCAGAAGGATTTCAAGCTTACCGTCGACGGCCCGGAGGATCTCACCAACTGGTTCGCCCAGACCATCATGATGAGTCAGAGCGTGGGCTTGAAGATCGGCATGCGTCTCGGCGACGGCACCATGCGCTACTGCAATATGACCAATGGTGGGCCCGTCTTCGTCTACGTCAAGGACGGCAAGATCGTCCGCATGACGCCGATTGACTTCGACGACGACGATCCGCCGCCGTGGACCATCGAGGCGCGCGGGCTCAAGCTTACGCCGCCGCGCAAGACCACGCTTGCTCCTCATGGCCAAAATGCGAAGTCGATCGTCTATTCGCCCGATCGCCTGCTTTATCCGATGAAGCGCGTCGACTTCGATCCGAATGGCGAGCGCAACCCACAGAACCGCGGAAAGTCCGGCTACGTGCGGATCTCCTGGCAGGAGGCGCTCGATCTCGTCGGCGGCGAGATCAAGCGGCTCAAGTCCACCTATGGCCCGGGCGTCATGGCCGTCTCGCACGGTTCGCATCATACCTGGGGCAACATCGGCTACTATCTGTCTGCGCTATTCCGCTTCCGCAACGCGGTCGGCTACACGCAGATCCACCATAATCCCGACAGCTGGGAAGGCTGGTACTGGGGCGCGGTCCACCACTGGGGCTACACGCTACGCGTTGGTCAGTCGGAGACCTACGGCACGGTCGAGGACTGCTTGCAGAACTGCGACATGATCGTGTTCTGGGCCGCCGATCCCGAGAGCACCAGCGGCTCCTACGGCGCGCAGGAAGGCACCGTGCGCCGGCAATGGCTGAAGAATCCAAAGCTCGGCATCAAGGTCGTTCACGTCGACCCGTACTACAACGCTTCGGCGCAATTCCTGCCGGGCAAGTGGTTGGCGCCCAGGCCCACCACCTCGGTCGCGATGGCCATGGCGATCGCCTATGTCTGGATCAAGGAGGGCCTCTACGACAAGGAGTACGTGAAGACCCACACTGTCGGCTTCGATAAATGGAAGGCCTACCTCGTGGGCGAGGAAGACGGCATCGCGAAGACGCCAGAATGGCAGGAGGAGGAGACCGGCGTTCCGGCGAAAGACGTGCGCGCGCTGGCGCGGGAATGGAGCCGCAAGCGCGTCTATCTTGCACCTGGCGGCTGGGGCAATGGCCACGGCGGCGCCTGCCGCAACCAGACCGGCATCCAGTGGGCGCGCGTCATGGTGTGCCTCACGGCAATGCAGGGGCTCGGCAAGCCGGGCGTCAATATGGGCAACCTGCAATGGGGTTGCCCGCTCGACTTCCAGTTCTACTTCCCCGGTTACTCCGAGGGCGGCATGTCGGGCGATCTGGAAGGCACGGCGTTGCCGGTTTCGCTCTATCAGCGCATGCCGCAGTTGCCGACGATGACAACCACGTTCCAGCGCATCCCGCGGCTATGGACCCCCGAGGCGATCGTCGACGGCAAGGCCGAAGGCTATCCCTGGATCGGCAAATCGATCGAGCACCAGTTCGCCAAGTTCGCCTATCCGGCGCCCGGTCATGCGCCCGTGCGCATGATGTTCAAATACGGCGGCTCGATCCTGTCCACCATGAACAACACGAACCGCTGGGTGCGGATGTATCAGTCATCCAATCTCGAATTCGTGGTCAACCAGTCGATCTGGTTCGAGGGCGAGGCCAAGTTCGCCGACGTCATCTTGCCCGCATGCACCAATTTCGAGCGGGTCGACATCAGTGAGTGGGCGGGGCTCGGTGGCTATGGTCATCATGGCCAGCAGCAGCTCAATCATCGCGTCATCATCTTCCAGGCGCCGGCGATCGAACCGCTGGGCGAGTCGAAATCCGATTTCTGGATCTTCAACGAGATCTGCAAGCGACTCGGCCTGGCCAACTATTTCTCCGAAGGCGTCAACGAGATCGATTGGGTGAAACGCCTCTATCTCGCCTCCGACATGCCGAAGGTGATCTCGTGGAAAAAGTTCATCAAGCGCGGCTATTACGTGCTGCCGGCGGAAAAGGAGAAGCTGCGGGCGCCGGTCTCCTTCCGCTGGTTCTGGGAAAGCCGCAAGAAAGACGTGCCGGAGGCGCAGCCGTTGCCCTCAGACTACGCAAAGGAATATTTGCACGGCCTCCAGACCCAGTCCGGCAAACTGGAATTCGAATGCAACAGCCTTAAGCGTTTCAACGACCCTGAGCGGCCACCGATCGTCAAATACGAGCCGTCATGGGAGGGGCCGCATTCAGGCGAGATGTACCAGCGCTTCCCGCTGCAAATGCTCACGCCGCATTCAAAATACTCGTTTCATACTCAGGGCGACGGCAAGGATTCCTTCCTGCTCAACATCGAGGATCACCGGGTCAAAGTCGATGGCTACTACTACTGGATCATGCGGCTCAACGCCGAGGATGCCGCCGCACGCGGCATCAAGAAGCATGACCTGGTAAAGGTCTTCAACGAACGAGGAGCAGTGATCTGCGCCGCGTTGCCGACGCAGCGGTTGCCGCGCGGCGTGTGCCATGGCTACGAGTCGTCGGCGGTCTACGACCCGATGGGCGAACCGGGAAAATCGGTCGACCGGGGAGGGTGCCTAAACCTGCTCACGCCCGAGCGCACGCAGACCAAGTCGACACACTCGATCGCCGGAGCGAATTCGCTCGTTCAGGTAGAGCTCTGGGACGGCCGCATCGAGCACATGTCGGAGACCTTCGCGCGTATGGAAAAGGACAAGGAAGTCCGCGAAACGCTGAAAGCCGCGCAACTCGTGCCGGCGAAGTAGTTTGCGGCACGAGCTGCACCCCACCTCGTCATTGCCGGGCGTGACCCGGCAATCCATCGTCTTCGAGGGAGGATGGGTGCGCGGGTCAAGTCCGCGCATGACGGAGCAAGGATCACAGGCGGAGGTACGCCATGCAAAAATGGAACATGATCATTGACGTCGCGGAGTGCACGAATTGCAATCTGTGCACGCTCGCGGTCATGGACGAATATGTCGGCAATGGCTGGCCGGGCTATGCCGCACCGATGCCTAAACACGGCCACAAGTGGATCAACATCCTGCAAAAGGAGCGTGGGCAGATTCCGATGATCGATATCGCCTACGTCCCGACCATGTGCAATCACTGTGACGACGCGCCCTGCGTGACAAAAGGCGGAAGCGCGGTGAAAAAGCGCGAAGACGGAATCGTGCTGATCGATCCGGAGCAAGCGAAAGGGCGCAAGGACCTGATAGAGAGCTGTCCCTACGGCCATATCTGGTGGAACGAGGAGTTGCAGCTTCCGCAGATCTGGCCGTTCGACGCCCACCTCCTCGACCAGGGCTGGGAACAGACGCGCGGGCAGCAATCGTGTCCGACCGGCGCCATGCGTGCAATCAAGGTCGAGGACGAGGAGATGGCGCGCATGGCGCGCGAGGAGGGACTGGAGGTGATGAAGCCGGACGCCGGCACCAAGCCTCGGGTCTATTACCGCAATCTCTGGCGCTATTCGAAATGCTTCATCGGCGGCACATTGGCAGCGGAGACGAATGGCACGGTCGATTGCGTGGAGGGAGCACGCGTTCGCTTGACCAGGGACGGC
>Ga0184619_10000623_pt1 | contig 12090 bp, 9 predicted proteins | sample PLM0_60_b1_FD_133146 | JGI IMG/M metagenome (GOLD analysis project Ga0184619, IMG submission 133146) | Groundwater sediment microbial communities from an aquifer in East River, Colorado, USA - PLM0_60_b1 | ecosystem: Environmental > Terrestrial > Soil > Riparian zone | place: USA: East River...
GCGTCGAGCGATTGCAAAATATTGTTGGCTGGTTCGATCACTGGCTGATGGGCGTGCGCAAACTGGAATACGAAGTTGCGCCGCAGGAGGAAGTGCCGATCCGCAAGACCGGCGAGCCGGTCAAGCAACCCGCGCCGTCGCCAAACTAAGGTGGATCGACTTCTCCGAACGCGATGCTAATAAATACGGCTTCGCCGCCTGGATTAACATCGCGTTCGGAGAACGCGATCCACCTCTTTCCTTTCGCGACTCATTCTGATTAATTCTTTTCATGGCGTCCTCCTCACTCTGGCAGCGATTCCAGAACTATTTTCTCCGCTACGACGATCTCGATTTTTCCATCGACATCAGCCGGATGAAATTTCCGGATGATTTCTTCGACAAGATGCAATCGCGGATCGAAAAGGCGTTTGCGGCGATGCGGGCGCTCGAGTCAGGAGCAATTGCCAATCCGGATGAGAAGCGGATGGTCGGTCATTATTGGCTGCGCAATCCCGCGCTTGCGCCAAATGCGCAATTGCGCGCCGACATTGAGGAAACTAATAAGCGCATTAAGAAATTTACAGCGGATGTGCACGCTGGAAAAATCGTGGCGGAAGATGGAAAACGATTTCAGCACATCTTGCTGATCGGGATTGGCGGTTCCGCGCTCGGACCGCAATTCATCGCCGAAGCGCTCGAATCATCGCGCGATCCGATGAACATTTCTTTTTTCGACAACACCGATCCTGATGGATTCGATCGCGTCTTCGACAAGATCGACAACCCCGAAATAATCGGGGCTCGCGAACCCTTTCGGAGTTGCCTTCCGCAGATGCTCGTCGTGGTGATTTCAAAATCGGGCGGTACGAAGGAAACGCGCAACGGGATGTTGGAAGCAGAAGCGAAATTCAAAAAGAGCGGGCTTCAATTCAGCAAACATACGGTCGCCGTGACCGGCGTTGGGAGCGAACTGGACAAGCACGCCGAAAAGAATCGATGGCTTGCGCGCTTCCCGATGCACGATTGGGTCGGCGGACGAACATCTGTCATGAGTGCCGTGGGACTTCTGCCGGCCGCGCTGCAAGGTTTTGACATCGACAATTTCCTTGCGGGCGCCGCGGCCATGGATAAGCGGACGCGCGTAGCCGATGTCGCGCAAAACGCCGCCATGCTTCTGGCCTTGATGTGGCATTACGCCGGCAATGGCAAAGGCGAGAAAGACATGGTGATTTTGCCGTACAAAGACCGGCTCGCCTTGTTCAGTAAATATTTGCAGCAGCTGGTGATGGAGTCGTTAGGCAAAGAGAAAGACTTTGATGGCAAAATCGTTCATCAAGGCATCGCGGTTTATGGGAACAAAGGCTCGACCGATCAGCACGCCTACGTGCAGCAGTTGCGTGACGGTGTGCTGAATTTTTTCGTCACCTTCATCGAAGTGCGCAAAGATCGGCATCGCGCAGCATTCGAAGTCGAGGATGGCATTACGAGCGGCGATTATCTTCAGGGATTTTTGCGCGGGACGCGCAGCGCGCTTTATGACAGCGGGCGCGAATCGATCACCGTGAGCATTTCGGACGTGAACGCGTTTAACGCCGGGGCATTGATCGCGCTTTATGAACGCGCGGTCGGTTTCTATGGCTCGCTCGTCAACATCAATGCCTATCATCAGCCTGGCGTGGAGGCGGGGAAGAAGGCGGCGACCAAACTCTTGCAACTTCAAAATCAGGTGCGCGAAAAACTAAGCGCTGGCGCCGGCAAAACCGCCGAAGAAATTGCGCGCTCCATCGATGCCGATCCCGAGGATGTGTTTCATGTGCTGCGGCATCTGGCGAGCAATGATTCGCATGTCCGAGTTACCGCCGGCGACGAGCCGGTTGAGGACAAATTTTCACTCGTGGAATAGTGGTTAAGTTTGTGCCGAGATATGGCAAGCACAGCTTCGGAAGATCAGACTGTTTCGATGAGTGTTTCGTGGACCGACATTGTCCGGTTTGTCCGACAGCTTAGTCACGATCTGCGCAATCATTTGAACGCGGCCGAGCTGCAAGCCGTTTACATCGGTGAACTAACCAGGGATGCAGAACTCAAGGCCGAGATCAAGCGGTTGCGCGCGACGATCACGGGGCTCGGCGCGATTTTGCAAAAACTTTCGGCGGATTTGGGCCAGATCAAACCGAGTTTCATGCCGTATCGGGCGGTCGAATTTGTCGAAGATCTGCGCCAGAAGTTCACGCATGATTTCCCGCAGGAGAGTGCGGCGGTCAACTGGGGTGTTCAGCCAGGTGACGCCACGCTCAATGTCGATCCACAATTATTGCAGCAAGCGCTCCTTGAGCTTTTCGCCAACGCTTTTCGACATGAACGCGGCCAGGGCCCGCTCGCTGCGACCGCCAAGATCGACAACGACCGGTTCGTCTTCACGCTTCGTGAGCCAAAAACGCGATTCGAATTAGCCACGGAAAACTGGGGGCGCGAACCGCTTCGAAAAATCAGCCAGAGTCATTATGGTCTTGGACTAAATCGGACGCGCGTTATTGTCGAAGCTCACGGCGGTGAATTGCGTGCTCACTATGATCCAACGGAATCGGTTCTGCTTACGACAATTACACTACCTTTGTCCGCAGAACCAAGTTAAAGTGTCAGGCTTTTCTCGATGACGACAGAGAACCGTCGAATCCTAATCATTGACGACGAACGGCCGATTCTCCTAACGCTGGAGGCGCTTCTCGGCCGGCACGGTTACCAGGTTGAAACTTCAGGCACTGCTGCCCAGGGATTGAAATTATTGAAAACGAAATCTCCTGCCCTCGTCTTGCTCGATCTGCAATTACCTGACGCAGAAGGAATGCAAACACTCGACGAGATCAAAACCGGGTTCCCGGGCACGCAGGTCATCATCCTGACGGCGCACGATTCTTTACACAACGCGATTGAGTCGATCAAGCGTGGCGCGTTCCATTTCATCAGCAAGCCGTATGCGCCGGAAGAGCTGCTCAGTTTGGTAGAGAAAGCCCTGGAAAAGCAGTCGCTGCTGCGCGAGACGGAAGAACTCCGTGAAAAGACGGAGCAACTGGAGAGACGTCTGGAGATGGTGGAGACGCGTCTCATTCCCGTTTTCAAAAGCAAGGTGATGCAGGAGATCGACGAATTGATCGGGGCCATGGCGCCTTCGGAAGCCAACGTGCTCATCACGGGCGAAAGCGGCACGGGCAAGGAAGTGATTGCCAATGATATTCACACGCGCAGCCGGCGCGCTGGGAAACCGATGGTGAAGCTCAATTGTGCGGCGTTTCCGCAGACGATGATCGAGGGAGAGCTGTTTGGTTACGTGAAAGGCGCGTTTACCGGTGCGATGAATGATTTCCCGGGAATGATTGCCGCGGCGAGAGGAAGCACTCTGTTTCTCGACGAAATTTCCGACATGCCTCCGGATTTGCAGACGCGTTTCTTGCGCGTGCTGCAAGAGCGCGAGTACCGGCCGCTGGGCAGCACGCGGACGCAGAAGGCCGATTTCCGCCTCATCGCCGCGACCAATCGACCGATCGCGCAAGCGCTGGCCGAGAACCGTTTGCGCTCTGATTTGTATTATCGGCTCAATACTTTTCAGATCGAGGTGCCTCCGCTGCGCGAGCGAAAGCAGGATATTCCACCACTGGTGGCTTCGTTTGTGAAACAGTTCGCGCAGCAACTCGGCAAACCCGAACCGGCCATCGCGCCGGACGCTTTCCAGAAATTGCTCGACTATGCCTGGCCAGGCAACGTGCGCGAATTACAGAACGCAATCGAATACGCGGTGGTACTGGCGCGGCAGAATTTGATTGGCGTGAAAGAGCTGCCCACCGAAGTGCAGTTGCCCGCGGTGCTGCAACAAACGGAACGCGGCACTCCGCGAGCAGGTGTGCAGAGTCTGGACGATGTCGAGCGGGACACCATTCTTCAGGCGCTCGCGCATTGTCACGGCAACAAGAAAAAAGCGGCGGAGCTTCTCGGCATTCAGCGGCCCACGCTCTATAATAAATTGAAGCGTTACGCGATCGAGCTTTGAGCGTCCGTTCGACCCATTCGACGTTGCTCAGGTCAAGACTTTCGTTCAGGACGGCGTTTTGGATTTTCGATTTTCGATTTTAGATTAAGCGGCAGGGCAATCCGCAATCTAAAATCCGAAATGGCGCCGTCCCGACATCTGGAACAAGTTCTGGCCCACGCGGAGAATCAGCTCGCGGCCACGGGCACAAGACGTCCGACCGAAGTCCTCCCGCTTTACAAAAAATTCCTGAAGATCGAAGAGCACCGGCTGCGCTTGAAACACCAGGCTGGCGGTGGTGGTCGTGAAATCTGCGCGCGCCGGGCCGATCTTGTCGATGTTCTGTTGCGACACGTTTTCGCGGCAGCCGCGACCGCGGCTGGCCGCGAAGAGGAGAGCCCGAAGGCGCCGCTGGCGTTGATCGCTCTGGGTGGATATGGCCGGGGTGAGCTAAATCCCTTTAGCGATGTCGATGTGATGCTCTTGCACGGCCCCAAAGCGGGTAACGTTTCGCCTTACATCGAGCAAATCGTAGAGCAGATCCTCTATTTGCTCTGGGACATCGGTTTCAAAGTCGGTCATTCCACTCGCTCAATAAAGGAAGCCATTGCGCAAGCCAACCGCGACATGCGCACCAAAACCGCGATGCTCGAGTCGCGTTATCTCGCGGGCGATGCAGACCTTGCGCGACAGTTTCGAGAACAATTCCGCTCAAAGTGCGTGGCCGGTCACGAGCGGGAATACATCGAGATGCGGATGCGGGACCAGGTCGCCCGTCACAAAAAATTTGGCGACAGTGTTTACTTGCAAGAACCACAATTGAAAAGCGGATGCGGTGGTCTGCGCGATTATCAAAATCTGCTTTGGATGACCTGTTTCAAGGAGGGCGCCCTGACCACGACGCATCTCGTCGGAAAAGATTGGTTGAGCGAAACGGACCGGCGACGGATCGAAGTGGCCTACGATTTTCTCCTGCGCGTGCGCACGGATTTACACTACGCGACCGGGCGCGCGACCGACATTCTGCATCTCAACGTGCAGGAACAGATCGCCAAACGCTTGCACTATTCACAGCAAAACGGGCAGCTCCGAAACGAAGCGTTCATGCGAGAGTACTATGAGCACACACGAAATATTTTCCGCGTGACCGAGCGGATCACAGCGCAATTCGCGAGCGGGCGGGCCACAGAGCGAACACGTTCCCTTTTCAGTTTTCTTCCCTTGATGCGGATGGACGAGACGCAGCTGGAATCTTTTTTTATTCGCAGCGGACAACTCAACACAGACCAACGCGATCTCTTTCATAAAGACCCCGCGCAGATGATGCGAGTGTTTCAACTCGCGCAGGAGCACGCCGTGGAGCTGAGTCCGGATCTGGCCGACCTGCTCAGCCGGCGTCTTGGACAGATCACACGCACTTATCGATATGCGAAGGCGCCGCGCGAAACCTTTATGGCGATCTTATCACGCAAAGGCGAAGTGGGACGCGTCCTGCGAATGATGCATCGGGTGGATTTTCTCGGGCGCTACATTCCCGAGTTCGGGCAGCTGACCTGTCTCGTGCAACACGAGTTCCTTCATCGCTACACCGCGGATGAGCACACGCTGGTTTGCATCGACAAGCTCGACGCGCTGGCGCGCACGGAGGATCCGAAGCTGGTTCCGTATCGAAAACTCTTTGAGCGGCTCGAAGATCCTTTCGTTCTTTACCTGGCACTGCTTTTGCACGACACCGGCAAAGCCGTCGCGGCGCGGCCACACGCCGAAGCCAGCGCGCTTTTTGCGCAGCGCGTCGCGACTCGCCTGCAGTTGTCATCCGAGCAGCGCAAGTCTCTAATTCTCCTGGTCGATCATCACCTCACCCTCTCCAATATTGCGCAACAGAGAAATCTGGATGACCCGGCCACGGTGATGGAGTTGGCCAACATCGTGAAGCACGAAAGAAACTTGAATGCGCTGATGCTGCTCACTTTGGCCGACGGCCAGGGGACGAGCGCAGAAGCATGGTCCGATTGGAAGGAATCGCTTGTCTGGCAGCTCTTTCACGCGACTTCGCAATATCTAGCCGACCAGAAATCATACTACGAACAAACAAAGATTGAGCGCGAGAGTGTACAGAGTTCCGTGGCCGAAAATCTGAGCGCCGACTTTGCGGACGAAATTGAGGCGCACTTTGACTTCATGCCGGACAATTACTTCCGCGCCTCGGAGGTCTCTCAAATTGTTGGACATCTCAAACTTATCCGCTCCTTCCTCCAGAACGTGTCGAGTGGGGGCGAGCAGCCGCTGGCCCCGGCGACCAAATGGGAAGCTTTCCCTGGGCAGGGTCACAGCATTGTCAGCTTCTGCACCTGGGACCGTGAGCAGTTGCTGGCCAAAATCGCCGGATCGTTTTCGGTCGTTCCAATCAATATCCTGAGCGCAGATATTTTTCCACGTGGAGACAGTGTCGTTCTCGATATCTTTCGCGTTTGCGACACGAAAGACCGCGCGGTCACGGACCAGCGGGATTTCGAGCTCGTCGAAAGAACTTTGCGGGGCGCACTGGAGGACGCGAACTTCGACTTCGCCCCGCTGATGGAAGAAGCGAGGCGTCAAAGCCGGCATCGTCTCGCCCAGGAACTCGAATTTCCCACTCGCATCGCCATGGATAACAAGGCGCATCCCAACTACACGCTGATCCAAATCCAAACGCCGGACCGCCTCGGTCTGCTCTACGACCTTCTTTCCTGCCTCGATCGGGAAGGCGTTTCCATCGCGCTCTCGCGCATCAGCACGCAAGACGGCGCGGCCATCGACACCTTTTACGTCGTCGATCGTTTCAACCGCAGTAAAATTACCGATTCAAACCGCATCGCCGCGCTTCAGAAACATCTTCAGTTAGCGGCGCTGAGCGGGATGGAGCGTTGAAGCGTGGACACGATGGCATCCCTCTCGCTCATTTATCTTCCCTGCTTATCGTCTCGCGCTTTATGAACGTGATCATTCTCGCCGCCGGTTATGCGACCCGGCTTTATCCACTGACGCTCGACCAGGCCAAGCCACTGCTCAAGGTCGCGGGCAAACCGATAATCGAGTGGGTGCTGGACAATCTCGCGAATGTTCCCGAACTCGGAACGATCTACATCGTGACAAACGACAAGTTCGCAAACGACTTCCAGGCTTGGGCCGATAGCTATCAACATCGACAACCCCGAAATGATTGGGGCTCGCGATCTCTTTCTGAGTCACAGCTCAGGTTCAAAATCATCAATGACGGTTCAAAAAGCGATGACGATAAGTTTGGCGCGATTGGAGATATCAATTTCGTCGTTACCCGGGAAAATCTGGGCAAGAGCGACTTGCTGATCGTCGCGGGCGACAACCTGTTTAGCGAATCGCTAACGGGCTTTGTCGAGTACGCAAAGAAGACGGAAGCGACGGTCGCCGTTTACGACGTCGGCGATCTCGAAAAGATCAAGAATTACGGTAACATCACGATCGATTCTCACGGAGTCATCACGCACTTTGAGGAGAAGCCGGGGAAACCGCAAAGCACTTTGGCCGCCATCGCCCTTTATTATTACTCACCCGAAATCATCTCGCTGGTGACAACGTATCTCGCCGCGGGAAATAGTCCGGACCAGCCAGGCCGCTTTGTGCAATGGCTTTACACGCGCAAGCCCGTGAAAACTTTCCAGATCAAAGGCAAATGGCTCGACATCGGAAGCAAAGAGACGCTGGAAGAAGCGGACAAAATTTTCGCAAAGCTTGGAAACTGATTGTCGATTTTGCGTTACGCAAAAATGACGAAGGTCGAAGGAATGATGAAAAAGAAGTCCGCGATTGGTCTTTTGTCATTTTAGCATTCGAACCTCATTCGAACCTCATTCGAACTTCATGCTTCGTCATTTTAATCGCCCCTCATCGAACTCGATGAGATCGAAATAAGTCCGAATATCTTTGCGGCCTTCGCTGCCCGCTTCCTTGAGAAAATGGAGGAAGCGCGCTTTTTTTGCGGCTGTGTCCGGGCGACGGGAAATCATCGCATCGTTCCACTGCTCAATCGCCTCCGGGGAATGTTTCGCGCCGTTTTCCTGCACCCAATTCAAGATCGCCGCGTCTTCATCCAAACGGTTGGCAGCTTCTTCGAAGGTATCGCCGTTGAGTTTTAGAAATGCGAGCAGATGCTTATCGAAGCCAACTGTTTTGTAATTGTAGCCGTCGAGCAGGCCCCGCCGATGCAGTTTGGCTTTGTCGATCAAACGCGGCAGATGCACGTAACCGCCGAGTTTCTGATACGGGCTGCGTGGATGCAGTTTGCGCATCGACGCCAAGCTAGGTCGCGGGTAAAGCTTGCGCGGCAGTTCCCGGGGTGCTGGATTCGCGTACGCTCGCGGAGGCCGGTCTTTGTTCCGGTAACAATTCGGCCTGGGTGAGATCGGCCTGGCCAATCACAAGCTGGCCGGAAAAAATTCCGCCCTTCTCCACTGTGATCGCCTTCGCGGTGACGTTACCTTCGAGTGACGCGTTCTTGTCGATGGTGACAGATGTGTCGGCCACAATTTCGCCAGACATACGTCCTTGGATCTCGATGCTGCCGACCGTCACTTGGCGGAAGCATTGCACATCGGCTTTGCGCTTAACGATAACATGGTGCGCGCTGAGGCGGCCGGGAAGTTTCCCAACGAAGTTGATGGTGGCGGTTCCAAAGCAATGCAGGTTGCCCCGCAGTTTTCCCTCGATCAAGGCAGAGCGGCAGATGACACCCGTGCTGCTGATATCGCCCTTCGCGGTAAGATGAACATCGCCGCGTGTGCGAATCGTTCGGCTGAAGCCGGTGGCGATTTTGTAATCGCGCAGATCGATGTAGGCGCTGCAGGCTGGACAGATTGTCGATGTGGCGGCGCCGCTGACCTCGTGTTTTCGCTTGCATTCAAAACACTCGATAACCGAGTTCTGCTGCCGGCTCCAGAGGCCCTCGAGTTTTTGAAAGATGGAAGGATCGCGCGGTGGGGCAGCTTCCCCTTTCGGGCGAAGTCTTATGGCGGGTTTCGGCGCGGATGGAGAAAAATGACGGCCGCACTGGCGGCACATCGTGCTCTTGGCCGCCGCATAATCCATCTGCTTGAAGCCACAGTGCGGACACTCCACACTGACCCTGGCAGGCGACGGCTTGGCCACTGGCTTGCTAAGCGAAGAGTCCTCTCTTTAAGCGCGCACGCCGAAGGCGGCCTTGACCGGCTCATCGTGCCGGACAACTTCCGGCCGCGCTGTGATCGGTTTTGCGGCGATGGTTCCGCTGGTCACTTCAGATTTTCCGATGAAGGTCGCTCCTTCTTCGATGACGAGACGGGCCGCTTTCAAATCTCCTTGCAGCGTGCACTTCGCTTTCAGTTCGCAGCGCTCGGCCACCGTGATGTTGCCCTGCACTTTCCCGAAAACCGTGATCGATTTTGTTTTGATCTCGCCACGGATGTCGGCGTTCTCACCGATCGTCAGCACGCCATCAGAATGGATTTCGCCTTCGACCTTCCCATCGATGAGAAGCTCTTTTTGAAACTTGATCGAGCCTTTGATTTCGACGTCGCTCGAGAGGATGTCTTTGCCGGAATGTTCTGCCATATGTTTTTGGTAATCGGTTGATGTTCTTGGTTGTTCGCCGTAGGCGGGTCGGTTGTGATCATCGCTGCCCGAATGGAGCGATCCTTCTCCGATCGCCGATATCGGTTTCTGCGGGATGAATTTTCTCAACACAGGATATTATTGTAACGCTCTACCGCGATGTCAACGCATTCTCACAGGCAACATCTGACGGCTCATTTGCCCAACCCGGTAGAGTTTGCCCGCACGGTTTTGAGCGGAAAAAATCAAAAATCGTGGCACTTGAGCAGGTGTTCGATCTAGAACGGAGCAGAGCGCATACCGGGGCACCGCTAAACCCAAGATGGCCGAGGAATTCTGCACCACCCGTTCGGAATCGTACGCCAGCACCCAGGCCACCCCGTGATTTTCCAGAATTACACGCGCTTCGTGCCAATCTTCCGTTAAAAAAAATCGCGCGCTCTCTGCGATTCCCTTCAGGCTCTCGTGCGAACTGCCAGCCACACCGGGTTGCCCAGACCAATATGCAATCGCGGGTGAAAACCACCACGGCGCGAGAAACGGACGCACCTCCCGCGATTCCAAACTGGCCGCCAGATCGCGCAATTGCACCGATTCGTTGCGCTGTTCCACTCGGCGCGCGTATTCCATTTCCTTTGGCCAAAGCCGCTCGTCCCAATCGCGCAGAATCGGAAAGATCGACAACGTGAACCCGACCCAAACCGCGACGTGCGATTTGATCGGTTCAAGCAAAGCCGGTAGCGCAATCGCAAATATCGACATAAAAAAATAAGCCCAGCGCGCCTGCCAAATCGTTAGGAGATAAGTCGCCGCCAGCAAAACGATGATGAACATCGGCGGAGCTTGATCCTTGTTCTTGCTCGCCTGCACGCCGGAGCCTTGTCGAAGGCGTGTGCTCTTGCCCGTCCGAAATCCAAGCCAAATGAGAATTGGCGCGACTGCGATCATGTAACCCGCCCAACGAAACCAAACCGGATTGAGTGGCCAAACGTGCGCCAGCTCGCCGATGGCGCGCGACCAATTCCGAAAGATTTCGCCTGATGCGAAGATCGACAACGAAGGAATGCGCCGCTCAACCGCAAACGCGAGGGCGACACTCGCCGTGAACAAGGTCCAGCCAATGCGACGGGAGCGCGCGAAAATATTTTCTCGCGCGATCGCCGCGAGCATGACAAGCGTTATCGCGAGCAGGGTGAACGGTTCGTAGAAGGAAACCCAGAGCGCGATTCCCCACGCCACACCACTCACCGCGCTCCAGTTTGGAGACGGCTTGATCTGCAAAGTCCACTCCGCGCAAATCGCGATCGTGACGAGCAACATTGCTAATGATTGATGATCGGGCCGGCCAAGTTCATCGCCGTGAACGAGAATTGGGCTGATCGCGTAGAGCAACAGCATTGCCCAGCGATAGCGGAATCGCATTCGGCGCGACCACCACCAGAGAAACCAACCGCCGAGCAACGCAAGCAGTGGCGAAATGAAAGCGCCGGCTAAATCAATCGCGTGCGCCGAGAAAGGCCGGAGCAAGATCGACAATGCGAAAATGAGATAATCGAGCGGGGCAGTCGTGTGCGGAATTGTTCCTTGCGGATAATTTTCGAAAACGTGATGACGCACGATCAAACCGGGATGTTGCTCGCACATCCGGACGCGCGTCATGCGCGCGTAGCAATCCGCATCGGTGAAATAAACATTTCCGGCGACAAGAACGTCCCGATAATTCGCGCACCGCGTAGCCAAAATCAGCGCGCTTAAAATTGCTATTTCAACTAAGAGAACGGCTTGCCGAATCACGCCTTATCCCAAATCCGCCATCCGAAATTCGCAATCCGAATTTAGAGTGTCCTGCCAAGCCGCAGTCTTTGGAGTGCGGATGGAAAAGTCGAAAACAGCCTTTCCTTTTTCGCTGCGCTCCAGAGCGAAGGCTGGGCCCGCCAGGATTCGAACCTGGGACCAAGGGATTATGAGTCCCCTGCTCTAACCGCTGAGCTACAGGCCCCGGTGTTGACGCATTGAAGCATAGTATGACGCCGGTGACCAACTCCGACAGCGTTTGGGCTTATCTCAATAGCCGCAAGCCAGAGCGATCTCATGCCGAAGTTTGATGTCGGATCAGAGTTGAAGGTTCGACGTCGGACATTAAGCGTTGAGCGTTTCAGAAATCGATTTCGATTTGCTGGCGCATGTCTATTGTCGGCCGTCCTGCGAAACTAAGCATCCTCATTCAATCGCTCGGCGAGATAGCCCTCGAAGTCAGGAGCATTCGGCTTTTGCAAAATGTGTGCGATCCAAGCTTGGCGCTCGAAGGATTGCAACCGCAAATCCCAAACGCAAACGGATGAATCGGAACTTTTCGCGGCGGCCAACGCGCGCGGGTCGTTTGAGCGTGAGAGAAACACTCGATGAAACAGCTCGTTCTCGTTTCCCCAGAAATCGACGAACACAAAAGATGCGTCTCTGCCATCGTGAGCGCCGATAAA
>Ga0184619_10000624_pt1 | contig 12079 bp, 11 predicted proteins | sample PLM0_60_b1_FD_133146 | JGI IMG/M metagenome (GOLD analysis project Ga0184619, IMG submission 133146) | Groundwater sediment microbial communities from an aquifer in East River, Colorado, USA - PLM0_60_b1 | ecosystem: Environmental > Terrestrial > Soil > Riparian zone | place: USA: East River...
ATGCGCCACGAGGCGGCGGGGATCACGACGGCGCAGTTTCCGCACCGGCTGGAGATGGCGGGACGCAGCTTCGCGCTCGATTACCATCACGAGCCCGGCTCGCCGCGCGACGGCGTCACGCTCACCGTGCCGCTTCTCGCACTGAACCAGGTCGATGTGGCGCGGTGCGACTGGCTCGTGCCCGGGCTCGCGCGCGAGAAGGTCACGCGGCTCGCCAAGTCGCTGCCACAGAAGCTCCGCCACCAGCTCGGTCCGCTGCAGGGGTTCGTCGACGCGTTCCTCCGAGCGAACGAGCACGCGGATACACCGCCCGCGCAGGCCATCGCCCGCTATGCGCGCCGTGAGCTGAACCTCGCCGTTCCGCTCGATGCCTTCCGGCCGGAGACGCTCCCCGTGCACCTGTCGATGAATTTCCGCATCGTCGACGAGCACGGGCGGCAGCTCGCGACGGGACGCAATCTCGCCCAGTTGCGCGCCGAGCTCGGTCAGAAGGCCGGGGAGCAGTTCGCAGAGCTTGCGCGCTCGGATGCGCCGGCGGCGAAAGTCACCGCGTGGGATTTCGCGGATCTCGAGGAAGTGATGGAAGTCCGGCACGGGTCCAAGACGCTCATCGGATATCCGGGTCTGGCGGACCACGGGGATTCCGTCAGTCTCGAGGTGTTCGATTCCGCGGAGAAGGCGCGCGAAGCGCATCGCCCGGGGCTGCGCCGGCTGTTCAGGCTGCAGTTGAAGGAGCAGGCTCGCCACATCGAGAAGAACCTGCCCGGGTCGCAGGCGATGGCGCTTCAGTTCGCCGTTTTCGGCGAGGTCGCCGACCTGAAGGAGCAGCTGCTTGCTGCGGCTTTCGATCGTGCCTGCATGCAGGAGCCCTGGCCGCGCTCGCGCGCCGAATTTGAGCGGCGCCGCGACGAAGCGCGCTCGCGCGTCACGCTGCTTGCGCAGGAAATCGCGCGGCTCGCAGGAATAATTCTCGCCGAGCATGCGGCGCTGCAGAAAAAGCTGCAGCAGGCGTCCAAGGCGTTTCCCGAGCCTTGCCGCGACATCCAGGAGAGCACGACCCGACTTCTCTCCAAGCGGTTCATCGAGCAGACGCCCTACGAGCGGCTGCAGCACTTCCCGCGCTACCTGAAGGCCGCGGGCCTGCGGCTCGACAAGCTGAGAGCCGATCCCGGCCGCGACGTGCGTCTCGCCGCGGAATTCGCGCCGCTGTGCGCGCAATGGCTGCGAGAACAGGCCAAGCGAGTGAAATCGGGCAGCGGTGATCCTCAGCTCGAACAGTTTCGCTGGCTGCTCGAGGAGCTGCGGGTCCAGCTTTTCGCCCAGGAGCTGAAGACCTCCGTGCCAGTTTCGGTCAAGCGGCTGTCGAAGATGTGGCAAACTATTCAGCGCTGATTTTCACCGCTTCGGCCGGTCCATATGAACGCGATACTCAATGCCCTCGCACGGGCGTTTGTCAGTTTGCTGCATCCGAAGATGCTCTGGCTCATGGTATGGCCGGTGATCGTGGCGCTGGTCCTATGGGTGACGCTCGCCGTGCTTTACTGGGGCGAGGCTGCGCAGTGGATCGCCGCGCAGCTGCACCAGTGGCCGGCGTACGAATGGGCGGTCTCGGTCTGGCCCCTCAAGCTCGTTGCGGCATGGTTCGGCTGGATCCTCCTGCTGCTGTTGTTCGTGCCTGCGGTTCTGATCACCGCGGTGCTGATCATCAGCGTCGTTTCCATGCCGGCGATGGTCGCTCATGTCGGCGGGCGCGACTACCCGGGGCTCGTCCGCCGGAAGGGGGGCACGTTCGCCGGCAGCCTCTGGAATGCGCTCGCCGCGCTCATTCGGTTTGCGTTGCTCTTTGCGGTCAGCTCGCCGCTATGGCTGGTTCCGCTGCTGTGGCCGGTGCTGCCCATCGCTCTGTTCGGCTATTTCAACCAGCGCGTGTTCCGCTACGACGCTCTCGCGGAGCACGCGACCGCCGCCGAGATTGCCGAGATCGTCCGCCGCCATCGGGGCGGGCTGTTTCTGCTGGGCGTCACACTTGCGCTCGTCGGTCATGTGCCCGTTCTCGGGCTCTTGATGCCAGTGTACGGCGGGCTCGCTTTCATCCATTACGGCCTCGAGCGCCTCGGAGAGCTGCGCACCGAGCCGATCGAGGGGGCGGCGGTGCGGCTGTGAAATGGGAACCGGGGCGATCATTATCGGCGACGAGATCATTCGCGGGAAGCGCGAGGATAAGCATTTTGCCAAGCTGATCGAGATCCTTCGCGTGCGCGGGATGAGGCTCGACTGGTGCAAATATCTCGGCGACCGGCCTGACCTGATCACCGCCGCGCTCAGGCGCACGATGGCGTCGGGAGACATCGTCTTCAGCTTCGGCGGCATCGGCGCGACACCCGACGATCATACCCGCCGGTGCGCCGCAGACGCGGCGGGCGTGGAGCTGGTGTTGCATCCCGACGCGGAAGCGGCGATCCGCTCGCGCACCGACATGCAAATCACACCGCAGCGCCTCAAGATGGGCGAATTCCCCGTAGGCTCGCGCATCATTCCGAACCCGTACAACAAGATCCCCGGCTTTTCGATGGGCGATCACCATTTCGTGCCGGGTTTCCCGGTGATGGCTTGGCCCATGGTCGAGTGGGTGCTCGACCAACGCTACGCGCATCTGTTTCACAGCGCGCCGGAAGCCGAGGCTTCCGTCATCGTCTATGACCTTCCGGAATCTACCGTCACGCCGCTGATGATCGAAGTGGAGCAGCGCTACCGCCGCTTGAAGTCGTTCAGCCTGCCCAGCATGGGCGAGGCGGGCGTGCGCCGCCACATAGAACTCGGCGTGCGAGGTGCACCGGAAGAAGTCACGCCAGCGATCGAACAGATGAAGCTGGGGGTCGTCGCGCTCGGCGGCAGGTGGGAGGAAAAGTAAAACCGGGGACAGACCACGTTTTCTTTTTTCGTCGTGCCGGCGAAGGGAAAAACGTGGTCTGTCCCCGGTTTCAAGCACAAACAAAAAGCCCTGGCTTGCGCCAGGGCTTTAGGGCGCACACAGAGAGGAGGAGGGGGCTGTGGGCCGCGAAACCTGCAAATTACACCGTCGCGCGCTTCTTCGGGGATTCCTTGGTGCCCGTTGTAGCCGCCGCGAAATTCGCTTCGGCGATCTCGGTGGCCTGCTTTGCGACCTTGTTGAAGCTGTCATAGGCGGTGTTGGCCGCGGCGAGCGCAGACTTCACGGCTTGGACTGCGACGTCGGATCCGGCTGGCGCGTTCTTCGAGACCTTGTCGAGAAGACCGACCAGGTTCTTGTTAACCTCGACGGCTTGTGCTTCGAGGAACTTGGCCAATTCGCCGTTCGTTTGGGCGGCGACTTCGAATACGCTGCGCGAGTAGGCGATGGCTTTTTCCACCGTAGGCTGGGTTGCTGCGGCGTTCAGGTTGAGGTATTCCTGGGGATCTTTGGCGTTGAGCAGCGCCTTGGCGTGGCCGACGCCTTCCTCGAATGCGGCCTTGGTTGCATTGAAATACAGCGCGGACAGGCGCTCGAAGGCGGCGAACTGCGTGTGCGCGAGACCCAGGATGGCCTCGATGCCGGCCTTGTTCGTGCTGGCGATTTGTTCGGGCGTGAAATTCATGATCATCTCCGTTAGAAAAGACTACGTTGAGCTGGAAATACTCACGGCAAATTACACAGTGCTCTCGTACCGTCTCCCGGGTTTTTATTGCACTGCAACAAATAAGATTCTACAAGGATAACAATCGATGTCAAGAATTATTTGTGCGACGCAATAGAGGGTTCTAAGGCCGAGAAGATAAAAGTCCATATAAATAAAGCAGTTACATCGGAATCACCGCCCTAGAAGTTAGTAGACACTTATCTACAACTCTTTGTTTTTAAACGATCAATGCCTTTTCAGGAGGGCCGGACAGTGAGCGAATCGTGAGCCCGCGCACCTACGTACCGCCGTCGTCGATCCTCACCCTGCTTGTCCTGCTCGCCCTCGGCTGGGGGGTCAACTGGCCGATCATGAAGGTGGTGATGGCCGAACTGCCGCCGCTTCACTTCCGCGCGCTGTGTCTTGTGGTCGGGGCGGCGGGCCTTTTCGCGATTGCGCGGGCCCATCGCTTGCCGATCCGTGTCCCTTCAGGCGCTTGGCCGAGGCTGATCGCGATTGCGCTTTTCAACGTGGCGGCTTGGAATGTTCTCGCGGTCTACGGCGTCACGTTCATGGAATCGGGGCGTGCCGCGATACTCGCGTATACGTTTCCAGTGTGGGGCGTGCTGCTCGGGGTGTGGGTACTGCACGAGCCGGTGACCGGAAGCCGGCTCGCGGGGGTGGTTCTGGGCGTCCTCGGGATGTTGGTGCTTCTCGGTGACGAGATCCACGCGGTCGGGCGCTCGCCGACCGGAGCCTTGCTACTCATCGCTTCGGCTATCAGCTGGGCGGTCAGCACCGCCATCATGAAGCGCTGGCCGGTCGACCTGCCGACGACTTCCTTTACCGGCTGGCAAATGCTGCTCGCCCTCGCGCCGATTCTCTCGGGCGCCATGCTGTTCGAGGAGGGGAGTTTTTCGCCGCTCGCGCTCTCGACTTGGCCCTTCTGGGGGCTCGTCTACAACGCGCTCGTCAGCTCGATCTTCTGCAACTGGGCGTGGATCAAGATCGCGACCCACGCGCCAATCAGCGTCTCCTCGCTCTCCACGTTGATGATCCCGATCGTGGGTGTGTTCAGCGGAATGCTGTTGTTGGGCGAACATCCGCAGTGGAGCGATTTGGCCGCGCTCGTCTTGGTCGTCGCTGCCCTGGCGCTCGTGCTCCTTCCACGGCGCCAGGCATGACCCGGCTCGTTCAGCCCGCGTCGCCTTCCCGGATGCTGCGTCGAGTCGGGATTCTTTCGGTGCGCCAGCTCGCCAGCGCCCAGCTCCAGATCTCCGCAATTCCTCCCGCAGCGAGCTCCGCTGGCGGCTTCTGGCCAAGAAAGCGCAGGGCTTGCCAGAGCCGAGCCGGCGCCTCCGTAACGGTCAGAGGGGCGGCGCGCGTCTGCTTGCTGAGTTTTTCGCCGGCTTGATTCACCGCGACCGGAAGGTGCATGTACCGCGGAGTCGGGAGATCCAACAAGCGCTGCAACAGGATCTGCCGCGCCGTGGAGGCGAGCAGATCGGCGCCGCGCACCACATCGGTGATGCTCTGCTCGAAATCATCCACCACCACTGCGAGCTGGTAGGCGAAGAGGCCGTCCGCGCGCCGCACGATGAAGTCGCCGACTTCTCGAGCCAGGTGCTGCTCGATCCTGCCTTGAAGCAGGTCCTCAAACGCGATCACTGCGTTGTCGACGCGCACGCGCATCGCTCGAGCGGCGCGTCCTGGCAAAAGCCCCTTGCGGCAGGTGCCGGGGTAGATGGATTCGCTCGCCGCGGATACGCTTGAATCGGAGATTTCCCGCCGCGTGCAAGCGCAGGGAAACACCGCATGCTCATGCTCGAGACGTTTCAGGGCGGCTCCGTAAGCTGCGTCGCGGCGGCTCTGGAACACGACCTTTCCGTCCCATTCGAACCCGTACGCCTCGAGCATCCTGAGAATCGCCTCGGAAGCCCCCCGAGCTTCACGCGGACGATCGAGATCCTCCATGCGCACCACCCATCTGCCCCTGTTCCAGCGCGCCTCGAGGTAGCTGCCGACCGCGGCGACGAGCGAGCCGAAATGCAGCGGACCGGTCGGGGAGGGAGCAAAGCGCCCGCGATAGGGTCTCGTCGAGTCATGCATAATCTGGACGAAAATCATATCAGCGTTTCCGCGCGAGCTAAAAATCCATGACCGATCCCCATCGCATCGTTATCGTCGGAGGCGGCGCCGGGGGGCTCGAGCTGGCGACGCGGGCAGGGGACCGCTTTGGGCGCAGAGGACGCGCCACCGTCACCCTCGTGGACAAGAACGAGACCCACCTCTGGAAGCCCCTCTTGCACGAGGTCGCCGCCGGAAGCATGGATATTCACGCGCACCAGCTCGACTATCTCGCGCAGGCGCGCTGGCACCACTTCAGCTTCTGCTGCGGCGCATTGGAGAGTGTCGACCGAAAGCGGCGCGAGATCACGGTGGCGCCTACGGTGGATGAGCGCGGCGTCGAAGTCATCCCGCGCCGCTCGTTGAGCTACGATACGTTGGTGATCGCAATCGGCAGCGTCGCGAACACGTTCGGCGTCCCCGGAGTCGAGGAGCACGCCTACGCGCTGGAATCCGCCGCCGAAGCCGACCGCTTCCACCGGCGCCTGATCAACGCCTGCATTCAGGCCAACTATCGGCCCGGCAACGCGCGGGCCCAGCTGCGCGTGGTGATCGTAGGGGCAGGGGCGACAGGCGTCGAGCTCGCTGCGGAACTGCACAACAGCACGCGCGTGCTCGCTGCATACGGGCTCCAGAACATAGACCCGGAGCGGTTCCTTCATATCACGCTCCTCAACGCCGACCCTCGAATCCTGCCGATGCTCCCTGAGCGTATTGCCAACGCCGTGACCGTGGCCCTCGAAGCGCTGGGGGTGTGCGTGTGGTGCTCGGAGCAGGCCATCGAGATCACCGCGAGCGAGGTGAAGACCAAAAGCGGCAAATCCTACCCCGCAGACCTTGCGGTCTGGGCGGCGGGAATCAAAGGGGCGGATCTCCTCAGGAATCTCGACGGACTCGAGACCAACCGGATCAACCAGCTCGTCGTCCGGCCGACGCTGCAGACGACGCGCGATCCGGACATCTTCGCCCTGGGCGACTGCTCGGCGCTGCCGCGCGAAGGCAAGGTGCCGCCCGTGCCGCCGGCCGCGCAGGCGGCGCACCAGCAGGCATCCCACCTTCTCGGGTCGATGGCGCTGCGCATGCGGGGGCGGCCGATCGCGCCCTTCCGCTACCGCGACTTCGGTTCTCTCGTGTCGCTCGGCGAATACAGCACGATCGGATCGCTGATGGGTTTTCTGTCAGGCAAGAGTTACCGCGTCGAGGGCTGGTTCGCGCGGCTGATGTACCTGTCGCTGTACAAGATGCACCTGTACGCGCTCCATGGTCCCATCGGGGTAGCGCTCGATACCTTGGCGCGCCTCCTCAAACGCGGCACTGAGCCGAGCGTCAAGCTGCATTGATGGTCGGTTCGCTCCTGAAGATCGTACTCGGCGTCGCCATCGGCGTGCCGCTGTTCATGTGGCTTCTCCAGGAACGGATGCTGTTCTTCCCGCGTCCGCTGGACTCCCGCCCTGCACCCCGCCCGAACGTCGAAGAGGTGAGCATCGTCGCCGCGGACGGCGTCAAGCTCCGCGGCTGGCTGGTAAAGGGCGACGGAGCGCCTGCACCGCTCGTCATCTACTTCGGCGGCAATGCGGAGGAAGTTTCATGGCTTGTGGAGCTTGCGGACCATTTTGCCGGCTGGTCGCTGCTGCTCGTGAACTTTCGCGGATACGGGGAGAGCGAAGGCAAACCCGGGGAAAAGGAGCTCCTTGCGGACGCACTCGTGATCCACGACTACGCAAAGCGGCGTCCGGAGGTGAATTCCGAACGCATCGTCGCGATGGGCCGCAGTTTGGGCAGCGGGGTTGCGGTTCACCTGGCGGCGCATCGCCCCCTGCGGGGTGTCATACTCGTCTCGCCGTACGACAGTATCGTCGAAGTAGCAAGGCGCCACTATCCTTTTCTCCCGGTGTCGCTCATGCTCCGGCATCGCTTCGATTCGCTCGCGCGCGCACCCCAGATCGGGGCGCCGCTGCTGTGCCTTGTTGCGACTGAAGACCGGGTCATCCCGGCCGCGCACTCGCGCGTTTTGTTCGAGGCCTGGCGCGGTACGAAGACCTGGCACGAGGTTCCGCGCTCGGATCACGACAGCATCTCCGGTGAACCCGAATACTGGCGCTCGATTGCGGATTTTCTGAATGCGCTGCGCTAGGGGACGCAAACGCCCCTGTTATAATCGCGGCTCTAGACGAATTCCGGAGATCCTCGCATGGCAACGGTCGCGTTGACCAAGGACAATTTCGAGCAAGTCGTGAACGGTAACGAAATGGTTCTCGTCGATTTCTGGGCGCCCTGGTGCGGGCCGTGCAAAGGCTTCGCACCGGTATTCGAGGCTAGTTCGGAAAAGCACACCGACATCGTGTTTGGAAAGGTGAACACCGACGATGAGCAGGACTTGGCCTCGTCGTTCAATATCCGCTCGATCCCGACCCTGATGTTGTTCCGCGAGAAGGTAATTCTCTTCTCTCAGGCGGGCGCGCTTCCGGGTTCGGCGCTCGAGCAGGTCATCACCCAAGGCAGGGAGCTCGACATGGCGATGGTGCACAAGGAAATCGCCGACCGAGAACTCGATCCGCAAGCAAAGGCCTGACGGGCGGCGCAGTTGAACCCTCGGGGGGTGCCATTCCGCACCCAAGGGAAACAAAAAAGGCAGGGAAGAACTTCCCTGCCTTTTCTAGCGGATAGGAAAACTTACTTCTTGTCGTCCTTCTTCGCGCCTTTCTTGCCGCCCTTCTTATCGCTCTTCTTCGCGCCTTTCTTTCCGTCTTTGCCATCGCCTTTTTTCATTTCGTCTTTCTTCATCGGCGCGCCGGCGTGGGACGCCGCCACAGCAAAACCACTCGACACCGCGAAGACCGCGGCCACCAACAGCGACATGAGCTTCTTCATTCAATGTCTCCTCTCTCTGAGCGTTATTAGAGTGATCCGATCGCCGGAAACCGGTCAACCGCGCGGTATCCTAGCATATATCGTTGAAAGCGCGAACGATTCGCCAGATGGGGCACGGACCGCGCGCCGGGTCCCCCCGGCTCCGCCACCGCTTGCCCGGATTGGCAAGTGAACCCGGGCATCGCCTACGCCCTGCTGGGTGCGGCCCTCTTCGGGGCGAGCACCCCGATCGCCAAACTCCTCGTCGGAGAGATCGGGCCGGTCATGCTTGCCGGGCTCCTCTATGCGGGGTCGGGCGCGGGGCTCGGCATTTGGCTTGCCGTGCGCGCGTTGCTCTGGCGGGCGGCCGAGCGGCCCCGATTCGCCCCAGGTGACTTCAAGTGGCTCGCCGGCGCCGTCATTTCGGGAGGCGTGATCGGCCCCGCGCTTCTGATGCTCGCCCTCGCAGCGAGCTCCGCCTCGTCGGTGTCGCTGCTTTTGAACCTCGAAAGCGTGTTCACCGCCCTTCTGGCTTGGTTCGTGTTTCGAGAGAATTTCGACCGGCGCCTGGTGCTGGGCATGTCTCTGATCGTCTGCGGCGGCGTGGTTCTCGTCTGGCGACCGGGGGAGATCGCAACCTCCTGGCCCGCGCTCGCGGTGGCGGGTGCCTGCTTGTGCTGGGCGCTCGACAACAATCTCACGCGCCGGATTTCCGCCGGGGACTCGGTCAAGATCGCGGGATTCAAAGGTCTGGCGGCTGGAACGGTGAACCTTTGCGTGGCGGCGGCCTTTGGAGCGGCCCTGCCGGCACGGGAGGTCGCCGCCGCCGCTGCTCTGGTCGGCCTGCTCGGCTATGGAGTCAGCCTTGCTCTTTTTGTGGTGGCGTTGCGGCTGCTCGGCACTGCGCGGACCGGCGCTTATTTTTCGACCGCCCCTTTTATCGGGGCAGCCGCGTCTTTTGCGTTGCTGGGAGAGGCGCCGGATACGTTTTTCTGGATAGCAGCGGCCTTGATGGCGGTCGGCGTTACGCTGCATCTCACCGAACGCCACCGGCACCTGCACCGGCACGAGGCGTTGACGCACACTCATCCCCATACTCATGACGAGCATCATCGCCATGAGCACGATTTCGCGTGGGACGGCGCCGAGCCGCACTCGCACACTCACGAGCATGATCTGCTCAGCCACAGCCATGTGCACTTTCCGGACATTCACCATCGTCACAATCACTGACGGGTTGCGTGCGCTGGCGATCGCGTCGTTTGCGGCCGCCGCGTGCGCCGCGCCCTACGTGCCCAAGGACGACACAACGGTCCTCGAGCGAATGCCCGTGAGGCCGGGCGATCCGGTCGCTCGCGAGCTGCGACAGCTGCGCACCGAGTTGACCGCTAACCCGAGCAAGCGGGAAACGGCGGTCCGCCTCGCCGAGCGCTATTTCGCGCTCGCCAGCTCGGAAGGGGACCCCCGGTACGTAGGCTATGCGCAGGCGGCGCTCAAGCCTTGGTGGGACTTGCCTGCCCCGCCGCTGGATGTTCTCGTGATGCGCGCGATCCTCAAGCAGTACAGCCACGATTTCTCCGGCGCTATGACGGACCTGGAAGCGGCGACGGGCGAAGACCCCACGAACGCACGCGCCTGGTCCTGGCGCGCTGCGATCCACATGGTGCAGGCGGATTATGAAAAGGCACGGGAAGATTGCTTGGCCCTGCAGAAGGTCGAGTCCGAGCTCTACGCGGTCGGCTGCATGGCTTACCTCGATGGCACCACGGGCAAGGCCGCCGCGGCGCATCGCGCCCTTTCCGCAGCGCTTGCCAGGAACGCGGACGCCCCGCCCGAGGTGAAGGTCTGGGTGCTGACGCGCCTTGCCGAGATGTCGCTGCGACAGGGCGACGTGAAGCAGGCCGAGGAGCATTTCCGTGCAGCGTACTTCGAGCCGATCAACGACCAGTTTCTGCTCGCGGCGTACGCGGACTTTCTGCTCGATCAGGGACGCCCCGACGAAGTCATTCCGCTGCTTGTCGACTGGGTGAAGTCGGACATCCTGCTGCTTCGTCTCGCGCTTGCCGAGCAGGCACTGAAGGCGCCGAGGGCGCGAGAACACATCGAGGCGCTCAGATCCCGGTTCGACGCCGCGGCCTTGCGCGGCGACAAGCTGCATCAGCAGGAGGAGGCGCGCTTCAACCTCCATCTTCTCGGCAACAAGGAAAAAGCCCTCGCGCTGGCGCAGGAGAACTGGAAGCTGCAGCGCGAGCCGCGCGATGCGCGCATCCTGCTCGAGGCGGCGCTCGCGATGAAAGACCCGAAGGCCGCGCAGGAGGCGCTCGACTGGCTCGAGCGCTCGGGGCACGAGGATCCGGGTCTGCGCCGCACGGCGGAAAAGCTGAAGGCGCTCAAGCGATGAAAGCGGCGCCCGCGATACTCCTCCTGTTGGTCGCCTCCTCTGCGCTCGCGCACAAGCCCAGCGACAGCTATCTTGCCATCAGCGTTGAAGGGGCGAACCTCGCCGGACAGTGGGATATCGCGTTGCGCGACCTCGATTTTGCGATCGGGCTGGACGACAGCGGAGACGGAGATATCACCTGGGGTGAAGTGAAGGCGCATCAGGCGGATATCGCCGCCTATGCTCTGGCGAGATTGAAGCTGCGCTCGGGGGACGCCGACTGCCGCGCCCACGCGACCGAATTTCTCATCGACGACCACAGCGACGGCGCTTACTCGGTGATGCGTTTTGCGGCCACCTGCCCCGGCGAGGTGACGACGCTCGAAATCGGCTACAGCCTCTTCGCCGACCTCGATCCGCAGCACAGGGGATTGCTGAGGCTGGAACACGGCGCGGCCACGCGCACCGCCATTTTCAGTCCGGAGCGGGCGACCCAAAGGTTCGAGCTCGCGAAGATCTCGGCGCTCACCCAGTTCGTCGATTACGCCCGTGAAGGCGTTTGGCACATCTGGATCGGCTTCGACCATATCCTGTTCCTGCTATCGCTGCTCCTGCCCGCCGTGCTCGTGCTCGAAGCGGGACGCTGGCAGGCGGTCGCGCGCTTTCCCCCGGCGTTCTGGGATGTCTTCAAGATCGTCACTTCGTTCACCGTGGCGCATTCGATCACGCTGAGCCTCGCGGCGCTCGGGGTGATTTCGCTCCCCTCCCGTCTGGTGGAATCGGCGATCGCGACCTCGGTCGTGCTCGCCGCGCTGAACAACGTGTTTCCCCTCGTGCACGGACGGCGTTGGATGGTCGCTTTCGCTTTCGGGCTGATTCACGGTTTCGGCTTCGCCAGTGTTCTGAGAGACCTTGGATTGCCGCAGGGGGCGCTCCTCATCGCGCTCGTCGGTTTCAATCTCGGCGTGGAGGTCGGCCAGCTCGCGATCGTGAGCGCGTTCCTGCCGATCGCGTACGTGCTGCGCGCGAGCTGGTTCTACCGGCGCCTGGTCTTTGTCGGAGGGTCCATCGCCATCGCTGCGGTCGC
>Ga0184619_10000625_pt1 | contig 12078 bp, 13 predicted proteins | sample PLM0_60_b1_FD_133146 | JGI IMG/M metagenome (GOLD analysis project Ga0184619, IMG submission 133146) | Groundwater sediment microbial communities from an aquifer in East River, Colorado, USA - PLM0_60_b1 | ecosystem: Environmental > Terrestrial > Soil > Riparian zone | place: USA: East River...
AGATCTACACCTCCAGCGACGTCACCGTCGAGGAGCTGCGCGGCGAGGGCGACCGGCCGAAGCTGACGGCCGAGGCGCTCGCGGAGCGCATCGGCGAATCGCTCGCCGGCGACGACGATCTCTAGCGCCGACGCCGCGTGCTGCTAGCCGTCGACGTCGGCAACACGCAGACGGTGCTGGGCCTGTTCGAGGGCGAGCACCTCGCCGAGCACCGCCGGTTGGCCACCGAGGGCCGTCGCACCGGGGACGAGCTCGGCGCGCTGCTCGGGGAGATGCTCGATCTCGGCGCCGTGGATGGCATCTGCCTCTCCTCGACCGTTCCCGCCCTCGTGCGCGAGTACGAGCTCTTCGCGGAGCGCTGGGCGCGCGCGCCGATCCTCGTCGTCGGGCCGGGAGCGAAGACGGGGATTCCCGTTCGCTACGACGATCCGCGCGAGGTCGGCCCCGACCGGGTCGTGAATGCCGTCGCGGCGAAGGAACGTTATGGCGCGCCTTGCATCGTCGTCGACTTCGGAACGTCGACGAACTTCGACGTCGTCTCCGCCGAGGGTGAGTACGTGGGCGGAGTGCTCGCGCCCGGGATCGAGATCTCGATGGACGCCCTGTTCGCGCGCGCCGCACGCCTCATGCGCGTCGACTTCACCGAGCCGCCTGCGGTCATCGGCAAGACGACGGTGCACAGCCTCCAGTCCGGCCTCGTCTACGGCTTCGCGGGGCAGGTCGACCGGATCGTCGAGGAGATTCGAGGCGAGCTCGGCGCGGAGGCCCCGGCGATCGCCACCGGCGGGCTGGCCGAGATCGTGGGACCGCACTCGCGCACGATCGAGCGGGTCGACGCCGACCTGACCCTCGAGGGCCTGCGCCTGGTCTGGGAGCTGAATCGCTAGGGCCTGTTCTACTTCAGGCGCAGAGGCGTCACACACGCGTGTGAATTTCGCGCCTATGATCGACGCGGGGAGGAGGTGGGCGGTGCCTTTATCTATTCACGGCCGCGACCGAGCAGTTTTCTGAGCCGCTCGAGGAGCGACGGCCCGGTCGCGTGGCGTAGGGCCTCGTCACGCGCCCTCTGGCGCTTGGCAAAGGCGCGCTCGCGCATGACCCGCGTCGGATATCGCGGCTTCCAGTAGACCGGCCGCGGCATCGGGTCATCCGCCGCCGTAGATCGAGATCGGAAGGTCGAGGAGGACCTCGTCCCCTTGTGGCAGCTCGTCCTCGAGCCGCTCGAGCACGAAGCGCGCGCCCGGCGCCGCCGCGAACAGGCGTTGTTCGACCTCCTCGATCGTCGCCAGCTGGACGAGCTCCTGCTTGAAGGGCCGAGGGAAGCGGCCGCGCCCCAGATACCAGCCGTAGAACTTCTTCAGGAAACCGGTCGCCCGGTGCTCACCGAGCTCGCGCACCGTCTCGCGGATGAAGAGGATCAGCTCCGCCGCGACCTCCTCTCGCGAGGGCTCGTCCTCGTCGCCCATGATCTGGCTCAGCGCCCAGGGATTCCCCTGAGCGGCGCGACCGACCATGACGGCCTCGGCGCCCGTCGTCGCGAGCGCCGTCTGCGCCTTCGCCCGCGAGACGATGTCTCCCGAGGCGATGACCGGCACGTCCACGAGCTCGACGAGCTCGGCCGTCAGCCGGTGGTCGGCCTCGCCGGTGTACATCTGGCGCGCCGAGCGTGGATGGAGTGTGAGCGAGGCCGCGCCGGCTTCGACCAGCTTCGGGCCGATCTCGAGGCAGGTGCGCGAGCCATTGTGAAGGCCGCGCCGCATCTTCACCGAGACCGGCACCGAGACCGCGTCTGCGACCGCTTCGACGATGGCGCAGGCGCGATGCGGCTCCTCGAGCAGCGTCGCCCCCGCGCCCGTCTTCGTCACCTTGCGGACGGGGCAGCCGAAGTTGACGTCGACGAGATCCGCGCCGGCGTCCTCGCCCATGCGCGCGGCCTCGGCCATGATGGCCGGATCCGAGCCGAAGATCTGGACTGCGAGCGGGTGCTCGTCCGCGGCGATGCGCAGATAGCCGAGCGAGCGCTCGTTGCCGTGCGAGAGGCCGGCGCAGCTGACCATCTCCGAGCAGACGAGCCCAGCGCCGAAACGGCGACCCTGGCGGCGAAACGCCTGCACGCTCACGCCGGCCATGGGGGCGAGCACGAGCCGGGTCGGTATCTCCACCCGCCCGATCCGCCAACTTTCATGAAGATCTACCTGCATAGAGGCCAAATCGTAGCCGCGGAGCCGGAGTTTGACGTTGACCGCGGTCCTAGGTACTATGCCTGCCCGCGACGGCGCCTTTGCGCCGCGCGTCTTTTTTTCTGAGGAGGAACCGTGAAGGAAGTGATCCTCACTCCAGAGGGCTACAAGAAGCTCAAGGAGGAGATCGAGCACTTGTCGAACGCCAAGCGCCGCGAGATCGCAGAGCGCATCCGCGTGGCGCGCCAGTTCGGCGACATCGCCGAGAACTCCGAGTACGACGATGCCAAGAACGACCAGGCGCTGCTCGAGCATCGCATCGCCATCCTCGAGGAGCGCATGGCCAACGCGCGCGTGATCTCGAAGAAGGAAGTCTCGAAGGACGTCGTCTCCGTCGGCTCGCACGTGAAGCTGCGCGACCTGTCCGCCAAGGAGACGGTCGAGTACCACATCGTCGGGTCGGCCGAGTCGAACCCGGACGCGCAAAAGCTCTCGAACGAGTCACCGGTCGGCAAGGCGATCATCGGCAAGAAAAAGGGCGAAACCGTCGAGGTGACGACGCCGCGCGGCAAGGCTCTGAAGTACAAGATCCTCGATATCAAAGCCGCGTAAAGGAGCCGCTAGGCTCGTTGCGTGTTCGAGCGCTTTGCCGAGGACGCGCGTCAAGTCGTCGTCCTTGCACAGGACGAGGCGCGGGCTCTCAAGCACAACTACATCGGGACCGAGCACCTTCTGCTCGGGATCCTGCGCGAGGACGAAGGGCAGGCCGCGCGCGTTCTCGGGTCACTCGACCTCACGGTCGAGGGAGTGCGTGCCAAGATCGCTCTCATCGTCGGCCAGGGCGACGAGGTCACACAGGGCATGATTCCGTTCACGCCCCGCGCCAAGAAGGTGCTCGAGCTGTCTCTGTGGTGAGGTCATCCGCATGCTTTCCGACGGGGAAACTCCTGATCGAGAAGGCGTCTCCAGACCACGTTCCTTGCTCGTGCTCGGCTTCGATGACCGGCGTTCAATGCTCATGCGCGGCTTCGCGCTTTTCGGTGCTGCCGCCACTGGACTCTTCGTCGGCTGATCTGGGGCTGACCGCCGAATAGACTCGCGCCCCATGGCCTTGCCGAAGCGCTATCCCGACCGGGACGAGATTGCGGCGGTCCGGGTGGACGCCGAGCACCTCGAGCCTGGGGCCGAAGGCGGCGCGCCCCGGCGCGTGGCCGGCCGCGTGATGGCTCGCCGGGACATGGGGAAGCTCGTCTTCCTCGACCTCGTCGACCGCTCGGGCAAGATCCAGCTACTCATCGCCGAGGACCGCGCCGGGCCCGTCGACTTCGACCTCGGCGACATCGTCGGTGCGACCGGCATCCCGGCAAGGACAAAACGGGGCGAGCCCTCGCTGGCTGTCGTGCAAATCGAGCTGCTCGCCAAGATCAAGCGGCCGCTTCCGGACACCTTTCACGGGCTGACCGATACCGAGACGCGCTACCGCCAGCGCCACCTCGACCTGCTGATGAGCGACGAGACCCGCGTCGAGGTTGAGCTGCGTGCACGCATGGTCGCCGCGATCCGCCGCTACCTCGACGAGCGCGGCTTCCTCGAGGTCGAGACGCCGATTCTCCAGCCGCGCTACGGGGGCGCGCTCGCCGAGCCCTTCGTCACGCATTCCAACGAGCTCGACACCGACCTCTACCTGCGCATCGCGAGCGAGCTCTACCTCAAGCGACTGATCGTCGGGGGGCTCGAGCGCGTCTACGAGCTCGGCCGGGACTTCCGGAACGAGAGCGTCTCCTACAAGCACGCGCCCGAGTTCACGATGGTCGAGTGGTACGAGGCCTACGCGGACTACAACGACACGATGGCCCGCATCGAGGAGCTCGTCGAGAGCGTCGCCCGCGAGTCGCTCGGGACGACGAAGGTCAGGTTCCGGGAACACGACGTCGACCTCGCAGTGCCGTGGAAGCGAGTCAAGCTGATCGACGCGCTCGAGGAGCGGGGGCTGTGGGCGCGGGACGAGGAGGACCTTCGAAAGCGACTCGAGGAGCGCGGCGTCGACACGAGCGCCAACGAAAGCTGGAGCAAGCTCGTCGACCACGCGCTGAGCCACTTCATCGAGCCGGAGCTGATTCAGCCTTCGATTCTCTACGACTACCCGGTCGAGCTCTCGCCCTTCGCGCGCGCGACCGACGACGACGCGTCGATCGTCGAGCGTTTCGAGTTCTTCGTCGGCGGCATGGAGCTCGGGAATGCCTTCACGGAGATCAACGACCCCGACGAGCAGGCCGAGCGTTTTGCCCAGCAGGCTGCGGATGCGGCCGGGCAGCAGGGCGACCCGGACTACGTCGACGCGCTTGCCTACGGGATGCCGCCGACCGGCGGGCTCGGCCTTGGCATCGACCGGCTGGCGATGGTGCTCAGCGGTCGGGAGAACATCCGCGACGTCCTGCTCTTCCCGCAGGTACGGGAGCGCCTCTGACCCGGGAGCTGCCCGCGGGCCTCGCGTCGGCACTCGCGGACCGCGAAGCGCGCGTGGAGCGAACCTGGCACGAGCACTTGCGCGGCTACCTGTTCGCCCATTCGCCTGGGGGCCGGCTCTTCGGCCGCTGGAGTGACGATCCGGACGACGAGCCGACGTTTGCCCACGAGGCGGAAGTGCGGGAGCTCATCGGCGTCGAGGGCCCGCTGCGAGCACCGCCCGTCCTCGAACGAGCCGCCCGCTGGCTGCTCGAGCAGGCCGTCGATCCGGAAGCTCCCAGAGGGCCCGAGCGTGTCGATGCGATCATCGCGGCCGCCGAGCGGATCGCCGAGCTCGATTTGCCCCCGGCTCCTATCCGCACGATGCGCGGACGATTCTCGCTGCGGACGAGGGTGCGAATTCTCCGCTCGCCCTTGCCGGTGCGCGATCTGCGGTCAGCCCGGCGGACGCTGGCCGATCCGGGCCTGCCCTCGGTCACGAGCCACGGCGATTTCCACCGTGGGAACGTGCTCGTGAAGGACGGAGTGGCCTGGGTCGTGGACTGGGAGCTCTCCGGCCGGCGTCCGGCCGGCTACGACCTGATGCAGTTCTGGGCGACGCTCGAGGAGCCCGACGACCGCAGCCGCCTGTTCCAGGCTGCTGTGAACTCGATCGGTCCCGATCGCCGCTCTGAGCTCCTGCGACTCCGGCACGCACTCGTCGTGAGGACGATCGCCGGGAAGTTCGCCGCACCGATGGCCTTCGATCGCGATCGCGCAGGCGCACACGACTTGCTCGAGCTGCTGCCTGCTGTTCGCGGCGAGGCGGGTTTGTAGTGGTGCCGCATGCCGAGCTGATCACCGATCTCCCGGGCCTGGAGCGGATTCGCGACGGGTGGGACGCGCTCGCGGCGGAGCTGGGTCGTCCGTTCTCCAGCCCCGCGTGGACGCTTGCGTGGTGGCGACACGCGGCACCATCCGGTGCCGAGCTGCGCGTGATTGCCGTTGTCGAGGGAGACACCGTCTCGGCCGTCGCGCCCTTCTTCGTCGAAGGCAGGCGCTACCGGCTGCTCGCCTCTGACGCGTCGCTCGGCGTCGAGCCGCTCGCCGCACCAGAAGCCGAACGCGAGGCGATCGGGCTCACGGCTGCGGCCCTGGCCGGCGCGCAGCCACACCCCGACATCGTCGAGCTCGGTGGGATCCGCTCCACCTCGCCGTGGCCCGAGCTCCTGCGAGCGACCTGGCCCGGCCGCCGCCGGCCGTGGCTCCGCCGCGAGCTCGTGCTGCCGCTGCCCCTGCTCGAGCTGGGGGGTCGTACCTACGAGGAGTGGTTCGCGTCGAAGAGCTCGTCCTTTCGGCACCAGGCTCGGCGCCTGCGGAGACGCCTGGTCGAGCAGGGTGGGCAGTTCCGGCTCGCGTCCGGAGAGGAAGACCTGGCGCGCGGCCTGCCTGCCTTCGCGGCCATGCACCACGCGCGCTGGCGAGCACGCGGCGGCTCGGGCGTCCTCACGCCAGGCGTAGAGGCGATGCTGCCCGAGACTGCGCGCGAGTTGGCCGACGAGGGTCGCTTTCGCCTCTGGCTGACCGAGGTCGACGGGCAGGTGATCGGAGCCGACGTCTGGCTCGGCGCAGGCGGCGAGGTCTCGCAGTGGCTCGGTGGATTCGACGACGCGTGGGCCCATGCAAACGTCTCGCTGCTCTCGATGCTCGCCGCGATCGAGGACTGCTTCGAGCGCGGCGACCGGTGGATCGACCTCGGCGCCGGCCGTGCAGAGCTCAAATCGAGGGTGGCCGAGAGCGAGGACACACTCGAGCACTACCTCCTGCTTCCGCCTAGCCCACGGCGGCCGCTCGTCTCGGCCTCTCTGCTCCCGGGACGCCTGCGCCGTTGGATCGCCGAACGCCTGCCGCCTGCCGCGAAGGCGCGGCTCAAACGGCTCCTACGAGGCTAGGCGCGCCGCGGAAGCAGTTTGAGCACCGCGCGCGCGTCTTCCGGGAACAGGAAGTGCTCGAAGAGCACGAGTGCGAGCATGTAGACCGCGGTTCCGGCCGGGACCGCGAATGCGAGCTCGTCTCGCAGGACCGCCATCGTCCCGGCCGCAAGCAGCGTCGCCACCACCGGCCCCGCGGCGATCCGCGGCCAGTCGATCCCTCCGGCGGCGCGCTCCGCGAAGGCGACGAAGGCGACGGCAACGAGGAGTTGTGAGATCGACGTGCCCAAGGCAGCGCCGTTCAGCGACAGCCAGGGAATGAGCACGAGGTTGGCAAGGACGTTCTCGAGGGCGACGAGCCCGTAGACCCACGTCAGCACGCGCTGGCGGTCTTGGGAGACGAGCAGGTAACCCGTGATGTAACAGATGGGGTAGAGCGCGATCGCCGGTGCCAGCAGGCGGAGCGCGGTCGCCGCGTTCTCGTACGACGAACCGTAGAGGAGCCGCAGCAGCGGCTGTGCGAGCACGAGGCTTCCCGCGGCCAGCGGCAGCGTTAGTGCGACCGCGAGCTTCAGGCTCCGCTGGAAGACGAGCCCGACCGAGGGGACGCTCACCGCCGTCAGCCGCGAGAAGACGGGGTAGGCCGCGGCGCCCACGCTCCAGGCCACGAAGAGCGTCGCCTCGAGCAATCGGTAGGCGGCCCCGTATCGTCCGACGACCTCCTTCGGCTTGAAGGCGGCGAGCATGGCCGTGTCGACTCGGAAGAGGACGATCGCGAAGACTCCTGCGAGGCCGATCGCGAGCGACGCCCGCATGAGCGGCCACCAGCGCCGAGGCTCCACCTCGAGCCGCGGACGGGCGATCTTCCGCACGAGGAACCAGAGCGCGAGCGCAAAGCCGAGAGCTGCACCGGCGAGATAGATCGCAGACACGGCGACAACACCCGCTCCGTGAATGAGCGCCGCGATGCCGACTGCAGCTGTGACGACGCGCTGGGAGATGAGGGCGACAGGTATGAACTCGAGGCGCTCGAAGGCTTGATACGACGCGAAGCAGGTCGCCATCAGCAGCTCGAGGACGACCGCTGCACCGAGGAGCAGCAGCACCTCGAGCGTCTCCCGATCGACCCCTGCGACAGCGGCGACGCCGACGGCGACGGCGAGCGAGATCGTCGCCAGAACGATCTTGATCGCGAGCGTATTCGCGAAGTACCCGCCGAGGCGGCTGCGATCGCGTGCGACCTCGCGGGTGAGCACGACGTCCTGCCCGAAGTTCGCGAACGTCGTCGCGAGGATCACGAAGGCGAGCGCGAAGGTGAAGACGCCGAAGTGCGAGGCACCGAGCTCGCGGGCCATGACGACGAAGAACACGAGCGAGGCGACCTTCGAAGCGACGTCCGCGAACAGGCGGTAGCCGGCGTTCGCGAGGATGCTTCGTGGGTCGCCGTTCACGAAGCGCGCCGCAGCTTCCGCGTTACCTGCCCGACCAGCAGGCGCGCGTGCATCCGTCCCCGGTTCAGCTCCGCGCGCCGCAGAGCCGATCGGGGAAGCGGCCTGCGCTGGCCGCGGACCTGCTCGCGGAGCCTCCACGCATCGCGCACCCCACGCCACCAGGCCGAAGGCGCGCGATGGTAGATCGCCTGGACGAAGTCGAAGGCGAGGTAGCCGATCGTCCTCCGGACGGCGACCGAGGCCGGAAAGCGGAGCCAGATGTACCAGAGGTGGTTGCGGATCCGGAAGTAGAGGTTCACGTCCCATGCCTGGCGCTCGGAATCGGCCTTCATGTGGTCGAAGACGGCCGAGGGGAAATAGCGCACCTCCCACCCGTTCGCGTGCAGGCGCGCCGCCAAGTCGACCTCGGAGTTCGTCAGGAAGTAGGGCTCGAAAAAGCCACCCGTCTCGACATACGCCTCGCGTCGGATCATGCACGCACCCTCCGGGAAGGAGAACGCTGGAAATCCCTCCGGTGGCGCCTCGCCGGTCCGCCCGGCGCGAAGCCACCAGTCGAACGTGCCCAGCTCGTCTTCGACGAGGACGTGCCCCGCCGAATCGATGTCGCGTACCAGACCACCCGCGACCCCGAGCCTCGGGTTCGCCGCGAACGCTTCGAGCAGGTTCTCGACCGCGCCCGGCAGCGGGTAGGCGTCGTCGTCGAGCATCAGCAAGAGCTCGCCGCTCGCCTCTCCGGCGGCGAGGTTCCGGCCGCCGAGCCCGAGGTTTTTGCCCGGCTCCAGGAGTCGTACCCGGGGGCTGTAGCCGCGCACGTGCTCGGCGGTCCCGTCGCTGGATCCGTTGTCGACGACGAGGATCTCGGTGACCGGCTCCTCGAGCAGGCGGTCGAGGACATGACTCAGCGCTTCCCTGCGATTGCGGGTCAAGATGACCGCCGAAACGGCGGGTCTCGCGTACTCTCCGGGCGCTCGGGGCATGGCGCGCTGAGTGTATGCGCGTACGATTTTGGTATGGGCAGAGGCCCCCTTCCGCCACTTGCGCTCGCCTATCACGGGGTTGCCGACGTCCCACCACGAGAGGACCGGCACGGCCTGTTCGTGCGGGTAGAGGATTTGCGGCGGCAGATCGCGAAGCTGCGGTCGTGGGGTTACCGACTCGTCAGCTTCGGAGAACTCGCGCGGCTCGTCTCCGCGTCAGAGGCCGCCGGCCACGCCGCTCTCACCTTCGACGACGGCCTCGTGGACAACATCGAGACGCTTGCGCCGCTGCTCCAGGAGGAGGGCGCACCGGCGACGGTCTTCGTCGTCTCCGGGTGGCTCGGGCGTCCGCATCGATCCGTGCCGTGGACGAGGATCATGACGGAGGTCGAGCTCGGGGAGCTGCATGCGACGGGGATCGAGATCGGAGCCCACTCCGTGTCGCACCCGGACCTGAGCTCGCTCTCGTACGACGACGCTCTCGAAGAGCTCGCCGGCAGCAAGAATCAGCTCGAGTCTGTGCTCGGTGAGTCCGTGGAGGTGGCCGCGTATCCCTACGGGCGGGCAAGCGCGGAGACCGTGCGGGCGTGCCGGGACGCCGGCTTCACGGCAGCCTGCTCAGCCAGTGGGCGCGGCTCCTGGAGCGATTCACACAACCTGCCCCGCCAGGACGTTCAAAACCGCGACACGATGATCGCCTTGCGGCTGAAGCGCGACAACCGCTACGAGTCACTCATGCGCTTGGCACCCGCCCGCGCGGCGCGCCGGCTCGGCCGGACCCTGCGCGGTGCCGGATGAGCGCTCGACGACTCCATCCTCCCGCGCTCCTCGTCTACCACGGGGTCGCCGAGGCCACCGACCGCGACGATCCCAAGCGCCTCCTCACCTCGCCGGAGCACCTCGAGGCCCACCTGCGGTTCCTGCAACGCCGCCGCTACCGCTTCCTGACGGCCGAGGAGCTGCTCGGGGAGGGCAGCCCACGGCCGCGGACTGCCGTCATCACGTTCGACGACGGGTGGCGGAACTGGCTGACCGGCGCCTTGCCGGTCTTGGAGCGAGTCGGCGTGCGGGCGACGTTCTACCTCTGCCCCGGCCTGTTCGGCCTCGCCCATCCCGAGCTTGTCGGTGCGCAGGCGGCGCTCCTGGACGAAGAGGGAGCAGGGCAGTTGGCCGCCGCGGGAATGGAGCTGGGCTCGCACTCGCTCACACATCCCGACTTGCGCAAGCTCGACGATGAGACGCTCGCTTTCGAGTTGGCCGAGTCGAAGACCGCCATCGAGCGGATCACGGACCGGCCGTGCCGAACCTTCGCCTATCCCTACGGCCTCTACGACGAGCGGGTCGTGAAGGCGGCCGGGGTGGCAGGCTACGAGCTCGCCTTCGCCTGGCTGCCGGGACCCTGGCGGCCGCTCGAAGCACCGCGCTTGCCCGCCCCACCCAGGCACGGGGCGCGGCGCCTCGCGCTCAAGCTCGCCGGCCTGCACAGGAGAGGCCGCTGATGCGCTTTTCCGTCGTCATCCCGACGATGCGCCGCGAGGCAATCCTCGCCTCCACTCTGGCGAGCCTCGAGCGCTGTGATCCCGCGCCTTACGAGGTGATCGTCGTCGATTCCGACGACGAGGGCTCTTCCCAACCTGTCGTGACCGCCTTCGACGACGTCGTCTCGCCGGCGGTCCGCTACCTGCGGACCCCGCCGAGCCTGACCCGCCAGCGGAACATCGGCATCGACAACACGTCGGGCGATGTCGTTGTCTTCATGGACGACGACGTCTCTATCGAGCCCGACCTCTTCGCCCGCCTTGACGAGGTGTACCGCGACTCCGCGGTCGTCGGCGCGACCGGCCGTGTCGTCGAGCCCGCATCGAAGCGGCACGTCGGAGCGGCCTCGCGCCTCCGCCGACTGCTTCCGGGCGGCGGGCGCGAAGGCACCTTTACTCGCTACGGCTACCCGCGTTACCTGCGCGATCTCGAGCATCCGCTCGACATCGAGTTCATGCGGGGTTGCTTCATGAGCGCCCGCCGCGATGCCGCCGCGGCCGTGCGGTTCGACGAGGAGCTCGGCGGCTACGCCCTGGCAGAGGACGAGGACTTCTCGTACCGCCTCTCGCGGGTCGGCATCCTCCGGTACGTGCCCGGCATCGTCATCAACCACCTGAAGCTTGGCTTCGGCTCGCAGGACCAGAGGCGCTTCGGGCGGCTCGTCGTCGCCAACCGCGCCTACCTGTTTCGGAAGAACTTTCCGCAGACGCGGCTCGCGCGCTTTCAGTTCGCGCTTCTCGTCGGCATGCTCCTTGTTCACCGGCTCGTGAATCGCGAGTGGCGTGGCGCTCAAGGCATCATCGAAGGAGCTGTGAGAATGAAGGGCTCCCAGAGCCATCGTCAAAGCGAGCGATCGTGATCGAGGCTGCGAGACGAGCACCGGCCGGCTCCACGTGGTGGCGCATCCGTGGCGTCGCGCTCCAGTTGAGCGCCGGCGCCAGCGCGGCGGCCCTGGGACTGGCTCTGGCGATCATCGCTTCGCCCTTCTAGTAGTTCGGCCCGCTCGTGCTGCTTGCCATTCCGCTCGTCCCGCTGGCGATCGTCGCCGTGATGATCGATCCGATCGTCGCCCCGCTGATCGTCGCGGCCACCCTGCCCGCGGGGTCGGTCGGGGCCAATCTAGGCCCAATCACTCTGCAGCTCGGTGAGGGCGCTGCCCTAGCCGTCGGAGCACTCATCATCATCCGCCGGCTCGCGCTCGGACAGTCCCCTTTGCCTTTCGCGCGAGAGCTCATCTGGCCGGTTCTCCTGCTCGGCTGGACGCTGGTCGCGCTCTACTCGGCCGTGGATGAAGGCCTCGCGATCAAACAGGTCGTTGCCCTGCTCGGCGGGATCCTGCTGGCGACGGCGGTCCTGGCGTCCTGTCGCGACCTGCGTGGGGTCCGCATCCTGCTCGGCTTCGTGACCTTCATCGGGCTGATCGTCGCGGTCACGTCACTCTCCGAAAACCATGGGTTCCAGGCGTCGCAAGGGGCCACGCAGGTCCAGGGCCGTCTCCAGGGCGCCTTTGACTCGCCGAACCAGTTGGGCTCGTGGTGCGCGCTCGTCATCCCGA
>Ga0184619_10000626_pt1 | contig 12055 bp, 15 predicted proteins | sample PLM0_60_b1_FD_133146 | JGI IMG/M metagenome (GOLD analysis project Ga0184619, IMG submission 133146) | Groundwater sediment microbial communities from an aquifer in East River, Colorado, USA - PLM0_60_b1 | ecosystem: Environmental > Terrestrial > Soil > Riparian zone | place: USA: East River...
GTCGGCCTCAACGACCGAGTCGAGGCGCTCGGCGGCTCGCTCCGCGTCGACAGTCGGCCCGGCAAGGGAACGCAGATCGTTGCCCAGCTGCCGCTTGACCTCGAGTTGGAGCAGACCGTCTAGACCGACAGTTCGCCGTGCCTAAAGATTGCCGGTGGCGGGGATGCGGTCCGGCAAGTAATGGTTGATCCTTCGGAAGTGGCGCTGAGGTGCCTGATCGTCGATGACAACGCCCTCTTCCTCGAGGGCGCAGCTGCCCTGCTCAGACGCGAGGGGTTGGACGTCATCGGTGTTGCATCGAACAGCGCTCAGGCGATTCAGCTCGTGTCCGAGCTCCGGCCGGACGTCACGCTCGTCGACATCGACCTGGGCGACGAGGACGGCCTCGAGGTCGCGCGGCGGCTGAGTGACACCTCGGCTGTGCATTCGCAGGTCATCCTTATCTCGACGCACTCGGAAGACGATCTCGCGCACCTGATCGCGATGAGCCCCGCGCTGGGTTTCGTCCCCAAGACCCGGTTGTCCGCGCAGGCGATTCGCGACCTGCTCGAACCCGCGGCCTAAGCCGTCTCCTTGCCGCTCTTCAGGAACGATACGACCGCAAGGACGCGCCGGTGGTCGTCCCTCGTCTCCGGCAGTCGGAGCTTGGCCAGGATGTGCCGGACATGCTTTTCGACCGTTCCTTCGGCGAGCCAGAGCTGGCCGGCGATGCCGGCATTCGAGCGACCCTCGGCCATGAGCGCCAGTACCTCGCGCTCGCGCGCCGTGAGGTCTTCGAGCGGATCGTCGCTCCGCCGAGCCTTGACCAGTGTCTGCACGAGACCCGGGTCGACAACGGATCCGCCTGCCGCGATCCGTTTCAGTGAGTCGACGAATTCATCCACGTCCAGGACGCGACCCTTGAGCAAGTAGCCGATCCGATCGCCCGTCGCGAGGAGCTCTGTCGCCTCCTCGATCTCGACATGTGCCGAAAGGACGAGGATGCCCGTTTCGGGGAACTCGTCGCGGATCGTCTGTGCCGCGACGAGCCCCTCGGTCGAATGCGTGGGCGGCATTCGAATATCGACGATCACGAGCTCGGGCTCGTGCTCGCGCACGAGCCCGAGGAGCTCGTGCGCGTCGCCGGCTTGGCCGACGACCTGAAAACCCGACCGCTCGAGCACGCTCGCGACGCCCTCGCGCAGAAGGACGTCGTCATCGGCCACCACGACCTGACGGGGGTTGTTCGGGGGGCTATCGACCGTGCTTCAACCTTACGCGGTCCGGCCCGCCGACCCGAGTAGCCGCTAGCTCTCCCTTCCGAGCACCGGCAACGGGTACGTCAAAGACGCAGTCAGCGGGGCAAAAAGAGGAGCACTGGTCGGCTACCGACGCAACGCGGTTTCACGCAACCTTGATCGGGTCATGCCGCCCCGCTCACTGCGAAGGGATCACGAGATGTTCGAAGCGACAGGCGAACCTTGGCGGACGGAACTGGCGTCCCGCGAGAGCAACGGAATCACGGTCAGGCTGTTCTGGAGTCGATCGACGAATCTGGTGACGGTCACCGTCGCCGATGCCGCGAACGACGATCACTTCGAGCTCGTCCTCGACGAGCACGAGCGAGCGCTGGACGTCTTCCATCATCCATTCGCGCACGCAGCGGCTAGAGGACTCGAGTTCCACACAGGTCGGCCGGAGGCGGCCGTGCTGCTCGATGCCGCCTGACGTCATGTCGTCCGTTTCGAACGTCATAGAACTTCCGGTTCGCCCCGAGTACGAGGAGCGTGACTCACTCCAGCACGACCTCGTCCTGACGCTCGCGACCGCCGACGACGTCGCATCGGGCATGGATGGCGTCGCCCAACGGATTCGCCGGGAGTCCGGCGCTACCAGAGTCGAGTGGTGGGCCAACGGCGACGACGGTGCGCTCAAGCTCGTCGCTGCGGCCGGAACTCGTCGCAGTAGATACCACGAACTGCAGCTCGGGCACGCTGGCGTCTTCGTTCTCCATGGCGGTCGTCTCGACCCGCAGATCGAGTCTGTGCTGATGCCTCTGAAGCCGATCCTCCGGCGCCGCACCGCCGAAGAGCGCCTCGCAAGAACCACGATCCAGCTCGCCCAACGCAACGAGGCGCTCGAGGACTTCGCAGCGCTAGTCGCGCACGAGCTGAAGACCCCGCTCCAGGCCGCGCTCGTAGCCGACGACCCGTCCGTCCCCGTCGAGGACGCGCTCGACCTCGTCGATGCACTGCTCGAGGCCGCTCGGAACGAACCGCGCGAGCCGATGTTCGCCAATGTCGCCGCATGCCTCGATCAGGTCGTCGAGGATCTTCGCGCAGAGGTCGAAATCACCGCGGAGACCCAGACGACGATGCCGCTTCCGCCGGGGCCGCTCCGCGTCATCCTTCGCAACCTGCTCTCGAACGCCGTCGCCGCCGGCGCTCGGCACGTTCAGGTGGCGGCGGTCCCATCGTTGCGCTCGTGGCGCCTGCTCGTCGACGACGACGGGGTGGGTCCCGCGGAGACCGATGGCTACGCGGCAGGTAGCGGACTCGGTCTGTCGCTCTGCCGCCGCATCGCCGCCCGCTTCGGCGGCGTCCTCGAGTTGGATGCAGGCCCTTCCGGCGGGACGCGCGCGACGCTCGAGTTCTCGAAGGCGGCCTGATGATCAACGTCCTGATCGTTGACGATCACGAGCTCCTACGGGCGGGCCTGCGTAGCCGTCTCGAGCGCGAGCCCGGGATCGCCGTCGTGGGCGAAGCGGACACCGCGGAACGCGCTGTCCTCATGGCGCGCAAGCTGCAGCCGGACCTGATCGTGCTGGATCTGCTCCTGCCGCGGAAGAGCGGCGACGACGTGATCCCGGATCTCGCGAACGTCGCGCCGCAGGCGAGGGTCCTCGTCGTCTCTTCGCAGGCGGCGCCGAGCTCGGTGCGGCGGGCGCTCTCCGCCGGTGCGGCGGGATACCTTCCGAAGCGCTCGTCAGACCGTGAGCTCGTCGCTGCGATCCGGCTCGTGGCGGACGGCGCCGGCTACGTCGACCCCGAGCTCGGGGCGAAGCTTGTCAATCCCAACGGCTCAGCGGCACTCGAGCCTTTGTCCGAACGAGAGCGCGACATTCTCCATCTGCTGGCGCTCGGCTACACGAACCAGGAGATCGGCAAGAAGCTCTTCATCTCCGTCCGGACGGTTGACACTCACCGCGCCCACATCATGCGCAAGCTGCAGCTCGAAACGCGTGCCGAGCTCGTGATGTTCGCGCTCGCGAACGGCGTCATCGGCCCGGACGCCGGCTGAGATCGGCTCCTCGCAGTCGCCGAGCTGGTTGCGCTGCGGAGTCAACGCAGACGATCAGTGGATCGGCCGATGCCCGGATGCCGGCCGCGCCACGACCATCGGGTTGTGAACGACGCCAATTTCTGAAATCGCGGAGGAAGCCATGACCTCGTCGCCCATGCCCACCGAGACGTCGCCGACTTCTGGCGCTCCCAGCGCCGAAGCGCTGCCGGATTACGCGCCGATTCCGCGCTCTGCCCTCGGGCCCGCCCTCAACGAGCAGGGCTACTACGTCGGACGCGTCGAGCGGAACCTCTACTGGATCACCGACGGCACCTACCAGTCGGCGTTCCTGACGACCGCCGACGGCGTCGTCCTCCTCGACGCGCCGCCCACGATCGGCCACAACATCCAGCGGGCGGTGGACGAGATCGCTGCCGCGAACGGCGTGAGCAACGAGGTGGCCCACCTCATCTACTCGCACCATCACGCCGACCACGCCGGCGCGTCCTCGCGCTTCGACAAGAACGTCACGCGCATCGGGCATGAGGAGACCCGGCGCCTGCTGCTGCGCGACGACGACCCGGCGAGGCCTCCGAACGAGGAGACCTTCGGGGACCGGCGCACGCTCGAGATCGGCGGCGAGCGCATCGACCTGGCCTGGCACGGCGCCAACCACTCGCCCGACAACATCATCATCCACCTTCCCGACCACGACACGCTGATGCTGATCGATATCGTCAATCCCGGCTGGGCACCGGTCTACGTCTCCAACCTGACCGAGGACATCCCCGGCTACATCGAGGCCCCTGCGAACGCGCTCGCGTACTCCTGGAAGCACTTCATCGGCGGACATCTCGGCCGGCTCGGCACCCGTGACGACGTCACGCTGCATCAGCAGTACATGGCGGACATCTCGGAGAGCTCGCGGAACGCCATCGATACGGTCGACCCGACGCCGTACTTCGTGAAGTACGGAGAGAACACATGGGCCGCCTTGAAGGGCTACCTGGACGAGGTCACGCGAGTCGCAGCCGCGCCCGTGATCGAGAAGTACACGGGCGTGATCGCGGCCGCAGACGTGTACACCGAGAGCACGACGTTCTGGGTGATGGAATCGATCCGGCTCGACCTCGGCTACGGCTCCCAGGTGCATCCCTGATGGCCAGCCTGCCGGTCCGCGACCCGGTCGGCGATCACCTGCTCACGCCGCAGAACTCGGCGCTCCTCGTGATCGACTACCACCCGTCCCAGTTCGCAGGGGTCGGGTCGATGGACCAGGACCTGCTACTCGAGAACATCGTTTCGACCGTGAAGACCGCCAAGGCATTCGAGATGCCGATCGTCCATTCGACGATCAACGTCGCAACGGGACGCCGGCAACCGACCGTGCCGCACCGGCAGTCCGGATGACCGCGCGGTCGACCGACTAGGTCAGTCGCTGTCTCCCGCCGCGGCGGGCCAGCCAACCGCGTCAAAGACCGCGAGCGGATCGAGGTAATCGCGCCTGTGAGCGACCTTGCGGTCGACGATCGATAGCACCGAGATGTAGCGGTTGCTGTAGGCAAGCCCGGTCGCGACGGGCGTGCGACCGGGCTGACGGGCCCGCGCCGCGAATCCGGCGTGCTCGAGGAGCTCGTCGAAGCTGTTCGCGTAGGCGAGAGCCGGGCACTCGTCGTGCGTGGCGAACCCGGCGTGGGCAAGTCGGCGCTACTGGAGCACGTCGCCGAGCAGGCTTCGGGCTGCGGCGTCGTGCGAACGTGGATCAAGTCGCCGCCTTATGACGCGCTTGCCGCTGGCCTTGCCGAGGCTCTGCTCGCTTGGCCAGCTGGCTGTTGAAGTGGCTGACGACATCCGTCGGCAAGGCGCTGACCTCGCGCAGATGTGTGCTGCTCACGGTTGCGAGGCGGCCGAGCAGCTCACGCGGAGGGGTCTCGCCCTCGGCGCGGCCGAGCAGCTCATCGCTAACGGCCTGGGCGTAGCGATCGGCCGATTGCGCCCAGCCGACCACGAACTTGCTCAGCGAGGTGAGCGTGGCGAGCTGGACGCGCGTTGCGTGGACGAAAAGCTCTCGGACGGCCTCGGAGTGGCTGCCGTTCGAAGTCGAGCTCCCCTCCGTTTGGGTCGAGGTCTTGTCGCTGGTGCGTTTCGTTGCTGCTGATGCCATGTCAGTCTCCCTGAGAAGGAATCGGGTGGGTGGGGTCGCTGTCGTTGTGTGCGGTCAATGGGGCCACGCCATCACCTCGCGATCCGGAGCGCCTGGACGGCCCAGCCGCCGAGGGCGAGCAGAACGACCGCGAGCACGATCAGGACGAGGAAGAGTCGCTGCTTGTTTGTTCGGGCCATCGCCCCTCCTTTCGAGAAGTCGCAGCCGTTTGGCTGCCTGCTAGCCGTTGGGCACGATCGTTCCGAAGAGCCCATCGGCCTCGTCGTTGAGGCCGGCCGTGAAGAACAGCGTGTTCGGGCCCGCACCCGGGGTCGCGGGGGAGAAGCGCAGTCCCCACAGCCCGTCGATCGCGACCGGGCCGCCGCCGGGCCTGCTGAGCTCGCCCTGGAACTCGCCGCTCGTCGGGTCATAGGCGTTAATCCGGCCGTCGCCGAAGTTGCCGACCAGGATGTCGCCCCCGAACGCGCCGAAGGTCGTCGGCGCCAGCGTCACCGCCCACGGGGAATCGAGCCTGCCCCGGCTGACGAGCCGCTGGAGCAGGTCGCCGTTCGGAGCGAAGACGTCGACGAATCCGTTGCCCGGCCGAGCGGCGTCGTCCTCTTTGCCGGGGCCCTGCTTGGCGAACGTGACGAACAGCTTGCCGCCGATGTTGTGAATTCCGAAGGGGGCAAAGCCGGACGGGACAGTGGGATCCGTGAAGCTGTTGACGAGGTTGAAGTGGCTGTCGAACACGTCCACCGTCCCGAAGCGGAAGTTGCTCGCGTAGATGAACTTGCCGGCCGATGTGGTCACCAACGCCAGACCCTTGTAGAGGGCGCCCACGTCACCGGCTGCGTCGGTCGCCGTCGATCTGTCGACGGCGATGACCGCGTTTGCGCGGTCGACGCTCGGGTTCCAGCCGGCGATCGTTCCATCTTCGGTCGCAAACAGGAAGAAGGCGGGGCCGGAGTTGCCGTTCTTGGTGATCACGAAGTCCGACGAAGCCGGGTCGAAGGTGTTGAACGCCTGGCCGGTCGGCGCACCGACCGCGCCTTCGCCGGCCGACGGCGGTGCCGGGATGTCGACCTTCAGCGCCTGCGGGTTGCCGGCGCCGTCGTACAGGGTCGCCGCGCCGGCGTGGTTGTCGGAAACCCAGATCGGGGTGCCGGGGCCGACCGACGTACCCCACGGATTCTTCAGGTTCGGGTCCGTGTGTGCGGCCAGGCCGGGGATGTCCGACACCAGGTTCGTCTGGACGTAGGACCGGGTGGCGATGCCGCCACGCCCGGCGGATGCGGGCGCAGCGATCCCCGAGAAGAAAAGTGATGCTGACACCGCGGCCACGGCCGCGAGTGCAACGACGAAACTCCGTGCTCTCATGATGGTTCCTTTCTGTTCGGTGGCTACTTGCCGGACGAGTCGTGAGCGGGAAGCAGCGCGTTGTGGAGGACGAACCCGGCCACGTCGTGGCCGAGCTCGAGGCCGGCAACGTGGTCGAGCCGTGTGTGCTGGCCGGCGAAGATCCGGCTGAGACCGGCCTCTTGTGCGGCCGCGTCGAAGCTGGTGAACGAGCGCGTCACGCCGGGCAGTGCCGACGATGTCACCGAGAAGCTCTGGTCGTCGCCGAAGAAGCTGGCGAGCACGTCCGCGCCCGCCGCGCTGATCGTGCTGTGGGCGCCGGGGTAGGACGCGTCGGCGGCTGTGTTCCCGGAAAGCGGGAGCCAGGTCGGGTCGGCGACCGTGTTGGGGTTGCCGTCGGTGTCCGCGAGGCGGATCGCCGTGACCGGGCGCCAGAGCCGGTAGGTGTACTTGGCGTCGTAGAAGGCGATCGCCGAGTCCGCGAAGCTGAGGTTGAGCGCCGCGAACAGCCGCGCCGTCGTCGACAGGTCGCTGTGGTGCGCCAGTGCGGCCGTCTCGGCGATCTGGTTCCAGAAGTTCTGGATCGGCGGGTTCCAGAACTTGCCGATCTCAGTCTGCTCGGGGGTCCGGGTCGTGCTGGCCGCCGAGCCCAGGCTCTGCACCTCGTTGATCGCCGCTGAATAGGCGTCGCTTGTCAGCGGGGGCGGCGGCGCCGGGCGAAACTGGTCGCCACGGTCGAGCACGAACGGCGTCACCTGGCCCCAGTTGGTGAAGACCGCTGCCGCGAAGTTCGGCGGCGTCAGCTGATAGTCGCCGGGACCACTACCAGGGACGAACCGAGGCGGTGTGACGCTCGAGCCGTCGTTCGCGCGGATCGCCAGGAGCTCGCTCGCGACCTGCTCGCCGAGCCGGACTCCTTTGCCCTTGGCCGGTCCATCCGGTACCTGTGCGAGCTCGGCCGCGTAGTCGGCGTCGACGGTGCTCGCCCGCGCGGGATAGAGCCCGAGGAGGGCCGTATGCGCGGCGGCGTCGGCGGCTGCGGTCTCCGAGGCGTCGCGGGGCGCTCGGACCGAAACCAGGTAGGGCTGGTGGGTTCGGTCGATCGAGTTGACCGCGGCGTAGATCGCCGTGTGGAGAATCGCGAAGTTGCGGGTCGGTTGGATGTTCGCCGGCTGTGCGCCCGGGGTGTTGACGATCGAGAGGAGAACCTGGTTCCAATCGATTACGGGCTGCCCCGGCCCCTGGGTATTCGGGGCGCGGCTCGCTGTGTCGGGGGTCTTGATTGGGTGTGTTTGCGTCGTTCGGGCGTACGCGCTGGCTGCGAGGACTGCGGCTGCGCCGAGCGCACCGAGTGCGAGCCCGAGCGCAAACAGCCGGAGAGAAAACCGCTTCATCAGATTGCTCCTTCTCTGGTCGGGGTTGTCGTTGCTGGGTAAAAGTCGTGGGTTCCGCCAGGCTCGAGCGTCCGTGCCCAGGCCTCGAAGGCGATGCGGTCACCGGCGAAGAGGACGGCGAGCGCGTCCCCGCGCGCGGTCAGAAAGACCCCCTGGACCTGCTCGGAGGCGAGCAGCTCCCAGTGGAGGTGGCGCCGTTCGTCGGCCGTCGCCGCCCAGCTGGTGTCGAGCTCGTAGACGCTCATGAGATGGGGTCGAGCGGGTAGAGGATCGACTCCGGCCCGGAGGCGGGCTCACCGTCGCCCAGGCGCTTGTAGCTGTGGATCCGTGCCTGCGCCCCCGCGCCCTGCACGCGGCTGACGCTGTAGATGTCGCCGAGCCAGAGGCGGCCGTTGCGGATCGAGAACTGGTAGCGGTCGAGCGCCCGCGGAGCCGGGCCGGCCGTGCGGTTGCCCTCGGTGTCGAACTCGCTGCCGTGGCAGGGGCAGCCGAAGCCGCCGGCTGGCAGGGTCGGGACGAGCCCGACCTCGCCCGTGCTCGTCCGAGCGAGCTCGTGCCGCCGCGAGAAGATCGGCCCGTTCGGCTGGGCCGGGCAGCCGACGTGCGTGCAACGGCTGGAGAGGATCGTGAAGCTCGGCACGCCGCCCAGCAGGCCGTTGTTTCGGACGTAGGCGGCGCGGCGCGAGATCTCGCCCTGGGACGGGTCGGAGAGGAAGGTTGCGATCACGAACTGGCCCTGCGGAAAGGCACCGATCGGACCGAGGTTGACCGTTCGCCGCCGCTGGCCGAGAAACGCCGGCAGGACGGCGAAGCCTGCGACCGGCAGGGCAACGCCGAGCGCGACGAGTCCGCCGAGCCCGAGCGTCGCCCGCTCGAGCAGGCGGTTGCGCGGAAAGCGCTCGGCAGACTGCTGTTCGGATGCGCGGGGCTCTGCCTCCTGGCGGGGCGGGGTGCGATCGCCGAGGATCCAGAGGACGGCGGCGAGGACGGCGATCGCCGCGCCGAGGGGGACGAATACCAGCGGGTTGACGATCAGCCCCGCCAAGACGACGGCGACACCGACCGCGAAGCTGACCGGCCAGATACTGGCTGCCGTCCTTCCCTTCTCTGCTTCCGACATTGGCCACTTCTCCTCTCGCTCGGGTGGCAAGAGCGGAGACCGCTCCCGCGGGACACCCCCGTTGCGGCTCGGAAGAAGTGGTCGAGCGTCGGTCTCGCCTTTCCCTTCGAGTCGCGCGAGCCTGTTGGCTCCGCGGGGAAGAGGCGACCGTGGCCTCGGGCGGCGTCGTCACGAACGCCGCGCGCCGACGTTAGCAGGAGCGATCGACCCTGCGCGGGGCGGTCTCCAGGCTCACGCGTTCAACTCGGCGGCCATCTTCTTCACGCGCGAGTGAAAGGGAGGCGCCACGTCTCGCTCGAAATGTTGCGCTTCGATTAAGGCGACGCGCGTCGTAGGAACCCGGGACTAAAGCCGCGACCGCGGTCGTTCCTCCAGGCCGTGGGAGCGCTGTGTCCGGAGTGCTGAACGGTGGGTCTGCGACTGCCTGGCCGTTCGGCGCCGACGAGCCTTGGAACCGATTGCGCGGCGAAGTCTCCGACGCCCACGTCGAGCTTGCTTTCCGTGCTCGAGCGCTGCAGGTCGGATTCTGGCTGGGCTGGCTCGCGATCGTCGCCGTTCTCGGCGGACTTGCTCTCGACGTCGGTTCCAAACACCGCTGGCTCGTCCTTGCACTGACGCTCACGGCTGCCGCCGGCAACACGGCCGCGATGTTCGTCCCCTGGCGCGAGTGGTTGGAGGCTCGCCGGGGCCGTCTCCTGGTCGACCTCTGGTCCGGAGGGTTGATCGGCTTCGTCGCGATCCTCGTGTTCGCCGGTGGGGCAAGCTTCGCGCTCCTCCTTTTTCTGACGGTCCCGTTCATCGCAGTTGTGCAGAGCGGTTGGCGGCGGGGGTTCTGGCTCGCGACCAACGCGGCGGTCTGTGCACTGGCCACCGCGCTCGTCCCGCTCCCGATCGGCGCGACCGCGATGCGGCTTGCACTCGTCGGAGCCGCGGTCGCGGTTGTGCTAGTCCTGGCACGAACGATCCGTCGCGAAACGGCCGCACACAAGCGTGCGGCCGCACAGGCAGAGCTCGACCGCGCACTCGCGGCCGAGGCCAATCACAGGATCAAGAACAACCTCCAAACCGTCGCCGACCTGCTCCTACTCGGCCGCCCCGCGGACGCCAACGGTCAAGCCTTCGACGACACCGCCGCGCGCATCAACTCGATCGCAACCGTTCACGGTCTGCTCGCGAGAGCCGAAGGGCCCGTCGACGTCGGCGCTCTGCTCGAACGCATCGCCGAGAGCGCTCCCGTTCCCGTCGAGATCGAGGCCGAGTCGGCCGCCTTCGATCCGTCCACCGCGCAGAAGCTCGGAATCGTCGCCAACGAGCTGATCACGAACGCGTTTCAGCACGGTGCGCCGCCGATCGTCGTGCAGTTGAGGGGCGGACGCGAGACGCGGCTGCAGGTCGACAACCACGGCGCCGTCCCGGACGAAGACGCGACCGGTCTCGGCCTCCAACTCGTCCGCGAGATGGTCGAGCAAGGCCTTCGCGGGCGCTTCGAGCTGGCCTCGTTGCCGGGAGGCGGCACCCGCGCCGCCGTCGTCTTCCCCGAGCAAGCGAGATGAGAGTCCTCGTCGCCGAGGACGACCCGGTCATCGCACTCGGCCTTGCCGAACGTCTTCGCACCCTCGGACACGAGCCGGTCGGCCCGGTCAACGACGGCGAGCAGGCTCTCGCGATGGCGAAGAAAAGCCTCCCCGACCTCTACCTGTTCGACATCGAGATGCCGAACCTCGACGGCCTCGCCGCCGCCGTTCGGCTCGCGAACGAAGGACTCCGGCGACCGGTCGTCGTCATCACCGGTGTCGACGACCCGACTCTCGTCGAACGCTCGATCGCGAGCGGAGTCAGCGCCTATCTGACGAAGCCCGTCGATGCTCGCGAGCTCGAGGCCGCGATTACGCTCGCGCAGCTGCGGCAAGCCGAGTTCGAGGCGCTCGAGGCCGAAGTCGATAGAGCTCAACAGGCGCTCGAGGACCGCAAGCTCGTCGAGCGCGCCAAGGGCCTCTTGATGTCGGCGCTCCAGCTCTCCGAGCAAGACGCATTCCGCCGACTCCAGAAGACCGCGCGAGAGCGCAATCTCCGCCTCGCAGACGTAGCGCTCCGGATCGTCGATCAGCAGAGCCTGCTCGAGCCAAAGCCCAAATCGCCGGCGCGCTCTCAGTAGCCGGTGATAACAGGCGGTTCACCAGTGCGATCGCTCTGTTGATGCGACGGAATGGGCTTAGCTGAGCCGTTTCCGGCCGAGCCGGCTTTTGCGCTCATTCGCCGGCGTTTGCGCCCGCCCCGCTCTATAAATGCTCCATCCAGTCCCGGCTTCGACAAATTGCGATCTTCAACGGCTCCGGGCCGTGGCGGGGTAGTCGGTCGCGCGGAAGCACCCATGGACGTGGTCGTTGACAACGCCGACGTTCTGCATGAACGCGTACACACTCGTAGGCCCCACGAAGCGGTACCCCTGCGACTTCAACTGCTTCGCGAACGCCTCCGCCTGCGGGGTCGACTTGGGTAGGTCTGCCACGGACCGCGGTGCCCGCTTGCGGGTGATCTCGTAGGACTTCGCGAGCGCCACGAGGCTCGGCGACGCGGACATCATCGCGCGGGCGTTGTCGACAGTTGCCTGGATCTTGCCGCGGTTACGGATGATCGAAGCGTCCTGCACCAGCCGGTCGACGTCGCGTGCGGTCATCGCCGCGACCTTGGCGACGTCGAAGCCCCTGAATGCCTTGCGGAACGCGTCGCGCTTTCCGAATACGATCGACCAGCTCAGCCCGACCTCGAACACGCCCA
>Ga0184619_10000627_pt1 | contig 12053 bp, 11 predicted proteins | sample PLM0_60_b1_FD_133146 | JGI IMG/M metagenome (GOLD analysis project Ga0184619, IMG submission 133146) | Groundwater sediment microbial communities from an aquifer in East River, Colorado, USA - PLM0_60_b1 | ecosystem: Environmental > Terrestrial > Soil > Riparian zone | place: USA: East River...
AGTTCCTGCAAGGGATGATCGGCCCCGTCTCGGCACTCGCGATGGTGCAGGTCGCGATCACGGTGGTCGTCCTCGCCGTCGGAGCGACGATCTTCAAAACCCGCCCGCTGGGAGGAAGCGATGCCTGAGATCCAGGTCGAGCGCCTCGTCAAGACGTTTGGGGAGCAACGGGCCCTCGACCAGGTGAGCTTCGCGGTAGAGGACGGGGAGCTCTTCACGCTGCTCGGCCCGAGCGGTTGCGGCAAGTCGACGACGCTGATGTCGATCGCCGGGTTCCAGCAGCCCGACGACGGCCGAATCAGCGTGGGCGAAGAGACGTTCTTCGAGGCGGACCACCGCGTCAGCATCCCGGCGGAGCGTCGGAACCTCGGCATTGTCTTCCAGTCGTACGCGGTCTGGCCGCACATGACCGTGTTCGAGAACCTCGCGTTCCCGCTCAAGGTCCGGAAGCTCAAGCGGCAGCACGTTCGCACGCGGGTCCTCGAGGTGCTCGACCTCGTCGAGATGCGGGACTACGAGAAGCGTTATCCGCACCAGCTCTCCGGGGGACAGCAACAGCGCGTGGCGCTTGGTCGCGCCCTCGTCTACTCGCCCGCCGTTCTCCTCCTCGACGAGCCGTTCTCGAACCTCGACGCGAAACTCCGCGAACGCGCGCGTACCTGGGTGAAGGAACTTCAGCGGACGCTCGGGCTGACGACGATCTTCGTCACACACGACCAGGACGAGGCCCTTTCGATGAGCGACCGCATCGTCGTCATGAGCGCGGGAGCCGTCCAGCAGATCGGCACGCCCGAAGAGGTCTACCGTGCGCCTGCAAACCGGTTCGTCGCGGAGTTCGTCGGCCGCGTGAATCTGGTCGACGGCGTCGTCGCCGCCCGAGAGGGAGCACTGCTGCTTGTCGACGTCACCGCCTCCGCGAAGCGCCTTGCCGTCCGGGCCCCGGAGGACACCGGGATCGATGGTCGGGTCACTCTCGCCTTCCGCCCGGAGGCGGTCACGCTCATGCCGGCCGAGGACATCTCCGCGAACGGCACGAATACCTGGGAGGCCGACGTCCGCGCCGTTGCGTTTCTCGGCGATCACTACGAATACGAGATCAACGTCGGCTCGCAGCCGCTGACGGTACAGAGCCTTTGGCACGTTCCCGGCGAACGGATCAAGGTGCACATCCCACCCGAGGCGTGCTCCATCGTCGCCGGCGCCACCTGAACCGCCGGCTCGCATACGCACTGCTTGCGATGACGGTGGCGCAGGCCGCCGTCTACATCGCTCGCCCGATCACTTCGTACCGGCTGCTTGCGGTGGGCGCCGGCCCGCGCGAGGTGGGGCTCGTTGCCGCTTCGTTCGCCCTGATCCCACTCTTTCTTGCCATCCCGCTCGGTCGCTTCTCGGACCGCCGGCACGGCGGACCGGTGCTGGTTGCCGGATGCGCGGTACAGACGGCGGCGTGTCTCATCCTCGCCGTCGCGCGAACTCCCCTGGAGCTTGCCGCGACAACGGCCCTGCTGGGCCTTGGGCACCTGGCGCTCGCGCTCGGCGTGCAGGAAGTCGTGGCACGCGAATCGGACCCGGCGCACCACGACCGGCACTTCGGCCTGCTCACGGCGGGCGTTTCGGTTGGGCAGCTGGTCGGGCCCGTGCTGGGCGGCGCCTTGCTCCAGAACCGAGGAGGCTCCTCGCTGACGAGCGCGACGAGCCTCGCGATGGTCGTGGCGGGGGGACTGGCGGCTGCGGCCACGGTCTGTGCAGCTCTGGCCGAAAGACACCGTCCGTATGGAGCTGACGCCGTCGCCGAGAGCCGTCGCGGCAGCGTCCGCACGATCCTGACAACGCCCGGCGTTCCCGCGGGGATCTTCGCCAGCATCGCGGTCCTCTCCGCCGCCGACGTGTTCACCGCGTACATGCCGGTCCTGGGCGAGCAACGAGGCATCGCTCCCGGCACCGTGGGTGTCCTGCTCGGCTTGCGGGCCGCAGCGTCATTGGGGTCACGGATAGGAATCGGCTCGATCGTCCGTTTCGTCGGCCTGACCCTCAGCCACGACGTGTGGGTGCTCGCGCTGCTCACGATCCTCGCCGGCTTCGGTCTCGGCTTCGGACAGCCCCTCTCCATGACGCTGGTCGTTCAGCTCGTGCCTCCGTACGCGCAGGCGACGGCGCTCGCCATTCGCCTGACCGGAAACCGCCTTGGGCAGGTCGCCACGCCGGCAGCGGCAGGCGTCGTTGCCGGAACGAACGGAACGAAACCGGTCTTCTGGATGCTGAGTGCGATGCTCGGCGCCTCTGCGGCCGCGATTCAGCGCCCGGCTCTCGCGCGTAGGTTCGGCGCGCGAACGGAGCCCGAGCTACACGATTCCGCCGAGGACGCGCTCTGATCCACCGGCAGACCGACCGCGTATTGGCCGGAAAGCCGTACTGCGCGCGCACGGGGTTCGAGCCGAGAGACGCGCAATCCGCGTGGCCGCCGCACGGAACCTCTTCCGAACTAGGTTCGCGCGAGTCGCAGCGCGTCGAGGCCCCAGATGACGAACGCTCCAGTGCGCCGCGGCTCCTCGGCGAGCTGAAAGTCCGGCCACGAGGTCCGCAGCGCCTCGAGGCTCGCCTCGAGCTCGATCCGGGCGAGCGGCGCCCCGATGCAGACATGGATGCCGCCGCCGAAGCCGATGTGCTGCACCGCGTTTTCGCGCGCGACGTCGAACTCGTCGGGCCGGTCGAACACGCGCGGGTCGCGGTTCGCCGAACCGAACAGCAGCGCGATCTTCGCCCCTCGCGGGATCGGCACGTCGCCGATCGTGAAGTCATCTGTGAGCACCCAGCGCTCGAAGAGCTGAAGCGGTGGATCGAAGCGGATCATCTCCTCACCCGCCGCTGTCGTAGCCCCGGAGTCGTCGACGACTCGCTGCCACTGCTCGGGATGCCGTGCAAAGGCGAGCATGCCATTCCCGAGCGTGTTGACGGAAGCCTCGTGGCCCGCGTTGAGCAGCACGATCACGGTGCTGACGATCTCGTCGTCCGACAGGCGGCCGCCGTCGACCCGTGCCTCCACGAGCGCCGTGACCATGTCATCGCGCGGCGTCTCCCGGCGCTCGCGGATCAGCTGGTGCACGTAGTCCCGAAATTCTGCGGCCGCCGCCGTCGCCTCCGTGGCAGCCTCGGTGGGCACGTCGAACTCGTACATCTTGACCATCCGGTGGGACCAGGCGAGGAGATCGCGGTGGCGGTCGAGCGGGACGCCGAGCATGCGGCAGATCACGGCGATCGAGTAGGGCTGGGCGTAGTCGTAAAGAAGCTCCATCTCACCGGCTTCGGCGAGCGGCTCGAGCAACTCGCGGGCAAGCTCCTGGGCGGGCTCGCGGAGAGCCTCGACGCTCCGTGGCGTGAACGCCGCCGCAACGAGCTTCCGGATCCTAGTGTGGTCGGGCGGCTCGAGCCACAGGAGACTCCAGCGCTCGACGTCCCAGAAGGGCTGCCACCGCGGATCGAGTGGGGGGACGCCGATCTCTTCCGGCGCCATCACGTGCCGAAAGTTCCGTCCGAGACGCCTGTCACGCAAACAGCTGCGCACGTCCGCGTGCCAGGTGACGAACCAGCGCTCGCGGCCGGCGTCATAGAAGACCCGGGCGCCCTCTCGAAGCCGATTCAGCGCCGGATACGGATCGGAGAGAAAGCCAGGATCGGAAGGATCGAAGCCGAGTGTCTCCCCGGAGCCCACGCGCGGAAGGTACAGCGGGTGGCTCAGGCGCCTAACCGTCAATGGTCCCAGACGTCTAATTCCTCACAAGGGCGGCCCAGGGGATAGGCTTGGCGCGCCCCGGGTGGGCTACTGGCGACGTAGGAGGAGGACTTTCTTGAGTACGAGACGATTGACGGCAGGCGTGCTTGCCGCGCTCATGGCGGCCGCGGTGCTCGCGGCAGTGCTGGCTGGTGGCGGCAGCGCCCGTCCGAGTGCGACGTTCAAGGCCGCGCTGATCAGCGACGTCGGCCACTTCAACGACAAAAGCTTCAACCAGTCCCAGCTGGCGGGACTGAACCTTGCGAAGAAGAAGCTCAAAATCCAGACGCTCGCGATCCAGTCGAACACCTCGAGCGACTACATTCCGAACCTCACGAACGCGATCCGGCAGAACTCGAATCTGGTGATCGCGGCGGGGTACCTGATGGCCGCCGACTTGAAGACGGTCGCGGCGCAGTTCCCCAACAAGAAGTTCGCGATCACCGACGACACGGTCTCGAGCGCCTTCGGTGACTTCAAGGGCGCCGATGTCCACAACATCGAAGGCCTCACGTACGCGACCCAGCAGAACAGCTACCTGATCGGGTGCATGGCCGCCATGGTGACGAAGGCGGCGAAGGGGACGGCCATCGGAGTGGTCGCCGGCCTCAAGATCCCGCCGGTCGACATCTTCCTCGCCGGCTACGAGGCTGGGGCCAAGAAGTGCGTACCGGGCATGACGGTCCTCAAGGGTTACTCGCAGGACTTCGTCAAACAGGATCTCTGCAAGACCGTGGCGGAGAACGAGATCCAGGGTGGGGCCCACGTCGTGTTCGCTGTTGCCGGTCTGTGTGGGCTCGGCGCGTTGACCGCGGCCAAGGATCACAACGTCTGGGGTGTAGGGGTCGACCGAGACCAGTCGTTCCTTGGAACGCACATCCTCACGAGCGCTGTTAAGCGGGTCGACGTCGGCGTGTACAACGCAATCAGGGACGCGAAGGCGGGCAAGTACAAGGGCGGCTCGAACGCGGTCTTCAACCTGAAGAACAACGGTGTCGCGCTCGGCAAGATCAGCCCGAGGCTCAAGGGCAAGCTGCGGACGCAGGTTCTGGCGAAGATCGCTGTCCTCAGGAAGCAGATCATCTCCGGGAAGATCAAGGTCCCGACGACCGTCGGGTAGCACTAAACAGGACCTGGATCGACGAGCGGGACGCTTGGTCCCGCTCGTCGTTTCCGGATCAATAGAATCGCCGCCGATGGACGCGGCTCCTGTCCTCGAGCTTCGGGGCATCACCAAGCAGTTTCCCGGTGTGCTCGCGAATGACCATGTCGACTTCGATTTGAGGCTTGGCGAGGTCCATGCCCTGCTCGGCGAGAACGGGGCGGGCAAGTCGACCCTCATGAACATCCTCTACGGCCTCTACTCGGCCGACGAAGGCGAGATCGTCGTGAACGGCAAGACCGTTGCGTTTTCGTCGCCGCACGATGCGATCGACCAGGGAATCGGGATGGTGCACCAGCACTTCATGCTGATCCCGGTGATGACGGTGACCGAGAACATCGTCCTCGCAAGCGAGCCGACGAAAGGGCGTGTGTTCCTCAACTATGCCGGGGCACGCAAGAGAGTCGAAGAGATCTCGCAGCGCTTCGGCTTCGCGATCGACCCAGACGCCCGGATCCAGGACATCACCGTCGGCCAGCAGCAGCGAGTGGAGATCCTGAAGGCCCTCTACCGTGATGCCGACATCCTCATCCTCGACGAACCGACCGCGGTGCTCACGCCGCAGGAGGCGACCGAGCTCTTCGCCATCCTGAAAGGTCTCGTCGCCGAGGGCATGTCGATCATCTTCATCAGCCACAAGCTCAACGAGGTGCTCGAGATCGCCGACCGCATCACAGTGCTTCGGCGCGGCAAGAGGATCGACACGATCAAACGCGAAGGCGCGACCGAGGCGAGCCTCGCGCGGTCGATGGTCGGCCGGGAGGTCCTTCTTCGCGTCGACAAGAAGCCGGCGGCGCCGGGGGAGACGCTGATGCATGTCGACGACCTTCGCGTGTTCGACGACCGTGGGCTTGAAGCGGTGCGTGGAGTGTCGTTCGACGTCCGGGCCGCCGAGATCGTCGGGATCGCGGGAGTGGACGGCAACGGCCAGACCGAGTTAATCGACGCTCTGACCGGGCTTCGCCGGCCCGCTGGTGGACGGGTCGAGATCGAAGGTCATGATCTGACGAATTCGAACGCTGACGCGCACCTCGAAGCGGGGCTCGGGCACATTCCGGAGGATCGTCAGCGACGAGGACTGGTCCTGGAGTTCTCACTTGCCGAGAACCTCGTCCTCCACGATTACGACAAGGAGCCGTATTCGCGATTCGGGACCATCTCGCCCCGCCGGATTGTCAACCGGGCGAGGAAGCTCCTCAGCGACTACGACGTGCGCGGCGGAGGCCCGCGGACACCGGCTTCAGCGCTGTCGGGCGGGAACCAACAGAAGGTAGTCGTCGCGCGCGAGGTCTCGCGGAATCCGCGCGTGCTGATCGCAGCGCAGCCGACCCGAGGACTGGACGTGGGGGCAATCGAGTTCGTGCACCGGCAGCTCGTCGCGGAGCGGGATACGGGTCGGGGCGTCCTGCTCGTATCGCTGGAGCTGGACGAGATCCTCTCGCTCTCGGATCGCATTCTCGTGATCTATGAAGGGCGCATCGTCGGCGAGTTCTCGCCCGATGTCACGGAACAGGAGCTCGGAATCGCAATGACCGGCGGCGGCCGGGACGAGGCCGCGGCGTGAGCTCAGAGCCCGGCAGCGGAAACGGCGACCGCGACACGCCCCCGGCGCCCGAGCCTCTCGCCGTCGACCCGACCGCGTACGCACCAAGCGTCGGCGAGCGCCTCGCGATCTACCAGCGCGCCGGGGGAATCGTCACACCCGTCATCACGGCTGTCTTTGCTTTCTTCATGGGCGGCCTGGTCGTCCTGGCAACGGGCCACAACCCGTGGAAGGTCTACAAGGGGATCTTCACCGGCTCCGGTCTGAACTGGTTCTTCCACGTCGGCAACTACAGCATCACCATCCCCGGCACGGATCATCACGTGTGGTTCTGGTGGAACACGTCGATCCAGAGCAACGCCGCCTACAACCTGCAGCAAACGCTGCTCCTCACAACGACGCTCATCCTCACGGGCCTAGCCGTCGCGTTCGCGTTCCGGTGTGGGCTCTTCAACATCGGCGGGCAGGGCCAGTACCTGATCGGCGTGATCACCGGGCTGTGGATCGGGACGAGCTTCCCGCACATGGCGCGCGGGCCGCACATCCTCCTCGCAATTGTGGTCGCCTCGGTGTGCGGCGCACTCTGGGCCGCGATCGCCGGCTTCCTGAAGGCGCTCACCGGAGCGCACGAGGTGATCACGACGATCATGCTCAACTGGATCGCGTACTGGATCGGCAGCTACCTGTTCGGTCAGGGGGGGCCGTTACAGAACTCGACGAATGCATCAGTGCCCGTTTCGAACACCGTCGTCGACTCCGCGAAGCTGCCGGTCTTTTGGGGGAACCCTGTCCTCCAGGGTCTGCACATCGGTTTCTTCATCGCCATCGGCGCGCTCGTGGCCTTCTGGTTCGTCCTCAACCGAACGACACTCGGCTACGAGGTCCGGGCCGTCGGCTTCAACCCCGAGGCGGCTCGGTACGGGGGGATCAGCGTCGCTCGAAACTACGTCGTCGCGATGGCGATCTCGGGTGGCTTCGCAGGGCTAGCCGGTGTCCTGGACATGCTCGGATACCAGTACCGCTTCGGCGTTCTCGACGTCCAGACGTCCCAGCTGGGTTTCATCGGAATCGCCGTCGCGCTGCTCGGGAGGAACAAAGCGGTCGGAGTGGCTCTCTCGGCGCTCCTCTTCGCCGCGCTGCTCTACGGCACCTCGTCGCGCAGCATCGACCAGACCGTGCTCAAGCCGGAGCTGGCCGGAAACCTGACCTTGATGATCCAGGCGCTCGTCCTGCTCTTTGTCGGGGCCGACGTGCTCATCATCGGGCTCTGGCAGTGGCGCCGCCGCTTGCTGCCCGGCCGCCTGAGACGGACACGGGCCGTCGCGGGGGCCGACTGATGGCAGCGACGAGGGCAGAGCCACGCACCGTCTGGCGCGGATTGACTCCCACCGAGACGGCGTCGCTCGGGATCGTCCTGGGGTGTCTCGCCTTCCTGCTTGCCCTGCCCCCGATCACTGCACGGGCGCCTTGGTGGCCCGCGCTGGCCGGAATCCCTGCCATCGGCGCAGGGATCTGGGCGATCACGAGCGGCGTCAAGCGGCTCGGCTGGCTCGCGGTGGCGGCAGGAATCCTCGGAACCGTCCTCGGAGTGCTCGCCACGAACACGAGCTCGTCCAATCTCGACTACGTCGTCTCGTGGACGCCGCTCTTCACCGCGATGCTCGCCTTTGCCACTCCGTTGACGTTCGCGGCGATCGGCGGCATGTTCTCCGAACGCAGCGGGGTCGTGAACATCGGCCTCGAAGGGATGATGCTGACGGGCGCGTTTTTCGCCGTGCTCGGTGCGGACAAGCTCGGCAACTGGGCTCTTGGCCTGCTCTGCGCACTCATCGCAGGAGGTGTTGCGGCGCTCATCCATGCGTTCGTGTCGATTCACCTCCGCGCGGACCAGATCGTGAGCGGCACGGCCATCAACTTCCTCGCGTTGGGGGTGACCGGCTACTTCTTCATCCAGGTCTATGGAGACCAGGGCGTACCTGGGTCAATTCCGCGTGTCCCGACGGTCAACCTTTCCGCCGTCGACGGCATTCCCCTGATCGGGCCCGTGTTCGGCCATCTCAATCTGATGATCTGGCTCACATTCGTGACGCTGATCGTCTCCTACATAGTCATGTTCCGGACGCCGATCGGACTGCGTATTCGGTCCGTCGGTGAGCACCCGCGAGCGGCGGACACGGTGGGCATCTCCGTGTACAAGATCCGGTACGCATCGGTGATCCTCTCGGGCATGCTGGCGGCCCTCGGCGGTGCGTACCTCTCGATCGGGTTCGTGGGATCGTTCAACGAGAACATGACGGCCGGGCGCGGATTTATCGGTCTGGCCGCGCTCATCTTCGGGAACTGGCGGCCCTTCGGCGCCTTCGCCGCTGCACTCCTGTTCGGCTTCTCGACGGCGCTGTCGTTCCGCCTCGCCCAGCCGTGGGGGAACTCAGCCGTGCTCTTCCAGGCGCTCCCGTACGTCTTGACGCTGATCGCCGTAGCCGGCGTGATCGGCCGTTCGATCCCGCCCGCCGCGAGTGGCCGACCATATCGCAAGCAGTAAGCGCCGAGCCTCGGTCGCGCTCCTGTTGGGCATTGCGGGCGTCCTGGTGCTGCCGGCGGCGATCGAGGTCTCCCGACGCTCGAAGGCCGTCAGCGTGCTGGATGCCGGCTACGCGATCCCTCTGGCCTTCCTGCTCGGCCTCCTGAGCGTCGTGATGGCCCGGCGCGCGCGTCACAATCTCCGCTGGCTTCGCCTGCGGCAGGGTGAAACGGGCGTGTCGAAAGCGGCGGTCGCGATCGGCGCTCTCGCTCTCTGCCTGTCTCTGGCAGCCGCGCTGTCGGTCGGCTTCTACGGGCTCGTCGTGGTCTACCAACATTCGCGCTGAGCCCCTAGTATGGGTTCGCCGCCGTGTTCGAAATCGGTAACAGCCTCCGCGAGGCGCGCCTGCGCCAAGGACTTGACTTTCCCGAGATCGAGCAGGGGACGAAGATTCGCGGGAAATACCTGCGCGCCTTGGAGGACGAGCAGTTCGACGTCCTGCCCGCGCAGACGTACGTCAAGGGCTTCCTGCGCTCGTATGCCGAGTATCTCGGGCTCGACGGCCAGCTCTACGTCGACGAGTTCAACTCCCGCTTCGTCGTGGGAGAGGAGGAACCGCAGTCGCGCCCTAGACGTTCCGCCCCGCCGTCGCGGGGTGTGCAGGTTCAATCCCGCGTCGTCCTGCTGACGCTCCTCGGGATTGTGTCGGTGACCGCACTCGTGATCGTCGCGTGGACACGCGGGGAGCCGCAGACGGTCACCCCGGTCGGTCTCGGAACAACGAAGGCGGCAACACAGAAGACTCCGGTCGTGCCCGCCGCGGCAAAGTCCGTACGGCTACTCGTGAAGGCGTCGCGCGGTTCCTGCTGGCTGCAAGTGCACAAGACTTCGGCGACCGGGCCGATCCTCTTTCAGGGAACGCTCGATCACGGACAACAGCAGCTCTTCACCGCACGAAAGCTATGGATCACGCTCGACCGGCCGGAGAACCTCGTCACGATTTTGAACGGCCACACGCGCCGCCTGCCGGTCGGAGGCGTGAAGACGCTGATCGTGACGCCGCGCGGCATCCGCCCGGCCGTGTGACCAAGCGTCCCCGCGGGTTCATCGTCGTCACCGGCAGCGAGCTCGTCCGCGGCGATCGGCGCGACCTGAACGGGCCGTTTCTGGCTGGGGAGATGCTGCGGCACGGCATCGAGCCGGCCCGCATCTCGATCGTGGGCGACGGGGAAGAGGAGCTCTCGGAGGCGCTCGCCGAAGGGCTGGAGGGTGCCGACCTCTGTGTGGTGTCCGGCGGGCTCGGCCCGACGCATGACGACCGCACGGTCGAGCTCGTTGCGCGGGCTGCGGGAGTGGGGCTTCGCCTCGACGAAGAGCTGCACGAGCAGATCGGCGCCGTCTCACGTGCCTTCGCGGAAAGGCTTGGGCGACCCTACGCGGACTTCGAGCCCGGGGTCCGCAAGCAGGCCACCATCCCGGAGGGCGCTCACTCACTCGGGCTGGCCGGGACTGCTCCCGGGCTCGTGCTCGAGCACTGCGACACGGTCGTGGTCGTCCTGCCGGGCCCTCCGGCCGAGCTGCAGCGTCTGTGGAGAAGCACGCTCGAGAGCGAGCCCGTGCGGGAGCTGCTAGCGCGCACGAAGCCGCCGGACCTGCGGCAGCTGCGCTTCTTCGGAGTCAGTGAGTCGACCGTTGCGAAGGCGCTCGCAGACGCGGGGGGCGACGGCGATGGGGTGGAGGCCACGATCTGCGCCCGCGACTTCGAGATCCACGTCGACCTCGTCGTCGAGCCGGGGAAAGGAGCGCGTGCCGATGAGCTCTCGCAGCGGCTTGTCGCGCCACTGGAGCGCCAACTGTTCAGCCGCGACGAGCGCCCGATCGAGGAGCTGGTCCTCGATCTCTGCCGCGAGCGTGGGCTGACGCTCGGGACCGCTGAGTCATGTACAGGCGGCATGGTGGCAGAGCGGATCACCTCGGTCCCCGGCTCGAGCGACGTCTTCGTCGGCGCAATCGTGGCCTACGCGGACGAGGTCAAGGCACGCGAGCTCGGGGTGCCGCCTGAGGTGCTGGAGCGCCACGGCGCGGTCTCCGCGGAGGCGGCAGCAGCGATGGCGGCCGGTGCGCGGGAGCGGCTCGGCGCAGATATCGCAGTCGCGGTCACCGGAATCGCGGGCCCCGGCGGTGGCAGCGACGAAAAGCCCGTGGGGCTCGTCTATCTGCACGCGGTAGGACACGACGGCTCCCGCAGCAGGGACTTCGTGTTCCCGGGCGACCGGGCTTCCATCCGGCGTCGTGCAACCGTCACAGCGCTCCATCTGCTGCGGCGGCTTCTGGAACAGACTCGCGACGAATCCGCGTGAATCTCCCCGCTAGCGTCGGGGACAGTGAACGCGCGCGCCTGTTCTGCGGCCTCCGTCTTCCCGACCGGGCACTCGACATGCTGTCGGAATGGCAGGTCGGCCACCTCCAAAAGGGTCGGGTCGTCCCTCGTGACCATCTGCATATCACGCTCGCCTTCCTCGGGCACCGCCCGGTGGAGGAGCTCGAGTCGATCCTCGGCGCACTGCGCGAGGCCGCCGCTGCCGCTGGCCCGATCCGGCTCGTGCCGGAGCGCTACCGGGAGACCCGCAGCGTCGGGATGCTGGTGCTGAGCGATCTCGGCAGCCAGGCGACCCGCCTCGCCGACGACCTGCAGGGCCGTCTGGAGGGTCTGGGAGTCTACGAGCGCGAGGAGAGGCCCTGGCTGCCCCATCTGACCGTCGTCCGCTTCCGGGAGCGTCCCCGGCTGCAGCCCCCGCTGCCGGACCTGGGCGAGGTCCGTCCGTCCGATGCCGCTGCCTACCATTCGGTGCTGCGGTCCAGTGGAGCGCAGTATTTCGTTGTCGAATCGTTTGCCCTGGGAGGGTGATGTAAGTGGATCGCGAGCAGGCTCTGGACGCCGCCCTCGGGCACATCGAGCGGCAATTCGGCAAAGGCGCAGTGATGAAGATGAACGACCACGCGGCCGTCTCGATCGGCGCGATCTCGACCGGTTCGCTCTCGCTCGACCTCGCGCTCG
>Ga0184619_10000628_pt1 | contig 12040 bp, 10 predicted proteins | sample PLM0_60_b1_FD_133146 | JGI IMG/M metagenome (GOLD analysis project Ga0184619, IMG submission 133146) | Groundwater sediment microbial communities from an aquifer in East River, Colorado, USA - PLM0_60_b1 | ecosystem: Environmental > Terrestrial > Soil > Riparian zone | place: USA: East River...
GGACGACGCACGAAGAGAACTGTGGTGGCGTAGGCTGCACCCAGCAGTAGCAGAAAGATGTGAGACGGATGAAACTGGTATCCTTTGCCAGGAATTGCGTTCGTGTTCTTCCACAGGCGGAACAGCAAAAAGAAACCGGCAATGGCGATAGCTAAGAAGCACCACGCGATCGTGTTCGCCGGCCACCTGACGATGAGTACGAGTTGGTAGGCGAGTGTCCAAAATGCGAGTCCGGCAATCGGCAATAGCAGAACGTCACCAGCATGCGAGTCGGCGGACCCCTTGGAAATCAGAACCGGGTTCACCCTCGAATTCTCCAGAATGCGGGATTGTTTGCAACGGTCTTCCACAAAAGATACAATTCGTAACCGGCACAAAAGTTATTTGATCGGATGACTCGCAATACAACGCCATGAAGCAGCCCGAACTCAGCATAGTCATCCCTTTTTTGAACGAGGCGAAGGTTCTGCCATTGTTGCGAGAGCGATTGGAAAAACTCGCTGATCGACCGTCGACATGGGAATTACTTTTTGTCAGTGATGGATCGACCGATGGGAGTGCCGAGTTTATCGAAGCGTGGGCAAAAGCCGACTCGTGCGTGAAACTGATCGTCCTAACGCGCAACTTCGGACACCAGTGTGCGATCTCTGCGGGATTGGCCCTGGCGTCAGGCGACTATGTCGGAATCATGGATGCCGATCTGCAGGATGAGCCGGAAGTGTTACTAGAGATGTATCGTCTGTTGCGGGCGGAGCCTTTGGACGTTGTGTATGCCGTTCGCACTCGCCGCCACGAGGGAAGGGTAAAACGATTTTTCTATTATCTTTTCTACCGGCTTTTCGCATTCTTAGCTGACACCCCGGTAGATTTGGACAGCGGCGACTTTTGCGTGATCAGTCGCCGAGGTGTGCAGTTGCTCTTAGGCCTACCGGAAAGACTACGCTTCGTCCGGGGCTTGCGCGCCTGGCTGGGGCTGCGCAGCAAAGCGATGCCTATTGCGCGCCCAGCGCGCGCGGCTGGTGCCCCGCAGTATTCCTCGAGAACGCTGGTGAAATTGGCAACATCGGGACTGACCTCTTTCTCGATCAAACCGCTACGCCTGGGACTTATGTGCGGCGCGTTACTCTGTTTTCTTGCGATGACGGCCGCCTTGATCTATGCCGGGGTCGCCCTTTTCACAAGTGTGCACATCGAAGCGCCGGGCTTTACGACTCTTGTGATAGTTCTTCTCTTTTCCCAAGGCGTTGTCTTCCTCTATCTCGGAATTCTGGGCGAGTACATTGGCCAGATGTTCTTGGAAGTGAAGGCGCGTCCATCCTTCGTCATCGAGCGCACTATCAATTTGGAAAAGCCCGAAAACGACCGATGAGCGAGATCGAGTTTCTCTCACCCGCTACGCGTGTCTCCATGGCGGATGAATGGTTCGATTACGCAACGGCGGATCATTTCTGGATGCAATGGCGACACCGGGTACTACTTCAGCAACTCAAGCGCGCAAATCGACCGATTCGGGCTGCATTAGACATCGGCTGTGGCCACGGCGTGGTGCGACAACTGGCTGAACGCGATTTAGACATCTCCGTGGACGGCTGCGACCTGAATCGGCGCGCACTGCAGTTGGCGAAAAGCGGGAGAGGAAGACTTTTTGTCTATAATATTTTCGACAGAAACCCTGCAATGTTGGGGGCGTACGATCTCATTCTCCTAATGGACGTGATAGAGCATCTCGACGACGATGTGGCATTTCTAAAAGCAGCGCTCGCACATTTGAAACCCAATGGCCTCGTGGCAATCAATGTCCCCGCTCATATGGTTTTCTACGGAAAATACGACGAGGTAGCTGGGCATAAGCGTCGCTACGACATGGCCCAAATCGAATCGCTCTTCCGACGGACAGGCGTAAAACGGCTTAGTATCGTTCATTGGGGATTTTCGCTGGTGCCCATCCTTTTTGCGCGAAAGGTTGTCCTTCGCTTTATTTCACGTGACCGTGTGATTTGCACCGGCTTTGCGCAACCAAATGCGATGCTGCGGCGAATTTTGCGGATGGTCCAATGGGTGGAAACAAGTATGCCGTTTCCGATGCCAGTCGGCAGTTCTTTGCTAGCTGTCGGGTGTCGAAGCGATGGGTAGGGTGAGTGGTCGTGCTTTTGTAATATCTCATATTGGTGCGGCTCAATCTTTTATAGGAGTTCAAGGTTGCAAACTGACTTTAGGTTGCTGGATTTGTTAAAGGTACCGTTTCTTTACAATCTGGCTCAGGACTGCATCGGGGGGAACGCACTGCGTCGCAGGTTCATAAAAAGCCACGTCCGAGCCAAAGCTGGCGATAAAGTCATTGATATTGGGTGTGGTCCGGCGCAGATAATGCCGTGGCTCCCGGCAGTGGAGTACCTTGGGTTCGACGTAAGTGAAGCATATATTGTCTCAGCCAAACGGAAGTATTTTGGCAGGGGAATCTTTGTTACCGGTGACACGAAGGCGGTTTGGGACGATCCGCGATTTCGTGACGCCGATATCGTCACTGCACTCGGAATCTTACATCACTTAAACGATGAGGAGGCTGCGCATTGCTTGCGCTTCGCCTACCACGCCCTAAAAAAAGGGGGTCGATTTGTTTCCTTGGATGCTTGCTGGGTCCCAAACCAGGGACGCCTTTCCAGATACATTATGTCAAAGGACCGAGGGCAGAATGTTCGGACAGAGCAAGCGTACCGTCATTTGGCCGAGCATGTATTTCAAAACATAACGTCGTTGGTAGACATGAAGCCGATGCGTATCCCTTATGTTACGGTCGTTCTCGAATGCGAAAAGTAATTCCCGCCATCGCCCATAAACACTGGCTCGCCCCCTTCCGCTCCGAGTCAGCGAGTGAGGCCCGGACTGGTATATGAATTTGTTTGCATCATCGAGGTAACATCTCAGCGGTTACTGACCCCACGCCATCGTATTGAGTCTGATTCTGGCCTCTGGTTCGGCATTACCTGGCAACATCAAAACCAGTCCGCCAGCTTCCAGGACGCGATGCCAGCCGGGCTCAATCGACTTAAGCGTCGTCAACACTCGATCGCTTTCAGATTCGGGAATAGCGACGGCATTTGCCCGGCCGGTTTCTATTACCTTTCGAAATTTCGGTTCCAAGGATCGAAGCCGTTGGAGGTCTCCGGATTTGTCGCCTTCGACAAACGCCTGTGCCTGGCGGCGGAGAATGCCTTCCTCCGCATTTCCCGCATTGGCGAAGTAATGTGTGACGGCCCGGGGAGCCACAATTTTCATTTGCGGGAACAGAAGAGGTAACTCAGCACTGGCGGTCCAGTTTGGTGCGAGCAGCTTGGCATGGGCGATGTATCTGCCCGCACCTTTAGCAAAATCAAGGTTTGCCGGAAGCAGCTGGCATTCACTCGGGGCCTTCCACCCGATGCCGAGCTTTGGATCTCGCGGCGCGATTGAAAGGCCGCGATAGGCATAAAGGAAACTCACAAGAACTGCAAAAAACGCCAGTAGGGTTGATAATCGGTCTTTCACAAAGCTGCCTGGCTGCGCCAGCCGGGAACCCGCAGCTGCCAACAAGGCGCATAGCAGCGGTAATTGCAGAAGAAAGACAAGCCGGAAGTAACATGAAGCGAGGATGTTCTTCATCCACCAATGCACCAATAATGGATTCAAGCAAAGGAGCCATACAGCACACAGATAAAGAAAGAGGAAATGCCCATTCTTTCCTCGGACGATTAGCAACGGCACCGCAATCATCAGGATAGCATCGCGCCACTGCTCAGCCGGCCCTCCGATAACGAAATTCACAGCTTCGAGCCACGGGATGTATTCTGGTCCAAACGCCCGGGTATCGATTGGTTTCGGAATTATGTTTAGGGCCAGCAAGGCCAATATCCCGATCGGATAGATCATCGGAATTATTAGGAGCAGGCCGCGATGAATTTGTGTCCAGAGTTCTAGTTGTTTTTTTCGTTGAATGAGCTCGAGCGCGAAAAAGGCTACCCATGAGCAGCCAATAACCGCCGGGATCAAGTAAAGGGCCGAGTTGCTTAAGCCCACGCCGGCGATGCCTAACAACGTGAGCCATGCCACATCACTGCGGTTGCCTCGCGTGAGGTAACGATAGCTAAGCGAAAGCCCGATCGGTAGCAGCAAAACCCAAACAATCGGCTTACCTTGCCAGAAATAGCCGGCAACGGTTGCAAACCCGAACAGGCCGGCGGTATTGATTGAGCTCAGCGGCTGGCCAGCGATACGCGAAAATTCCACTCCAAGCAACGCTCCGAGCGGCGACGGGTCGGCGACAAGCAGAAATGCTATGCCTAGTAACGCCCCGATCGCTGCGGCCCAGCGATCCAATCCGAACCTCCGAGCGCACCAATAAAGCACAAACGGGAGCGAAAACGCGGCAGCCATGTGGCCGACCACCTGGTAAAAGTATAGAGGATCGATTCGAAGATAGTGACCCAAAAAAGCCATGAGCATCTCATAGCTGCTTGCTAAGTGAACTGGTGATAATGCCGCGGCGTCCATATCCACACCCGTCTGACGCAAAAAGAAGGGCTGGTTAAGGGCCGAGAGTTGAGAGAGAGCTCTATGAAAATAGAACACGTCATCTTGATTGGGTCGGCGTACAAAGAGAGCCGTAGATGCGTAGGCTATGCCCAGGACGAGTAGAAGGATGTGAGAGAGATGGAACTGATATGCTTTGCCAGGGGTTGCGTTTGTTTTTCTCCAAAGGCGCCCCAGGAAAAAGAAACCGGCAATCGCAATTGCGAAGAAGCACCACGTGAGCGTTCGCGCCGGCCATCTGGCGATAAGAACAAGTTGATAGGCGAGGGTCCAAAACGCGAGTCCCGCTATCGGCAGTAGCAGAACATCGCCGGCTCGGGATTCGGTAGGCCTTTCAGAAATCAGCACGGCCTTCATCGTAATTCCTTTGCAAGAGCTTCTAGAAGGTAGAACTCGTAGCGACGTGTCGAGGTCTGGTGATTGGCCTCACGTTGGGACTCTGGCCCGGAAAAGCAAGATCGTTGGAAAAGGATAAGTCATATCTAGCGGAAAACGCGCCAGCTTATACTCATGTCCAAAAATCTTCACGGGAACGCTATAGGTTTTTGTATACTCAAATTTTCCCTGCGCCTCGACCTGCCTCACAATTGCGTTAATGTGCTCCGGACTAATTTGCCACGCGAGTCCTAGCAGGAGGAAGTCAGCGTCTTGTCCAGGGTCCTGTAACTGAACTGCCACCTTCTGGCTGGTCAGTGGCTTGGCGGCAGGCATTGCGGTGTAAAAATAACCTCCGAACCGCAAGATACCGATCTTCGCTGGCGTCTCGCCAATCAGGTTTTTGAGATCTTCCCGAACAACCTGACGAACATCCTTCTGCTGCATGGCGCGATCGTACGCGATATCAAAAAACACTGACGATCCAAGGATGAACACGAGCGCGCAGGTTAAGACAACGGCCGGTGTCCGTTTATTCCTCATTTGCGACTGAAAGTCCCAGCAGGCTATGCCAACGAGTACACAAAACCCGGGAAACAAAAGCATGGCTATTCGGCCGAAATAAGGAGCAAGGTAGCCTTTTCCCATCAGATAAAGATACAGAAGCGAGAAAATCAGTATTGGGATGGAGAGGGTGTAAAGCCTACGGTTGAAAAGAAGATATAGAATTGCGCAGTAAGGAATCAACCACAGCAGAGGATACATCGCGTACGGAACGACATATGCGACGTACCTCCAGGGAATAGAGAGGTTGACCAATTGACTTCCGCTAAACTCGCGAAATGCAGCGTATCTTAGCGTTTCGCTAGTGATCGCTCGTGTAACGCTCGATGGATCTAAAAACAGCATCGGATGACCCAGGAATAGTCCAATTCCAAATCCTAAACCGATCAACCAAACCTGGCTGGTAGCCAAGTCTTTCGCACGCTGCAAAATTCGGAATTTCCAGTTTAGCGAGTTATCATCGCCACTCAGTAGCAAGTACAGGCACGGAATCAGCACGATCAGTCCAACAGGATACCGGGTCGCTGCCCCCAAACCAGAAATGAGACCGACGAAAACGAGTAGGTGCCAGCTTTGCGATTTCCGAATCTTTAACGACAGCCAAATAACGACTGCGCACAGTAAATTGCTCAAGATATGAGTCCTCATAAAATGTGCGTAGATGACCTGCATTGGTAGAACGGCATAACAAAGTGCGCCAACGAGCGAGGGGCAAAACCCTTCAGTCGCCTCTCGAACCGCGAGAAATACGACAACGATTGTGCAGAGATCAAACAGCACCGACATCCAGCGACAGATATACAAGAGATCGGAGGGATCTTTCGTGTTCAGTGAGGTGCTGAGATTCGGGTTCTCGCTGGCGATGATCTTAAGCCCTGCTTGTGGCAAGGCCCACAGGTAATAATTGAATGTCCCTTCGAAGTACGCTCCTGGGGCTTTAATCTGGCCCGCCAATATGTCTAGCTGGAGGACACCCCTGAGGCTTACAAATTCGTCCGGCTGAAAATTAAGGTCATGCCCATAGCCGCTGTTTAGACCCCAGGTCAACCCCGCTACTCGCAGGTATGCTGCCAACAAAAGCAGGCATGAAACTAACGCCGTTTGAAGGGCTCTTTGCATGAATTCACGTGCCGGGCGCGCTGTGTCGCGAAAGAGCAGTGACGCGCATTACTCCGGTGTTGCTGCCTTCTGATCTGATTCAGCGGGAGCAAGCTGCAGGATTGCCGCGCTGCCCGCAACGTTGTCCAGAGTGCGCCATTCGTATCCAGGGACGGTAGGCAGGCGCGATTGTTTCGTGGCTACCTCGTCTCGCGAAGTAAATAGCGCGTAAACAGAAACCGACTGTTGCAAGCCGTGCTCGACCAGGGCCATAGCCTGCGGCCGATCATAACGCCACGTATAGCTCCATTTGTAATGGTGTTGTCCATCGATAGGGGCGGCGACGACCGAGCGCGGCAAAAGAGCGTTCAAATAAACAGGATCAATATCACTGAGAACGATTCCAGGTTCCGCGCTCAGTCGCCTGGTAAATTGTCTTTCGGCGAGGAACTCAAGCGATTGGGCCGATGAAGTGGAAAAATGAAGAGCATCCCACGCTTGCATTCGATTAATCCCATGTGTGTTATAGCCCGAGCGCGAAGGATAACCAAGGCAGGCTCCGGCAAAAAGGATAAACACGGTCACTGCGGCTAGAATTCGCTTTCCGGCAAAAAGGTTATTTGCCGCCCAGGTGACGGGCAGGACGGCGACCGCGACCAGAAGGATCAGAATCGGCAGATAGAATCGCCCATCTCTGCCAAACAGATAACACAAGGCTGCTACAAAAGAGCTTAGTCCGGCGAAAAAAGCGCAAGCGACAAACCAATAGAAACGGATGAAAAGCAAACCGGCGCAGCTCAGAATGGCGAAGGCTGGCACAAACGAAGTGCCGGTTCCAAAAATGTTGGCAGCATCATAGGCGTGCGGTTGCAAAATGAATTGCCTCCAAAGATTCACTGCGTTTCCCGGAATGTATCCAGGCAAAAAGAGAAGGTGTTTGTCGCTAAAATACGGCGCCCAGAAATCGTAGCCGGTCTTAAACGGCGAATGGAACTGGATCGCGTTTAGCACCAGCACGGGGCTAGCCGCGAGTACGAAAACGACGGGGAGTGCGACCCAATGGAGGAGCCAGCGCAGAGGCCGCCCTCTCGTTGGCAAGGCAGCCATGCCGAGTAACAACGGTACAAAAAACATCGACTGAAGCCGAACGTTGAATGAAAGACCAAGAAGAACCGCCGAAAGATAAATTTTCCAGTGTCGTTCTCTTTTAACTCCCAAATAAGCAAACATAAACGCTAGTACAATTAGCAGCGAGGCACTCACTTCGCTGAGTGAGGAACGACAAAAGGTGAAGAAGCCCGGGAGCGTCGCGAGTAAAAGTACTGCGAACCCGCCCATCAATGGCTTTGCTAAGTACGCATAAAAGACAAATACTGTTAAAAGCAAGAGCAGACCCAGCGTTTGACTCGTACGAAAGGGGGCTAGCACGGTGTCGGCTCCCCGCAAAATCTCCAGCCAGGGAAGCATGAGCATCGCATAGCCAAAAGGGTATCTCGATGGCAGCTTATCATATCCTATCTGGATCGAGGGCCACCCTTCTCGACGGAGCGCTTGCGTCTGTGCGAAATATTCCGTGGCATCGGGATGCGGAGCCAGATCGAGCAGCACGGTGTTGCTATAGTCAATTCTAAGAACCGCAACGTAGTAAAACGCCAACGCACACAGCAGAAGCAAGGCACCGAGCAGAAACTGCTCCTTGGCGAATTTTGTGAGCGACATCGTTTGATTGAGCGTGGGGCGGTTCATGTTGATGACGCTGCGGCCTTACCATTTCACAGAGAAATTGTATCGTTCCAGAATTGCGTCCAGAGCTACGTGACTTAATCCGGCTTGGCGAAGATCGCGGAGCTCACTCGAGATAATTTCGCAGGAACAACTCAATAACATGCTGCGCACCGGCGCCTCTGACATGCCTCAAATCGCGCTCCCATACGCTGGCGCGATCGGAGTGTTGCACAATCTCGTAACTTGGAAAATAATCTACGTTAGCGTGCGCAGCAGCCCACTCCTGGGCAACTGCTCTTAGCAGAGACTTGGCCCAGGTGTTGGCCACAACAATGTCCATAGTTGAAAACGTGTTCATCAACGGAACTGGAGAAACTGTGACGATAATACGAATGTCGGGATGCCCATATTGCGATAACAATCCATAGACGAGTTCCAGATTAGCCCAGTTTTCGGCGAAACCAGTAAGATGAAATTTGTACCGGGCTGGTTCAGTGTTGAACGAAGATGGAGCAGCATCGGGATCGAGTATGTGCGCCACGGCTATGGGAGTGCAATTGAGGAAGACGTTCGCTTGAAGGTCGCGCCACACCTCGGCAAGCCCCAGGGTGACAATCACCGCACGACAACCCTGTATGCGCTTGGTAACCGTTTGCATCAATGCGCGACGCTCCAGCGTTTCTTCCCGGTCCACAAAAGTTAACGTCGGATTAGTATGTGGATCGTACCAGGTTGTCTCCGTTACTGGAACAATGGAATCCAGCGGAAACACTGCGTCTGGATCAAGTGCCCAGCGCAGTTCGTTCAATATGGAATAAGTGTTGTACTTGTTCGTAAATCCGAGTCCTGATTTCTCCCTGGCGGGCTGAAGTTCAGCAAATTCCGGCGCTGCGCTTTCAACGGCTATGTTGTGCCCTGCCAGGGAGTTTTCGAGACCGCGGGCAAAACACGAGCCGATGGCATAGAATTTATCGTCTCGGCGAAGTTTGAACTTTGGATCGACTTGAGGAGAGAACCAGGTCTGATGCAACCGCTGGAAGGCGTATTCGCCAGCGCGACGATCTGGTTCAACGCTGTCCTTATACCAGGTCCTTGCTTTGTTGCTGGCATAATTCTTCATCGCTTCCGCAGCGGTCGCGACGTAAGGCGATTTGATCACTGGTCGCGTATTGCTCGACGGAGCGGAAACAGCTACTTCGTTAAGGAATGCTCCGGACATAGTCTAGAACGAGAAGGCCAAAAATCGGCAACTGCGCTGTAGTTCATTGACGATCTAGCAAAGTCGGCAGAAATGTGACAAACAGTGCAATTGAGGGTTCACCTAAGCACAGGACGCCTTTTTCTCTAGTGGAAATTCTTAAAAACGACACCAGTTTTCAATTCTTCGATTGGCTGTTCCGGTTTGAAACGTCTTAGGGCCAACGTCTCGGTCATTACTGCTGCGCGAGCAGATAAATTGCGGCCAGCGTGAGCAGAAAGTACGGAACAAGCACCGCCGCTCCAGCGTATTCTTTGGCCATGCGCTGGCCAAAGAATAGCGCGAGAATTGCAACCGCGGAAACGACCGCGCCGTAGAATGCAACCGTTGAATTGCGCAAAAGGATGAGTGCGAAGCAGCCGATGCCGCTCAATGTTCCGGCTGCAAGTTCCAGAATGGTGATCGCGATCAGCAGAGCGGGTACTACTCCCGTTAACGCACTTTTCGCGAAATGTCCTTTTAACCACTCGAGGTTGCCGCGGTGATCAACGACTTTATCAATTCCAGATTGAAGAAAAAGAATCGCAAGAAATGCAGCGGTAAACGTCTGCATCAGACAAATTGCGTGGGCAAGTGTGTGCAAAGCTTGCATGAACGAACACATCTTAGCTGCAAGCGTTCAGCTTTGTCGATCATTCACGGTAGGAACTCGCGGTGCGACGTTCGGGTCGCGTACCGCGCCGTCGTTGCTAACTGGGCGCGCAAAAAAAAAGGGACGCGGTTTGCCGCGTCCCTGCTTTGTAGAACGATTTTGTGATTCGATGTATTTACGTCATTAACGACTCACCGACCCACTGTGGCTAATATGCGAAATGCAGGTCATGGAGCCAGGACCGTCTAGATTGATCCAACCTTGGACGACATCGCCATGACTTGAATTGACTTAATCTGTGCGGGCGACCATGACGAATGCAGGTTCTTGAGCATCTGCGACTCAGTCCCCTTGGGCAACCGCATCGGCGAAGGCGACCTCGCCGGCTTTCAAATCCAGTTCGGCTTCGGCTGGCGTGCCGAACACGCGCGCGCGTGAGTCATCGAATTCTCCTTCCCAACGCGCGACGACCGTCGTTGCGAGACAATTGCCAATCACATTCACGCAGGTGCGACCCATATCCATCAATTCATCCACGCCAAAAATAACCGCCACACCGATCGGTCCGAGCCCTGAAGGCACAAACGAATTCAATGCCGCCAGCAAAATGACAAGCGATGATCGCGGGACGCCGGCCACGCCCTTGGAAGTCAGCATCAACGCCAACATCATCGTGATCTGTTGGCCTAACGACATGTGCCAGCCCATCGTCGTTTCGGCCGCTTGCGCCACGAACACCGACGCCATCGCCAGATACAACGTTGATCCTGTCAGGTTAAACGAATAGCCGGTCGGCATTACAAACCCGACGATGTGCGGCGGCACGCCGAAACGCTCCATCGACTCCATTGCTTTAGGTAACGCGGACTCGCTGCTCGTGGTCGCGAATGCGAGTGCCGCGGGTTCGCGCACCGCCTTGACGAATTGCCGCAATGGAATCCGCGCGATCCAAATCACCAGTCCGAAGACCAATAAGATGAAGATCACCAAAGCCAGATAAAGCGAGCCAATCAATTTGCCGAGATTCACAAGCACGCCCGCGCCCTGCGTGGCAATCGTGTGTGCCATCGCCGCGCCGACCCCAATCGGCGCGAACATCATGACGTAATTCGTGAACTTGAACATGATTTGCGAGAGGCTCCCCATCGCGCGGAGAATGGGTTTCCCTTTTTCCCCAACCGCTGACACAGCCAGCGCGAACAGCACACTGAATGCGACGATTTGCAAAACGTCGCCATGCACCATCGCTTCGATCACGCTGGCAGGAAAAATGTGCACGATGGTTTCGACAAAAGTTTTCGGGTGACTTTGCCCGATCGTGTTTAGGATCTCCGTGTTAGTGGCGGCGAGCGTCACGCCGGCGCCGGGCTTGGTGAAATTGACTACTGCCAGCCCAATGAACAGCGCTGCCGTCGTGACAATTTCGAAATACACGAGCGCTTTCACGCCCATTCGCCCTACCTTTCGCAATGCGCCTGCACCAGCGATTCCGACCACGATCGTCGAGAACACGAGTGGCGCGATGATCGATTTGATCAGGTTAATGAAGATGTCGCGCAAAAAATAAACTGCGTTTCCCCAGTCGGGCCGCAGCCATCCGATCATCCCGCCGACGACAAGCCCAATCATGATTTGCGTCGTCAAAGAGGGGCGATACCAAGGCCGGCGCATATTTGGTGAAACCCTCTCGCTCATCGCCATCGTCATTAACACAGCGAGCAAATTCAAAACAGCCCGCGTTTCCAGGCTTGCATCAGAGCCTGGCCAGTAAAGAAGCGGATATGTCGGCGCCCGCTTTTGGCTCGCAGCAGCCTGTCAATCGATCATCCGTCGCTTGAGTCCGCTGTAAGCGTCAACGCGCC
>Ga0184619_10000629_pt1 | contig 12035 bp, 9 predicted proteins | sample PLM0_60_b1_FD_133146 | JGI IMG/M metagenome (GOLD analysis project Ga0184619, IMG submission 133146) | Groundwater sediment microbial communities from an aquifer in East River, Colorado, USA - PLM0_60_b1 | ecosystem: Environmental > Terrestrial > Soil > Riparian zone | place: USA: East River...
CCCTCGACGTAGCGGGCGCCGCCGACACTGGCTGCCTCTACGACCTCGCCGACGACGCGCCACAGCTTGCGCAGGAAGCGCACGATTCCCTCGAGCCCCCTCTCCTGCCACTCCATGTCCTGATCGGCCGGGCCCATGAAGAGGATGTACAGGCGCACGGCGTCGGCTCCGTTCTCCGCCAGCACCGTGTCGGGACCGATCACGTTCCCGCGCGACTTGGACATCTTCGACCCGTCGAACTTGACCCAGCCCTGGTGGAAAAGCCGCGCGAACGGCTCGCGGAAATCGACCATCCCGAGCTCGTTCAGAACCTTGATGAAGAAGCGCGAGTAGAGCAGGTGTCCAGTCGCGTGGTCGATGCCGCCCACGTATTGGTCGACCGGCATCCAGTAGTCGACGATCTCGCGGTCGAACGGGGCCCGATCGTTATTCGGGTCGCAATAGCGGAGGAAGTACCAGGACGAATCGACGAACGTATCCATGGTGTCCGCCTCGCGCCGGCCCTCCTTGCCGCACTTCGGGCACTGAACACGCAGCCACTCCTCGTTCGAGGCCAGCGGCGGCTTGCCCTTCGGCCGGTAGTCCTCGACCTCGGGCAGCAGCACCGGCAGCTCGTCGTCGGGCACCGGGACGATCCCGCAGTCGTCGCAATAGACGATCGGGATCGGACAGCCCCAGTAGCGTTGGCGCGAGAAGCCCCAGTCGCGAAGTCGATAGCTGACGGCCGGCGCACCCCGGCCTTCCTCGCGGAGCCGCCGAACGATTGCACGGCCTCCCACCTCCCACGGGAGTCCGTCGAACTCGCCCGAGTTGACGAGACGCCCGTCCTCGTCGATCACGTCGACGATCTCGAGCCCGGAAGCCTCCGCGAACTCGCGATCACGCTCGTCGTGGGCCGGGACGCCCATGATCGCGCCGGTCCCGTAGGCCATCAGGACGTAATCGGCGACCCAGATCGGCACCTGCTTCCCCCTCAGAGGATGCTGGGCGTAGCGGCCCGTGAAAACGCCTGACTTGGAGGTCGCCCGCTCCTCGACCGACCGCGCCGCCGTGCGGCGAACGTACTCCTCGACCTCCGGCAAGTCGGAGACGCGCGGCACCAAGGGATGCTCGGGCGCGAGCACGAGAAAGGTCGCGCCGTAGAGCGTGTCGGGCCGAGTCGTGAACACCGGGATGTCGAGGTCGAGCTCCTCCTGGCGGAAGAGAATCTCCGCGCCCTCGGAGCGGCCGATCCAGTTGCGCTGGATCGTGATCGTCCGCTCGGGCCAGTCCAGGAGCGCGTGGTCGTCCAGCAGTGCGTCGGCGTAGGCCGTGATCCGGAAGAACCATTGCTCCAGGTTCCTAGCTTCAACCCGTGCGCCGCACCGCTCGCAATGTCCGTCGATCACCTGCTCGTTCGCGAGCACGGTCTGGTCGTTCGGACACCAGTTGACGGGCGCCTCCTTGCGATAGGCAAGCCCGGCCTCGAAGAACTTCAGGAAGAGCCACTGCGTCCAGCGGTAGTAGGCGGGGTCGTGGGCTGCGGTCACGCGGTCCCAGTCGATCGCCCAGCCGAGGCGGTGCATCTGGCGCTCGATCTTCTCGATGTTCCGCTCGGTGATCTCGCGCGGATGGCCACCCTCGCTGATCGCGGCGTTCTCGGCGGGCAGGCCGAAAGAGTCCCAGCCCATCGGGCGGAGCACCGTGTAGCCGGTCCGGCGCCGGAAGTGCGTGACGACGTCCCCGAGCGTGTAGTTCAGGACGTGTCCCATGTGGAGATCCCCGGAGGGGTACGGGAGCATCTCGAGCATGTAGAACTTGTCGCCCTCAGGCGGCGCGTCCGGGTCGGGGTTGTCGACGTGGAAGGCCCGCTCGTCCGCCCAGACGCGCTGCCATTTCGACTCGATTTGCTGTGGCTCGTACCGGTCCATCCGACCTCCGGGTACAAAAAAACCTCTCTGTCGAGAGGCCGTCGGAAGCTGCCGCGGCGGGGCCGCGTTCGCTTCCTGCGCTACAGAAGGAGCTGGTCGTGCATTGCGCTGAATGTACCAGGGGTGGAGAATCGACGCCATGAGCCATACCGTGATCAACCTCAAGGAAGTGGAAGACCAGGCCCCCAAGTTCGGGCTGTCCCCGAACCTCGAGATGCGCATGGCCCGCGTGCCGCTCGAGCTGGAGCACTCGGGCCTGAGCTACCAGCGCATCGCCCCGAACTTTCGCGTTCCGTTCGGGCACAACCACAAGACGCAGGAAGAGATCTACGTCGTGCTGAGCGGCAGCCTGCGGGCGAAGATCGAGGACGAGGTCGTCGAGCTGAAGCCCTTGGACGCGGTGCGCGTGCACAAGGACACCATGCGCTCGTTCGAGGGCGGGCCCGAGGGCGCGGAGATCCTCGCCATCGGAGCGCCGAGCACAGGGCCGGGAGATGGCGACATCGTCCAGGGCTGGTGGAGTGACTGACGAGAACGCCTTCTGGCGCGAATAGCTGCTCGAGCTCTTCCCCGATAGCGCTGCGGTCGAGGCCGGCGAGCTCTCGGTCGGCGGCGTTCCGGCTTCGGCGCTGGCCGCCGAGCTCGGAACGCCGCTTGTCGTCTACTGCGAGGAGACTCTTCGCGCCGCGGCGCGCGCGTACCGGCAAGCTGCGCCCGACGCGCTCGTCCTCTACAGCGTCAAGGCATTCCCGAACCTGGCGCTGCTTCGGCTCTTCGCCGAGGAGGGGCTCGGCGCGGACGTCTCGACCCTGGGCGAGTTGGAGTTCGCCCGGCGTGCCGGGATCGAGGCCGAGCGGATGGTCGTGCACGGGAACAACAAGAGTGACGAGGAGCTGCGTGCTGCCGCGACCGCTCGCTTCGTCGTCCTGGACGCCCTGGACGAGATCGCGCGCGCGGCTACTGCAGGCGTTCGACGGGTACTCGTCCGAGTAACGCCCGGGATCGACGCCGAGACCCACGAAGCGATCAAGACGGCTCACCACGGCTCGAAGTTCGGCCTGCCTCCCGGGCAGGCGCTGGAGGCGGTCGCAGCCGCGCGGGAAGCGGGGCTCGACGCCATCGGATTGCACGCTCACATCGGCTCGCAACTCCTGGATACCGACGCGGCGCGTGTGACAGTCGACTGGCTCGGGGCGTTCGCCGCAACCTGCCGGTCCGAGCTCGACTGGACACCTCGCGTGGTCGACCTCGGCGGCGGGCTCGGGATCCGCTACGTGGAGGAGGAGGCTCCGCCGACGATCGAGGACTTCCTCGCGGCGCTCACCGGCGCGCTCGAGCAGACGTGGCGCGACCACGAGCTCCCGCGCCCAGAGCTCGTGCTCGAACCAGGCCGCTCCCTCGTCGGCCAGGCGGGGATCACGCTCTATCGCGTCGGCGTCGTCAAGGAAGCGAGCGCATCGAGGACCTACGTCGCGATCGACGGCGGCATGTCCGACAACCCGCGGCCGCAGCTCTATGACGCTCGTTACACGGCCGCGCTTGCGAACCGCATGGACGAGCCGGCACAGGCGCACTACGCGGTCTGCGGCAAGCACTGCGAGTCGGGCGACGTCCTGATCGACCGGGTCGAACTGCCGGAGCCGCGGCGTGGCGACCTGATCGCGGTTCCTGCGACCGGCGCGTACACGCTCGGGATGGGCTCGAACTACAACAGCGTCCCGCGGCCGGCCGCCGTACTCGTCTCCGACGGGCGTGCACAGCTGATCCGGCGCCGCGAATCCCTCGACGACCTGCTTTCGCTGGAGGCCTAGGCAACCGCGAGACCGGGGCGGACGAGCTTCGGCGGCGCGACTAGCTTGGCCTCGTTGACACTGGGATTGAGCGGCTCGAGGAGTGGCGGCGCTCCGAAGGAAGCATTCCGGCGCTCCTCGGGAACCTCGCCGTAGAGCGTCGTTCGCTGTCGCGGTACGCGGCCGAGCGTCCGGATCGCCGCCTCCATTCGCTCCGGCGGCATCTCCTGCCCGTGCGCTGCGCCCGCCGCGCGTGAGATCGACTCGTTCATCAGCGTTCCGCCGAGGTCGTTCGCTCCGGCTCGCAGGACCGCTTGCGCGCCCTCGACCCCGAGCTTGACCCACGAGGCCTGGATGTTCGTGATCCATGGATGGAGCGCGAGCCGGCCGACGGCGTGCACGAGCAGCGCTTCGCGGAAGGTGGGGCCTGCCCGAGCGCGGCCCTTGAGGTAGATCGGCGCTTCCATATGCACGAACGGAAGCGGGACGAATTCGGTGAAGCCCCCGCTTTCGCGCTGCTGGTCTCGCAGGCGCACCAGGTGCCGGGCCCAGTTCCGGGGGCCGTCGACGTGGCCGAACATGATCGTGGTCGTCGAGCGCAGGCCGACCCGGTGAGCCGTGTCGTGGACGCGCAGCCACTGGTCGGTCGTCACCTTGTCGGGACAGATGACTCGGCGAATCTCGTCGTCGAGGATCTCCGCGGCGGTGCCGGGCAGCGACGCCAGGCCTGCTTCGCGCAGGCCCGCGAGATAGTGCTCGAGCTGGAGACCTAGGGTCGCTGCGCCTTGCCAGACCTCGAGCGCCGAGAACGCGTGAACGTGGAGATCAGGCAGCGCGGCTTTGATCGCCTCACAGACCTCGACGTAGAAATCGCCTGTGAAGCCGGGGTGGATCCCGCCTTGCAGGCACACCTCGACCGCGCCGCGCTCCCACGCTTCGGTCGAGCGGCGAACGATCTCGTCGACCGGCAGCAGGTACGGCCTGCCGCGGAGATTCGCCGCGAGCTTGCCCTTGGAGAAGGCGCAGAAACCGCAGCGGAAGTAACAGACGTTCGTGTAGTTGATGTTGCGCGTGACGACGTAGGTGACCGTGTCGCCGCAGACCTCGCGGCGCAGACGATCGGCCGCGGCGTAGACGCGATCGGCCTCCCGGCCTCGCGCCTGGAAGAGACGAACGAGCTCCTCCTCTCCGAGCTCGTCGCGCGTGTCGACCGGGAGCGCGTCGCGGGGAAAGAACGGTGCCGATACAGACTCCCCTGCGGTCCAGGCGTCCCCGCGGGCGAGACCGTCGCCGTCGGCGCGGTCGCGAACGTGTCGCGAAACCGAAGGAGCCGTCCAGCGCTCGAGCTCTGCGACGTACTCGGGGTACAGGGCGAGCCGCGGCGCGAGCTCCAGTCCCTTGGCTTCCGTTTCACGCTGCAAGCGCGCGACTTCCGGCCACGGGGCTTCCGGGTTGACGTGGTCGATCGTGACCGGCGAGATGCCGCCCCAGTCGTTGATCCCGGCATCGAGCAGCCGCGGAAAACCGGCATAGCTCAGGTTCGGCGGCGCCTGGATGTTCCACCGCGGCCCGACCACGACCCGCGCCGCGGCCGCGGTCCAGAGCAGCTCGTCGAGCGAGGGCTCGTCGTGACCGGCCATTCGTGTCCCGGCCTTCGCGCGGAAGTTCTGGACGATCACCTCCTGCACGTGGCCGTAGCGTTCGCCCAGCTCGCGGATCGCGAGCAGCGCGTCGATTCGCTCGGCCCGGGTCTCGCCGATCCCGATCAGGATCCCCGTCGTAAGCGGGACACGGGCCTCGCCGGCGGCGGCGATCGTCTCCAACCGCCGCTCCGGTTGCTTGTCCGGCGAGCCGAAGTGCGGCCCACCCCGCTCCGCGAGCCGCGCGGACGTCGACTCGAGCATGATCCCCTGCGAGACGCTCACGTCGCGGAGCGAGCGCACGTCTTCGAGGCTCATGACGCCGGGATTCAGGTGCGGGAGCAGCCCGGTCTCCTCCAGCACGAGCCGCGCCATCCGGGCCAGGTACTCCAACGTCGTCTCGCAGCCGAGCGCCGCCAGCTCCTCACGCGCGACCCGGTAGCGAAGCTCAGGCTTGTCGCCGAGCGTGAAGAGCGCCTCGTGGCACCCGGCTGCCGCGCCGGCGCGCGCCACCGCGAGCACCTCGTCGGCCGTCATATACGCACTCTCCCCGCGCCGGGGCGGACGCGCGAACGTGCAGTAGTGACAGACGTCCCGGCACAACGTCGTCAGCGGGATGAAGACCTTGGGCGAGTAGGTGACGAGCCGGCCGTGCCCGAGCTCGCGCAGGCGTCGGGCCTCGGAGCAGAGCTCGCGGGTCGGCACTTCGACGAGCGAGTGCGCTTCGGCGGCCGCGAGCCCCTCCATGCCGAGGCAGCTTACGCCCAGGCCGGCTGCTGGCGGAGATCCGCGCGGCGACCCGCCCCCGGAGCCGGTGGTCAGCCGTGCTTGAGGCCGCCGAACGAGGCCCAGACGCCCTTGTGGTAACGCTCGAGCGTCGCCTGGGTGATCGGGAAGCGATGGCCCGGCGTCGTGCGCACGACAATTCCCGGCAGGACGAATGGGTTCTTGCGCTCTGTCAGGTGGGTCGCCGCCTTCATCACGGCGGATCTCGTCAGGTTCTTGCCGGCGTTCTTGAGCGTGTCGGCCATCGTGAACGCGGCCGCCATCCCGTAGACGTTGTAGAAGTCGTTCGGGTTCGAGCCTGCGCTGTACTTCTTCATGATCTGCCGGTAGAGCTTGATCCCCTGATCCTTCGCCCACCTGGGGTCGGTCGGATCTTTGAGGAAGACCGCGCTGATCGAGCCCTCAACGGTCTTGGTGGAGCTCGCGAGCATCGCCAGCTTCATGATGTTCGCGGCGCTCGAGGCGGCGTTGACGAAGATCTGCGGATGCCAGCCGAGCTTGCGCACGTAGCTGTACGACTGGATCGCGAAGCTCGGCGTAGCACAGATCATGAAGACGTTCGCCTTCGCGGCGACGAGCTTCGAGATCTGCGCCTTGACATCCGTTTCGGTCACGCCGTAGCTCTGCTTGGCGACGATCAGGCCCGACTTCGCGCCGAGACCCTTCTTCAGCCCGGCGAGCAGGTCCTTGCCGTAATCGTCGTTCTGGTAGAGGACGCCGATCCGCGCCTTGGGCTTCGTCTTGGCGATGTAGCGCCCGTAGATCGAGCCCTCGGCGACGTAGTTGAGCTGGTAGCCCAGCGTCCACGGGTACTTCTTGTAGTCACGCCCGAAGGTGGTCGCGCCGGCGGCGACGAAGAGCTGCGGCACCTTGAGCTGATTCAGGTACGAGCGGATGGCGATGTTCGTCTGGGTTCCGAGCGTGTTGAAGATCGCAAAGACGTGGTCCTGCTGGACGAGTTGCCGCGTCTTCTCGAGCGTCTTCGACGGGTCGTAGGCGTCGTCGTAGTACTTGTACTTGACCTTCCGCCGGCCGACTCCCCCGTGGTCGTTTTTGTACTTGAAGTACGCGTCGGCCCCTCTGGCCACGGACGCGTACGCAGAAGCCGGTCCGCTGAGCGGCGTCGTCCCGCCGATGAGCACCGAGTTGGACGTCACCCCGGGCGTCGCCCCGCCCACGGCGGAGGCTACGGAGACGACGACCAGTGCGCACGCGAACGCAGCCCCCAGGTACACCTTCCGCCCCATCTCCCTCACTACGACCGAGTCTACAAGCCACTTGTTAGCGATCGCACGAGCCGTCCTACGCCCTCAGCAGCCCTAGAATCGCCCAGATGGAAGGAGAGGCCCTGCGCCGCCTGCTTGCCTTCGGCCTGGCGGCGCTCGCAGTCGTCGGGGGAGCCCTCCTCGTCGTCGGAGCTTTCACCGCGCCGGCGTACCGTCACCATGAGCCCAACCGCCGTAGCTACACGACGACCCTCGTTCAGGAGAACGGCAATTGGATCGTCGTCCCCACTGCGGTTCCGGCTCTGGTCGCCCTCGTCGTGGGTTTGATGCTCTACCGCCGCTACCGCCTCGGGAGCGCGAACGCGGGGCTCGTCGCCTGGCTCGGGATCGGAGTTCTGTTCGCGTTCGCAGTCGTCACGCTGACGACGATCGGCCTCTACGTGCTCCCGATCGCAGTCTTCCTCTCCGGCTCAGCGCTGCTCATACGACGGCTCGGAGCTCGTTCGGCTCTGTGACCGGCCGCCGGCAGGCGAAGCGCTCGCAGACGTAGACGGCGGGCCGGCCTTCGACGTAGTCCTTGCCCTCGAGCAGGGGAACGCCCTTGGCCGGGCCGAAGGCGGCGACGGCGTTCGGGTCGAAGGCCTCCAGCGCCGCGCGGGCGATCTCGTCCTCAGGCGAACCGACGATGGCGATCTCCTTCGGCGGCGCGAGGTAGAGATCGAGCGCGCAGAGCGCGTGCCCGAAAGCCGTCGGCGCGCGGCCCATGACGGAGTGGACGAGCCGGAAAACGCCCACCGCGCGGCGCTCGAGCTCGTCATCGCCGTAGATCCGGGCCAGGCGCAGAAGCACGTAGGCAAGCATCGAGTTGCCCGATGGGGTCGGATGGTCGTCGTAGTCCTTCTTGCGCGCGACCAGCCGCTCGCCGTCGGCAGGCGAGAGGAAGAAGCCGCCGTTTCGCTCGTCTCCGAAGAGCTCGACCGCGAGGAAGGCCAGCCGTCGTGCCTCCTCGAGCCAGCGGAGCTCGCCGGTGGCGACGTGAAGCTCGTAGAGGCCGTTCGCGACGTCTGCGTAGTCCTCCAGGTAGCCGGTGTACTTGGCCTGGCCGTCGCGCCAGCTCCGGTAGAGGCGCCCCTCGTGCGAGAGCGGCCCGAGCAGGAACTCCGCCAGCTCGCGCCCGGCGGCGACGAGGTCGTCGCGATCGAGCCGCCGCCCCGCTTCTGCCAGCGCAGCGAGCGCGAGCCCGTTCCAGGACGCGATTGCCTTGTCGTCGCGGGCCGGTTTCGGTCGCTGCTCGCGCAGCTCGAACAGCCGCTGCTTCGTCGCCTCATCGAGCTCGCCCCGCAGGATGAAGCGGCCGTGCTCGAACGGGTGCAAGAGCTCCGCCAGGACGCCTTCCTCGGGCGTCCAGGTGAACGTGAGCCCTTCGACACCGTCAGTGTCGGCGTCCTGCGACGACGCAAACCCACCCTCGGGCAGGCGCAGCTCGCGGAGCATGTAGTCGAGCGTCTCCTCGGCGACCGCGCGGTAGCGCTCGTTCCCCGTCAGCAGCCAGCCGTGCAGGTAGGCGGGGACGAGCAGCGCGTTGTCGTAGAGCATCTTCTCGAAGTGCGGAACGAGCCACTGCTCGTCGACCGAGTAGCGGTGGAAGCCGCCGCCGAGCAGGTCGTACATACCTCCCGCGGCCATTCCGTCCAGCGTCGTCGTGACCAGGTCGAGCTCGTTCCGTCTCATCAGGAACTCGAGCGCCGAGGCCGGCGGAAACTTCGGCGCACCGCCAAAGCCGCCCCACTCGGGGTCGAACGACCCTTGCAGGCCGCGCCTTGCCTCGCCCAGAATCGAGTCGGTCAGCGGCTCCGCCGAGGGCGTCTTCTCGGACGACTGCCGTACAGCCTCGACCAGCGCCTTTGCCTGCTGGGCCACATCACCGCGCCGGTCCCGGTAGGCGTCCGAGACAGCCGTCAGTACCTGCCGAAAGGCCGGCATCCCGTGCCGGGGCTCGGGCGGAAAGTACGTCCCGGCGATGAACGGCTCGCCCCCGGGCGTCAGGAAGACGGTCATCGGCCAGCCGCCATGGCCGGTCAGCGCGACCACCGCGTCCATGTAGATCGAGTCGAGGTCGGGGCGCTCTTCGCGGTCGACCTTGACGTTCACGAAGCGTTCGTTCATCAGCGCTGCGGTCTCGGGATCCTCGAACGAATCGTGCTCCATCACGTGGCACCAGTGGCAGGCCGCGTAGCCAATCGAGAGCAGGATCGGCCTGTCTTCTTCCCGCGCCCGCGCGAGTGCCTCCTCGCCCCACGGGTACCAGTCCACCGGATTCTCGGCGTGCTGAAGCAGGTACGGACTGGTCTCGTTCGCGAGGCGGTTCACGCAGCCAGCTTACGGGCGATGATGCACCTGTGAACCTGGAGACCGAGCGCCTCTTGCTACGGCCCCTGGCGATGGACGATCTCGACGTTTACGCGGAGTTCTACGGCGATCCCGAGGTCACGCGCTATCTGGGCAGCGGGCAGACGATGACACGCAGGCAGACCGAGGCCCAGCTTCGCGATCTGATCCACCGCGAGAAGCGGCACGGATTCGGCTTGCGCTCGGTCGTCCGCAAGGAAGACGGACGTCTCGTCGGTCGTTCCGGCCTCCACCGCTGGCAGATCGACGGGGTCGAGGAAATGGAGGTCGGCTGGGTGTTCGGCAAGGAATACTGGGGCCACGGGTACGCAACCGAAGCAGCGCTCGCGGTGCGCGACCATGCCGTGGCCGAGCTTGGCCACACGCGCCTGATCGCGCTGATCAAGCGCGAGAACGAACGCTCGCAGAAGGTCGCGGGCAAGCTGGGCATGGCGTACGAGCGCGACGTCGAGCTCGCGAGCGGCCCGGCCCAGCTCTATGCGCTGACGGTCGGACCGGCTCGGTAGACCTGGCCTTCGAGGGGCCGGCCGAGCACGCTTTCGAGCCACTGCGAAACGCCGATCAGCGCGTCCAGATCGACACCGGTCTCGATTCCCTCGCCCTCGAGCAGGTAGACGAGGTCCTCGGTGGCGATGTTCCCGGTCGCGCGGGGCGCGTAGGGACAACCGCCCAGGCCTCCCACCGAGGAGTCGAGGATCTCGGCGCCGGCTTCCAGGGCTGCGAGTGCGTTCGCGTAGCCCGTGTTGCGCGTGTTGTGCCCGTGGAGCCCGACGGGCTTCCGGAACTCGCCCACACGTTGGACGAGGTCGCGCACCTGCCGGGGCGTCGCGACGCCGATCGTGTCGCCGAGGACGAGCTCGTCCGTGTCGAGCTTTGCGGCCAGCTCGACCACGCGGCCAGGATCGACGGTTCCTTCGAACGGGCACCCGAAAGCGACGCTGATCGTTGTGGTCGTGGGCCTGTCGGCGGCAGCGAGGATCCGCTGCACGCGCTCGGTGGCCTGAGCGAGCGAGGCATTGCCGTTGCGCTCGTTGAAGCTTTCGGTCGCGCCGAGCGTGACGTTGACGCGATCGAGCGCCGTCTCGCGCAGGCGCTCGAACCCCTGCTCGTTCAGGACGAGTCCGGTCAGCTCGACGCCGTCGCGCCGCTCGATCGCGGCGACGACCTCCTCGGCTCCCGCCATCTGCGGCACCCGATCGTCGCGGACGAAGCTGACCGCTTCGATGCGGCACAGCCCCGTCGTAGCGAGCCGGTTCACGAGCTCCGCCCGCTGCGGCGGCGAAAGCGTTTCGGGCTCGTTCTGCAGCCCGTCGCGCGGGCCGACGTCGCAGAGGACGAGGCTCACGCGCTACTCGTCGAGGCCGGTCGACTCGATCTTTTCCGGCGTGATCCGCACGTTGATCCGCTGCTCCTCCGGATTTCGCCAGGGGTACTCGTCCTTGCCGAGGTACTTCTTCGAGAGCTTGTCGATCTCGGCGTCGGCCCCCTCTGTCGTGAGCTCCGCCTGACCGCTGACCGAAACCCAGCGGTAGTGGTTCTCGGGATCGATGACCATCACGGCGACGCGCGGGTCGTTGCGGAGATGCCGCTCCTTCGCGCGGCCGACCGCGGTGTTGAACATGACATTCCCGTTGTCGGTGTCGATCCAGACGACCGTGTCGTGCGGCGATCCGTCCTTGCGCAGCGTGGTCACGGTTGCCGCGAACGGGTTGTCCAGGAACTCGCGTTGCTTCTCTGTCAACGTCGCCATCTACTTCCTCCTTTGCTTGCCTCGACTTCGAACGTGCGCGCGCGGTAGCTTCTTCCCCGACGTGGGAGTTTTGATCCTTGCGGGTACGCGAAAGGGCCTCTTCCTGCTGCGAAGCGACGAGAGCAGGGCGGAGTGGAAGATCGACGAGCCGGTCATGCCCGGTTGGGAGATCTTCCACGCGGTCGTCGATCCGCGGGACGGGACGCTCTACGCCTGTACGAACAGCATGGTCTACGGCGCGACGGTGCATCGCTCGAACGACCTCGGGCAAACGTGGGAACGTGCGGACGAGCTGGGCTTGCCGGAGGAGAGCGGGCTCACGCTCGAGCGAACGTGGCACCTCGAGCCCGGGCACGAGTCTCAGCCCGAGACACTCTGGCTCGGCGGTGCGCCGGGTGTGCTCTTCCGCTCGGACGATCGCGGCAAGACCTGGGAGCCGGTGCAGGGCATGGTCGAGCACCCCACCCGCGGGCAGTGGAACCCTGGCGCCGGCGGAATGTGCTGCCAGTCGATCCAGCTCGACC
>Ga0184619_10000633_pt1 | contig 12019 bp, 9 predicted proteins | sample PLM0_60_b1_FD_133146 | JGI IMG/M metagenome (GOLD analysis project Ga0184619, IMG submission 133146) | Groundwater sediment microbial communities from an aquifer in East River, Colorado, USA - PLM0_60_b1 | ecosystem: Environmental > Terrestrial > Soil > Riparian zone | place: USA: East River...
CGCTCGCCGCCGCTGCCGTGGCCTCGACCCAGATCTCAGCGCAGACGACGCGGTTGCGGGCGGGCGACCGACAATCCGTGCGGACGGTCTTCTACTCGGCGGTGAGTCTCGTCGTGCTGATCGCGGTCCTGGTCATGGCCGCGATCTGGGAGGAAATCGACGACGGCGGCTACTACCGGATCCTCGCCGCGCTGGCGGTTCTGAACGTGTTCCTCATCGTTGTCCAACCGCTCCTCAGACGGCTCGGCCCGGCGGCTGGCGGCGCCTTCCGCGTCCGCATCGCGACCGAGCCCGGCGGCGCCGAGGAGGTCGAGCTTGGAGGCCGCGACTTCGCCGACGCCGTCGCCAGGGCGATCCGCAAGCTCGAGCGGGAAGGCCGTCGCGTCACCAGCCTCGAGCGCCTCTAGAGGGTCGACCAGACCTCGAGTTTCGACTTCACCCGCCGAATGACTTCGTCGGTGAACTCCGTCGTGCCGGCGTGCCCGCCGAGGTCGGCTGTGCGGAAACCTTCGGCCACGGCTTCGAGCGAGGCTTCGCGGATCGCGCGCGATGCCTGCTCCCCGTGCTCGCCCGCATAGGCGAGCAGCGCGGCTCCGGCGAGGATCATCGCCAGGGGGTTGGCGACATTCTTGCCCTGCAGCGCCGGTGCCGTGCCGTGCGCGGCCTCGGCCATGACGGCCGTGACCTGATCGGGATCGTCGGCGTCGAAGGCGACGAGGAGAGACTCGGCTCCGGCGATCGAGCCGAACAGCGGCAGCACGAGGTCGGAGAGGATGTCGCCGTCGCGGTTCAGGGACGGGATCACGAGCGGGTCGCCGGCCGTGGCGATCAGCAGCGCGAAGGTGGCGTCGATCAACTGCGGGTCGTAGCCCACGTCCGGATGCCGCTCGGCGGCCGCGTCCATCTCCTCCTTGAGCATCCCCTCGTAGACCGGGCTGACGGTGTACTTCGGCCCGCCGAAGACCTTCGCTCCCGTGCGCTTCGCGAGCTGGAACGCGAACTCGGCGACGCCGTGGCAAATCCGACGCTCGATGCGCTCCGTGCGGAATGCCGCCTCGTCCATGCCGTCGCCTTCGCGCCATTCCTTCGCCCCATAGGCGTCCCCGACCGCCATTCGGACGACGGAGATCGGAGCGTGGACGCCGCCGTGCGGGATCACTCCGGGGATGCGCCGACCCGTCCGCACGATCACTCGCCCGCCGATCTCCTCACGGAGGATCCGGTTGGGAGAGCCGACATCGTCGGCCCCCTCCGGGGTGATCGTCGCCGCCTTCAGTCCGAGCCCGTGCTCGCGGATCGCCGCCGCCGCCTCGTACACGATCTGGTTCTTCGTCGCCCGCCGCGACTCGAGCGAGAGGTCGAATCGCTGAAGATCCAGATCGAGGCCGACGACGTCGGGCTCGAGCACCCGCAGCGCTTCCTCGAGCAACTCCTGCCCGGTCTCGTCCCCTTCCAGCACCGCGATCGTCGTCTCGGCCATCCGCTGGATCCTACGATTGACCGGCGACGACCGTGGGTACACGGCTCGCATGGCACGGCGAGGGGGCTGGCGGCGCAGGGGCCGCAAGGGGAGCTTTCGTTACGTCGACGCGCATGGGAAACCGATCATCGATCCGGAGAAGATCGAGCGGATCGAGGAGCTCGCAATTCCTCCGGCCTGGCGCGACGTCTGGATCTCGCCGCGTCCGCGGGCGAAGCTCCAGGCGACAGGGATCGATCGTGCCGGGCGGCGGCAGTATCTCTACCATCCCGAATTCCGCGCGCGTCAGGAGCAGGAGAAATTCGACCGCCTGGTGCTGTTTGCCGAGCGCCTTCCTAAGCTCCGGAACGTGATGAGCAAGCATCTGACAGGCGAGCCATTCGAGCCGGAATGGACCTGCGCGCTCGCCGTGCGCCTGATCAACCTCGGCTGGTTTCGGGTTGGGACCGACCGCTATGCACGGACGACGAAGACGTTCGGCATCACGACGCTGCGCAAGGGCCATGTCTCGGTTCGTGCGAGCAAGATCACCTTTCGTTATCGGAGCAAGCATCGCTCCCGGGTACGGTCGGCCGTCGTCGACGGCGAGCTCGCGGAGGCGGTGAAAAAGCTGCTGGCGCTGCCCGGAGGGAGCCGACTCTTCCGCTATCGCTACGACAACTCGTTCTGCAATCTGACCGGGGCTCGCCTGAACGAGTACATCAACGAGCATCTGGGCGACGAATTCACGGCGAAGGACTTCCGGACCTGGGGCGGGACACTCCTGGCGGCGATCGCGTTCGCCGAGCACGGCCCGCCCGAGAGCGAGACAGAGGCGCGGCGAGTAGTGGCGGGCGTGATGCGGGCGGTCGGAGCGCGACTCGGAAACACTCCTGCGGTTGCCCGCTCGTCCTATGTCAGCCCAGCCGTCGTCGAGCAGTATCTCGACGGTAGAACGATCGACGACTTTCGTCCACGGCATTTGCGTGTCGTCAGCGCACGCGATAGCGGTCTCGATCAAGAGGAGCGTGCACTCCTCGCATTGTTGCGTTCGTGGCGAATTCGCCGGGCGCGAGTTGCCGCCTGAATTTCCCTCGCCTTTGCGGTACGCTTCGTACGGACGGATCCTTTTCGAGGAGGACAAATCGGATGGCACGAAAGACAGTTCTCGTTTGCGACAACTGCGGCCGCGAGGTCGGTGAAGGCAAAGGCGCGACGCTCAGACTGAACTACACCGATGCGAGGCGTGGCTCGAAACAGGCCGACCTCTGCGACAACTGCGCGGGCCAGATGCCCGGCCATGCCGCTGCGCGCAGAGGCCGCAAGCCGAAGGCGGCAGCTGCCCGCAAGTAGGCGGGCTTGCGTTTCACGCACATTCCGGGCTCCGGCTGAGCCCTAAGCAGAGCGGCTTCTCGAGCCGTCGGACCGCAGGTCTACGATAGGTCGATGGCCTCCGGCCAGGGTTTGACGCTGCTCTCGGGGCCGGCGAACGCCGGCAAAGTTGCCCTGCTGCTCGAGCGCTACCTGGGGGTGCTCGACCGCGATCCGGTGCTCATCGTGCCCTACGGGTCGGACGTCGAGCGGATCGAGCGCGAGCTCCTCGCTCGCCACGGTGTGCTGCTCTCGGGGGAGATCGGGACCTTCGACGACCTTTTCGAACGGCTCGCCCGCGACGGCGGCTCGCGCCGGCCTGTGGTCACCGACGCCCAGCGCCAGTTGATCGTCCGCAGCGCGGTCTCGGCGGCCTCGCTCAACGGGCTCGGTCGCTCGGCTCGCTTCGGCGGCTTCGCGGACGCGCTCACCGGCACGCTCTCCGAGCTCGAGTCAGGGCTGGTCGAACCGGGCGAGCTCGAGGGCGACCTCGCCCGGCTGTACGCGGCCTACCGGGTAGAGCTCGACCGGCTCGAGCTCTGGGACCGCGACCTCGTGCGCCGCCACGCGGCCGAGCGGGTGGCGGGCGAGCTCGAGGCCTGGGCCGGGCGCCCGGTGTTCGCGTACGGGTTCGAGGACCTGACGGGCGCCGAGTGGGGCCTGCTCGAGGCGCTCGCCGGCCGCACCGAGGTCACAGTCTCGCTTCCCTACGAGCCGAATCGCCCGGTGTTCGACTCGCTTCGACGTACATCGGAAGACCTGACCGCGCTCGCAGCGGGGCGCATCGAGGAGCTGCCGCCGCGTTACGCTGAGGTGGCTCCGCCGGCGCTGGCGCACCTCGAGCGCCATCTGTTCGCGGAACAGTCGACACAGGAGCCGGAGCTGGACGGAGTGATCCGCTTCCTCGAGGGCGCGGGCACGCGAGGAACGCTCGAGCTCGTCGCCGAAGAGCTGCTGGAGCTCGTTCGGAACGGGACCGCCCCCGAGCAGATCCTGTTGATCTGCCCGAGCCTCGACCGGCAGCGCGCCCAGCTCGAGACCGCGCTCGGCGCACTCGGGGTGCCCTACGCGATCGAGGGCAAGCTCCGGATCGCCAAGACCGCTTTCGGCCAGGCGCTGCTCTCACTGCTGCGTTTCGAGTGGCTCGGCGGTAGAAGGCACGACCTCTACGGCTTCCTGCGCTCGCCGTTCTCGGGCCTTTCCCGCGCACACGTGGACTACCTCGAGGGCCGGTTGCGCGGCCGCGCCGTCAGCGAGCCGGAGCGCGTCGTCGCGGAGACTCTGAAGCTGCGCGGTCAGCCTCTGCGCATGCTCGACACCTTCCGCGAGACGGCGGATCCGGTGGGAGCCGTGCGCGTCCTGGCGCGCTCGATGCTGCGGGCCGCGTACGGGCTCGAGTCCCCGCCCATCGGCGACGACGCCGTTCTCGATCTGCGCGCTCAGAAGGCCGTAGCGGAGCTGCTGGACGAGCTGCAGGCCTGGCTCGACCTCGGCGGTGCTCTGACCCGCGAGGAGCTCGTTGCGGCGCTCGAGCGGGCGACCTTGCGCCTTGCGCGCGGGGACGAGCCCGGCCGCGTGGCCGTGACCGACCTCCTCCGCGCTCGGACGCGCCGAACCGAGGTCGTCTTCCTCCTCGGCCTCGAGGAGGGGAGCCTGCCGCGCCGGCCGCAGGGCTCGCCGTTCCTGGGCGAAGAGGAGCGACGCTCGCTCGACGAGCGCTCGCGGGGCTCGAGGCTCGCAAAGCCCGATCAGGTCTCACGCGAGCGGTTCTTCTTCTACACGGCGTGCACGCGGCCCTCGAGGCGCCTCTATCTCGTGCGCGAGGCCTCGACGGACGACGGGTCGCCGCGGGAGCCGAGCCCGTTCTGGGATGAGGTTTCTGCGCTCTTTGCGAGCGAAGACGTCGCCCGGTGGACGCGAAAGCGCCCGCTGGCCGCGCTCACGTGGCGTCTCGACGCTGCTCCCACCGAGCGCGAGCGGCTCCGAGCGCTGAGCGCCCTCGGGGCCGCGGACCCGGACGAGGCGCTCGCGCTCGCGCGCGTGAACGGCTGGGAGCGCAGGCTGGAGCGGGCGCGCTCCGCCTTCTCGCGGTCGACTCGGCTGACCGACCCGGTCCTGCTCGACGAGCTGCGCTCGCGGACGACGTTCTCGGTCACCGAGCTCGAGGGCTTTGCCGACTGCTCGTCGATCTGGTTCCTGGAGCGGGTCGTCGACCCACGCACGATCGACGGTGAAGTCGACGCGCGCCTCCGAGGCTCGATCGCCCATCAGACTCTCTTCAAGTTCTTTTCGGGGCTGCCGAAGCGCCTCGGGGTCGAGCGTGTCGATTCGGATCGCCTGGAAGACGCGCTCGTGTTCCTCCGCGAATGCCTGGCGGAGGCGATCGAAGGCGGGGTCTGGATCGAGCTCGGCGAACTGCAGCGGCGAGAGCTGGAGGAGAGTCTCTGGCGCGACCTGGAGCACTTCGTCCGCGAAGAGTCTGAGTCGCCGCTCGGGCTCGTTCCGCGCCGCTTCGAGGTCTCGTTCGGCTCGGAGCGCTCCGCTCCGGAGCTCCAGCGGGGCCTGCAGGTGGACGGCTTCTCGCTCTCGGGCAAGATCGACCGGATCGATCTCGACCCGTTCAGCGCGCGGGGGATCGTCCAGGACTACAAGTCGGGGAAGACTGCACACTCGGCGGCGAAGATCGAATCGGAGCTGCGCCTCCAGATCCCGCTCTACATGCTCGTGCTCAGGGACCTGGTCGGGATCGAGCCCCTCGGCGGGCTCTATCGCGCGCTCGCCGGAGAACGGCATGCGCGGGGGCTGCTCCGGGCCGAGGCCAAGGAGGACGTGCCGGGGTTCTCGGCGCGGGACTATCTCGACGAAGAGGAGTTCTGGGGTCAGACCGAGCGTGCGAAAGAGCACGCGGCGCGATTCGTCGAGCGGATCCGCGCGGGCGACGTCCAGCACGACCCCAAGGGGGGCTTCCCCTGCCCGAGCTGGTGCGACCTCTGGTCGATGTGCCGGGTGGCGAGATCGTGACGGTGGTCGAGGACACCCGCACGCCCAACGCCGAGCAGCTCGCGGCAATCGACGCGCCCGGCCTCGTCTTCGTCTCTGCGGGTGCCGGGACCGGAAAGACGACGGTGCTTGTCGAGCGCTTCGTCCGCGCGGTCTGCGAGCGCGGGCTGCCGATTGACTCGGTGCTCGCGATCACCTACACCGAGCGTGCGGCGGGGGAGCTGCGCGGGCGCATCCGCCAACGGCTGAGGGAGCTCGACCGGCACGACCTCGCGCGCGAGCTCGACGGCGCCTGGATCTCGACCATCCACGGCTTCTGCCACCGGCTGCTGAAGGCAAATCCCTTCGAGGCGGGCATCGATCCGCGCTTCCGTGTCCTCGACGAGAACCAGGCGCGCGTCCTCGCGGGCGAGGCGTTCGAGACCGCGCTCGAGGAGTTCTGCGCTTCGGATGACTCGGAGCGGATCCGGCTGCTCGCCATCTACCGCGCGCGGGGGCTGCGGCGAATGCTGACCGGCGTCTACGAGACGCTGCGCTCGGCGGGTCGCGACCTCGTGCTCGAGGTGGCTGAGCGGCCCGGCCTCGATGCGCGGCTCGAGGAGCTGCGCGAGGCGGCGCGGTGCGTGATCGAGGACACGGCGGGCATGGATGCGGCCGACACTCCCCGGGAGAGCGCAGCGCGAGCCCTCGAGCTCTTGGAACATGTAACTGCCGCCGAGCGCCTCCTCGATCTCTCTGACGTGGCTGCCCGCGGCGGCGCCCGAGAGCGCTTCGCGAGCTACGAGGAGGCCCGGCGGGCGGTCGAGCAGGCCGCGCTCGACGAGCTCGCCGCCCGCGACCGCTCGCTGCTCGAAGAGCTCCTGCGGCGCTTCGCCGACGCTTACACAGCCGCCAAGGAACGCGAATCAGCGCTCGACTTCGAAGATCTCCAGCTCGGTGCGCGCGACCTCCTGCGCGATCACCCTGCGATCCGCGAGCGCGAGAGCTGGCGCTTCCGCTCGGTGCTCGTGGACGAGTTCCAGGACACGAACCGCCTCCAGTGCGAGCTCATCGATCTCCTCGCCACGGAAGACCTCTTCTTCGTCGGCGACGAGTTCCAGTCCATCTACCGCTTCCGGCACGCGGACGTCGAGGTCTTCCGCGAGCGGCGAGAGGCCTCGGGCGGCGTCCTCGCGCTGACGGAGAACTACCGCTCGCGGCCGGAGGTGCTCGACGTCATCAATCACCTCTTCTCGGGCGAGTTCGGCGACTCGTTCCAGCCGCTCTCCTCGGCCGGCCGCTTCGCAGACCCGGCCTTCGGCCCCGCTGTCGAGCTCCTCGTCACCGACAAGGCCAGCTACCGCGACTCGGGCACGCACTGGCGCGCCGCGGAGGCGAAGCACGTCGCGAGCCGCGTGAAGGACCTCGTCGAGTCGGGGGAGGCGACTCCGGGCGAGATCGTCCTGCTCTTCGCGGCGGGCACGGATGCGCGCATCTACGAGCAGGCGCTGCGGGAGCTGGGTCTGCCGACCTTTCGCGCGACGGGTCGCGACTACTACCACCAGCAGCAGGTCGTCGATCTCCTCGCCTACCTGCGCTTGCTGCACAACCGCTATGACGACGAGGCCCTCGTGACGGTTCTCGCGTCTCCGTTCGTCGGCGTCTCGAACGACGCGCTCATGCACCTGCGCCGGTCGGCCGAGCGCCGCCCGCTTTTCGTCGGTCTCGAGCGCTCGCTGCCAGCAGGGCTCTCCGACCGCGATGCGAGGCTCTTCCGGGCCTTCCGGCAGCGGTACGACCGGCTCGCCGGGCTCGCAGCGCGGCTCTCGCTCGAGCGCCTGTGCGAGCGCATCCTGACCGAGCACGACTACGACCTGGCGGTCCTCGCCCAGTGGGACGGCCGCCGGCGCTATGCGAACCTGCGCAAGCTCGCACGCCTGGCCCGTTCCTACGAGGAGCTGCGGGGCCCTGACGTCGAGGGCTTCGTCCGCTTCGTCCGCGAGCAGGACGCGGTCGGCGCCTCGGAGCTCGAGGCGGTGGCGGAGGAGGAGGGAACCGACGTCATCCGGCTGCTGACGATCCACGGAGCCAAAGGGCTCGAGTTCAAAGTCGTGGTCGTCGCCGACGCCGGCCGCCACGGCGCGTCTTACGACTCGGACGAGATCCTCTGCCTTCCCGACGGGCGGCTCGGCTTCCGCGTCGCCGACCCCGCCACCGGCAAGCGCCGGCCCACGTCCGACTACCAGGAGGTGAAGGGGGTGGAGGAGGAGGCTTCGGAGGCAGAGCGCCGGCGCCTCTACTACGTCGCAATGACGCGCGCAATCGACCGGCTCGTCGTCTCGGGGTCGATCGACCCCGAGCGCAGCGGAGACGATTCGACGCCGATCGGCTGGGTGCTCGGGCGCCTCGAGGCGAAGGAGCTTGACGAGGCCGGGGAGGGGCCGGTCGAGATCGAGCGGAACGGAGCGCGGCTCCTGCTCCGGGTCGACCGTTGGCGGGCAGAGCCGGCCGCTTCCGAGCGGTCGGACGACGAGGAGCAGCTGGCGCTTTTTGCCAGCAACGGCGATGCACCGCTGATCGCCGATGCTCCGAAACTGCCCGCTCTCCTGCCCGTGCCCGAGCCGCCGGAGAACCGCGTGCGCCGGCTCTCGTACAGCGCGCTCGCTCTCTTCCAGCTCTGCTCGTACCGCTTCTACGCGGAGCGGATCGTCGGCCTGCGAGAGGCGCCCGCGGCGAGAGGTGACGGCGAGGCCGGACTGGCCGCGACCGAGGTCGGAGACGCGGTGCACGTCCTGCTCGAGCAGGTCGACCTCGCCGCGCCTCGTCCGCCCGAGCAACTCGGCGACTCGGTGCGGGCGCTCTACCCGAGCGCCACCGACGACGAGGTCGAGCGGATCGGCCGCTCTGTCGCCGCGTACTGCGAATCGGGCCTGGCGCAACGGATCGCGGAGCTCGAGGGCACGACCGTCGAGCGGCCGTTCGCCTTCGAGCACGACGGGGTTCTCCTGCGCGGGCGTATCGACGTTTTCCACCTCCAGGGTGGACGGGCGCTGGTCGTCGATTACAAGACCAATGTGCTCGAGGGTGCGACGCCCGCCGAGGTCGTCGACCGCGAATACACGCTGCAGCGCCTCGTGTACGCGCTCGCCTGCCTGCGTGCCGGCGCCGAGGAGGCCGAGGTCGTCTACCAGTTCCTCGAGCGCCCCGAGGACCTCGTAACACTGTGTTACAAGGGCGAAGATCTGCCGGCGCTCGAGGCGGAGCTGTCGGCGGCAATCGCCGCGATCCAGGCGGGCGAGTTTCGCCCGACGCCGAGCGAGCACGCGTGTCCGACCTGTCCTGCGCTCGACCTCGTCTGCGCCGGGCCGCGCCTGCGCGCGTTCAGTGCGTAGTTATCTCGCCGAGGCGCGGCGGCGCGTGGGGCCGAAGCGCGACCGAATCCTCCCCATCATCGAGCGACTCGCGGCGGAGCACCAGGAGGCGACAATCGCGCTTCGCTTCCGGAACGAGCTCGAGCTCCTGGTCTCGGTGATGCTCTCCGCGCAGACGACCGACGTGAACGTCAACCGCGTTACGCCCGCGCTCTTTCGGAAGTACCGTCGCCCCGAGGACTACCTTGTGGTGCCGCCGGACGAGCTCGAGAACGACATTCGCCCGACCGGTTTCTTCCGCCAGAAGGCAAAGGCGATCCGCGGCACGATGAGGATGCTGATCGAGGAGTTCGACGGCCAGGTGCCCAGGCGAGTCGAGGACCTTGTCCGCCTCCCCGGGGTCGGGCGCAAGACCGCGAACGTCGTCGCCGCCGAGCTCGGCGAACCGCAGGGGATCGTGGTCGATACGCATGTGCGCCGGCTTTCGCAGCGGCTCGTCCTGACGAAGCGCGAGGACCCGGTGAAGATCGAGCGCGATCTGATGCGGCTCGTTCCGCGGGCCGATTGGGGTCGCTTCCCGCACCTCCTCATCTGGCACGGACGACGAGTGTGTCTCGCCCGCCGTCCGCGCTGCGAGAGCTGTGTGCTGAACGACCTGTGTCCGTCGAGCCGCCTCTAATCCTTGTAACACAGTGTTACAAGGACTCAGCGGGGAGTGAGCGCGATGAGCAAGCCCCCGTCTTCGTCGTACGCCGGCAAAAAGTCGGCAGTCACGCGCTTGGCGAGCCCGGACCGGGTGCGAAGCTCGAGCTGCTCGCCGAAGCGGCGCACGCCCCACTCGCGCGCCAGCTCCGAGGGGTTCTTGCCTTCCTCGAACCCGGAGAGCTGGAGGGCGTCCATCACCTCCTGGCCGAGCACGTCCTGCTCCTGGTAGCCGCTGAGCTCGAACACCCCGCGGCCGAGCGCGAGGATCCGTCCTTCGGCGTCGCAGACGACGAACCCGGTCGTCGGCGCCGGGTAGTAGTCGTCCATGAGCTCGAAGAGAAAGCCGAAGCCGCAGTGGCGGCAGGCGACTGCCTGTTCGGAGAAGCCTTCGACTCCGTCGAGGTCGACGGAGCGCTGCTTGCAGTTGGGGCAGATGAACCAGGGCACGCAATCGATGGTAGCCAGGCGCACTAGGCTCGCACGACCTGCCTGTGAATCTGATCCGTCAGCGTGTCGACGTGCTCGGCAAGCCGCTTGGTTTGCTCGGTCAGCTCCGTGTTCGACTCGAGCAGCTGCTCGAGCTGGCGCCCCTGCTCGAGGCTTCTGCTCGAGAGCTCCTCGCGGTGGAGCGCGTCTGCTACGGCGCCTGCTTTGTCCCGATCGGCCTGCCGCGTTTGCGCGAGCAGGATCAGCGGCGCCGCGTACGCCGCCTGCGTCGAGAAGGCGAGGTTCAGCAGGATGAACGGATAGGGGTCCCAGCGCAGCCCGGCGGCGACGGCGTTCAGCGCGATCCAGACGACGACGATGAGCGACTGGCCGATGAGGAACTTCGGCGTGCCGAAGAAGCGCGCGAAGGACTCGGCTCTGCGGCCGAAGGCATCGCCGCCGAACGGCGCGGCGAGATGCCTGTGCGGCTCGTGGAAGCGAAGGGGGTTCTCGGGCACGGTTTCTCCCTTTCCTGGGCGTTTGGAGCACTCATTTGAGCACCTTCTTTCTCATTGCGCTTCCGACCAGTGGCATCGCGTACCTCGTGCTCGCCCTGCTCGTGGGCGGCGAGTCCGCCGGACTGCCGTTGCCCGGAGAGACCGCCCTCATCACAGGCGCCGTGCTCGCCTCCCAGGGGAAGCTCGCGCTGCCCGCAGTGGTCGCGACGGCTGCGGCGGCGGCGATCGTCGGCGACAACTTCGGCTACCTCCTGGGGCGCCAGGGCGCGCGGCGGTTGCTCTCGCGCCCCGGCCGGTTCGAGACGGCCAGGCGCAGATTCCTGCAGCGCGGCGAGGCATTCTTCGAGCGTCACGGGGCGAAGACGGTCTTCTTCGGCCGGTGGCTCCCTTTTCTCCGCGTCACGGCCGCTCTGCTAGCTGGAGCTCACCGCATGCACTGGCCGAGGTTCCTCGCCTGGAACGCGCTGGGCGGGATCTCGTGGGCCGTGTCAGTTGGCCTGGCCGGCTACGTCCTCGGCCAGGCGGCCGCTGCCGTTCTCCACACGGCCGGCCTGGTCGTCGCCGGAGCGCTCGCCATCGCCGTCCTCGTTCTCTTCGGCTGGCTCAAGCTACGGGGTTAGATCCAGCCCTTGCGGCGGAAGTAGACGACCTGAGCGAGGGTGGCCGCGATGATCCATCCCCACGACCACCAGTAGCCGAAGCCCCAGTGCAACTCGGGGATGTGCCGGAAATTCTGGCCGTAGAGCCCGACGATGAAGGTCGGAACGAGCAGGATCGAGGCGATCGCGGTCAGCGTCTTCATGACCTCGTTCTGATCGTTCGCGATCTTCGCCTGGTGATAGTCGCGTGCGCTCGCGACCAGATCGCGTGAGAGCTCGAGGCCCTCGCTCGAGCGCAGCAGCTTGTCGTAGCCGTCGGCGAAATGAAGCTCGACGTCTCGCGGGAAGAGCTCGACTCCCTCGAGATCGAGCCGCCCGTCGACGACGCGGCGAACTGCGTCGCGTGTCGGCGCCAGGGTGCGGCGGATGTGCAACAGGTCGTGGCGGAGGGTCGACAGCCGTTCCCGGACCTTGGAGTTGGGCCAGGCCTCGACGTGGTCCTCGAGCTCGTCGATCTCGTCGTTCAGGGCGTCGATCAGATCCAGGTAGCGATCCGCCACGTCGTCGACCAGGTGATAGACGATCATCCCC
>Ga0184619_10000634_pt1 | contig 12008 bp, 14 predicted proteins | sample PLM0_60_b1_FD_133146 | JGI IMG/M metagenome (GOLD analysis project Ga0184619, IMG submission 133146) | Groundwater sediment microbial communities from an aquifer in East River, Colorado, USA - PLM0_60_b1 | ecosystem: Environmental > Terrestrial > Soil > Riparian zone | place: USA: East River...
AGGCGTCGCTCGCGACGCCGGTTAAGAGGACGCGCCGACATGGCGGCGCGGCCGTTTACCCCGGCTCGTGCGTCACGTCGGCTTGGAGCGAAGCTGAGCGAAGACCCGCAGGCGTCGCTCGCGACGCCGGTTAAGAGGACGCGCCGACATGGCGGCGCGGCCGTTTACCCCGGCTCGTGCGTCACGTTGGCTTAGAGCGAAGCTGAGCGAAGACCCGGAAAGTCGGTTCCCCGACGGGCAACTCGTAGAACTCGGGGTTGAGGCAGCCGACGTCCTCGGTGCGGCTGTCGTAGCAGCTCTCGACCTCGGCGCGGCAGATCGGCAGCGGCTTCCGCGTCGCCTTGACGGCGCCGAACTCTCCGGTCGCCTCCGCAGCGCGCAAGAGGTCGAGGTCGATCTCGACGTCGAAGACCTTCTGCATGCAGCCGACGTAGGTGTGGCCGAACTCCTCGTACGAGTAGAGGAAGGCACAGCCCCGCTCGACGCAGGCGGAGGGATGGACGACCTTGTCGCAGTAGACCCCGCAGCGCCGGCATTCGACCTCGTCCTGAGGGTGTAGCGGCAGCTCACTCGCCCGGGTGACGAGGTCGCGCTTGGTCTCCATATCGGAATTTTGGGTGAACGCATGCACCCTCCGCAAGACTTGACAACCACGCCGGAACGGGCTAGGGCGCCGCGCGGGTCCGGGAGCCGTTTTAGGAAGAACGCACTGGCGGCGGCTCTGCAAGCCGGGATTAGCCGGGTGGCCCCGGCGAAGCCCGGACGCCTCCAGGTCGGCGTCGCAAGCGAACGCCTTAGCGCGCTAGGCCGCCGCAGCGAGGCGGTCGACGACGTTCAGGACGTCCATCTGGGTGAAAGCCTGGAAGTCCGGCTCGCCGCCCTCGGGATGCTCGTCGGCCCGAAACCAGAGCGCCTGCACTGTCGTCATCCCAAGCTCGCCGGCGCCGCGAACGTCCTCGTAGAGACGGTCGCCCACGAAGACGGTCTCGGTTGCCGTGACTCCGAGCGCCTCCAGCGCCCGCTCGAAGATGGCGGGGTGCGGCTTGCGCTTGCCGATCTCGGAGGAGAAGACGGCGAAGTCCAGCCGCTCCGCGAGCCCCATCTGCTCGAGGTCGCGGTGCAGGAGCCAGCCGGGATCGAATGCGTTCGAGACGAGGGCCAGCTTGAGGCCGCGCTCGCGCAGGGACTCGAGCAGAGCGGGCGTGTGGGCCGCAAGTTGCCGCGCCGGATCCCAGGCGGCGTGCTCGGCCTCGAGGAAGCGCGTCAGCTCCTCGTCGTCGACCTCGACCCCGAAGTCTCCGAGCAGCTGACGGACGAGGCCCGGGTACTCGAGCTCCTCGACTGTCCCCGGCGTCCAGAAGAAGGGCTCGTAACGCTCGCGGAAGTGCGCCGCCAGCCGCTCGACCTCGGGCAGGTCTTCGCGCTCGAGCGCCGCCAGCCCGGCGCGATGGCCGGCCTCGACGAGGGCCTCGTCGTAGGCGAAACGCATCAGCGTGTCGCCCCAGTCGAAGAGGACCGCCGCGGGCACGCCGTTAGGGTATCGCCGTGGCGCGAAAGCTCCTCTGGGCGTCTCTCGCGCTCGCCCCGATCACATTCGCCGTCGACCTTGCGTTCCATCCGGGCGACGTCGCCCTCTTCGCGCTTGCCGCAGCTTCGCTCGTCCCTCTCGCCTGGCTGATCGGCGAGTCGACCGAGCAGGCGTCCGAGTACACCGGCCCTGGGATCGGCGGCTTCCTGAACGCAAGCTTCGGCAACGCGCCGGAGTTGATCATCGCCACGTTCGCGATCGCAGACGGACTGCCGAACGTCGTCCGCGGCTCTCTGGCCGGGAGTGTCGTTTCGAACCTGTTGCTCGTGCTCGGCGTGGCAATGGCGGCAGGCGAGACCGGCAAGCGAATCGACAGAAATTCCCTGCTCTTACAACTGGGGCTCGTCGCGGCCTCGGTACTGCTCTTCCTCGGCCCCTCTGTGGCGGGCTGGCACGGCAATCCCGAGCGGCACTCGCTTGCCGTCGCGACAGCGCCGCTCGCGGCCATCCTGCTCGCGCTCTACGTGGTTGTGCAAACGATCCAGCTGCGCGGCTTTCGGCAACAGCACGCGGCCTCCGGTCACGAGGAGCGCGCGGGCGTCTGGCCGCTGCGGCGCGCCCTAGCTGCGCTTGCGCTCGCGACCGCCGCGACCGCTGTCATCAGCGAGATCCTCGTCCACTCGCTGGACGGCTTCGCGAAGGCGGCCGGGCTCTCGCAGTTCTTCATCTCGATCGTGATCATCGCGGTCGTCGGCAACGCCGCCGAGCATGGGGGCGCGATCGTGATCGCCCGCCGCGGGAAGATGAGGCTCGCGACAGAGATCGCCGTCTCGTCGAGCGCCCAGGTGGCGCTGTTCGTTACGCCGGCGGTGGCGCTGCTCTCATGGGCGGTGACGCCGGCGCTACCTCTGGCTTTCCGCTGGGAGGAGCTCGGCGCGATGGCGCTGGCGACCGTGGTCGTCGCCGCAATCGTCTTCGACGGCTGCTCGAAGCGCTGGCAGGGGCTCGCGCTCGTCGGTCTGTACGCGGCGCTCGTGATTGGCTTCGGGTTCGCCGGCGATCGCTGAGGGCCTGCCGGTGGCGGTTCTTAAGCGCGCGCGAGCACGCCGAGCGCCTTGGGGATCAGCTCGATCGCCTGGTCGATGTCTTCGTCGCCGATGTCGAGATGGGTCAGCGCGCGGAGCACACCCGGGTGCGGCGTCGCCGAGAGGCCGACGCCTTCTCGCGCGAGCCGCGCGAGCGCGTCATCGGTGTCGAGGCCGAGCGCGCCGACGTCGACCTGGACGAAGTTCGTTTCGACCTGCTCGACGTCGACTGGCACCCCGGCCGCGTGTAGACCCACGGCGAGCCGGCGGGCCCTCGCGTGGTCGTCGGCGAGCCGCTCGACGTTGTGGTCGAGCGCGTAGATTCCGGCCGCGGCGACGATCCCGGCCTGGCGCATCGCGCCGCCGAACTGGTGCTTGAGGCGGCGGGCCCTGCGCATCAGCTCGCCGGACCCGGCGACGAGCGCCCCGAGCGGGCAACCGAGGCCCTTGGAGAGGCAGATCGTGACCGTGTCGAACTCGCCCGAGATCTCCCGGGCCGGCACGCCGCTGGCAACGGCGGCGTTGAGCACTCGCGCGCCGTCGAGATGGACGGAGAGCTCGAGCTCCCGGCAAGCCGCGACAAGCGCCCGGATCTCCTCGAGCGGCCAGACCCGTCCGCCCGATGTGTTGTGCGTGTTCTCGATCGCCACCACCCGGGTTGGAGGGACGTGCGACTCGTCAGTCCGGCGCACCATCCGCTGCACCTCGTTCGGGCCAAATCGGCCCGCTTCACCGCGAATCGGTCTGGTCATCAGACCCGCGTGAACCGCAGGCCCGCCCAGCTCGGAGAGCAGGATGTGCGCGTTCTCTTCCGCGATCAGCTCGTCGCCGCGCTCGGACAGCGTCCGCAGGGCGATCTCGTTCGCCATCGTCGCGGTGGGAACGAAGACTGACTCCTCCTGGCCGAGCAGCCCGGCCACCCGACGCTCGAGCTCGTTGACGGTCGGGTCCTCGCGCCGCTGCTCATCGCCGACCTCGGCGTTGGCGATCGCCTCGCGCATGCCGCGACTCGGCTGGGTCTTCGTGTCCGAACGAAGGTCGATCACGCCGCGACTTTAGCGAGGGGAATGCGTAACTTGACAGTTACATAATTCGCCGCTTAGATCCACCCGTGGCCGAGGAACACGCCGCGGTTCGCTTCACGCGCCGCTATTCGGCCTCGCTCGACGAGGTGTGGCGCGCTCTGACCGAGCCGGACTCGATCTCGCGCTGGCTCGGTCCCCCCGACGACGTGGAGGCGCGGATGCGGACGGTCGAGTCAGGGCGGGTGCTCGAGCTCGACTGGACGCGGCGCGGCGAGAGCGACTCGCTCGTTCGTTTCGAGCTGGCGCCCGACGGCGCGAGCACCGTCCTCGTCGTCGACCACAGCCGGCTCGACGCCCGGGTGTGCATGGGGTACCTCCGCTTCTGGGCTCCGCGCCTCGACAGCTTCGGCGAGGCGGTCGGAGGAGAACGGCGTTGAACGCGCTGGCCGCTCTCGCCGACCCGACACGGCAGCGGATCGTCGAGCTGCTCGCCGACAGCGAGCACTCGGCGGGCGAGATCGCGGCCGAGTTCCGCACCAGCCGTCCGGGAGTCTCACGCCACCTGCGGGTTCTCCGCGAGCAGGGCTTGGTGCGGGTGCGCAGCGACGGCCGGCGCCGCCTTTACTCGCTCGACCCCACGCCGTTCGCGGAGCTGGACGAATGGCTGGCGCGCTACCGGGGCTTCTGGACGAACCGGCTCGATGCCCTCGAGACGGAGATCAAGCGACGAAGGAGGAAGCGATGACGCAGACGATCACGCCGTACCTGCTCTACGAGGACGTCGCCGGGGCGCTCGAGTTCCTCGAGCGGGCGTTCGGGTTCAAGGAGCATGTCCGCCTCACGGGGCCCGAGGGCTACGTCAACCATGCCGAGGCGCGGCTCGGAGACGCGGCCGTCTACCTGGGCGACCCGGGCGACCACTACAAGAACCCGAAGCGGCTGGGTCAGGAGACTGTCGGTCTCTACGTCCTCGTCGACGACGTCGACGCCCACTACGAGCGCGCTCGCGCCGGCGGCGCCGAGATCGTCGCCGAGCCCGAGGACCAGGAGTACGGCGACCGCCGCTACACCGCCATCGACCGGGAGGGACATCACTGGTACTTCGCGCAGGCGATCCGGAAGCCGGAGCCCCAACGGGCGCTACCGTGACCGCGTGAACCTCGAGCTGCTGGCAGACGAACTGGCCGGCGAGCCCGCGTACCGTGCCAGCCAGGTCTGGGCCTGGGCGGCGCGCGGCGCTTCCGGCTACGGCGAGATGACCGATCTTCCGGCACCGCTTCGGGCGGCGCTCGCGAAGCGGATTCCGTTCTCGACGCTCGAGGTCGAGCACGAGGCGCGGTCGAGTGACGGGACAGTCAAGGTGTTGTTCCGGACAGCGGACGGACACCCCGTCGAGGCTGTGCTGATGCGGTTCCGCGACGGGCGCCGCTCAGTCTGCGTGTCCTCGCAGAGTGGCTGCCCGCTCACCTGCACGTTCTGTGCGACGGGACAGATGCGGTTCCGTCGCAATCTGACCGCCTCCGAGATGCTCGACCAGGCCCTGCACTTCCGCCGGCTCGAGCCGATCGACCACTGTGTCTTCATGGGAATGGGCGAGCCGATGTTGAACGTCGACGAGGTGATCGCAGCCGCCCGGCGGCTCCCGGACATCGGGGTCACGCACCGGAGGACGACCGTGTCGACGGTGGGCTGGCTGCCGGGCCTGCGCAGGTTCGTCGACGAGGTCGAGGTGCCGGTGCGCCTCGCGCTGTCGCTCCACGCCGCCGAGCCGGCGCTGCGCTCCGAGCTGATGCCGGTCAACGACCGTTACCCGTTGGCGGACGTCGTCGCCGAATGCCGCCGCTACTTCGAGCTTCGCCGCCGCAAGGTCTTCGTCGAGTACGTGATGCTGGCGGGCGTGAACGACCGGGTCGAGCAGGCGAGGGCGCTCGCCGAGCTGCTCGATCCGCAGGTCTTCAAGGTGAACCTGATCCCGTACAACCCAACGGGCGCGTTTGCCGGCTCCTCGCCGAAGGCGATCGCCGCGTTCGAGGCCGAGCTCAAACGGGGCGGAATTCCGACGACGGTTCGTTTGACGCGGGGCCGGGATATCGCTGCGGCCTGTGGCCAGCTAGCGGCCGCGTCCTAACCACCCCGACGGCGACGAGTCGATCGGTCGCCGAGCGCGATCCCCACGATCAAAGGGATCTGGAGCAAGTACGTCAGGAAGAGGACGAGGACGATGCCGCCACCGATTGGCTGACCGCGCCAGAACGCGAGTGCGACTGCGGCTGCCAAGAACGCGCGAGTCGCGAACGCCAGGCGATAGCGGAACCCCATCAGAACGAGGAGTCCCCAGATCGAGAGCCACGCGCGTGCCGAACGAGTACCGTCAGGGGACAAGAGCCGCGCGTCGAGCCGCCGCTCGAGCCGCGATTCGCCGGCGATCAGGCTCCCTTCTGCGCCTCGAGCTGCCGAGGTTTGCCCGTAGCGTGCGGCTCCTCGTGCTCCCCGAACCGGTAGCGCACGATCGGGTTTTTCGCAGCGCGGACCTCGTCGAGCCGCTTGACCGGCCGTACGTGCGGCGCCTCCTTCAGGAGTTCGGGCTCCTCTGCGGCCTCGCGCACGATCGCCAGCATCGCTTCTGCGAACGCGTCGAGCGTCTCCTTGGCCTCCGTCTCCGTGGGCTCGATCATCAGCGCCTCGGGGACGATCAGCGGGAAGTAGATCGTCGGCGGGTGGAAACCGTAGTCCATCAGCCGCTTGGCGACGTCGAGTGTCGTGACCCCGTGCTCGCGCTTCAGCCTTCGGCCCGAAAGCACGAACTCGTGCATGCAGAACCGGTCGAAGGGAAGCTCGTAGGCACCCTTGAGCTGTGCGAGGAGGTAGTTCGCGTTCAGGACCGAGACCTCGGACATCTCTTTCAGCGCCGGACCGAACGAGCGGATGTAGGCGTAGGAGCGGACGAAAACGCCGAACGGCCCGCAGAAGCCGCGGACCTTGCCGATCGACTTCGGCCGTTCGTAGTCGAGCCTCAAGGCTTCACCGTCCCGCACCACGGCGGGCACCGGCAGGAACGGCTCGAGGCGCTCACGGACGGCGATCGGTCCGCCGCCCGGGCCGCCGCCGCCGTGGGGCTGCGAGAACGTCTTGTGCAGGTTGAAGTGGACGATGTCGAAGCCGAAGTCTCCGGGCCGTGAGATTCCGCAGATCGCGTTCAGGTTCGCGCCGTCGTAGTACATGAGCGCCCCGGCCTCGTGGAAGATCCTCGTGATCTCCTCGATCCCCTCGTCGAAGAGCCCGAGCGTCGACGGGTTGGTCAGCATCAAGCCCGCGGTCTGCGGCCCGACTTTGCCCCGCAGGTCGTCGAGGTCGACGTTTCCGCGCGGGTCGGTCTTGACGCCGACGAGCTCGTAGCCGGCCATCGTCACGCTGGCCGGATTCGTTCCGTGCGCCGTGTCGGGGATCACGATCTCCCGTCGCTGCTCGCCCTCGCCGCGATCGGAGAAGTACGCGCGCATCAGCAGCAGGCCCGTCAGCTCGCCCTGCGAGCCCGCGGCCGGCTGGAGCGACACGGCCGGCAAGCCGACGATCTCCGCCAGGATCTCCTGCAACCGCCACATCAGCTCGAGCGCGCCCTGGGAAGCGTCCTCCTCTTGGAGCGGATGCAGGTCGCGGAAGCCCGGGAGGCTGACGACGCGCTCGTTGACGCGCGGATTGTGCTTCATCGTGCACGACCCGAGCGGGTAGAAACCGGTGTCGACACCGAAGGTGCGGTCCGCGAGGGCCGTGAAGTGGCGGACGAGCTCGGGCTCGGAGATCTCGGGTAGGCGGGGCGGGGTCGAGCGACGAAGCTCGTCGGGGATTTCCGGCGCCGGCAGATCGCGCTTTGGCAGCGACGACGCCCGCCGGCCGGGCTCGGATTTCTCGTAGATGAGCTTCACGCCGTCAGCACCTCGACGAGCCGGTCGATTTCCTCGGTCGTTCGGCGCTCCGTCACTGCGACGAGCAGCGCATCGTCCAGGCCCGCGTAGTCGCGGCCGAGCGCGTAGCCGGGATGCACGCCATTGCTGCGGGCGCTCCGGATCACGTCTTTCGCCGGCCGTCCGGCGCGTACGGCAAACTCCTTGAACGTTGCCTTCTCTGGAAACACGAGCTCCAGCCCTGCCTCGCTCAGGCGCTCTTTCGCGTAGTGCGAGAGCGCGAGGCAGGTCTCCCCCAGCTCGCGCAGCCCCTGCGGTCCGAGCCACGAGAGGTGGACAAGGCCGGCCAGCGCGAGCAGCGTCTGGTTCGTCGTGATGTTGGAGGTGGCCTTCTCGCGACGGATGTGCTGTTCCCGCGTCTGCAGCGTCAGCACGAAGCCCCGCTCGCCGTCGGAGTCCACGGTCTCGCCGGAGATCCGGCCGGGCATGCGCCGGATGAACTCAGACCGCGCCGCAAAAAATCCGTAATGGGGACCGCCGTACGACTGGTAGTTCCCGGCCGACTGGCCTTCGCCGATCGCCAGCGCGCACCCGTACGCGCCCGGAGCCTCGAGCACCCCGAGCGAAACCGGGTCGACGTGGGCGACCGCCAAGGCTCCCGCGTCGCCGGCGACTGCGGCGAGGTCCGGCGCCGGCTCCAGGCAGCCGAAGAAGTTCGGCTGTTGGAAGATCACACAAGCGGCGTCGCTCGCTGCTGCCTGGAGCTCGTCCGGGTCGATCGTCCCGTCCCGGTGCGGAACCTCGACGACGTCGAGCCCGAAGCCCGGTGCGTAGGTCTTGACGACCTGGCGCACCTGCGGGTTCAGCGTCTCGGCGAGCACGACCTTCGAGCGGCCGGTCGCGTGCTTGGCGACGTAGCAGGCGTCCGCAGCCACGGTCGTCCCGTCGTAGCCCGAGGCGTTCGAGACGTCCATGCCGGTGAGCTCGCAGATCGCGGTCTGGTATTCGAAGATCGCCTGCAGCACGCCCTGGCTCATCTCGGGCTGGTAGGGGGTGTACGCGGTCAGGAACTCCCCGCGGGCGAGCACTGCGTCGACGACCGCCGGGACGTAGTGGTCGTAGATGCCGGCGCCGAGGAACGAGAGCTCGCGGCCGGTGTCGAGATTACGAGAGGCAAGCTCGGTCAGGTGCGCAACGAGCTCGGGCTCGGAAAGTGCGCGCTCGAGGTCGAGCGGGCGGCCGAGGCGGACTCCGGCAGGGATCTGATCGAAGAGCTCGTCGACCGAGGCGACCCCGATCGTCTCGAGCATCTGCTCGCGGTCCTGCTCGGTCAAGGACAGGAAGCTCACGTGACTCGGATTGGTCCTACTGCTCTTCCAGGATCTGCTTGTAGGCAGCGGCGTTGAGGAGCGAGTCGGCCTCGGCGGGGTCGGAAAGCCGGATCCGAACGAGCCAGCCGTCCCCGTACGGATCCTCGTTCACGGTTTCCGGAGCGTCGACGACCTTCTGGTTGACGTCGATCACCTCTCCGGAGAGCGGCGAGATCAGATCCGAGACGGCCTTGACGGATTCGACCTCGCCGTACGACGCGTCCTTCGCAATCGTCGCACCCTGGTCGGGCGGCTCGAAGTGAACGAGCTCGCCCAGCGAGTCCTGCGCGAACCACGTGATTCCGAGGGTCGCCTCGTCTCCGTCGATCCGGGCCCAATCGTGCTCTGCGTGGTACCTGAGCTCGTCGGGATAGGTCTCAGTCGCCGCCACTCGGGCCCTCCTCCCGCTTGTAGATTGGCTTCTTGACGACCTGGGCTCGGCGGGGCTTGCCGCGCACGTCGATCGTCAAATCGGTGTCCGGTTCCGCGAGTTCCGCCGGCACGTAGCCCATGCCGATGCCGCGATCGAGCATCGGCGAGTGCGTTCCCGACGTGACCTCGCCGCCGCCCTCGATCGGCATTCCCTGGCGCGGGATTGCACGCTCCTGCATCACGAACGCGACCAGGCGCCGCTGCGGTCCCTCCGCCTTGATCCGCCGAAGGTCCTCGACACCGGTGAAATCCTTGCCGAGCGCACAGACCCAGCCGAGGCCGGCTGAGATCGCATCGGTCTCCGGCCCGATGTCGTTGCCGTGCAGCGGGTAGCAGACCTCTAGGCGAAGTGTGTCGCGCGCGCCGAGCCCGGCCGGCTTCGCGCCGCGGGCCACGACGCGATCCCAGAGCTCAGGCGCGTCCTCCGCCGGGGCCATCAGCTCCACACCCTGCTCGCCGGTATACCCGGTCCGGTTGATCATGCAGGCGATCCCGTCGATCTCGCTTTCCGCGAACGAGAAGGCGGGCGCCTCGGGAACGCCAAGGCGCTCGAGCGCGCGAGGGCCCTGGACGGCCAGCAGCGCATATTCGTCCGAGACGTCTCGCACGTCCGAGCCCGCGATCTCGTGCTCCCGGAGCCATTCGAAATCGCCGTCGCGGTTCGCCGCGTTCACGATCAGCAGGAAACGAAAAGGGCTCAGCCGGTAGACGATCAGGTCGTCGATGATCCCGCCCGATTCGTTCGTCAGCAGCGTGTACTGGGCCTGGCCGTCCCCGAGCCGCTCGAGGTCGTTCGACAGCAGCAACTGCAGGAGCTCCTGGGCGCGCGGGCCCTCGACTTCGAGTTCGCCCATGTGGGAGACGTCGAAGACTCCGCAGTCGGTTCGCACGGCCATGTGCTCCGGGATCACGCCCTCGTACTGCACCGGCATCTCCCAACCGGCGAACGGGACCATGCGCGCGCCGAGAGCCACGTGCCGGTCGAACAGAGGCGTGCGCAGAAGGGTCTGCATCAGGCGGGTGATGCTAAAGGAAGCCGCCCCGGTCCCCCCGCCAATTCGGAGGGGCCGGGACGGCCGGACCGGGTCATCGCGGGCCCCCGCTTAGCGGGTAGCCCGAGAGGGCAACTGCGAACTTACCGCAACCGCGGAGTCCTAAACCTGCGACCTAGCTATCGCGCAGGAACGACGGGACTTCGAGAATGTCGTCGGGGACGTCGAAGCCTTCGCGCCGCGCGGGCTGCGGCTCCTCGCCGGCCACTGGCTCCGGCTCGGCAACCTGTGCTGGGCGTCGCCTCCGCGTCCGGTGCGGGCCGAACCCGGTCGCGATCACGGTCACGCGCACCTCGTCGTCGAGCGCCTCGTCGATGACGGCGCCGAAGATGACATTCGCGTTCTGGTCCGCCGCCCCGGTCACGACCTCCGCGGCTTCGTTCACCTCGAAAAGGCCGATCTCGCGACCGCCGGTGACGTTGAGCAGAATCCCGGTGGCACCTTCGATCGAGGCCTCGAGCAGCGGCGAGGAGACCGCAGCCTGCGCCGCCTCGGTGGCGCGATTCTCGCCCGAAGCCGCGCCGATTCCCATCAGGGCCGAACCTGCGCCACGCATGATCGTGCGTACGTCGGCGAAGTCGAGATTGACGAGCCCGGGGATGGTGATCAAGTCGGTGATTCCCTGCACGCCCTGCCGGAGCACGTCGTCGGCGAGCTTGAATGCATCGACGATCGAGGTGCGCTTTTCGACCACCTGCAGCAGACGGTCGTTCTCGATCACGATCAGCGTGTCGACCATCTCGCGGAGATCCTCGATCCCGCGCTCGGCCTGCTGCGCTCGCTTGCGACCCTCGAACGAGAACGGCCGCGTCACGACCCCTACGGTGAGTGCGCCGAGCTCCTCGGCGGCGAGTTCGCCAACGATCGGTGCGGCGCCCGTGCCGGTGCCGCCACCTTCCCCGGCCGTGACGAAGACCATGTCGGCGCCCTTGAGCGCCTCTTTCAGCTCGTCGCGGCTCTCCTGCGCCGCCGCCTTTCCAACGGCAGGATCGGCGCCCGCGCCGAGGCCCCGGGTCGCCTGCGAGCCGATATGGATCTTCACGTCGGCGTCGCACATCAGCAGCGCCTGAGCGTCGGTGTTCACGGCGATGAACTCGACCCCGGTCAGTCCCGCATCGACCATGCGGTTGACCGCGTTCGTGCCACCGCCGCCGACGCCGACGACTTTGATCACGGCGAGGAAGTTGCCGGTCTGGTCTCTTACACTCAAGGTTGCTCGACCTGAAGCTTTAGTGGAGCGTCCGTTGTTGCGCCCCATCACCGGGAGGAGAGTACGCACCTTCCACAGCGCTGTCAACGGCGATGCGGGCGGCGAAGGGTCAACCTAAAGCTGCGACTTGAGGGTTGCCGCCCGCGATCGGGCGCGCAGGAACCGTCACGTCGAGATAGGCGCTCGTAGTCTGGACGAGCGGCAGCACGCGCTTGACCACGGCGAGTTTCAGCGGCATCGACGCCGCATCGCCGAACCGGAGCTCCGGCCCCGCGGCGAGGACGAAGGTCAGCTCGCGGTCCGTCGCTCGAACGGCCGCGATCCGCGTCCCGAACCCGGCGTGGCGAGCGATCGCGAGCGCCTGGATGGCGCGTGCGGCATCGGCGTCGCCGACAGCCATGCCG
>Ga0184619_10000636_pt1 | contig 12006 bp, 14 predicted proteins | sample PLM0_60_b1_FD_133146 | JGI IMG/M metagenome (GOLD analysis project Ga0184619, IMG submission 133146) | Groundwater sediment microbial communities from an aquifer in East River, Colorado, USA - PLM0_60_b1 | ecosystem: Environmental > Terrestrial > Soil > Riparian zone | place: USA: East River...
GAAAAGCAGCTGGGCGCGAAGTACACGAGCATGGAGAAGCTCCTCAAGGAATCCGATTTCGTCAGCCTCAACATGCCGTATTCGCCGGAAGTCCACCATCTTATCGGCGCTCGCGAGCTTGCCCTGATGAAGCCCACCGCGGTGATCGTGAATGCCGCGCGCGGCGGGATCATCGACGATGCGGCGCTCGTCCAGGCGCTCAAGGAACGGCGCATCGCGGCGGCGGGCCTCGACGTGTTCGAAGGCGAGCCGAAATTCAATCCGGGATTCCTGGAGGTGGACAACGTCGCTCTTGTTCCGCATATCGGCAGCGCCACGCGCGCCACGCGCACGGCGATGGCCATGCTCGCGAGCAGGAACCTGGGTGCGGCGCTGTCGGGCAGGCGCCCGCCCAATCTGCTGAACCCGGAAGCCTGGGCGAAACGGCGCCGCTAGGACGCGCCATCGCCACATGCCGCTCACGAGCCCAGCCGCGAAGCCGGCCTCGCCCGAGGACTTGAGAGGGACCGTTCAGGCGCTCTCCGACGGATCGCTGACCGCTCGCGCCTACTGCGAGGCGCGCCTCGCGCGCATCCGCGCGAGCGAACCCAGGGTCAAGGCGTGGATTGCGCTCGATGATGAGCGGGCGCTGACGCTCGCCGCCGCCCGCGACGCCGAGCGCGCGCAGGGCGGGCGCACGGGCGCCCTGCACGGCGTTCCGGTCGGGGTGAAGGACGTCTTCGATACCGATGACTTGCCCACCGAGATGGGCTCGCCCGCGTTTGTCGGCAATCAGCCTGGAAAGAACGCCGAGATCGTCGAAAGGATCCTCGCCGCCGGGGGCTACGCGCTCGGCAAGACTGCTACGACGGAATTCGCCTACATGCATCCCGCCGAGACGCGCAATCCCTGGAACCCGAGGCACACGCCGGGCGGTTCCTCCTCCGGGTCGGCCGCCGCCGTTGCGGCCGGCCATGTTCCGGTTGCCGTGGGCACGCAGACCAACGGTTCAGTGATCCGGCCCGCGGCGTTTTGCGGAGTGGTCGGCTTCAAACCGAGCCTGGACAGCCTGCCCATTCAAGGCGCGCTTCCCTTTGCCGAAACTCTGGACCATGTGGGGGTGTTTGCGCGCACGGTCGCCGACGCCGCCTACTTCGCCGCGAGCGTCGCGGAACCGGGTACGTTTGCCCCGGAGATCGAGGCGCTCTCGCGTCCGCCGAAGATCGCAGTCTTGCCGCGTTTTCCCTGGAACGCGGCAGAACCGGGCGCAGCACGGCATCTGCAAGCGAGCTTGAAGCGTCTTGCCGACGCCGGAACGCAATTGAGGACCATCGCGCTGCCCGATGACTTCGACGAAGCGCAACGGGTGCACCGCACGATAATGCTCTACGAGGGAGCCCGCGAGCACGCTACCAGGCAGGCGAGCCATAGACGCGTCATGAGCGCAGTGTTGAACGCCGCGATCGACGAAGGTCTTGCGATGTCGCACGACGATTATCGCAGCGCGCTCGTGAGGCGCGCGGCGCTCGCCGAGCTTGCGCTCGATCTGTTCGAGGACTGCGACGCGCTCGCATCGCTTCCGGCGCCCGGTTCGGCCCCGGAGCGGCTCGACGTCACGGGAGATCCGAGCTTCTGCACGCTCTGGACGCTCCTCGGGTTCCCGGCCCTTACGCTACCCACCGGTCTGTCCGACGGCGGCCTGCCCTACGGAATGCAACTCGCCGGTCCCGCGGGCGGCGACGATCGGCTCCTGCGCATCGCCGGCTGGTGCGAAGCGGTGATCGGTTTCAACGGTTCTCCCGCGTGAACCGCGGAAATGCGTTCGGTGCGGGTCTTGCGCGCTGGCGGCGACTAGCCTTTTCGGCTACGCTACGCGGCTCCGGAGCTGCCCTCGTGAAGAAGAGCACTTTTCCGACGCCGCAGGATGCAGAGGCCGCATTCTACGAGGCGCTCGAGGCGGGTGAGCTCGAGGCCATGATGGAAGTGTGGGCCGAAGACGAAGAGATCGTGTGCGTGCATCCGGGAGGAGCGAGGCTCGCGGGCTACGATCAGGTACGCGAGAGCTGGGCGCAGATTTTCGGCTCAGGCCAGAAGCTCAAGGTGCACGTTTCCAATCAAGTGGTGCTTTCGGGCATGATGCTCGCGATCCACAGCGTGCACGAGAACATCCTGGTTCAGGGCGAGCCGCGCTCGCGCCCGCCGGTCGCCGCCACCAACGTCTATCTGCGCACCGGCAACGGCTGGCGAATGATCCTGCATCACGGCTCGCCCGCGCCGCAGGCGCCCCGGACTCCCGCCGAGTCGCCGAAAATCCTGCATTGAGTCACGGCTCTTCCTACCGAGCACCCTGGTGGCTGCCCGGCGGACACCTGCAAACCTTGTACGGCTTGCTGATCGACCGTTCGAAGCCCCGTTGGAAGAGGGAACGCTGGGACTCGCCGGACGGCGATTTCATCGATGTCGATCGTCTGCCCGGGCCCGCCGATGCTCCGCTCGTCGCGCTTTTCCACGGCCTCGAGGGAAGCTCGAACAGCCACTACGCCAGCGCGCTTGCGCGCGAGCTTACGCAACATGGTTGGCGCGGCGCAGTGCCGCACTTTCGCGGTTGCTCCGGTGAGCCGAACAGACTACCGCGGGCCTACCACTCGGGCGACGCGGACGAGATAGGCTGGATTCTTCGGCGCTTGTCGAGCGATGCCTCCGGCGCTCCGCTTTTTGCCATGGGGGTATCGCTGGGTGGCAACGCGCTTCTCAAGTGGCTCGGCGAGGACGTTCGGGCGAAGGACGTCCTCGCCGCGGCGGCCGCGATATCGGCCCCGGTCGATCTCATGGCGGCAGGCGATGCGCTGGGCCGCGGATTCAATCTCGTCTACACTCGCGCATTCCTCGCCACGATGAAGAAAAAGGGAGAATCAAAACTCGAGCGTTTTCCCGGACTCTTCGACGGCGAGGCGATGCGGCGCGCGCGCACGCTGCGTGAATTCGACGAGGTTGTCACTGCACCTTTGCATGGATTTCGCGACACCGACGACTACTGGACGCGCGCGAGCGCGAAGCCCCTCCTCGGCCGTATCGCGGTGCCGACGCTACTCGTGAACGCCCGCAACGATCCCTTTCTCCCGGCGACCGCGTTGCCACGCCCGGATGAGGTCTCCTTGCACGTGCATTGCGATTTTCCCGGCGAAGGGGGACACGCCGCATTCGTCAGCGGTCCGTTTCCCGGAAATCTGGGCTGGATGCCGCGGCGGGTGACTGCTTTCTTCGAAGACGCACTGGCCGCGAATGGATAATCGCGGATCAAGACGACTCTCCCCGATGAATTTACCCCCTCAGGAAATCTTCAAGGCCTACGACATCCGCGGCGTCGTCGGCAAATCGCTCACCCGCGAAGGTGTGCGGTTGATCGGGCAGGCGCTAGGGAGTGAGCTGCTCGACCGCAGCAGCGGGGGCGGGCGGCCGGAGATCGCAGTGGGCCGCGACGGCCGGATCTCCGGGCCCGAGCTCGCCGAGGCGTTGATGGAGGGCATTCGCGCAAGCGGCGTGGATGTCGCGGAGATCGGGATGTTCGCAACCCCGGTCGCCTATTTCGCCGCGCACGAACTGGGTTGCGGCAGCGCGGTCGCGGTCACGGGCAGCCACAATCCGCCGGAGTACAACGGACTGAAGATGGTGCTTGCGGGAACCACTCTCGCGGGCGAGGACGTCCAGCGGCTGCGCCAGAGGATCGAGTCCGGCCAGCTCGCCCGCGGCGCGGGGCGGCACCGCCGGGTCGACATCCGCGAGGCTTACCTGAACCGCATCACTTCGGACGTGCGACTGGCGCGTCCCATGAAAATCGTGGTCGACTGCGGCAACGGTGTCGCCGGCGCCACCGCGGGCGAGCTCTACCGCCGACTCGGCTGCGAAGTGCTGGAGCTCTACTGCGAGGTCGATGGCCGCTTTCCCAATCATCATCCCGATCCGTCCCACCCGGAGAACCTCAAGGACCTGATTTCCCTGGTGCAAAGAGAGCGCTGTGAGGTCGGGCTCGCTTTCGACGGCGACGGCGACCGGCTGGGCGTGGTGACCGCCGAGGGGCAGATCATTTTTCCGGACCGGCAGCTGATGCTGTTCGCGAAGGATGTCCTTTCGCGTCAGCCGGGCGCCGAGATCATCTACGACGTGAAGAGCACGCGCAACCTCGCGCCCTGGATCCGCGAGCACGGCGGCGTGCCGAGCCTGTGGAAGACCGGCCATTCGCTTATCAAGGCGAGGATGCGCGAGCGCGGCGCAGCGCTCGCGGGAGAGATGAGCGGCCACACGTTCTTCGTCGAACGCTGGTACGGGTTCGACGACGCGCAATACGCCGGGGCGCGTCTGCTGGAGATCCTGAGCAAGACGCCCGACGCCACGGCTACACTGAACTCGCTGCCCGACTCCGTCAGCACGCCGGAACTGCACCTGCCCTTGAGCGAGGGCGAGCCGCACCGTCTGATCGGTGTGCTGCAGAGAAACGCCGCGTTTCCGGGTGCGACCGAGGTGATACGCCTGGACGGTCTGCGGGTGGAGTACCCCTACGGATTCGGCCTGGCGCGCGCCTCGAACACGACGCCGGTCGTCGTCCTGCGCTTCGAAGCGGAGGACGAGGCGGGCCTCGATCGCATCAAATCCGAATTCCGGCGGGTTCTGCTTTCCGCCAAGCCGGATGCGAAATTGCCGTTCTAGCGCCGTGAGGGAGGCATCTTGACGCGCGTACCGCTGATCGAAGAGGAAGAACACCCCGAGCTGGCCGGGCTGATCGCGACCATCAAGTCCGAGCGCGGAGGCAGGCTGCTGCACCTCTATCGCGCGCTGCTGAACAGCCCGCCGGTGGCCGAAGGCTGGCTCAAGCTCTTCACCGCGATCCGCCAGAAGGGGAAACTTGGCGGCCGTTACCGCGAGCTGGCCATTCTGCGCGTGGCGCTTCTGAACGGCGCCGAATACGAATACCGCGCGCACGTGCCCTTCGCGCTGAAGGACGGCATGAGCCAGGAGCAAATCGATGCGCTTCCCGGCTGGCAGGTTTCGAAGGGCTTCGACGATCGCGAGCGCGCGGTGCTCGCCTACACCGACTGCATGACCCGCGGGATCCGCGTACCCGATCCGATTTTCGCCGAAGTGCGGCGGCACTTCGACGACCGGGAAACGGTCGAACTCACCGCCACGATCGCGGGCTACAACCTCGTGTCGCGCTTCCTGGTGGCGATGCAGATCGAGTAGGGAATCCGGCGGCTCCTGGAACAGCAGCTCAAGCGAAGTCCGGCGGTATCAAATCCAGCCGGTCGGTGAAGATCGCGTCGATACCCCAGGAAAACAAACGCCGCGCAATCGCCGGTTCATTGACCGTGTAGCAAAGCAGCCAATAGCCGGCGCCGCGGACTTCATCGACTTGCGCCTCGGTCAGATACTTGCAGTTGCAATGCACGGATACGCACCCCAGCGCCCCCGCGGTGTCATCCCAACCCGGCGCGAGGCGGTCCGTAAGATATCCGCGATCGAAATCCGGCGCGGCAGAGCGCGCCGCATCGAGCGAGACCGGCTCGAAGGACGACAGCAGGGCTGTGCGCGGCGCGCCGCCCCATAACTCCAAAGCGAGCTTCGCAACCGCCACAGCGGTTTCACGCTCGAACCCTCGCGCCGGCTTGATCTCGACGTTGGCCCAGAGGCCGAGCCGGGCGCACAGCTTCCCGGCCTCCTCGAACGAGGGCAGGCGCTCACCGCGGTATTCCGGGCTGAACCAGGCGCCGGCGTCCAGGCTCGCCAGCTTTGCATGGGGCGTTGCGGCGACGCTGCCCTTTCCATTCGTGGTGCGATCCAAGGTTTCGTCATGCATCAGCACGGGGACTTTGTCCGCCGAAAGCACTACGTCGAACTCCACGCCGCCAAATCCCATCGTGGCAGCCTTGCGAATACCCGCCAGTGTGTTCTCGGGGGCGAGCGTGCCGCCGCCGCGATGGCCCACGACTCGCGGGTAAGGCCAGGGTCGATGCATGCGTCGGGTCGCGGCGGGGGTGAAGTCCGGGATCAAGGCTAACTATGGGATCAGACTAACTATTATAGACAGCCGACATAGCCGCGATTTCCGGGGGGCAGGGGCGAAAAAAAAACGGGGGAAGGGAGGGTTTCCCCCGTTTAGCCGCCGTTTGCTGGGCCGGCGGGCAACCTGAACGCTCAGCAGAGGCTCGTCGCCGGGCGCCATGAAATGACTATGACGGCATCATATCACCTGACTCGCCGCGGAACAATTGAAAATCGATCCTTCGTGACTTTTTCACGAACCTCTGGAGCCTCCGGCGCGCACGCTCCCCCGATGCTAGTATCTGTCCGGTTTTTTCTCGCGATTTTGCGCATGGGCACCGCCCCCTTTCCGCTGCTTCGCAGGCTGGCTGACGGCAGGTTTCACTCCGGGGAGCGGCTTGGCCGGGCTCTGGGTCTTTCCCGCGCCGGAGTATGGAACCTCATCAGGCGGATCGAAGCGCTGGGCCTGCGCGTATTCAGGGTACGCGGCCGCGGTTACCGGCTGGCCGAGGCTCTCGACCTGTTCCAGCTGGACGGACTCGCGGCGGGATTGAAGAAGGTCTCGCCAGAGCTTCGCCTCGAGGTGCTCGATGAATGTCCGTCCACCAATACCGTTCTTGCCCAGCGCGCCGCCGCGGGCGCGCCGCACGGCACGGTACTCGCTTGTGAACACCAGAGCGCCGGGCGCGGTCGGCGCGGACATTCCTGGGTCTCGGTGGTCGGAGGAAGCCTGGCTTTCTCGATTCTATGGCGTTTTCCCAGAGGCGCCGGAGCGCTCGGGGGCTTGAGCCTCGCCGTGGCGGTAGGTGCCGCGAAAGCGCTCGAGGGCCTTGGTACGCATGGCGTGGGAGTCAAATGGCCGAATGATCTGTATTGCGAGGGGCGCAAGCTCGGCGGAATATTGATCGAGAGCTCCGGCGACATCCTGGGTCCGAGCGCCGTGATCGTGGGAGTCGGTATCAACGTGCGTCTCGGCACCCGGACGCGCGAGCGGATCGGCGCGCCGGCAACCGACATCGCGAGCCACAGCGCGGCAGTGCCGTCGCGGACCGACGTGCTCGTCGCGGCGCTCGAGTCCATTGCCGGGGTTCTCGCGCGGTTTTCCCGCGAAGGCTTCGGGCCGTTCCGGGAGGAGTGGCTGCAACGCCACGCCTGGAAGGGGAGGCGAGTCGCGCTGTCGCAAGCCGGCCGGCGTGTGGCCGAAGGCAGGGTCGTAGGAGTCGCTGAAGACGGCGCGCTCGTGCTCGCCTCGGTCGAGGGAATAGAGCATTTCCACAGCGGTGAGCTCTCGCTCAGGCCGGGATGATCCTCGCGGTCGACTGCGGCAATTCGCGGCTGAAATGGGGGCTGCACGAGAACGGCGCCTGGCGCAAAACCGGCACGGTGTCTGTCTCGGAGATCGGCCGCCTGGAGAAGAGTTGGAGGAGACTCGCGCCTGCCGACAAGGTCGTCGTCGCGAACGTCGCGGGGCGGTCCGTGCGCAACAGGCTGGAGACCGTGTTCGCCCGACGATCCATGGTCCCCGCCTGGGTAAAGGCGAAGCGGCACGAATGCGGGGTCACGAACGGCTATGGGCGACCGGACCGGCTCGGGCCTGACCGCTGGGCCGCGCTGATAGGAGCCTGGTCGATTCTCCGCGGGCCCTGCCTCGTGGTCACCGCGGGCACCGCAACCACGGTGGATGTCTTGAGGGGCGACGGTCAGTTCGTCGGCGGCGCGATACTTCCCGGCCTCGATCTCATGAAACGCTCGCTTTCCCGCGGCACCGCGGAACTTCCGCTCGCAAGAGGGCGTTTTTCCGCAGAGCCTCGAAATACCGCGGATGCCATCGAAACCGGCTGCCTGCTCGCGCAAGCCGGGGCGATAGAGCGCGCTTTCGCGACGCTGGAGCATGGAGCAGCATGCGTGCTAGCGGGGGGATGCGCTCGGCGGATCGCGCGGCACCTCAGCATTCCCGTGCGGCTCGTGGATAATCTGGTGCTGGAAGGCCTGGTCCGAATTGCACAGGACGCGGTGAAATGACCCACGGGAAATCGTGAAAGCCGTAACCTTTCTGCTGTTGTTCGCCAATCTCGGCTTTTTCGCCTGGATCTATTTTGGCGCCGGTCGTGGATCGGACGAGCCGCAGTTGGTGGAGCAGCAGCTCAATCCACAGGCGATCCGATTGCTCCGTGCCGATCAGCTTGCGGCGTTTGCCACTGAGCGAACGAAGCAGACCGTGGAGCGCGCCAAACCGCCGCCCAAGGTGACCCTCGCCGCGTGCCTAGAGCTCGGCGCTTTCAGCCTGAGTGACGTGGCGCGCGTGCAACAGGCTCTTGAACCGCTTGCCCTCGGGCCAAGACTCTCGCAGCGCCGAGTGGAAGAGATCGCGAGCTACTGGGTATTCATGCCGCCGCAGCGCAACCGGCAGGCCGCAAACCAGAAGGCCGCCGAGCTCAAGAAGCTCGGCGTCGAAGACTTCTATATCGTGCAGGAAGACTCCAAGTTCCGATTTGCGATTTCCCTGGGCGTGTTCAAAACCGAGGAGGCAGCGCGGTCGCGGCTCGCGGAGGTACGCAAGAAGGGGGTTCGAACGGCCCGGGTCGATCCCAGGGAAACATCCGTGCAGAAAGTCTACTTCACCGTTCGGGAAGTCCCCGATGCGCTGGTCTCGAGACTGAACGACTTGCGCCAGAGCTTTGCGGGCAGCGAGCTGAAGGACTGTCCACCGGAGGAAAAGCGAAAGGGGAGTTAACCGAGAATCTTCTTCAGCAGCGCGGTCGTCGAGCGCTGGTGCCTGAAGAGGACCGAATGCACGCTTCCACCCCAGCCCCGCACTTCCGCGGCCCCGACGATCGCTTCGGGTTTCCAGTCGCCGCCCTTGGCGAGCACCTCCGGCCGGGAGGCAAGTATCAGCGCGAGCGGCGTGTCCTCGTCGAACCACGTCACGAGATGGACGGATTCAAGGGCCGCGAGCACCGCCATGCGGTCGGCGAGCAGGTTGAACGGGCGCCGCTCGCCTTTGCCGAGACGCTTCGCCGACGCGTCGCCGTTGACTGCGACCAGAAGCGTCGCCCCCAGGGACCTCGCTTCGGCGAGGTAGGTGACGTGCCCGCGATGCAGGATGTCGAACACGCCGTTGGTAAAGACGAGCGGTCGCGCAAGGGAACCGAGCCGCGCCGCAAGCTCCTGAGGCGGACAAATCTTCCGCTCGAAAGGGACCTCCATCTCGCCTATTTTGACAGAACGACCCGCCGGCTGTAACTTAGGCTGACCTCATTTTCAGGTTCCCGCCGATGCGTATTCTCCTCGGACTGTTGTTCGCCGCTTCGATCTCCGCGCCCGCGCTCGCCGCGTGCCCCCCGCTGCTCAACCAGACCCTGCCGAGCTTGGCCGATCAGGCCACGCCGCTGTGTCAATTCGAGGGGAAGGTGCTGCTCGTGGTGAATACCGCGAGTGAATGCGGGTACACGCCCCAGTACGAAGGACTGGAGGCGCTGTACCGCCGCTACCGCGACAAGGGCCTTGTCGTGCTCGGCTTCCCCGCCAACGATTTCGGCGGCCAGGAACCGGGGGGCAACCGCGACATCGCCAAATTTTGCGAGGTCAACTACGGCGTGAGCTTCCCGATGTTCGCCAAATCCGGCGTGTCGGCGGCCAATGCCAACCCCTTGTACGCGAAGCTTGCCGCGAAGACCGGCGAGCGGCCCCGGTGGAACTTCCACAAATACCTGATCGACCGTTCGGGGGAGAAAGTCCTGTCCTTCGGCAGCGGAGTGACGCCCGGCGACCGCAAGCTCGTCGCCGAGATCGAGGGGATGCTGTCCGAACGCAGACCCTAGACGCGGCTTCGGACCCGTACCTTACTTCTTGGCGGGCGGAACGACGTACTCGAAAACGCGGACGACTTTTTGCACCCCTCCAGTGCCGCGCGCGACCTCGGTCGCGGCATCCGCTTCTTCGCGCGTGACCAACCCGAGCAAAAACACGACCCCTGCCTCGGTCACGACCTTGACGTCGGTAGGCCGAAACTTCCCGTTTCCGAGAAAATTGCCTTTGACCTTGCTGGTGATGTAGGCATCGTTGCTGCGGGAGGCAGCCGAGCTCGTGCCCGCGATCTGCAGCTCGTTGACCACGGTCTTCACCTGCGGTATTTCGCTTACGATTTTTTCCACTTCCGCTTTTGCCTGCGCCGTGGGCACTTCGCCCGTGAGCAGCACCGTGTAATTGTAGCTGGTGAAGTTGACGTGTCCCTGGCCCTTGAGCGCCTCGCCGACGCGGTTGCCCGCGGTGAATTCGATCCGCTGGTCCGTGAACATCACTTCAGCCTGACGACGATCGGCGGCGAGGACCACCCCCGTTGCCACCCCGCCGACGATGAGCGCATCGACGCAGGCTTGCAGCGCCGCGACCGAAATGAAAATCAGCGCCACGACCGCGTATCGCCTCGCTGCCTGACAGTTCTTCATTCGGCCCCCAACAACATGCAATCGATCCCGTCGCAAAGGCAGTGCAGAGTGAGAAGATGCACTTCCTGAATGCGGGCAGTTTGCGAGTGGGGCACGCAGATATGCACGTCTTCCGAAGCGAGCAGCTTTCCGATTTCGCCTCCGCCGCAGCCGGTGAGGGCGACCACTCGCATCTCACGTTCGTGTGCCGCCGAGACTGCGCGAACCACGTTTTTTGAGTTGCCGCTCGTGGAAATGCCGAGGAGCACGTCACCCGCCTGACCCAGAGCGGCGAGCTGCTTGGAGAATACCTGCTCGTATTCGTAGTCGTTTGCGATCGCGGTCAAGGTGGAGGTGTCGGTCGTCAGGGCAATCGCGGCGAGCCCGGGACGCTCGCGCTCGAAGCGGTTGAGCAGCTCGGCGGAAAAATGCTGGGCATCGGCGGCCGAGCCGCCGTTCCCGCACGCGAGGATCTTCCCGTTGGCGAGCAGGCATTTCACCATGATTTCCGTGGCGCGGGCGATCGGCTCGGCGAGCGCGTCGTGCGCTTTCAGTTTCAGTTGAGCGCTGTCGTCGAACTGGCGGCGGATGCGCGCCAGAAGGTCTACGCTGTCCTCGGCCGGGCGGGCGGTGACGGCTTTCATACGACCCTTATTCTACCGTAACCTTCTTTGCGGACGCGCCCGGCGGCCGAGGCCGCTGGCCTGCGGGAGCGAGCCCGGCAAAAAGCTCAAGCGGAGAATGCGTCGCGTATCCATTCGACCCGCGGCGACTCGAGGCGATCGAGGAGCACGACGTCGAACCGGCAAGCCGCTTCCTCCTTGCCCACAAGGTAGTGGCGCGCCGTGGCGATGATCCGCGCCTGCTTGCGCGCATCGACGCTGTAAGCGGCGCCGCCGAAGTCCTTGGAGCGCCGCAGCCTGACTTCGGTAAAAACGACGGTATCCCGGTCCCGCAGGATGAGATCGATCTCGCCCCAGCGGCAGCGGTAGTGGGCTTCGATCAGAGCCAAGCCCTTGCGCTGCAAATAGCCCGCCGCGATTTGCTCGGCACGATCGCCGGCCTTCATCTCGCCTTCATCCCGCTTTCATCTCGCGTTTTCGAGCTACACACCCACGCCGTCGCGGAACACCGCCTGGATCGGCTCGCGCTGAAGTGTATTGCCCCCGCGGTAGGAGATCCGGCCGGTCACGCCGTCCAGGTTGATGGTTTGTTGCCCCCCGATCAGCTCCCCTGCGATGCGGCAGGAGTCGATGCCGAGCGCGTAAAAGCGTTGAAGCTCCGTTGAAAGGCCTTCCAGGCGCGGATAGACCATCACCGCCGCGTGATCCGGCTGCACGAGCCAAGGCATATCCACGAAGCGAACGCCGTTCAGGTCCGCGTTGACGAGCGAATCGTTCTTGCCGTCGTTCACCTGGGAGGTCGCAAAGACCTGGAGCTGGTTGTTCAGATAGGGTCGCACCGTGCGCGCCTGGTCGGCCTCCGCGGCGAGAAAAATGAATTGTGCCTGCGAATCCGCCAGACCCCGGCGCAAGTCGACCAAGTCCGCTCGCGCCCCGAACTC
>Ga0184619_10000637_pt1 | contig 11988 bp, 12 predicted proteins | sample PLM0_60_b1_FD_133146 | JGI IMG/M metagenome (GOLD analysis project Ga0184619, IMG submission 133146) | Groundwater sediment microbial communities from an aquifer in East River, Colorado, USA - PLM0_60_b1 | ecosystem: Environmental > Terrestrial > Soil > Riparian zone | place: USA: East River...
CATTTCGGCGCGCTACCTGCTTCTTGAAAACGAGATCGACAATCAGATTCATCTTGCCAGCGCAGAAATGTTGCCTACAACTTCCCCTCGGCTCGCGATTATTAATGCGGGCACGTCGTCGCGGTCATCGCAGCCGCGGCGAGGCCGAGTGCATCAGCGTTTTGCGAAAGTGAACGCTGAGAATTTGCGATGAAATGAAATCACGGCGATGCGGCGCACTCCCATTTCGCCGGCCAGGAGCTTGATTTAATCTGCAACCGCAATTTCGTGTCAACGGTCGGATTCGCGCCCGCGAAGTCCGGGTCATTCTAGGGTCCAGCGGCGAACAGCTCGGCGTCATGAAGTTGCCGGACGCCTTGCGCAAAGCGACAAGCCTCGGCCTCGATCTCGTCGAAGTCGCACCGACTGCGAATCCGCCGGTTTGCAAAATCGTCGCGCTCGGAAAATTCCGTTACGACATCTCCAAGCAGGCAAAAGACAAGAAACCGTCCGGGACGAAACTGAAGGAGATCAAATTCCGGGTGAACATCGATGATCACGATTACCTGACGAAAATCCGGCATGGCGAGGAATTCCTCGAGCGGGGCAACAAAGTCCGCGTGCAGCTCCAATTTCGCGGCCGGGAAATGGCGCACCAGGAATTCGGGATGCAGCTCATGGAAAAAGTGCGCGAGGACCTCTCCGGCATGTCGCAAGTGGAGATGGAGCCGAAGATCACCGGCCGCAATGTTACTATGACGCTCTCGCCCTTGCCCGCGAGCCGTCGGAAACGGCGATTCGCGCCGCTGCCGAAAACAGCCGAAACCGCTGTTTCACCGAACGGGACGCAATCGTAAGCGAATCAGGCGCGACGGGGGTCGTGTTTCAGTTACGGTGATTTTGAAGCCGCGGGCCGCGGCGGCGGCGGCGGCGCATTCATTGATTGGATCTTTTGCAGTCGCTCCTTGCGGCTTAACGCTTCGGCGTTGCGCTTGTCGAGTTTCAGGGCGTTTTCCGTGTCGGCCATCGAGTTCTTTATGTCGCCTTTGGTTTCGTAGATATAACCGCGATAAAGGTAATATCGAACCTCATCTGGACGGAGCTTGATCGCCTCCGAATAATCGGCGAGCGCTTTGTCAAAATCATTCATCTTCATCTCAACCGCTGCGCGTTGTTCGTAAATGCGCGCGTCTCGTGAATTGATTTTAATCGCTTCGCCAAAGTCGTGGATGGCGTCCTGAAATTTCTGGTCATGCGCCGCGGCGAATCCGCGCTGTTGATAGGCGACGGCGAGATTCGGTGCGAATTTGCGGTCGCGATCGGCCGCTTTGCGAAATAGGTCAATGGCTTTGTCCCAGTCTTGATTCTTGGAAGCCTCCGCCCCTTCTCGAGCGAACTTGGCTGCTTCCTTGTTGGCTTGTGCCTGGACGGATTGCGAGAGGCAAAACGCCAGAGCCGCGACCAGAGTAAGAGCAGAATATTTTTTCATGATTTCCTGTTGGACGTTGACTTTTTTAGAGAATTCGAAACTCAGGCCAAGAATAGTTGCCCGCAAGCGCAACTCTTCACGTCTGTTCCGGAGAAGATGGTTGTTCGATGTCGATCTTTGGTTCGGGCCCAGATGAAAGTGCCTGCACCGGTCCCGCTTCGTCAACTCGCATTATGCGCAATGCGTGACCGGTCGATTCGTCTATCTCAATGAGGGCGCCGCGTAACCGGACTTCGCCGGCCGCGACCGGAAATGACGCGGGCAGATTTGAGATGAAACGTTGCATGATGGGCTCGATCGCGCGCCCGAGAATGGAATTGACCGGGCCGCACATTCCGGCGTCGCACAGGAAGGCCGTGCCGCCCGGAAAAATTTGTTCGTCCGCCGTCTGCACGTGCGTGTGCGTGCCCATGACAGCGGAAACTTTTCCATCGAGAAATCGGCCCATCGCGATCTTCTCACTCGTGGTTTCGCCGTGCACATCAACAATTATGTTTGCGGTTTCGCCTCGCATTTTCCCGACCGCTGCTTCCACGGCATGAAACGGGTTCTCGAGAATCGGCTGCATGAACGTGCGACACTGCACATTGATTACGCCCACTTTCCCCTTCGCCGTCTCCAGCACGATTGATCCACTGCCGGGCGCGCCGGCTGGGTAATTAACCGGCCGCAGGAGACGCGGTTCGAGATTAAGAAAAGCAAAGATATCTTTCTGGTCCCAGATATGATCGCCGGTCGTGATCACGGACACGCCCGCGCGCAAAAGCTCGATCGTAATTTTTCCGGTGATGCCGCGCCCACCGGCCGCGTTCTCACCATTCACGATCGTGAAATCGATCCCGTGCTGTTCCTTCAACTGCGGCAGCCGTGCGATCACGGCGTTGCGCCCCGGCTCGCCAACGACGTCGCCCAGAAAAAGTATCGTTAGCATTCCACGAGCTTCGTATTAAAGAGAGCGAAATCCAATTGTCGATGTTTGGTGGCAGGCAGGTAAAGATGCGGCTCGCATTACTGGCACTCTGCCTTTCGATCTTTCCGCCTGCCGGCCACGCCGGGAAGAATCTCGGAATTCTCGGGGTGCGCCCCAAGTGGAAGGTGCTGGAAAAATATCAGCAAACAATCACGCACGATGAGTTCGTGCGGCTCATCCAAAATGTTTACTGCACCCACGGTATCGCCCTAGACCTGATCACCATCGACGAGAACTCCGCGCGGATTTTGACGAATCGAGAGGCGCAAAGTTTCTTCACGCTGCGTTTTGCCAGAGATGACGCTTCACGCGGGCGGGTGCCGCGACTTTGGCGGCCCGCAAAATCTTTGCCGCGGGCAAAACAAGCAAAGCCGCTTTCCGGTTTGCGCATCGCGCTCGATCCCGGTCATCTCGGTGGCAAATGGGCCAAGATGGAGGAGCGCTGGTTTAAGGTTGGCGACACAAAGCCCGTTATGGAAGGCGATCTCGCATTGCGCGTCGCCCGACTGCTCGCGCCCAAGTTGAAAAGGCTTGGCGCGAAAGTTTTCTTCGTGCGCAACAGCAAGGAGCCGATCACTTCAAAACGTCCGGACGATTTCAACGACCTCGCCAAGAAAATCTTGATCAAGAACGGCATCCCACAACCGCGCGCCGAAGTTCTCGATCCAAACGATCCGGAAAAAGAGCAGACCATCCGCTGGCGAAGCGAAATTTTGTTTTACCGCTACAGCGAGATTCGGCGCCGCGCCGTTTTAGTGAACACAAAGTTGCATCCCGATCTCGCGGTCTGTTTGCACTTCAACGCCGAAAGTTGGGGCGATCCCAAGGACCCGACGCTGGTCGATCAAAATCATCTTCATCTCCTCGTGAATGGTTCTTATTTGCAAGAGGAGCTGGAATTCGATGACGAGCGTTTTGAAATGATCCGGCGGCTTTTGAGCCGGGCTTACGACGAGGAATTGCCGCTCGCCGAAGCCATCGCTGGCGTAATGGCGAAGGAAACGCAGCTCCCGCCTTACGAATATCCAACCACACTCACCACGACCAAGATTGGATCGACCGGTTACGTTTACGCGCGCAATTTGCTCGCGACGCGGATCTATCGCTGCCCGGTTGTGTATTGCGAACCTTACGTCATGAACAGCCGCGATGCGTTTGCACGAATTCAGGCTGGCGATTACGCGGGGACGCGCAACATCAACGGACTCGAGCGCAAAAGCATTTTTCGCGAATACGCCGACAGCATCGTGGATGGTTTGGCGGAATATTATCGCTCGGCGCGAAAATGATTTCTAGAGTTGATCAATCGCCTCGCGAATATCATTAAGCGTGACGTCGCGCGACAAATGCGCTGAACCGATTTTTGAGGTAAGCGCGAAACGAATTTTTCCGCTCTCAAATTTTTTGTCGAACGGCAGCCCCTCCAAAATTTTTTCGCGCGGAAAATTTGCCGGCAACCGAGTCGGCAATTCAAATGCGCTTAGAAGATCGACAATTGCATCTCGCTGCTCTTTCGGCAGGCTGGCTTTCTTGATCGAAATGGCGCACGCCGCGACAATTCCGAGACTGACCGCTTCGCCATGGAGAAATTCTCGGTAATCACCCGCGCGTTCAATCGCGTGGCCGACAGTGTGTCCAAAGTTGAGCAGCGCGCGTTCTTCCATCTGATCAAACTCATCTTTGGCAACGATACGCGATTTGATCTCGATGTTGCGCCGGATGAGTTGTTGCAGGGCAAGCGTCTCGCTTGCGTCCTGGTCGATTCGCGAGCCGGAGGCTTGCGCTACTTTATGAAACATTTCCGCATCCGCGATGATGGCGTGCTTGATGATTTCGGCGACGCCCTGGTTGAACTGGCGGTGCGGTAGCATTTTCAGAACATCGACATCGTCAATCACGAGCGACGGATGATGAAATGCGCCAATCAAATTTTTCCCGGCGCTTGCGTTCACGCCGGTCTTCCCGCCGATTGAACTGTCAACCATGGCGAGCAAGGTCGTTGGGATTTGCACGTGCGGAATGCCACGCTCATAAATCGCGGCGACAAATCCCGAAAGATCGCCAACCATTCCGCCGCCGAGCCCGATCACGAACGATTGTCGATCCAACCCGGCCGCGATCATCTGATCGCAAATCGCTCCGGCTTGCGCGAGCGTTTTGGATGTTTCGCCCGCTGGAATCGTTATCAGCGCCGGCTCAAATCCTGATGACGTTAAACTTTGTTTTACGCGATCACCAAAAAGCGGCGCGACGTTTGAATCAGAAATGATCGCGCAATGCGGCCCAATTAGAATTTCGTGAATGAGCTCGCCGGTTCTCGCTAGCAAGGCCGCCCCGATTTCGATTCGACAGCGCTGTTTGCCCGCGGAAAGCTCGCGCGTGGTCACGGCGGGTTGGGATTCCATCGCTGCTGCGCAGTGTTATCACTCGAATCGTCCTTGAGTGTATTCCACGGCAAGGTTTCCGAATGAAGGTCTGCAAACAGGGCGTTGATTCGCGTGCGAGAACAGTGCGTTCCGTGTTGGTTTCTCCCGCCACCCGGATTCGCGTTCTCCTTATTCATATCTTAGGTGACGCGCGCGTTCCTGCACGCCGGTGTAAACCGGAAATGCAAGCGAGATAAGCACTGCGATGATCGCAATCACCACGAGCAATTCGATCAGGGTAGAACCGCGCGAGAAATTCTTGCTCATTCACATGGGCGCTTAGCACGCCACGATATTGATTTCGGCCGGGATGCGAAAGCGAAAATCGAGTGGCGCGGTGGAACTTCGCTTGACAAAGCCGCCTCCGAGTTTGTGTATGTAAGTCATGCCCGATCCGGTCAACCCGACCCAACCACCTCCGGTGCCGAGTCCGGGACCTGAGCCAGGCGCGGACCCTTCCTCCACGGATCTGCCTCCAAATATCGCTGCCGCGATCGCTTGTATCCCTCTGGTTGGCGGGATCATCTTTTATATTTTGGAGAAACGAAACGGTTTCGTGCGCTTTTACGCGATGCAATCAATCATCTTCGGCGGCGCCTGGTTTCTCTTCAATATTGCCTCGGCGGTGGTGCACGCGGTTGTCGGGGCGATTCCCGGCGTCGGCCCGATCCTGGTATTTCTGTGGGCGCTGATCGCGGCGCTGGTACACCTGGCCTTTCTCGTCGTGTTCATTATTGCGGTGGTGAAAGCGTTTACTGGTGTGCGCTGGGATATTCCTTACGTTGGTCCGATGGCGCGCAAACAGGTGGAGGGCGCAGAGGGCGCATAGAGTAGCGCAAGCGTCTCGCTTGCGTTTGCCGGAAGGATCGCAAGCCGGAGGCTTACGCTACTCTTGCCCGAGCAGCTTCACCACGACTTCGGTTAAAATCAGCTCGTGATCGAGCTGCGTCGTGACGAGCTGGAGATTTGCCTCGAGGCAGGCCTGCATTCCCGCGACTAACTGCTCAGTCTCGAAGCGATGGGCGCTTTGCGCGGCCATCCCAAGCGCGTAGGCGTTGATAGAGCCGTCTTTTTTGCGCGGCAAATGTTCGGTCGCGGTATCCGGCAGGCGATTGATTGCCGAGATAAAATGGAACGGCGCGTGCGGACGCGGCAGTCGATGTCGTTCCATCAAACCTTTCGCGAGCAGCAAATTCCGAATCGTCGGCAAAATCGCGGCCAGCAAAATGCCGATCGCGCTCTCGCCTTGATCGAGCAAACGCCTAACAAGTATGAGCGCGCGCTCGAGATCGCGCTCCGCCAGCGCGTTGCCTAATTCGAAAATTACGCCGGCGCGAGAAAGGGGGACGAGATCGCGCACAAGATCGACATTTACTCGCCGCTCTTTGTCGAGGAAGGTGTCGATCTTTTCCAGTTCATTGTCGATCTGGCGCGTATCGCCGCCGGTCAACAGCACAAAAAGATCGAGCGCTTCATCGTCGAATTGCAGCTTTCGTTGTGTCGCGCGTGCTCGGACGATTTCGGTTGCTTCCTCCTCCCAACCGCTGCGACTGGAATCGAGACGATCGAAGATTTGCAACTCGGCGCGATTTGCGAGCGCTTTGTAAAATGAGCGGCGCTTGTCCACTTCCGCAGCACTGAGCAGAAGCGTGACCTCGGCGCCCAAATCGCCTTTGATTATTTCCGCAAGGTCATCAAGCGCAGACTGGACGCTGGCGGCACGGCCAATCGCGGTGTCGCCGAGGAAATTTGCATTCTTCAACCAGACTAATTTTCCTCCCCCGAAAAACGGCAGCGTTTGCAACGCTTCGATGGTCGATCGTATCCGCGAAGCCGCCTGCTCCGCGTTGTCCGCCGCGCCATCGATCGCTTCCAAACCGAAATCGCCCGCGTCCGGCGGAGTGAGTTTAGCAGCCAATTCCGCGGCCGTCCGTTTCACTTCGCTTTCATCCGAACCGACAACGGCATAAATGCTGGCAGCCGCGGCTCTCGTTTTCGTTTTCGCTTTTGGCATTGCTGGTTTTTCGCATGTGCAGCGAAGATCGACAAGGTGGATCGAGCAGTCCCGTGCGCGATGCCAAAAATGCGCGGCTTCGCCGCGTCTAAATTAACAACGCGCAAGGGACTGCGCGTTCCACCTGGCCGGGGCGTGTGCGCAAGCTTATTCGTCGTTCACGTGTTGCAACGAGCTCCCGAAATCTTTCGAGGCGTAGTCGCGGAATTTTTCTTCGAGAGCAGATGAATTCAGAAATTTTCCGGCGTAAGTGCGAAGGAGCGCGGTGTCGAACGGTTGATGGCGGGCAAGGGCGTCCAGCAGCGCGAGGAAACTCGCCTTGTCCGTCAAGACAAGGAAGCGCACGAGACGCTCCGATTCGTCGTAAAAAGTTTCGACACGATCGGAGGGCGGATGGGTCATGGCCACCAGCGTGGGGAGCGGAATAAAATCTTGCGCAGCGATCGCCTGGGAGTGCGGTTTGGCAATGTAACCGCGAGCGCGCTGGTAACTGGCGTGCGTCCCCTTGGAAACATATTGCGCAAGTCCCTCATCTAACCAACAAGGAATGCCGTCTGGATAAAACCGGTGAAGGACGAGATGAACGATTTCGTGTCCCAAAACATTGCCGGAAAATTTGTAAGACGGATCGCGCAGAATGAAGAGGCTTCCGGCGGAATGAATCCCGCCGGTCCACTTTTCGAGCTGACCAAACATTTGAAACTGTTGCCAATCTTGCGGCTGCTCGAAAATGTAAATGTGCGACTTGGTGTCGGTGGCGGGCTGATCGCGCTCCAGTTCCTTGGCCACCACGCGATAGTGAAACTCCGCTTCAACCGAAATGGGCGTGGCGACGTAAGTGTGAACAAAATGGTAGATGAAATGTTCCGTTTCGGCGTGCTTCCATTGTTCCGGATGGATGGCGAGCGCCTTCTCGCCCAGTGAATTCGGATCGCGCTGGCTCAGCTGCGAAAACTCGACTTCGGGAAGGGCGTTGAGGCCGGTAAGCAATTGATCCTGTGCCATCGCTGGCCAGACCGACATCGTGATGATGAGAAAAGCGCAGACAAATGCCGATCGCATGCCGCGTAGAGAAGCTAGTCGCGTGCGAGCGCGATTTGCTCCCCCCAGAATTTATCGCACTACACGCGCGAGCGGCGGCGAGCGGAGCTGCGCGTGTATCGCACTGGTCTCCGTTTCGGCTCGATCTTGGCGATGCCCACGCCGCTTTTCACTTCCATGATTTGATCGCGCAGAAGCGCGGCGCGCTCGAATTCCAAATTAGCCGAAGCGCGCTGCATTTCATCTTCGAGCTCGCGCAGCAGCTCCGTGACGTTGAAATCGCCACCCGCTTCTTGAATCACCGACGCTGCGATTTCGCGACCGCGCAAAATCGTGTGCAAGCTTTCTTGCACGGCGCGGCGGACGGTTTGGGGCGTGATGCCGTGCGCTTCGTTATATTCCGTTTGTTTCACCCGCCGATATTCGGAAATCGACATGAGCGCTTCCATGCTTCGCGTGACCTGATCGGCAAACAAAACAACTTCGCCATTGACGTGCCGCGCCGCGCGGCCGGCGGTTTGGATGAGCGACGTTTGGCTGCGCAGAAAGCCTTCCTTGTCCGCATCGAGAATGCAGACGAGCGAGACCTCGGGAAGATCGAGACCTTCGCGGAGCAAATTAATCCCGACCAGGATATCGAAGTCAGCCGCGCGCAATCCGCGCAAAATTTCGACCCGCTCGATCGTATCGATGTCGCTGTGCAAATAGCGGACTTTTAATCCGACGTCGCGCAAATAATCGGCCAGATCCTCGGCCGTGCGCTTCGTTAGTGTCGTAACCAGAACGCGCTCCTGTTTTTCGACGCGCTGGCGGCAAAGCTCAATTGTCTCATCGATCTGATTCTTGAGCGGTTTAAGTGTGATTCTTGGATCGAGAAGCCCGGTCGGACGAATGATCTGTTCGACCACGAGCGGCGCGCCTGGCGTATGCACATCGAATTTTTCGGGCGGCTCGTCCGTGCGGAAGATTTGTGCATCTGAATTGGACGTTGAGCGTTGGACGTTGAGCGTTGGACGTTTTCCCCCAGGTAAAACAAATGGCACCAATTCCTCTTCGCCGATGCGCTGTCGCTTGTGCGGAAAATAGTTTTTGTTCCCGACGACGCTGTTTTGAATCTCAAATTCCGCCGGTGTCGCGCTCACGTAGATGATCTGGTTCGTCATCTTCATGAACTCGTCGAAGTTGAGCGGCCGATTGTCGAGCGCGCTCGGAAGCCGAAAGCCGTAATCAACGAGCACGGTTTTGCGCGACTTGTCGCCTTCGTACATGCCGCCGATTTGCGGAATGGTGGCGTGCGATTCATCGACAACGACCAGGAAATCTTTCGGAAAAAAATCGATGATGGTGTAGGGCTTCGATCCCGGGGGGCGACCGGACAAATGGCGCGAATAATTTTCGATGCCGTTGCAGAAACCCATTTCCTGAAGCATTTCGAGGTCGTACTCGGTGCGCATGCGGAGCCGCTGCGCCTCGAGAAGTTTGTTCTGCGCTTCAAGATTGACAATGCGCTGCTCGAGTTCTTCACGAATTGTGCGCAAAGCGCGATTCAATTTGTCCGCCGGCGTGACGAACTGTTTCGCCGGAAAAAATGTAATTACGCCTAACGAATCGTGCGCGTGACCGGTGAGGGGATCGAAGCGCGTGATCGCATCGATCTCGTCGCCGAAAAATTCGAGACGGATCGCTTCCTCGTCGGCGGTGGCGGGATAAACTTCGACTACGTCGCCGCGCGCGCGGAATCTTCCGCGCGAGAAATTCATGTCGTTGCGCTCGTAGAGCATGTCGATCAAACGGCCGAGGACAGCTTCGCGCGAGATGTGCTGGCCGCGTTTCACGGTCAGCAGCATATTCAGATAATCTTCCGGCGAGGTAATGCCGTAGATGCAGGAAACGCTCGCCACGACAATGGTGTCGCGCCGCGAAAGAAGCGCGCTCGTGGCTGCGAGGCGCAATCGCTCAATCTCTTCATTAATCGAGGAGTCCTTCTCGATGTAGGTGTCGGAGCGCGGAATGTAAGCTTCCGGCTGATAATAATCGAAGTAGCTGACGAAATATTCGACCGCGTTTTGTGGAAAAAATTGTTTGAACTCGGAATACAATTGTGCGGCGAGCGTCTTGTTGTGTGAAACGACGAGCGTGGGGCGATCCAACTCACGAATGACGTTCGCGATCGTGAATGTTTTGCCCGAACCGGTCACTCCGAGAAGTGTCTGATGCCGATTGCCCGCCTCGACCGATTTAATGAGCTTGGCAATGGCTTGTCCCTGATCGCCCCGCGGTTTGTAGTTCGATTCGAGTTGAAACGGCATTCGACAAAATAGCATCGCCGATCTCTTGCCGAAAGCGGATGTCGCGCCGGTGAGCGCGTTCCCGGATTGTTCTACGCATTCATGGGCCGCAGGGAGCAGGCGATTCGTGATGGCCGGCGTTGGCGCGAGTTTGCCGCCAGCATCATCCGTCTGGAATACGCGAAGGTGGATCGCCCCGGCCGCTGCCGGGGCGATGCTAAGATAAGTCGCGGCTTCGCCGCCATTACTTAACTTCGTCAATCTTGCGTGGCCGAGTCTTCATCGGTGAAAGCAATTCAAAACGGGGTCGTGTCTCCCGGCAAAACCTCTGCCGAAGTCTCGAATCGCAGTCCTTCCCGCAGCGGCTCCGGACGAGCGAGCAAACTGGCAGCCCGTCGCTGCCAAAAGTTTTTTTAAGTTTTTTAATTTTTTGCTTGCTATTTTCGGGCCAATGTTCATTCTCGGAAAAAATTAACAGGGCGTGCGCCAAGAAAAACTTGTCCGGTGCCCTTAACCAAAACAAAAAAACCTAAAGCAGACTACACTATGAAAAATAAATACAACCTCGCTGCGCGAGCCGCAGTGCTCGCGCTCGCATTAACCGCCGCGTTCGCCTTTACGACGACCGCCTTCGCCTATTCACCATACGCCTCCGACAGAAACGGCGCCCCCAGGGTCAGCTCCGACGGATCGCTGCCCGGCAGCCTTTGGTACAACGGCGACCTTAATCACGTCAACGGACTCGCCAACGAGCGGGACAGCTCCCTCGGCTTCGGCCAATACGCCCACATTTTTGATGATTTCAACGTGACGGGGCCCGGCTTTCATCTGACCGGTCTCTATTCCAATAACTACGATAGTATGACTGGTATCGTTGGCGTTGAGTGGTCGATCCGTCAAGGCATAACGGCAGGCAACGGTGGTACATTGATTGCCTCTGGTACGGCCGGTCCAGGCAACTTCCAGGTTATTTTCCATAATGCCGGCGACTTCGGTTTTACGGAATACACAGTCCAGGCCATGAACCTGAACATTAACCTGACGCCAGGCACGTACTTTCTCAATGTCACGCCAATTGGTAGCGGCAATGGTCGTTCGTTTGACTCGGACACCTCGGGCGCAGGCTGCATAGGCACGCCCTGTGGCAACAACAGCAATGCCTTCTTCGACAGCAACTTTTTCGGCGCCAACTACCAGCCCACTGGCCAGCAAGGCCAACCCGGCGACTTCTCCATGGGAGTCCAAGGCACGATAATTCCGGAGCCTGCAACCTGGGCGCTGCTGGGCCTGGGCACGCTGCTCGTCGCGGTGCGCCGTCGGCGCTCGGCCTAAGCAAAAAGGACGTATCTGCTTTGAATGGCCTGGACGAAACCCGTCCAGGCCATTCGGTTTTCCTCGAAGCGCGGTATTGCGACGAGGTTTGGGCGGCGGTCTTCGATAAGGTGGAGATTCCGTAGCGCAGTTTAGATAGATAAAAAATAGAAGCGGCAAAAATGCCGCTTCTATTTTTTTGTATCGGCGCGAAGGATCGCTCGGGCGCCAGCTTGGATTTCAGCTAAGGTAGGTGTGAAGTTTCATAACATTCATATTAATGCGCGTTTAACACCGCGGAGTCGACTGCTCTTGCTTCGCATTTCCATGGCTGTTCGTTATTCTGCGAGATGTCGAGGCCGACTTCGCGCACGCCGCAATTTCGCAAAGCGCCGTTTTTCACTCTGGCTGTAGCGGCTTTTCGCGGTAAGCCAAACCTGCTTCATAAAGCGCGATCTTCCTCCGAAGCG
>Ga0184619_10000640_pt1 | contig 11968 bp, 13 predicted proteins | sample PLM0_60_b1_FD_133146 | JGI IMG/M metagenome (GOLD analysis project Ga0184619, IMG submission 133146) | Groundwater sediment microbial communities from an aquifer in East River, Colorado, USA - PLM0_60_b1 | ecosystem: Environmental > Terrestrial > Soil > Riparian zone | place: USA: East River...
CATCGAGAACCTGCCGCTGCCGCGCGCGGCCGGCGAGCCGGTCGGCCACATCGAGGCCATCGACCCGCTCACCGCGGAGAAGAAGTGGCGCGTTCCGCTCGCGGATTTCCAGATATGGTCGGCGATGCTCGCGACCGGCGGCGGATTGCTGTTCACCGGCAAGGAGACCGGCGAATTCGTCGCCCTCGACGCCGGCACCGGCAAGCAGCTGTGGCAGTTCCAGACGGGCTCCGGCATCAACGCCATGCCGGTGACCTTCACCCAAAAGGGCCGGCAATACGTAACCGTGCTCTCGGGGATCGGCGGGCTGTACTGGAACATCGCGCGCGAGCAGTTGAAGGACAAGGTGCCGCCGGGGGGCTCGGTCTGGACCTTTGCGCTGATGCCGAACTAGGACCGTGCAGCGGAGCTTCGCCATCGCGTCGCTGGCCATCACCGCCCTCGCCTGCGCCCCGGCCGCGGCCCAAAACCCGCAAGCGCAGAGCTTCGCGACCGAGCAGCTGAAGACCGGCGCGGAAATCTATGCGCGCAACTGCTCGCCCTGCCATGGCGCGCGCATGCTCGACCCTCAGGGCGCTTCGGACCTGAGGAAATTTCCGCGCGATCAGCGCGAGCGCTTCATCAATTCGGTGACGCGCGGCAAGAATCAGATGCCGCCCTGGGGCGATCTGCTGAAGCCGGAAGAGGTCGACGCGCTGTGGGCCTACGTGGTCGCGGGCGACAGGATCTGAAGGGGTTTTTCACCAGGGCAGCATGCGGCGCAGTATGCCGTGGCGCGGGAACACCAGGTGCTTCGCGGCGGCCAGCAAGTGGAGGGCGATCAAGGTCACGAGGACGTAGGACGTCCCCACGTGCAGGCCGTTGAAAAAAGCGTAGATGTCGCGGTCGTCGACGCCCCACGGTGGGAGCGGCAGGGCGTTGAAGAACTTGACCCCGAACTTGCTGAAGTTCGAGGCGGTGTAGCCCGCGATCGGCATGATCAGCATGCAGGCGTACAGGAGAACGTGGTTCACTCGCGCCGCGCTCTTCTCCCACGCGGGCATCGACTCGGGCAGCGGCGGCGGCGTGTGCGTCAGGCGCCAGACAAGGCGAAACACGATCAGCAGCCCGATCACGAGCCCGGTCGACTTGTGGAAATTGACGAAAACGGTGCGGTCGGGCACGCCGCGCGGGACGAGCTGGAGGTACCAGCCGAAGGCGATCTGCCCGAGCACGGCCACGGCGATCAGCCAATGAAGGGTCATCGCGGTGCGGGTATAGCGGGTCGGCGGGGAGTTCATTCGCGGCGGAAACTATAGGGGATGGGCGACGGCAAGATCAATCCCGCCCTTTGCTCCTGGGGCCGGCCGGAGGTGGCGGATTCGAAAGCAAGAGCCGGAGTGCTTGCTTTCGTGCCGTCCCCGAAGATGGCGCCATGGCGAGCCCGAGGGCGCGCCGCCACCGAAAAGGAGCGTTATCATGGAATTCGCAATGACGAGAAAAGAGACCGACTCACCGCATTTCGCAGGCGACGCCGAACGCTGGACGGCGGTCCAGCGCAGAGACCGCGACGCGGACGGCGTGTTCTGCTACTCCGTGCGCACCACGGGCGTCTATTGCCGCCCCTCGTGCGCCTCGCGGCTCGCGCGGCGCGAGAATGTCCGCTTCCACGCGAGCTGCGAAGAGGCCGAAGCGGCCGGGTTCCGACCGTGCAAACGCTGCCGGCCGAACGAGGCGGCTCTCGCCGTGCGCCGCGCGGCGGCCGTGGCGAAAGCCTGCCGCCTGATCGAAACGGCCGAGGAGATGCCGAATCTGGCGGCGCTCGCCGCGTCCGCCGGCATGAGCCGCTTTCACTTCCATCGCGTGTTCAGGACGGTCACGGGTCTCACTCCCAAGGCCTACGCGGCGGCCCATCGCGCCCGGCGCGTGCGCGAGGCCCTGCCGCAGAGCGCCACGGTGACCGAGGCGATCTACGATGCCGGCTTCAATTCGAGCGGACGCTTCTACGCCGAGTCCGGGCAGGTGCTGGGAATGACGCCCACGCGCTTCCGCTCCGGAGGCAGCGGCGCGGCGATCCGCTTCGCCGTCGGCGAATGCTCGCTCGGCTCGATCCTCGTCGCCGCCACCGACAAGGGAGTTTGCGCCATCCTGCTCGGCGACACGCCAGAGGCGCTGGTGCGCGAGCTCGAGGACCGCTTTCCCAAGGCGACGCTGATCGGCGGCGACAGGGACTTCGAGCGATGGGTGGCCAAGGTGGTCGGCTTCGTCGAAGCGCCGGCCCTCGGCCTCGATCTGCCGCTCGACGTGCGCGGCACCGCCTTTCAACAGCGCGTCTGGCAGGCGCTGCGCAAGATCCCGGCCGGCTCGACGGTGAGCTACTCGCAGATCGCGCAGCGCATCGGTCTGCCGAAAGCCGTGCGCGCGGTGGCGCACGCCTGCGCCACGAACGCGATCGCCGTCGCCATCCCCTGCCACCGCGTCGTGCGCAGCGACGGTTCGCTCTCGGGCTACCGCTGGGGCGTCGAGCGCAAGCGGGCGCTGCTCGAGCGCGAAGCGCGGTCCTGAAGCGGAGCAGGATACCGGGGCGTGAGAACGACCCGCGCTCCGGTGACGCGCGACCTGCTGAGCGCTCTGCCCGATACGGGCGCGAGCGTGGAAACGCTCTCCGAAGGCGCAACGCTCCTCAAGGGATTTGCCGCGGCCCAGGCGCCGGCCCTGGTCGACGCGCTCGAGCGGATCCTCGCCGAAGCGCCGTTTCGCCACATGGTCACCCCGAGCGGCCATACCATGTCGGCTGCGATGACCAATTGCGGCGCAGCGGGCTGGATCACCGACCGCAGCGGCTACCGCTACGAGTCCATCGACCCGGCGACGCGGCGTCCCTGGCCGACTATGCCCGAGCTGTTCTCCGATCTCGCCGCGCGCGCCGCCGCGGCGTGCGGATTCCCGGGGTTCGAACCCGACGCATGCCTGGTGAACCGCTACGAGCCCGGCGCGCGGCTCACGCTCCACCAGGACAGAAACGAGCGCGACTTCAACGCCCCTATCGTATCCGTATCGCTGGGGCTGCCGGTGATGTTCCTGTTCGGCGGCCTGCGCCGCAGCGATCGCCTGCGACGCGTGCGCCTGGAGAGCGGCGACATCGCGGTGTGGGGCGGCCGGGCGCGCCTTGCCTATCACGGCGTCGCGCCGCTCGCCGATGGAGAGGACCCGCTCACCGGCCGCTGCCGCATCAACCTGACTTTGCGCAAGGCACTCTGATCGACCGCAGTGGCGGAACCCGTCCTTTACAAGTAGTCTAGCCACTGCCGCCGACCACCAGGGAGATCGACGATGAGCAAGCTCAAGCGCAGGGACATCCTCAAAATCGGAGCGCTCGCGGCCGCCGCCTCGAGCTTCCCCGCGATCCTGCGCGCGCAGTCGAAGGAAATCGTGATCCTCGGCCTGTGGGACCAGACCGGCGCCTTCTCCGACGTCGGGCCGCTCAACGACCGCGGCATGAGGATGGCGCTCGAGGAGCGCGACATGAAGGTCCTCGGCCGGCCGATCAGGTACGTGACGCGGGACGGGGCCACGCAGGCCGGCGCGTCCACCCGCCGCGCGGAAGAGGCGGTCGACGGCGAAGGTGCGCGCTTTATCGTCGGGCCCTGGTCTTCGGGGGTCGCGCTCGCGGTTTCGGAGGTGGCGAAGCGCAAGAAGGTGGTGCACCTCTTCTCCGGCGGCACCGAGGACATCTCGGGCGCGCGCTGCCACCGCTACTCCTTCCAGTGGGCGGCGAGCCCCTACACCGCGGCGAAGACCGTGGTCGATACTTTCATGAAGGCGAATCCGAAGGCGATGCGCTGGCACCTGCTCGTCGCCGATTACGCCTTTGGCTGGTCGGTGGAGAAGTACGTGAAGGAGGTCGGCAAGGCGCACGGCATCGAGTTCGTCGGCGCCGACCGGCATCCGCTGGGCGAGCGCGAGTTCTCCAACTACGTGCAGAAGGCGGCGGCGAACCGTCCCGACGCGGTGGCGATGATCAACTTCGGCGGCGACGCCGTCGCCGGCGCGCGCGAGATCTTCAACTTCGGCCTCACGCCTAAGCTGCCGCTCATCATGACCTGGTCCTCAGGCGTCGAGGAGCTGATCCAGCTCGCGCCCGAGATCCGCGAGAACTGCTGGGTGGGCTCGAACTTCTACTACACCGCCGACACGCCGGTGGCGCGCAATTTCGTGAAGAGCTACCAGGCGAAGTTCGGCACGCCACCGGGCTACGCGCCCTCTGCCGCCTACTCGATGACGCGCATGCTCCTCGCCGGCTTCGACAAGGCGAAATCGGCCGAGGTGCAGGACGTCGTCAAGGCGCTCGAAGGACTCCAGATCGACGACGTGGTCGGGCCGATGCGGGTGGACGGCGCGACCCACCAGACCCTGCGCCCCTACTTCTTCCTGCGCTGCAAGTCGAAATCGGCGATGAAGCACCCGCTCGACCTGGCGGACATCATTGCCACTGGAGACGCGCCGCTGCCGAAGGAATACGCAGCCTGCAAGGACATCGGAAGCTTCTGAGCCTCCCGCTTTGAGCCTGCTCGCCGGCCAGATCCTCAACGGGATCGCGACGGGGATGCTGTATGCCCTGATGGGGCTCGGCCTGTCCCTCATCACCGGGGTCCTCAACATCCCGAACTTCGCCCACGGCGCGCTCTTCGCCGTGGGCGCCTATCTTCTGGTCACGGCGGTCGATGTCTTCGGCAATTTCTGGATCGGCCTCGTCGTGGCGCCGCTCGGCGTGGCGCTCCTCGGCTTCGCCATCGAATATGCCGGCATCCGGCGCCTCTACGCGGCCGGGCACGACTACCAGCTCCTTTTCACCTTCGGGCTCTCGCTCATCCTCGCCGAGGGCATCATCCTCGTGTGGGGGCCGGTCGGCATCAGCCACCTCCCGCCCGCGATCCTGCGCGGCGGCGTCGACCTCGGATTCACGTTCTATCCGAAGTACCGGCTGTTCGTGATGGCGGTGGCCGGGCTGCTCGTCTTCCTCACCTGGCTCTTCCTCGAGAAGACGCGCTACGGCGCCATCATGCGCGCCGGAATCGAGAACAAGGAGATGGTGTCGCTGCTCGGCATCGACATCCACCGGCTCTTCACCGCCGCCTTCGCGCTGGGGGCCTACCTCGCCGGAATCGCGGGCGCGCTGACGGCACCGATCCGCGGCCTGTCGCCCGGGATGGGCGTGGACATGCTGGGCATCGCGTTCGTCGTGGTCGCACTCGGCGGCCTGGGGAACCTGCTCGGCGCGATCGGCGCGGGCCTCCTGATCGGCGTGGCGCAGGCGCTCGTCGCGGCCTACTGGACCGAGGCCTCGAGCGTGGTCATCTACGCGGTGATGGCCGCCGTCCTGCTCGTGCGTCCCCAAGGGCTTTTTGGAATCCGCTAGCGGATCGCCGCGCGATGCTTATTCCTTGTCATCCTGAGCGCAGCGAAGGATCTGTTTTTGTAATGCATCGACTCGCTCGAAAAAGCGGATTCTTCGTCGCGGAGTTTACCCTCGAGCGAAGCGAAGGGCTCCTCAGAATGACACCGATACGATGAACAAGAAGACGCTGGCTATTCTCGCCGCCGCGGTAGTGCTGCCCTTTGTGGTGCGCCCCGCCATCGCTTCGGAGATCTGGATTTTCGCGATCTTCGGACTGGGACTGAACCTCTTGCTCGGTTACACCGGGCTCCTCTCCTTCGGGCAATCGACTTTCTTCGGTTCGGCCGCCTATGTCGCGGGCTGGCTCCTGAAGCATTACGCGATCAACGTGTTCCTCGCGCTCGGTATCGGCGTCGCGGTGGGCGCGGCCTCGGCGGCGCTGGTCGGTTATCTGTGCGTGCAGCGCTCGGGCCTGTACTTCATCATGCTCACCTTCGCGCTCAACCAGCTGTTCTACTTCATCGCCTACCAGTGGACGAGCGTCACCGGGGGCGAGGACGGCATGCCCGGCATCCCGCGGCCGGCCCTCCTCGGCATCGACTTCGGCAATCCCCTCGCCTACTACGTTTTCGTTTCGGCCCTCTTCCTTCTTTCGCTTGCGATCATGAAGCGCATCGTCGAGTCGCCGCTGGGGAAGATCCTGCAGGCGATCCGCGAGAACGAGGTGCGCGCCGAGGCGGTGGGCTACGACACGGCGCGCTTCAAGCTCGCCGCCTTCGTGATCGGCGGAGCCTTCTCGGGCCTCGCGGGCGTGCTCTACGCGATGCTCTTCGGCATCGTGCCGCTGGAGGCGATCGGCTTCGTCACCTCGGGCAACGTCGTCTTCGCGACACTGATCGGCGGTTCGGGTTCGCTCTACGGGCCGGTGATCGGCTCGTTCGTCTTCATCTGGCTGTCGGAGTCCGTCAGCACGCTGTGGGCGCGCTGGCCGCTCCTCCTCGGCGTGGCGTTCGTGATCGTGGTGCTGTTTTTCCGCGGCGGCGTGGTCGAAGCCTGGGCGCGCTTCTCCGCGTGGCGGGAACGCAAATGGCGATCCTCGAGACAGACCGGCTGACGAAATCCTTCGGCGCGCTCGCCGCGGTCTCAGGCGTGAGCCTCGCGATCGAGGCAGGCACGCTGCATTCGATCATCGGGCCGAACGGTGCCGGGAAAACGACGTTCTTCAACCTGCTCACCGGCGCGCTCGCGCCGACTTCCGGGACGATCGCGCTCGACGGACGCGACATCACCGGGACGCCCGCGCATCGCGTCCCGCACCTGGGCCTCGCGCGCTCGTTCCAGCGCACCAACGTCTTTCCTGCCTTCTCGCTCTTCGACAACGTCTGGGTCGCGGCCTTTGCGCGCGCCCCTTCGCGAAAGGGAATCGCGTGGCGCAGCGCCGACCGCTACCCGGAGGCGAGGGAGCGCGCGCTCGCGGCGCTCGCCGACGTCGGTCTCGCAGGCAAAGGGGACCGGCCGGTGCGCGAGATCTCGCACGGTGAGCAGCGCCAACTCGAGCTCGCCATCGCCCTCGCCGCGTCGCCGCGGGTGCTGCTGCTCGACGAGCCGGCGGCGGGGCTCGCGCCCGAGGAGACGAAGAAGCTCGTCGCGCTGGTGCGCGGGCTGAAAGGCCGCTACACCATCGTGCTGATCGAGCACAAGATGGATATCATCATGAGCGTCTCCGACCGCGTCTCGGTGATGCATTTCGGCAGCTTGATCGCGGAAGGCACGCCCGCCGAGATCCAGAAGAACGCCGAAGTGCGACGCGCGTATCTGGGCGGAGTGGCCGCGTGATCCTCGAAATAAGGAATATCGATACTTTCTACGGTCTGGGCCATATTCTTCACGGCTTGTCCCTGAATTTGGCCGAAGGCGAGATCGTCGCGCTCCTCGGGCGCAACGGCGCCGGAAAAACCACCACTCTGCGCTCGATCACCGGACTCGCGCCACCGCGCTCCGGCGAAATCCGCTACAAGGGAACGAGCATCGCGGGCTTGGCTCCTCACCGGATTTCGCGCATGGGCGTCGCCCTGGTGCCGGAGACGCGCGGCATCTTCTCCTACCTAAACGCGCGCGAGAATCTGCTTATCGCCGAGCGCAAGACCTCGCGCTGGACGATGAACACGGTCCTCGAGCGCTTCCCCGCCCTGCGCTACCGTCTCGAGAGCAAGGGGCGGCTGCTCTCGGGTGGCGAGCAGGAGATGCTCGCCATCGCCCGCGCCCTGCTGACCGGCCCCGAGCTGCTGCTGCTCGACGAACCTTCGCAGGGCCTCGCGCCCATGGTCGTCGCCGCCGTGATGGACACCATCCGCGAGCTGAAGAGCCAGCGCGTCAGCATGCTGCTGGTCGAGCAGAACGTCGAGATGGCGTTGCAGCTAGCCGACCGCGTCTACGTCATCGACCACGGCACGGTGGTGTTCGAAGGCCCGCCGGCCGTTCTCCGGGCGGATCAGGGGGTCACCGCGACTTACCTCGGGGTCGGGGGCTAGCGGCGCAAACAGTGGATTCCCGCAGCGACATTTCGCTACGATACGAAAGATGCGACCCATCGTCCATCCAGAGGAGGCTCCGTGATCGGTATTTCCCGCAGGCTCGCGCTCGTTCTAGTGCTCTCCTTCGCCGGCTCCGCAGCCGCGCTCGACTATCCGACGCACGCGGTGAGATGGATCGTGCCCTACCCGCCCGGCGGTTCGACCGACGTCCTCGCCCGCATGATGTCTCAATGGCTTTCGGACAAGATGGGGCAGTCGTTCGTCATCGAGAACAAGGCGGGCGGCGGCAACAATATCGGCGTCGAGTTCGTCGTGAAGTCGCCGCCCGACGGCTACACCATGCTCCTCGTCAATCCCGCGAACGGGATCAACACGACTCTCTACAAGAACCTGTCTTTCGATTTCATCCGGGACATCGCGCCGGTCGCGGGGCTGGTGAGGGCGCCGAACGTGATGGAGGTGAACAATTCCTTTCCGGCAAGGAACGTCGCCGAATTCATCGCCTACTGCAAGGCGAACCCCGGGAAGATCAACATGGCGTCCTCGGGCAGCGGCACCTCGGTGCATCTGTCGGGCGAACTGTTCAAGTCCATGACCGGCTGCGAGATGCTCCACGTGCCGTTCAAAGGCGCCGGCCCCGCCCTCGTCGAGCTCATGTCCGGCCAGGTCCATGTGATTTTCGACAACCTGCCCTCCTCCGCGCCTCATCTCAAAGGCGGACGTATCCGCGCGCTCGCGGTCACGTCGGCGGAGCGCGAGCCGTCCCTGCCGGGCGTGCCGACCGTCGCCGAAACCGTTCCGGGCTACGAGGCCACCGCGTGGTTCGGCATCGGTATGCCCCGAGGAACGCCGGCGGAGATCATCGAGAAGGTCAATACCGAGACGAACCGGGCTCTCGCCGATCCGAAAATGCAGGCGCGCCTCGCCCAACTCGGAGGCAGGCCGATCCCGGGCACGCCGCAGGACTTCGGCAAGGTCATCGCCGCCGAGACGGCGAAGTGGGCGAAGGTCGTCGTCTCCTCGGGTGCCAAGGTGGAATGACGCGCTCGTTGCCCGGACTTTTCCGGGCTCCTCAGCGGCCGCGATTCCCCGCGGAGCGGGTAGCGGTCTTCTCCGCGATCAGGCTCCGGATTTGCGGAAGCGCGGCGCGCGCCGCATCCTCGCCGGCCGCAATCGCCTGACCGCGCGCGGCGAGATCGGTCACGCGCACCTTGGCGAGATTCGGCCGGATGACGACGTCGGCAAGCTTGCGCTCCTCTTGCGCGAGCGCATGCTCCATCACCACGAACGCGTGGCTCAGCATCGCCGCGGTGCTGCCGAGTTCCTGGTGCTCGTCAGGCTGCCTCGAGACGTCCACGGCGATGACGAGGTCTGCGCCCGATGCGCGCGCGACCTTCACCGGCACCGGGCTCACGAGCCCGCCGTCGACATACTCGATCCCCCGTATCGGGGTCGGTTGGAAAACCACCGGCACGCTGCACGAGGCGCGCACCGCCATGCCGGCGTCGCCGCGCGTGAAGGCGACGAGCCTGCCGCTGGCGAGCTCGGTGGCGACCGCGACGAAAGGAATGTCGAGCTGCTCGATCAGGCGTCCCTTCAGGGCCTTGCCGATGTAGGTCTGAAGCCGATTGCCTTCGATGAAGCCGCGGTGTGGAAATACGAAGTCGATCAGCTCCTCGCGCTGCACGGCGAGTGCGGTCTCGAGCAGCTCGTTGTTGCGTATGCCGCCGGCGTAGAGCGCTCCCACCAGACTGCCCGCGCTCGTGCCGACCACGAGGTCCGCGCGGATTCCGGCGTCATCGAGCACCTTCAGGACCCCGGCGTGGGCGAAGCCGCGCGCGCCGCCGCCGCCGAGCACGAACGCGATCAAGGGCCGGTCCGCCTTGTGGATTAAGACCAGCGCCTCCGCGCTCGGCGGGTGCTCGGGCGGAAGCGGCAGGCTCGCACAGCCGGCGATCCCCAGCGAGAGGGCGAGGACGATGGCCGCTGCGGGGCGGAGGAGCGTTCCAGAGCGGGCCATCGGAAGATTGTCTCAGCAAGTGCAGAAGATGGGAATCATACCCACAAGAAAATATGAGGCCTCCTGTGTGCCTCCGTACAGACAGGCCAAAGCTGCGGACGAAACATGGGTCAATGCTGGGAAGTACGCCTCTGGGAAGTACGCCTCAAACTCGCACGCTCAACCGCGCCTTAGAGCGATGCGGCGGCGAGATCGCATTGGCCAAAGCGCTCGAGGTTACCATCGAAGTCCTCTCCGGCTGGCTTACCGGGGATGATGTCCCGCCTAAGATGTACCTCTCGGCCCTGGACATCGTCGCTATGGGAGCGTTGCGCTTGCGTTAGCATGGCAGGACCATGCCGCGAATTCTCCCGGACGCGGATCTACGACGTGACGGAGATGATCGTCGCGCAGTAAGGCGCGCCCGCAGGGAGAATGCACCGTGAGTCTCATCACGATCGATCAGCTGGACATGGCGGTGCCGAAAGCGCGCTACGAGGATTTGGTCCGCTACATCGACTTCCTGAACGAAGGCATGGAGAAGTTCGAGATCAACACGCCCAACCGGATCGCCGCCTTCATCGCGCAGCTCGCTCACGAATCGGCTGACTTCCGCAGCACCGAGGAGAACCTGAACTATTCGTGGCAGGCGCTGCGCGCGACCTGGCCCGCGAGGTTCCCGGACGACGCGTTCGCGCAGCGCTATCACCGCCGGCCGGAGAGAATCGCCAACCTCGTCTACGCCGGCCGTCACGGCAACGGCGACGAAGCGAGCGGCGACGGCTGGAAGTACCGCGGGCGCGGTTTGATACAGCTCACCTTTCGCGGCAACTACCAGGCCTATTCGCGGGCGATATCCGATCCGTCCATCATGGAAGATCCCGACCGGGTCGCCGAGCCGCGCGACGCGGCGGTGTCGGCGTGCTGGTTCTGGAAGAACGACGGCCTGAACGAGCTCGCGGACGCGGGCGACGAAGCGAGCTTCAACCGGATCAGCCACACCATCAACGGCGGATGGAACGGCAAGGCGGACAGGCTGGAAAACTGGGCCGAGGCCCAGGCGGTTATCCTCGCGTGAAGTTCACGCCGCGCTACATCGGCGGCACCTGGCCGTGCAGGCCGACGTTGACGCGCGCGGCGGTCAAGCCGCCGTCGGGCTGGCGCTGCGCATTGAGGAAGATCTTGGCGCCGGGCTTGAGCTCGCTGCGATCGACGGGCGTGAAGGACACGATCACCGCTTTTTCGGGGACCAGCACCTTCTTCTCGCCGCCCTTGTACTGCACCGTGAGGACGCGGTCCTTGCCCATTCTCGTGACGTTGGCCACGTTCGCATTGGTCATCTTGCTGCTGGGCCTCAGGTCCCAGTCGTAGTGGCCTTCGCCGGTGCCGCGCATGTTCTCCGGGAAAATGTGCACCTCGAGCGCAACCAGCGCGCCGTCGCGCTCGCCGACCGTCGTGGTGCCGATGAACTTGCCGCTCGCGACGTCTTTGAGGCTCGCCTTCGCGATCCCCATGACCACGAAATTGTCCGCGAGCTTGACGTTCATGCTCTGGCCGCTGTTGGCCTTGACGGTCAGGTTCGTGCGGTCGATTCGTTCCACCGTGCCGCGGATCCTCACCGGCGGATTGGCGGGGGCCTGCGCGATGGCGGCGGCGGATACGGCGGCGATCAGGAATGCGGCCAATGTGACTCTAGTGCGGATCATGGGATCTCCTTTCGGGGTGAACGACACAGCGCAAACGCGGGAAACGCGAGACCTATTCCATCAGGGCCTCGAGCCCCTGTCTTCCTGCAGCTTCCTTCCGCCGCCCGTTCGCTGCCAGTCGGCGCGGCGAAAGCGCGAGCGGCGCGCCGCGCCTTCGGCGTTTTGCAGGGCATACTCGCGCAGGCACGCCTCCAGCGCCAGGCGCAGCCCCTCGGGCAGCCCGCCCGCGGCACGCTCAAAGCGCGCGATGATCGGATCGGCCCCGAGCGTGTCGCCGGGGGCGAGCCGCGCCCCGATGAAGTCTTCCGAACCCGACATCCCGCCATCGTGGAAGTAACCCCGGCCGCGGATC
>Ga0184619_10000642_pt1 | contig 11955 bp, 9 predicted proteins | sample PLM0_60_b1_FD_133146 | JGI IMG/M metagenome (GOLD analysis project Ga0184619, IMG submission 133146) | Groundwater sediment microbial communities from an aquifer in East River, Colorado, USA - PLM0_60_b1 | ecosystem: Environmental > Terrestrial > Soil > Riparian zone | place: USA: East River...
GCTGGAGAACGTGATCGAGCTTTCGCAAACAAGCGGTTGGCAGGCCATCGAAAATCACCCCGCACTTGCTCATCATGGCTTCGTGCTGGCCTATCCCTTGCGCCGCGACGAACGAGTATCCGGCGCCCTTTTGATTGACGCCGCCGCGGCCACGCTCACCGAAGACACGCGCTCGGTTCTTGAAGTACTGGCCGGACAAGTCGCTATCGCTGTTGAAGACTGCCGGCTCTTAGAAGAAAACGTTACGCTGGAACGAAAGCTCGCAGAGCGCGAACGTATGGCAGCTCTCGGGCAAATGGCGGCCACCGTTGCGCACGAGATTAGGAATCCGCTGTCAGCAATAAAGTCGATCGCGCAGGTGATGGGTGAAGATGCGAGTATGAAACAGGAGTACGCGCGCGACTTGAGTTTGATTATCGGCGAGACCGATCGGTTGAGCCAGAGTGTTACGCAACTGTTGAGTTTCACGCGCAGCAAAGCGCCGGCGGAATTGCCGCAACTCGCCAGTCAGCTTGTTGATGCCGTCATTGGATTGTTTCAGGCGAACGCTGATAGCCGCGGAATTAAGTTCACCACGAAATTCGGCGCCGATCAAGAGCTTAGCGGTGACCTGGTATCGGCGATGCGGGTGGCGCTTTCGAATTTGCTTCTGAACTCGCTGCAGGCGACCGACAAAGGCGGTGAGATAACGATTGCGCAGGACGTTGCGGACGACGCACTCTTTATCTCAGTCGAAGACACTGGCCCAGGGATAACTGAAGAATTGCGACAGCGCGTGTGGGAACCTTTCTTTACCACGAAACAAAGAGGCACGGGCCTTGGCCTGGCGATTGTACGCAAGCGCATGGAAGAGGCAGGCGGAACAGCGCGACTCGCTTCACCCGTTAATGGCCAAGGTGCGCGGTTTGAATTGCGCGTAGCTTTGAGCGCCGAACAGAAAAAGTGATCTCTCCACAGAGATATACAGACGCAGAGTTCTTTTGAATCCCTCAAGTTTTTCAGAAGGACTCAAGGATCAAAAGCTCATGGTTGGGAAGGGTGGTTTACCCCGCCGCGTTGAGGCTTATCAAGCTGGGCGGGGGCAAGCCGCCCTTCCCAACCATGAGCTTCTTTCTTTAGAATCACTCTCTGCGACTCTGTGCCTCTAGGCCCATTTAAGGCGTCGCCGCTAAGTTGGAACTTCTCATCCTCGCGCGCGTGTTAGCAACCGATTGCCGGCCCATCGCGATTATGAGCCCACGGAAGGCGACAAGTCCGACAACCCAAGTTTGCCGAACGGTTCCCACTCTCCTCGTTTTTCAACAATACATTGAAGGAGATACAACTATGAATCTGTCCAAATCATGCGCCCGAATCCTGCTCGCATTGCTCTTGCTCGTGTTCGCCGTAAGCGGCCGCGAAGTGATGGCCCAATCTTCATCCGATGCGTCGTCACCTACTCAAACCGAGAAGAAGGATGATGAAACAAACCTGGATACGCAACTTTATTTACTCGTCGCCACCAACCAGAATGTTGACGACGCGAAGATGCCGGTGTCGTTGGAGGCAGTAATCAGGCAACTGCGAACGTCTTTGCCGTTCAAGAACTATCGCCTGGTCGCCACACTAATTAATCGTGTCAAGAATGACGGCCGTCTCAACTTGCGTTGGGTTGGTGGGCCAATGATGGCAACAGCCGCCGCTTCCAACAGCACGCCGAGTTTCAATGAGTTTCATGTGAATACGGTGAAGTTGGTACAGGACGCACGCGGCCAGCAGTTGGTGCGAATGGATGGCTTTGGCTTCGGAACTCGAATTCCCATTCAAAGTGGCACTGCGCTGGCATCAAATGGTCCGGCGGCGCCAATCATTAACTATGAAAGCACGGGCCTGAACACCGACATCAGCATGCGCGAAGGTGAACCCGTAATCGTCGGTACATTGAATGTTGGTCCGTCTGGCGACGCGATCATCCTGGTAATGTCGGCGAGGCGAACTTCAAGATAGTTTTACATATTCGCGGCGCTGCCTTTCGCGTTCGTAGTTCCTCCGCAACCCGAAGGGAAAGGCGAAAGGCCTATCCACAAAACTCTTCGGCATCCCTGGCTTTGTTCACCGCGGGAGCGCTAATCATGTCTTGCAATGTGAGCGTACGATACGCCAGGAAATATTGGAATGTCTGGTCAAGCAAGCGTCCACAAATAACACGAGCGGTCGCGGAAAAAAGGGGAGTGCGGTAAAGCTACCGCGCTCCCCAATTGGGTTAGCCGTTCTCTAAACTCACACGCGTCAGTTAGAACGTAAACGGACAAGGACCGCCCTGAACGAAGGTTAGGTTGTTATTCGCCTTGTCCAGTGCTGTCTTCAGTGCTTCAGCTCTTGGTCGATCCGGGTTGCCGGACAAGATCAGGAGATTCGCGCCGCCTGAGCATAGCAAAGTATTGGCCTCGGTCATTACAGCGTTCACGGTGGCATAGCCCAGGGCGTTGGCGCTGTTCGTGCCGGGTGCGTAAATCAGCGCATTACCGCTTACTCCTCCCGACAGTACGTTGAGTTTCATTGCCGCTAATTGCGACGAAAGCATGTTAGCCATATTAGAAGCGTTCGCACCCAGCAAGAAACTTTGGAAGGTGGCTAGATTTACGTTACCCAGCAAGCTGCCATCGCCTTTGCGCAAACATTGTCCTAGCACTGCTGACAAGAGGTTCTGGTTGGTGATTACCTTGGCGCCATTCTTATTCGACCAGAATCCCAAAGTGAGTCCACCGCCGGGCCCCAGACATAGATTCCCGAACTCGACGGTCTTAACTTCTCCTATACCTAAACTAAAAGCCACGGGATTCGTGGTAGTGTGAACCCAGTTTGTTTCGCTTGGATCGAATTCGCTAACCGTGTAATCGTCTGGTGCAAATACAGTGATAGCCACTGGTGTAAAGCGAATGAAGTCGATGCTATCTTGTATTCTCACTTTCCAACCCGTGATTAGCTGGCCGTCATCGTTAATGCCATTGGCATTCGCGTCGTAAAATTTGATGACGCTGATGTCGCCCTGAGGAGGAATAGGCTCGCCGTTCTTAACTTTGAAATTGTCAGTCTTGGCTTGATCGAAGGTGCTGGTTGGACTGATCCAGACCTTATATTCCCCGCCACCGTTGGTTGTATCATCGTATCCTTGCGACGCGCTGTCGCTGGCCTTATTTACAATGCCGGACAATTGGTAGCAGGTCAGGAAACTGCTATTGAGCACAGTGACTGGTGTCGGGTTGCCAGTGCCGACGCTTGTGCCCAGAAGCGCGCCTCCGGGCTCAGTTACCTGGACATAATAAGATCCATCGGGTAAACCTGCGGCCCCGGGATGGGCAGGACCGCCATCGAGGTAGACAGCGTCCTTGTCGGTAAAGATATTGATATTGGTGCCATCGCAACTCACACCCGTCGTAAATATCGCGCCGGTCAGCGGGACCGCCATGAACGCGCTGGTTGCAGCGATGGTCAGCAGCGTGAACGCTGCCAACGCGATAAATGTGATTCGTGATGTAAAGGTTCTCGACTTGCGGGAGCGAGAATTTGTTTTCGTATTCATAAACCTTGTCTCCTTCTGTAACCGGCTGTGTCCGGTTGGTTAAACCCATAACCACCGGGACTCTCCGGCAGGGGCATGGGGGTGATAGCGCTGACCTTTAACCCAAACAGATTTCTGGGCTTCGGACCCTTTTGTGGTGAGGGTCAGCGGGCCTAAGATTTCAATTAAATAACGAGTGGAACCTTGCGGTTCACCAACCGTAAAATTGCCGAACGAATCAATTACCGCTGAGCCGATGCCTTTACTGATCCCATTTCTATCCTAGATAGCAATGTCTTTCCGAATAGACAGTTGCGGATCTCTCAAGCAGACTCAAGAATCGCTACTGCCATAGCGAATATTCAGAAAAAGCTCACTAAAGAACTTATAAACTACTAATGAAGCGCTGACACTTGAAAACCGACGACAAAAGTGAGCCGTACTCAGCAACCGCCTTCAAACCATCAAAGGAACCTCCTCAGTCGTGGTTTATGGTGCCTTTCGAAGTTTTGCGACCCGCATTGGCGCTCTCGCCGTTGACTGCTATCAATTCGTCGATGCGCAGATCGAGACTGGACTCTGCCTGGTCTTTTTGCGTCATCGGGATTGCTATCCGACCAATTATTGCGAATTCGCTATTCTTGTAAGTTGCGGATAATAGTTACATTACAGAAACAGCGCAACGGTAGTATCTGCCTATTTTTGGGGCAGGATCCTGCCAGTAGGTTCGAACGCTTTGCTCAATTCTTCGAAAGATGAACAATCGATCTCGGTGGTGGTTCAGTTTGAAACTTGAACAAAACAAACGGCCCAATGCAAGAGGGGATCGCCCAATCGCATTGAGCCGTTGTTTTTAACCCGATGTCTCACGTTGGTACCACCGCGCAACAGTCAGGTCTATGTGCCGCATTCTAGTTAAGAGCTAAAATTAACGTCAATAAAACGACCTGAAATAAAACAAGCGTTGCCATCCTCATTTCGTTGAGCATCTATGATCGCTGCGCACGAGTTCGGGTCGAGCGAATCAACTAGCCATTACGATCTGGCTCTTCGCCAGACAATAAGGCTACGAGTGTAGCTGCTTGCCAACAACTCCAGGGGTTCGTGGGATATCTCACTTATCCGCTTCGCGGGGAAGGGCTGGGGAAAGAGCGAAACGTGGAATGACGAGCCACCTTTACTCGCTCCGCATGTAGGAAGGGAAAGCCGAAACTGATTGCGGAAGGTGGGCCGGGCCGGGATTTTAGAGGTTGACGCTTGGCGTGACCGGTTACGCCGAGCGTTTGATGACGGTACTGATGTTAGCCGAGTATCGAGAAAACTCTGGCTAGATAAGCGCGAAATCCTATTTGGCAGTAAGCTGCCCGTGGCCTGTTTGCAGAAATTAACGCCGACTACCTCAGCGGCGGCGGAGGCACGGTGGCTAGCTTGTGGGCGAAGGCGTAAATTACCAGTTCAAGACGATCAGAAACTTCCAACTTTGAGAAGATTGAGCTCAGGTGGTGAGTCACGGTGGTTTCGGTGATAAATAGGCGCTGGCCGATTTGCTTGTTCTTCAGACCTTCTGCTATTAACACTACAACTTCACGTTCCCTGTGGGTAAGGCTGGCTATCTTTGCTTCTTCCAGATCAGTCTCCGGCCCCTGGGTCATCTGATCAAGTACGCTGCCCATTAGCGCACGATCCAGCCACACTTCTCCCTGGTGAACCTTGTGAATGGCTTTTAGCAGCACTTCGGCCGCGTGTTCCTTTAACACGACGCCCATAGCCCCAGAGAGCATGGCGCGCCGTTGGTTCTCGGAACCCCGCAAGCCGGTGAGCACCAGGACCCGCGCATCTTTGGCCACTTCACGCAACTCCGGCAGAATTGTTAAGCCGTCTTCATCGCCCAGCAGAATGTCGAGGACGATCAAGTTTGGCTGTTCACTCGCTGCCAGGGCGAGAGCTTCTGATCGGTTGCCGGCAAGGCCGATCACTTTCATTGCCGGATTCTGATCAATAAGCATTCGCAGGCCTGCCCTCACTACGGCATGATCATCGACGATCAGAATTCGAATTGGCTCGAGAGTTGTCATAATGGGATCTGCACGCTTACCACAGTGTCATAGTTCTGATCTGTATAGACTACCGTCTTGCCACCTAACGCGGCGGCGCGATCAGCAATCGATCGCGGAGTAAAAGAAGCCTCACCCAGGCGTCTGAGGCGCTCATTTTTAAGTTCCATCTCCAGATGGCCATTTTTGATGCTAATGTACAACTTCGCGTATGTCGAAGTACTGTGCCGCCGGACATTACTCAATCCTTCTTCAATCATTTGGAATAACTCCGCGGCTAAACGATCGTAAATTGGCAAATCGTCGTTGCCTTGAATTTCGACCTGGAGACCTGTCGCCTCAGAAAATTTTGCTGCAAATCGTCGCACTGCCGGTAAGAAAATATCACGGGGAGTCTCACCTCTTCGCAGTCCACCGACGTAGCTGCGCAAGTCAGCAATTTCTCCATTTGTTAGCGCTAAGAGTTCTTCGACGTTGGCGAGAACGCCTTCGCCGCTCTCCAGTTTCTGTTTAACCGCCGCAAGACCAAACTGCAATCCGATATAAGGTTGAATGACACTGTCGTGGATGTCCTGGGCAATCTTCCTGCGCTCTTGTCCGGCAGCATCTGAGGCTAGACTGTCGACCAGTCTGACGTTCTCCAAAACTCCAGTTACCTGTTCCATCACCTGCAGAACGAAGTCAACGTCCGCATAATCAAAGCGATGCGTGCCGCCAACAATATAAAGCCGACCCACCGGCTGCGCGCGATAATAAATCGGGACTGAGAAACAAGATTTTCCCTCGAACGCGTTGAGGAAGGCAGGACGCCCAACTTCTTCGTTTACCCGCTCTTTGGTTTTTGTGTCGTATACGAACACTTCGCCCGGATTCCCACGGCGACAAATAATCGCATGAGAGGGAGAGGCAGTGAGGAAGGCATGCGCCATCTCGTCGCGTATTTCAGTGGATGAATTTCCGGCTTTTGAACGATTCCGATCGGTACGATACAGGTGATATGGCATCTCGCTACTGCTTCCGTACAATCTGATGGGATGGCCTGCTTGAGATCTGGGAAGAATCGTCATACAACTATCGGCGCCATAAGAAGAGCGCAGACTTTCGAGGACCGATTGAATCGTCCTTTCAACTCCGAAGCGCGGGTTAGAGAGAACAGAAACCTCCTTGAGCAGCTGAAGACGCGCTGTTAACCTGCTCTGGACGCCGCCCCAATAGGCAATCAGGTAACCCAGGACCAGCAGCTCGATTGGCCGAATCAAAAGCCGATTCAGTTGAAAGTCACTTTGCGCGTTCGCGGCGGCATACCCGACAACTGTAAAAACAACTGCCGAAACTATGGTAACCCGCATTCCTGAATGAAAACCCCAGCCGAATGAAGCGACCACGATCGCAAAGAAAAAGAAGAAAAAGAAGATACTGTTGGTTCCATTGCTGAGAGCAATCAATGGGAGATACCAGGCAACGTCCAGCCAGTGGAGAATCGTGATTGGCAAAGCTCGACTACGACGAACGGCAAGTACCCAAATCACAATGCTGTAAACGCCATATGAAGCTAGCGCAAGATAAATGGCCCCCCCCAATTCAATTGTTTGGGAGGGATCTATACAGATGACCAGCAGCGCCGAAAGGGCGAGGACTGCCCGCATCAAAGCAATCTTGCGCAAGTCGATCCAGCGCTTTGATAGCGGCAGCTCAGTTGTCTGACCTTTAACTGCGGAATCCTTAGCCAACTATTCCTCCAGATTAGTAACGAGTTTAGCAATTAATGCGAAGGATCCAGACCTTGCACTGATGACCAGATTATATGAGCGGCCCGCAGGCCAGGCACTCGTGTCCAAATGCGATAGCGTGCTGACTGGGTACGAAATCCTCGGCTTTGTGCGAAATAGTCACTGGAATTAAGGCTGTCTTCATCGTAATTCATGCTGAAGAAGAGCAATTCCAAGGCTGATGCGCGGTGTCTGGACCGGAGCCATTTTGCGCATCATCGTAAAACTCTTTCTTCCCAAACACAATTTTAATCGACACTGTCGATTAGGCTAAGCCAACCGCTACCTCAAAGAGCGAGCGGCATAATAATAGGCAAATCGAATAATCGCTATTTCAGCGTTCGTCCCTGCGGGGCATATTCTCTGGAACCGTACGCGCTAGGGAAATTCGTTCGTAAGGTTCTAAACTGACTAGAAAGTGAAACAAGAAAAATTGCGATTATTGATTGTGGATGACGAGGAAGCCTCGCGCTATGGCATGCGGCGAGCGCTGACGACGTTTGGTTATAACGTCTCGGAAGCCAACTCGGCCGAGGCTGCGCGCGCTATGGTGGGACAGCAACCAGCCGACTTGATTTTGCTCGATGTAAACCTTCCCGGAATGAGCGGCTTGGATTTTCTACGCGAGTTGCAAACTCCGCCAGTCGCAAACCGGAACCCGCCTCTCGTAATCATTATTACTGCCCACGGTTCGGAACGAATGGCGGTTGAGGCAGTCAAGGCGGGGGCATACGACTATCTTTCAAAACCTTTCGAGCTCGACGACCTGCGGTTGGTGGTTAAGAACGCAGCCGAGACTATTCAACTGCGACGCGAGAATGTTCTTCTGCGCAATCGCATTGAAGTTGAACGGTCACAACGCGGCGCGCTGCTCGGCAATTCTGAAGGTATGCAGCGCGTGCGTGCGATGATTGAGAAAGTTGCAGAGACGGATGCGACCGTTTTGGTTCGCGGCGAGTCAGGCACAGGCAAGGAACTGGTGGCGCGCGAGCTGCACGAAAGAAACAGCGCCAGAAGTGCTGGCGCGTTCGTCGCAGTCAACTGCGCTGCGCTGCCCGCGGAGTTGATCGAGTCAGAACTGTTTGGTCACGAAAAGGGCGCTTTTACAGGAGCGGCAGCACGACGGCAGGGAAAATTCGAGCAGGCGAACGGCGGTACTCTATTCCTTGATGAGATTGGCGATATGAGTGCCAACGTGCAGGCGAAGTTGTTACGCGCCCTGGAAGAGCGAAGAATTGAACGGCTGGGTAGCAATGAATCAATTCCAGTTGACGTGCGTATCGTGAGCGCAACCCATCGTCCGTTGGAACAGGAAATTGAAAAGGGAAACTTCCGCGCCGATCTGTTTTACCGCTTGCGCGTTGTGACGATCGATATTCCGCCACTGCGTGCACGTTGCGAAGACGTCCCGCTACTGGCGGAAGAGTTCACTCGCGCTGCCGCTGAGCGTTACAGCTTGCCGCTAAGACAAATCTCGCAGAGCGCGCTACGACGCTTAGTTGATTATGACTGGCCGGGCAATGTGCGCGAATTGAAGAATACGATTGAACGCGCGGCGATCATGGGCGAAGGAGAAGAGTTGCGTTCGGAAGATTTGCCCGAAGAAATAGTGCCGGGCGGGCAAAGGGCAAAAGGCCCAGAGCAGCAAGCGTCAGGCGACGGATTGAGTGTCCCGTTCACCGCCGACTTTCGTGAAGATCGGCGCGAGTTTGAGCGACGCTACATTAGCCGCTGCCTCGAACACACGCAGGGAAATGTCACCCGCGCTGCCGAGATTCTTGGAATGCATCGGCAATCGCTACAACACAAATTACGCCAACTGGGTTTGGGCCGGCGCTATGTTTCCGTTGGCAGCGAGACGGAGGAAATCGCCGACGAGTGAAAGAAAGAAGCTGCGATTCACAGGGACAGGATTAACAAGATTCACGAGATAAAGAGCTTGTTCGTGCTACCTTTATCCTGTTAATCATGTAAATCCTGTCTTGTCGTTTCTAATTTGGTCGACGGGAGGAATGCGCGCCTATGAAAGCAAGTCCTGACGCAATTATTCAGCGCGAACAAGCTGAGTATCTTGATCGCCTAATTGCTCAAACCGATCCGCTCCTGCTGGAAATGGAGAGCTATGGCGCCGAGCATCGCGTGCCCAGTGCTGATCGCGAAGTCGCGCGCTTTGTCGAAATCACCGCCCAGGCAATCAAGGCCAGACGTGCGCTGGAGATTGGGATGGCGATTGGTTACACAACAGTTCATCTCGCTCGCGCGCTGGGAGAGGACGGTTTGGTGATCACCATCGACCCGAATGAAGAAATGATCAAGGCGGCGGACGGCTATCTGGAACGCGCCGGATTACGAAATCGCGTGCGCATCGAGCGCGGCAAAGCGCTGGATGTTATCCCGCGCTTGCGGGAAACATTTGATCTTGTCTTCATTGATGCGATGAAGGATGAATACGAGGGCTATCTGGAATTGTCCCTGCCGAGACTGCGCACGGGAGGCGTTGTGATCGTTGATAACCTGCTGTGGGGCGGAAAGGTGGCGATCGACCAAACCTCGGCAGATCGCGACACAGCAGCGCTACAAAAATTTAATGAGCACTTCATTCAAAATCCGCGGTTGAAAGCGTTGGTGCTGTCGGTGGGCGATGGCCTGGGGTATGCAGTGAAGGTTTCGTAGAAGGAATGATCCAGAATGACAGCGAAACAACATTAGCCAAAGCCGCACGAATCATCTCGACGGGCGGCCTTCTCGCCTTTCGCACTGACAGTTTTTACGGTCTCGGAGCCGACCCTCTAAACCGAGAAGCGGTCGCGAAGATTCGCGAGCTGAAGGGCAGGGAAGACAACAAGCCAATACTGCTGCTGATCTCGGACATGGACCAGCTCGATCGTTTTGTCGGCGAAAAGTCCAGCATCTTCCGATTGATTGCCATCGGACAGTGGCCGGCACCCCTGACGTTGATTGGACGTGCCCGTCCTGAACTTCCAACTGAATTAACAGCCGGAACAAATACCATTGGCGTGCGTTTGCCGGACGATGAAAATGTTCGGGCTTTGGTCCGGGCCTGTGGCGGCGGCCTGACCGCCACCAGCGCGAATGTTTCCGGAAAGCCGCCTGCGCGCACAGCCAAAGAAGTGAAAGACTATTTCCCAACTGGAATTGATTTGATAATTGACGGCGGTCAGGTGACTGCAACTCGGCCTTCGACGGTTGTGGATGTCACTGGAGCCGAGGCCCGGCTGATTCGTGAGGGAGCGCTTTCGCGGGAAGAACTTGAGAAAATATTGAAAACGAACGCGTGAAAGAAAACTCTAAACCGGAATTGATTTTGGAGTGCGGCGTCAAGCGGCCGCAGTCCAAATTACTGCTGCACAGTCACATTTTTCACGAAGCGCCAATCGCCACTAGCGTTAACGTTTATGTTGGCAACATTTTTCTGGGCTATCACGATGTTTGCCTGATACCACAACGGCAACACCGGCACCTCGCGGCTCACGATTTCCTGCGCGCGTGCGTAAAGTTGTTTCGCTTTTTCCCGGTCAAATGTATTCACTGCTTCGTCAAGCAGCGCATCCACTTCTTTATTGCTGTAGCGGCTGCGATTGCGGGACGCACGAGTTTCTGTCGGTATCTCTGAGGTTGCATAGAGATCTTTGAAGAAGATCGGGTCCTGATTTCCACCGACCCACTGGCCGTAAAATATTTGGAAGTTACCGCGACGCAGCTCGTCAAAGAGCGTGTTTAGTTCCGCCGTTTCAATTGAAACAGGAACACCCACGTTCTTTAGATAGTTTTGAATAACCCCTGCACAATTCTTCGCGGCTACGCTGCTGCCCGAAACTTTGAAGATAACCGGTTTAGTAAAGCGCATCTGGGGCCCGTCACCGTCCGGATCTTTTAGCCCCGCGCCATCGAGCAATTTCTTTGCCATCGCCGGATCAAATGAATACTTCTGTCCCGGCACGTAGGCCCACGACTCCTCCGGTAGGATCGAGTGGGCCAACTTTCCCTGGCCAAGCAGTAAATCCCGAATCAAGCTTTCGCGATCCACAGCGTAAGCGATCGCCTGTCGCACACGCACATCATCGAGTGGCGGTGCACTGGTGTTGAAAGTCAGAACCGTAACATTCGAACCAGTGAACTGGAGCACTTGCAGATTCGGATCCTGGCCCAGGAGCTTCACGGCATCGGGCGAAAGGCTGGTTGGCAACGGCGCGATATCAACGCGCCCTGATCTCAATTCCGCCTGCAAGGCATTGGTATCCGCAATTACGCGCACGCGCAGCGCGGGAATATGCGGCGCGCCTTCCCAGCAGTCGGCGTATGCCTCGAGATCAACGACCTGTTGCGAGTTGTCATAGTTCTTGAATTTGAATGGCCCGGTCCCCAGCGGATGATTTTTCTGTGACTCGTAACTGTCCCTGGGAATGATCGCCACAGGAACCAGATTGCTAAGCAAGCCAGTCCAGGAATGTGTCAACGTAATCACGAGCGTCTTCGCGTCTGGAGCTTCGACGCTCTTTATGTAGCTCTTTTTATCCGCGCCTGAGCCTTCGTAAAAGCTGGCAGACTTGGCAAAGTTACTCGAGAAAAC
>Ga0184619_10000643_pt1 | contig 11950 bp, 10 predicted proteins | sample PLM0_60_b1_FD_133146 | JGI IMG/M metagenome (GOLD analysis project Ga0184619, IMG submission 133146) | Groundwater sediment microbial communities from an aquifer in East River, Colorado, USA - PLM0_60_b1 | ecosystem: Environmental > Terrestrial > Soil > Riparian zone | place: USA: East River...
AGTCGTGATGGGCGAAGATGTCGGCGAAGGCGGCGTCTTCCGCGCGACTGAAGGCTTCGTTGCTGAATTCGGTGAGGACCGCTGCATGGACACGCCGCTGGCCGAGTCGTGCATCGTGGGCGCTGCGATCGGCGCTTCGCTTAACGGCATCATCCCGATCGCGGAGATACAGTTCGCCGATTTTAGCCACCCGGCGTTCGACCAGATCGTGAGCGAGGCCGCCCGCCTGCATTACCGTTCGAACGGCACCTGGAGCTGCCCTATTGTCGTCCGCACCCCGTATGGCTCGGGAATCCACGGCGGGCCGTACCATTCCCAGAGCATTGAGGCGTTCTACGCACACGTCCCGGGCCTGAAGGTCATCTGCGTCGCCTCGCCTTACGACGCCAAGGGGCTTCTCAAGTCGGCCGTCCGCGACCCGAATCCCGTCGTCTTTCTCGAGCACAAGAAGGCTTATCGGGCTTTCCGCCAGGAAATACCGGACGAAGACTACACGATCCCGATTGGCCAAGCAGAGACGCAACGCGAAGGCAGTGACATAACGCTAATTACCTATGGAATGATGACTCACCACTCGCTGAAGGCTGCTGAAGCGGTCGAGCAGGAGCAAGGTACCAGCGTCGAAGTGATCGACCTGCGGACGGTCTCGCCGTGGGACAAGGAGCGCGTTCTGGAGTCGGTCAAGAAGACCGGCAAGGCGCTCATCGTATACGAAGACAACATCACCGGCGGGTTTGGCGCTGAAGTCGCGGCCACGATTGCCCAGGACGCGTTCGATTACCTGGATGGGCCGGTGACGAGAGTTGCTTCGCCGGACGTACCAATCTCGCCGTATTCAGGCATACTCGAGGAGTACATCCTGCCAAACCCGGGAAAAATAGCCGAGGCCATTCGCAAGCTCGCCGCCTACTAAACGAGGGAGGCCCGCATGCCGTTCACCCTGACGATGCCGGAGGTCGGCGAAACGGTCACCGAGGGGACAATCGAGCGCTGGCTCAAAAAGCCGGGCGATAGAGTCGAGAAGTACGAACCGATCGTCGAGATCAATACCGACAAAGTCAACGTCGAACTGCCCTGCCCTGTTTCCGGCACGCTGACGGAGATTCTCGCCCAGGAAGGCGCCACGATCGCTGTGGGTGCCGAGCTCGCGCGGCTGGAGACAGCAGCGGGTGAGGTACCCGCTGACATTTCTCCTGTGCCGGCGGACGAAGAAGCAGTAGACACAGCACGGTCACCGAAGGAAGAGCCGGTTGCCGCGTCTGCCACGCAGCAGCGCGAGGCTCCGGCCCGCCCAGCATCCGGCGGCGATGGCAGCGACGGCGGCGGCGGCGAGCGACGCCGTGCGACGCCGCGAGTGAGGAAACTTGCGGAAGACTTGGGCGTGAACCTCGCACAACTGACCGGCACCGGCCCGAACGGACGTATTGTCGAGGAGGACGTGCGCGCAGCCCCATCCGGTGCTCCCCCTGCGGTGTCGGCGCCCGCCGTGGCGACTGCGAAACGGCCCGCGCCGGCTGCGCCCGCCAAACCGGTCGCCGACGAAGAGACCGTGCCGGTTACGGGCATCCGCCGGACGATCGCCCAGCGAATGACGGCGTCCGCCTTTAGCGCACCTGCCGCCTGGCTGGTAGTAGAGTCGGACGTGACCGGGCTCGTGGCGCTCCGTAACGCACAGAAAGAAGCGTTCCACCAGCGCCACGGCATCGACCTCACCTACCTGCCGTTTATGGCCCACGCCGTGGCCCAATCGCTTCTTGAGCACCCGTACCTGAACGCCTCCTGGGCAGAGGACAAGATCATCCTTCGCAAGCGAATCAACCTCGGAATCGCCGTTGCGACTGAGCGCGGACTGCTCGTCCCGGTCGTGCGTGACGCCGACCGGCTGAGCGTGACCGGCCTCGCGCAAGCGATGAGCGATCTAGGCGAGCGTACACGGGACAACAAACTCCAGCTCGAGGACGTCCAGGGCGGCACTTTCACGCTCGACAACACCGGCGCCTTTGGCACGGTGATTTCCATGCCAATCATCAACCAGGGACAATCTGCAATCATCACGATGGAGTCGATTACCAAACGGCCGGTCGTAGTCGCCGACAACGCCATCGCCGTCCGCTCCATCGTCGCCACGTGCCTTTCGTTCGATCATCGCGTCCTCGATGGTCACCAGGCGGGTGCGTTCCTGCAGGCGGTCAAGAAGCGGCTCGAAGCCATCAGCCCCGAGACCGGCATCGACTGATGCCGGCCGTCTGCGAAGTCCATCAGCTTGGCCTAGTCGGCCACGTGGAGGCCTGGGCGCGCCAGAGCGAGCTTGCCGGTCGCCGTGCTGCCGGCGAAATACCAGACACCCTCCTTCTGCTCGAGCACCCGCCGGTCTACACCACCGGCAAGCGCAATGCCAGCGCAAACCTGCGGCTCCCGGCCGAGAGGCTTGGCGCGCCGCTGCTCGTGTCCGACAGAGGAGGCGACATAACATTCCACGGCCCCGGCCAGCTCGTTGCTTACCCAATCATCGATCTGCGGGCGGCGCGACTCGGCGTCGTCGATTACGTCCGCAACCTCGAGGAAGTAATTATTCGTACCTTGCGAGACTTCAGCATCGAGAGTGGATTGGAGTGCGGCCTGACCGGTGTCTGGGTGGGAAACGACAAGATTGCCGCGATCGGCGTTCGCGTCAGCCGGCCGGGCGGAGCAGCCGGCGCCTGGGTGACGACGCACGGTTTCGCGCTCAACCTCGATGTAGACCTCGCCTGGTTCGAGCGTATCGTTCCGTGCGGCATCGCGGATCGCGGCGTCACCTCGATGAAGGAGGTGCTCGGGCAAGCACCTCCGCTTACCGAAGTGGCAGACCGGCTGGTCACCCACTTCGGATTGGTTTTCGGACGCGAAATGCGCTCCGCAGATCGAATTGGTCTGCCTGCGCCTCGCTCAGTCGCCGTTTAAAGGCGTCTCGCCCAAGTCGATTGCTAATCGCGCTAGCCGCTGCACGAGCGGGGTCGCTTCTTCCGCCTTATCATCATCGCTAGCCATCGAATCGAACATTGCGAAGCCAGTGAGGCCGTAGAGCAAGTCCACGCTCTGGTCCAACGTCTCATCAGACGGCGTGCCGTATTTTTGGGCTACTCGCGCCAGGACAGTGCGGAGGAGAAGCCTTCGGCGTTCGTCCCGCCCGCGTATGCTTTGGTCGAATTCAGCATCAAGCGCTGACATGGCGCGGATTCGCCGGATTACGACCCGGTGTGCCGCCCAGAAGCGGAAGAACACTTCGATCAGCTCAGCTAACGCATCCAGCGGCTCCGCTTGCGACATGACTCGCGGCAGCTCATCCCGGAAGTACCGGCCGCCGAGCTCGTCGAAAAGCGCTTCAAGAAGGCCGGCTTTAGAGCCGAACTGATAGTACACCGTCATGCGCGCCACGCCGGCCTGCGCCGCTACCGCATCAATACTGGGCGGGATCGAGCTGGCCATTATCAGTTGGCGAGCACCTTCTAGAACACGAGACCTCGTCTGCTCGGCCGCGGCGCGTCGCTTTTCGATTTTGTATGTTCGTGGGCTCATTGGGTTGACATTACTTTAATTAGATGATATATACAAATAAATCAGAAGTCAACGCCCCGCTGCAAGGAGGTTCGAGATGAAGCGGAATTTGGGGCAATGGAATCGTTTTCATAAACGGCAACGTATTTCCCTCCGTGACTCCGGTCACATTCGCCCCAGGAACTTCGGTACTATTCTCGCTGCTGAAGCCGTTATTCGGAGGGAGCCGCTATGACTATCGCCGGCCCAAACGTTGCTGCTATCGTGGACGCCGTGCGTCCGACCAGCCCTGACGCCATCATCGAAGCCGTCGATATCGTCAAGACTTACGACACCGGCCGCGTGCAGGTCCAGGCACTGCGCGGTGTCAACCTCACGATCAACCGTGGCGAGATGGTCGCGATTATGGGGCCGTCCGGCTGTGGCAAGACCACGCTCTTGAACTGTCTCTCCGGACTGGACGTGATCGACAGCGGCCGCATCTCAGTAGAGGGCGTGGACTTGAGCACGATGTCAGACGACAAGAAGACCGAGCACCGCGCTCGCAGGATGGGCTTCGTCTTTCAGTTCTACAACCTGCTCCCGGTCCTCTCCTCTGTTGAGAACGTGGAGCTCCCCCTGCTCGTCTCGGGCATCTCCGCCAAAGAGGCCCGGCGCAAGGCGATGGATGCTCTCGACATCGTCCATCTAGTCCCATGGGCAACGCACAAGCCCGCCGAACTGTCGGGCGGCCAGCGCCAGCGCGTGACGATAGCCCGTGCGCTTGTAAATGAACCGGCAATCGTGTGGGGCGACGAACCGACGGGAGACCTCGACAGCACCAACGCGACGGAGATCATGGACCTGCTGGTCGACCTGAACGAGGGGCACGCACAGACATTCGTGCTGGTCACGCATGACCAGGGCATCGCGCAGCGAACGCGGCGTATCATTCGCATGCAGGACGGCCAGATCATCAGTGACCAGAAGATCGTCGACGCGAAGCCCGGCATCTGGTCGCCGGTCGCGCAGGCCGAGACCGAAGCGGTCTAGGGAGCGACTCTCATGAACGAGTTCTTCGGATTATCTATGACCACGATCATGGTCGTACTTCTGGCAGTCCTCGCGGTCTGCCTAGCGGCTGTAGCCTACGTTGTTCTCCGGAATCGGATTCTTTTCTTCATGGGACTGCGCAACATGCCCCGCCGGATGGCGCAAACCGTTCTGATCGTAATCGGCCTAATGCTGAGCACGCTGATAATCTCCGCCGCGCTCTCGACCGGAGATACCGTCGACTACAGCATCAGCAAGCTGGCGTACGAAACGCTCGGCCATGTTGATGAGACGATCCAGCCCGGCAGTCTCCAGAAAGATGCCTCTTCTCTCGGCGATAGCGGGCTCGACGTTGAGGCCGACCAGTACCGTGACTTCCAACAAGCGATCAAGACTGCAAATGACCCGAACATCGACGGCTCGATGGGCGTACTCTTCGAGCCAGCCCCGGTCCTCAACCCGGCCAGCCGCTTGAGCGAACCACATGTCGAGCTGACCGGTCTGGACACCAGCGCGCTCGACGGCTTCCCGGACGTCATATCGGCAGAGGATGGCCGTGTCCTCGATGTCGCTTCCCTCGGGCCAAACGAAGCGTACATGAACTTAAGGGCCGCCGATAAGCTAGGGACCAAGCCCCACGACACCGTGCAGTTCTGGGTGAATAACGAGCAGCACGAGTTCAAGATCCTCGACATCGTAAAGGACCGCGTTTTAACGGGGGTGGCGAACGACGAACACAAGGAGGGGATCGTCACGCGGCTCGACACCCTGCAAAAGCTGTTCGGCCATGAGCGCGTCAGCTTTATCGCTATCTCGAACCTCGGCGGTGTTCGTGACAGCGTTGCGCTCACGGACTCTGTCGAGAACGACCTTCGCGGCATCATTCAGAACAATAATCTGCGTCTCGGCCTCGGTGACTCCAAAGACGACGGAATCCGCACGGCAGAACAGGTCGGGAATTTCATGGCCACGTTCTTCATGATCCTCGGGCTCTTCTCGATCGGCGCTGGGGTGCTTCTGATCATCATGATCTTCGTAATGCTCGCAGCCGAGCGAAAGTCGGAGATGGGGATGGCGCGCGCCGTCGGCATGAAACGGGGGCACCTGGTCCAGATGTTCCTTTCGGAAGGGACTGCCTACAACATCCTCTCGGCGATGGTTGGTGCGGGCCTCGGCATCCTCGTCTCTTTCGGAATGGCCTACATAATGAGCTCGATCTTTGCCTCCAGCGAATTCGGTGTCACGATCGAACCGCACATCACCGCCAGGTCTCTTCTTATCGCATACAGCCTCGGCGTCGTCCTGACCTTTGTCACCGTCACCTTCGCCTCGTTCCGTATCTCGAACCTCAATATCGTGGCGGCCATCCGCGGGACCGCCGAGGACAAGCGGCCGGACCACCGCCGCCGAATCCGTTGGTGGTGGGTCGTCACAGCTCTCCCGGCGATGATCTTTCCGCCCCTCGGACTCTGGTTCTTGCTTCGCAACGGCTTCGGGCTGCCTTCCGCCTGGATACTTTCCGGCTTTGGTCTACTGTTCGGGACGCTGTTCTTCTTGCTGGGCCTCTCATCCGACAAGGCATTCCCGTTCGCGCTTGGCTTCTCGCTCATAGGGGCAGGCCTGGCGCGGCTGTTGACTCTGCTCAAGTTCCCGGACCGGCCCGTGTATACGGCCGTCGGCGTATTCCTCATCATCCTTTGGGGACTGACCGCGGGCGGGCGCCTCGAGTTCCTCTTCGGCACGCTAAGCGGTGATATTGAGATGTTTTTCCTCAGCGGCGTCGCCATGGTGACGGCTGCCACCTACGTCCTGATCTACAACTCGGATATCATTCTCGCGCTTGTCACGCGCATCGGCGGGGCCTTCGGGACGATTCTTCCAGCAGTCAAGACGGCCGTGGCTTATCCACTTGAGAACCGCTTCCGGACCGGCATGACTCTGGCGATGATTTCGCTTGTTGTCTTCTCACTCACGATGATGTCGACCATGAACTTCAACTTCGACCGCCTGTTCCTCTCAGACGAGTCACGCGGCGGCTGGGATGTAAAAATCGAGGAGAACGCCAATAACCATATCGCCGACCTAGACGGCGCCCTGCGCAGCGCCGGTTCCTCGGCTCCGGATCAGTTCCGTACTGAGGGCCGTGTCGGCCTGGGTGGAGGCGCCTCGTCGACAGAGGTCCGGCAAGACATCAACGGCAAATTCGAAGACTATCCGGTTGTCGGCGCCGATAAGAGCTTTCTCCAGAACAGCTCGATCCCGCTCGATCACCGCGCACGCGGTTACGAGACTGATCAGGCCGTGTGGCAGGATCTTCTCGCCGGCAAGGATGTCGCCGTCATCGACTCGTTCGCGGTCCGCCAGGGCGGGTTCGGCGACTCACCATACGATTTCAAGGTTTCCGGCATCGACGAGAACGACACGACATTCGCCCCGATTACCTTGCAGGTCCGCGATCCACTGTCACGAAAGAGCAAGCAAGTCCAGGTTATCGGCGTTACCAGCCTAGGCGCGAGTGCAACATTTGCGGGACTCTACGTTCCGGATTCAGCCTTTCGGGAGGTCTTTGGCGAGCCAGAGCTTTCCAACCACTTCGTCGGCCTGAAGGACCCGAGTAAATCGAAAGACGTAGCCAAAGACATCGAGTCGACACTGCTTACCACCGGAGTTCAGGCCGAATCGATCAAAGCCAAAGTGGACGAGGACCAAGCCCTCTCTCGCAACTTCTTCTACTTGATGCAGGGATTCATGAGTCTCGGGCTTTTGGTCGGGATCGCGGCCGTGGGCGTGATCGCCTTCCGAATGGTAGTGGAACGACGCCAGCAGATCGGAATGCTGAGAGCTATCGGCTACAAGCGCAGCACGGTGGCCCTGAGCTTTCTCCTGGAGTCTTCCTTCGTCACGTTGCTCGCCATCTTCTCCGGCATGGTGCTCGCGATCTGGCTCTCGTACTTTTTGCTTTCGGCCCCCGATTTTCCAACTAACAAGAACGGCTACGCCATACCCTGGCTCCAGATCATCTTCTTCGGGATCTTTACCTACGTCGCCTCGCTGTTGATGACCTTCATTCCTGCGCGCCAGGCCGCCAGCATCCCGATGGCAGAAGCGCTTCGTTACGAATGACTCCCGCCCGTCGGTAGGGGCGGGCCTGCGTGCCCGCCCCGCCGCCCGCGATAGAATAGAGACGGAATGCCCTCTGTTCCCGTCACGCGCCTGAACCACGCCGTGCTCTATGTCAGCGACATCGAGCGCTCGGCGGAGTTCTACCGGCGGGCATTCGGCTTCGAGGAGATCGGGCGCGAAGGGCCGATGGCGTTCTTCCGCGCCGCCGGCTCAAGCAACCACCACGACCTGGCGCTATTCGGCGTGGGCGCCGCAGCTCCCCGACCCTCTCGTGGCGTCGTCGGCCTCTATCACCTCGCCTGGGAGGTGCCTTCAATCGAAGACCTGGCGGCGGCTGCCTCTACTCTGACAGAACTCAAAGCACTCACCGGAATGAGCGACCACGGCGCCACGAAGTCGCTCTACGGCCAGGACCCGGATGGTATCGAATTCGAGGTGATGTGGCTGGTCCCGCGTGACCAGTGGGGCGAGTACGAAAGACGCGGCGTGGTTATGCCGCTGGATCTAACCCGCGAGCTCGCCCGCTTCGGCCGGAAGTGACGTCACCACTAGGGAATCGCCCCCCGCTCTTTGAGGGCGATAATCCCGTCCCAGTCATAGCCCAGCTCTAGCAACACTTCTTCGGTGTGCTGTCCGAGCTCGGGCGGCACGCCCCGCGGCTGCCAGGGCGTACCCGAGAAGTCTGCCGGAGTCGCCACCGCCTTTTGCACGCCGCCGTCAGCGCCGGGCACGTCTACAAAAGCTCCCGCGGCATGCACTACCGGGTCCTGCACGACCTCATTCACGGAGTTCACGGGCGCCCACCAGACATCGTTCGCCGCGAACGCCTCCGCCCACTCGGGCATCGACCTCGCCACGAACACCTTGTCAAGCTCCTCGACCAGCGCGGGTGCGTTTATGCGCCTGACTTCGATGTTCTTGAAGCGCTCGTCCTGCATCAGGTCCTCGCGACGGATTGCGCGGCAGAGATCGCCCCAATGGCGGTCCGCCTGGAGGAGCAGCAGCCAGAACCAGCGGCCATCGCCGGACTTGTAGCAATCGATAATCGGATTGACTGCGTGATAGCGATCATAGGGGAGCACCGGGACCCCAAGGCGTAGCGCGAGCATGGCATCCCAGCCGACCATATACACGCCGACGCGGACGAGTGGCACAGATACGCGCTGGCCCTGTCCGGTCCTCTCGCGGGAATACAACGCCGCGCAGATCGCGCCCGCCGTCATCTGGCCGGTCATGTGATCGCCCATGCCGCCACGCTGCTGCGGGATGTCCGCGCCCGGCGCGGTCAATGACATGCCCACGCCGGCCTGTGACCAGAACGCGCCGATATCGTATGCCGCCGTGTCTCGCGACTCCGTATCCGGGCCGTAGCCGGTCACCTGCCCGTAAACGAGACGAGGGAAGCGCTCGTGCAGGCTGTGATAATCGAGACCGAAGTCCTGGAGGACGCGCGGCCTCATGTTAGTAACAAAAACTTCGGCGTCGCCGATCAACCGGTAGGCGATCTCCCGGGCTTCTGCCTTCTCGAGATCTAGAGCCACACTCCGCTTGCCGCGATTGTCGAGTTCAAACGGCGGGTTTAGCGATGCGGGGGAGCCCATGAGCGAGGCGAAAAGGCCCCGAAACGGGTCGCCAGTCGGTGGCTCGAGCTTGATGACGCTTGCGCCCCAGTCGCCCAGCATCGCCGCGGCGGACGGCCCGGCCACCCAGAGGCCCAGCTCGACGACCTTGACGCCTTCTAGCGGACCCGGCACGAGCTTACCTTAGCTGGTCGATCTCTTCGCCAAAACGAACTTCCAGACGAATAGCGGTGTTGTGATCACGAGAAATACCGCGGTCCCGAAATAACGGAACAAGTCGCCCGTTTCGATCGCTGCGCCCGCTCCGACGATGCCCGCGGCGAATATGCCCATCGCTGACGCCATCTGAGGAAAATATCGAAACGGATCGTCATAGAACCTGAACAAAGCCCACCCCCCAGAAGAATTTTCGCGCAAAGTATAACACGCTGATTCCGGGTTTCGGTAAGGCGGTACGAGGGTTCGACAAGCGGGACCGCCGGCGGATCGCTCTGCGGTTTATCCTAAACGCCGCACAAGCGCTGGCTCACTAGCAGGCGGTATTAAGGAAGGGGTGGAGGCCCATGGCATTGCCCGTTCCCGGCGTCGCTAAACGTCCCGTGGCGCTCCTCCGGCATGAACGCCCAATCGTAACCGGCGGGACGCAGCGTCAGCCTCAGTACTCCAAAAGTGTCGTCGTTCGCCGCTTCACTATTGGGCAGACGCTCGTCTGATTCGCGGTAGTGGCTCTCGCCCCCGGTCCCGACGACGAACTCGCGGATGCCGTAATCCGTGTCCAGCGCTCCGTCAGGCGTCTGAGGCGCAAAGCGCTCGTAGTTGTGTTCGTGCGCGTTCAGAACAAGATCCGCCCCCGCCGCATAGAGCAGGGTCCAGAGCGGCTCTACATACCTGGAACTGCCGTGCATGCGCCCTGAGCTGAAGAGGGGATCGTGCCAGATTGCCATCGTGCAGAATGCGGAATGCGCTTCTAGATCGGAGCGGAGCCATGTCGCCTGAGGCGATGCATCCGAACAAGCAATTGCTTGGCAATGGTCGTTCGTATTGAGAACGATGATGTGCCAGCCGCCGAGGTCGTAGCTGTAGTAGCCCTGCGCCGGATCGCCGGCGATCGCGCCATAGTACTGGAAGTATCCGTCCGCCTTGCCATCGTGATATTCGTGATTACCCGGCGCGGGACGAGTTCTAGCTTTGTGACGTCCCCACGTCGGCTCATAGCACTGCTGGTACTCTTCGATCGACCCGTTTTCGTAGGCGTTGTCTCCCACTGTGAAGACGGCCACCTCGCCGGTGGCGCTTGCGACCACTTGGTCCAGGAGGTCCGCCGTCAGCGAGTCGTTCTCCTGAGCGCACGAGGAAATATCGCCCGCGCCGACGAGTACCGGGTCGTTAGGCCCGGGTGTCCCCGCAGGTGTCACAGAGACACGCTGTTTGTCTTCGCGATTGGCACTCTGGCTGCGAAAAACGGGCGAGACGGCCCAGTACACCGCCCCCGCGAACGCGATCAGGGCAACGAGAGAGAGAATCTTCCAATACACCGCATACCCACTGGGCTCCTGAACCTTGACCAATTTTAGCAGCCCAGTCGGATTGGATTCTCCCTCGCCGGCCTGAATGCGAGCTACCGACGCTTGATTGATATGGAAATGGAGCACCGGTGGGCGTGAACATTGAGACGCGAGCCGCGTCTCCCCCGTGGCACTCGCCGGCCAGGTTATTTACGCAAGAGCGGAGGGGTTGCGCGCTCAGCCAGCGGCTGGTCCGGCGAGCGCGCGAAAGGCGGGCCGCACCCGACCTCTCAACCCCTTCGCGACATCAACAAATCAGGCGATAGACCGTTACACCTTTATCTAGTCGTCATGCGCGCGATCGCGGGCGCCGCCGCGGGCACTCTCGTGCTCGCCCTCGTGGTCGCTTTCGTGTTCGCTATTGCTCTGGCCGTCGTGATCATCGTTGTCCTCGCCCTGATCGTCCTCATCGGCCTCGTCGCAATCCTTATCGTCGTCGTCGTCACCATCATCATCGTCGTCACCATCGTCCTCATTTGCGCACGCTGACGGCGTCTGGGTGGCGGCAGCGGGCGTGGGAGTAGGCGTGGGTGCGGGCGTTGGCGTGTCAGTCGGCGTCGGTGAAGCGGTGGCCGTGGGCGTGCCGGTGTCTACAGCACCAGGCGTAGAAGTCGGTGTTGGACTCTCGCAGTCTTCACCGTCCTCGTCCTGCCCGTTGTCCTCATCTTCCTCTTCCTCACCTGCAGGCGTGGCCGTAGCACTGAAAGCCGGCGTTGCCGTTGCCGTGAACTCGGGCGTGGCCGTCGGTGATGGCGTCGCAAGCTGTTGCTCGGGCGTCGCGGTAGGAGTGGTCGTTCCGCACTCCTGACCCTGGGCAAGTATGCCGGAGCCCGAGTCGCCCGCTCCCGCCAACGCACTCAGCCCTCCGATTAACAGTGCGACTCCGGTAACTGCCAGCGGCAGAAAGCCGAATCTCTTAAGCATAAGTTCACCCTCCGATCATCGGTTCTGTAAAGTAAAGTCGCTTTTCGGAGGCGTTTGTTACACTCGAAAACGAATCTGCGACTGATTTATGGTAGGCGGCTGAGTGGTGGGATCCAACGAGAGACGACCGGCGAGTCAAAGAAATCATGGTGCCGGGGGGCAGAATCGAACTGCCGACACCGCGGTTTTCAG
>Ga0184619_10000644_pt1 | contig 11946 bp, 12 predicted proteins | sample PLM0_60_b1_FD_133146 | JGI IMG/M metagenome (GOLD analysis project Ga0184619, IMG submission 133146) | Groundwater sediment microbial communities from an aquifer in East River, Colorado, USA - PLM0_60_b1 | ecosystem: Environmental > Terrestrial > Soil > Riparian zone | place: USA: East River...
CCGACATCGCGAGCACGTCCGAGATCGACTTGCCCTTGAACCGCACCTCGAGCGTCTCGCGGTTGTAGCGGGCACCCTTGCAGGTCTCGCACGGGACGTAGACGTCCGGGAGGAAGTGCATTTCGATCTTGATCTGACCGTCCCCCTTGCACGTCTCGCAGCGCCCGCCGCGGACGTTGAACGAGAACCGGCCGGGCTTGTAGCCCCGCACCTTCGCCTCGGGGGTCAACGAGTACAGCTCCCGGATCGGCGTGAACAGGTCGGTGTACGTCGCCGGGTTCGAACGCGGCGTGCGGCCAATCGGCGACTGGTCGATATCGATCACCTTGTCGAAGCGCTCGATCCCCTCGCAGCCGGCGTGCTCGCCCGGCTTGACCCGCATCTTGTGCAGGCGGTTGGCGAGCGCCTTGTAGACGATCTCGTTCACGAGTGTCGACTTACCGGAGCCCGAGACACCGGTGACGCAGATGAACTTGCCGACCGGAAACTCGACATCGAGGTCCTTCAAGTTGTGCATGGAGGCGCCGCGCACCCAAAACGAGCCGAGATCTTCGTCCCGCCGCTCCGGGACAGGGATCGATCGGTCTCCCGAGAGGAACTGGCCGGTGACCGACGTCTTGGTGCGCTCGATCTTCTGCGCCGTCCCCTCGGCGACGACGTGGCCCCCGTGCTCGCCGGCGCCGGGACCCATGTCGACCAGATGGTCGGCCGAGCGCATCATCTGCTCGTCGTGCTCCACGACGAGGACGGTGTTTCCGAGGTCGCGCAGCCGCTCGAGCGTGCCGATCAGCTTTCCGTTGTCCCGCTGGTGAAGGCCGATCGAGGGCTCGTCGAGGATGTAGAGCACCCCGACGAGCTGTGAGCCGATCTGGGTGGCGAGCCGCAGACGCTGGGCCTCGCCGCCAGACAGCGTCTTCGCGGCGCGGTCGAGGTTGAGGTACCCGACACCGACGTTGTCGAGGAAGGTCAATCGCTCCCTGATCTCCTTGATCACGCGCGAGCCGATCAGCTGCTCGGTTTCGCTCAGCTGAAGCCCGTCCAGGAACTCGATCGCGCGCGTCACCGACATACGCGTGAACTCATGAATGTTCAAGTCGCCCACGGTGACCGCGAGCACTTCGGGCTTCAGGCGCGCGCCGTTGCAGACCGGACAGGGCCGGAAGCTCATGTATTCCTCGATCCGTTCGCGCTGCTGGCTCGAGTCGGTATCACGATAACGGCGCTCGAGGCTCGGCACGAGGCCTTCGAAGGCCATGGTGTATGCCCGCCGGCGCCCCATCCGGTTCCGGTACGAGACGTAGATCCGCTCACCGTCGGTGCCGTAGAGGAAGTGGTTCTGGTGCTCCTCGGTCAGGTCTTGCCAGGGCGCCTCGAGATCGATCTCGTAGCGATCCGCGATCGCCTGGATCACGGACTCGTAGAACCCCGAGTTGCCAAGCGACCACGGGACGAGGGCGCCCTCGCCGATCGAGAGCGTCGGATCCGGAATCAGCAGGTCGGGGTCGATCTCCTGCTGTGCGCCCAGGCCGGTGCAGCGCGGGCAGGCGCCGTGCGGCGAGTTGAACGAGAAGATGCGCGGCTGCAGCTCAGGCAGCGAGACGCCGTGGTCCGGGCAGGCGAACTTCTCGCTGAAGGTCATCTCCGGCCCATCGACGACGTCGATCACGACGAGGCCGTCGGCGAGCGCGGCCGCGGTCTCGACCGACTGCGCGAGCCGCGTCCGCAAATCGTCCTTCATGACCAGCCGATCGACCACGACCTCGATCGTGTGCTTGAACTTCTTGTCGAGCTCCGGGATGCCGTCTTCGAGCAGGTGCTGGTCGCCGTCGACCTTCACGCGCGAGAAGCCCTCCGCCTGTAGGTGCTCGAAGACGTCCTTGTACTCGCCCTTGCGATCGCGCACGACCGGCGCGTTGACCGTGAAGCGCGTGCCCATCTCGAGCCGCAGGATCTGATCGACGATCGAATCCTGGCTCTGCCCGGAGATCGGCCGACCGCAGATCGGGCAGTGCGGCTTGCCGATGCGCGCATACAGCAGGCGCAAGTAGTCGTAGATCTCGGTGACCGTGCCGACGGTCGAGCGCGGGTTGCGCGACGTCGTCTTCTGGTCGATCGAGATCGCCGGCGAAAGGCCGTCGATCGAGTCGACGTCCGGCTTCTCCATCATCTGCAGGAACTGGCGCGCGTACGCGCTGAGGCTCTCGACGTAGCGCCGCTGGCCTTCGGCGTAGATCGTGTCGAAGGCAAGGCTCGACTTGCCGGATCCGGAGAGTCCGGTGACGCAGATGAGGGCGTTCCGCGGCAGTCGGACGGTGATGTCCTTCAGGTTGTGCTCGCGGGCCCCGTGGACGACGAGCTCGTCGGCAGCAGCCATAACCGAGCCAGTTTAGCCGTGCCGGTCGGATCGAACAAGTGTTCGCTTTGCCGTTGGAAGGGCTTGGTGAAACGCAGTCTCTGTTGTCGGGCCGCTAGTCGCCGCTGCTCGGCACGTCCGAGCCGATCATGGCCAGGCCGCCCGCGACGACGAAGATCGCGGCGTAGACAGCCGCCGTCGCCGCGGCTGCCCAGATGCCGAGGGTGTTGCCGCCCCCGTTTGTGTGGGCGCTGACGACCGAGGCGAGCGCGTGGCCCGGCGCGAAGCGGGCGCCGTCGCCGATCGCCCCGATCGCGGTTTCCCCGATCAGCAGCCAGACGAGAATCGCCGTGACCGTCGCCGTCTGCCGGCGCATCAGCGCCCCGAGCCCCACACCGATCACCGCGGCCAGCACGGACGCGCCGACCGCTCCCAGCAAGGGAACGAGTACGTGGTCGGCCCCGAGATCGAGGGTGATCCCGCGTCCCGCGTACCAGAGCTTCGCGATCAGCAGCGTCAACCCGTCCGAGAGCGCCGCGAACGCGAAAGCCGCGAGCACGATTGCCGCGAGCTTCGCAGCAAGCAGCCGCGGCCGCTTCGGCACCGCAAGGAAGCTCTGGTTGATCGTCCCGTGCGCGTACTCGGTGGTTAAGAGCACTGCGCCTAGCAGGGCGGTGAAGACGGGAGCGAGGCCGGCATGCTCGAGAATCGAGCGCTGGGTCGAGACCTGCTCCAGGCTCTCCCGGCGGTCCGAGCCGATCCTTGTCGAGATGACGAGTGTGAGGAACGCAAGCAGGCCGAGCGAATACCAGAGCAGCAAGCGCGTCGTCAGAGCCTTGAGCAGCTCAGCCCGCAGGAGGTTCACGAGGGCTGCTCTCTGGTCAGCTCGAGGAATGCCTCCTCGAGCGTGCTCGTTTCTGCGACGAGCTCGTGCAGGGGCACCGCGGCCTCCGCGGCAATGTCTCCAACCCGTTCCGGCGGTGCCTGGACGATCAGGCGGCCGGCGCCCGCGGCCTCTGCTTCGATGCCCGCGGCGCGCAACCGCTCCACCAGCTCATCCGCTCGCGGCGACCGGACCCGCGTGGCGCCCGTTGTCCGCGCAGTCAAGTCTGAGACCGCCTCGTGCGCGACGAGCTTCCCACGGTGGATGATCACGACCTCGTCGGCGATCTGCGAGACCTCGCCCAGGACGTGGCTGGACACGAACACTGTGCCGCCGCTCTCGGCGAACGCCCGGAGGAAATTCCGCAGCCAGCGAATGCCTTCCGGATCGAGGCCGTTCGCAGGCTCGTCGAGGATGAGCAGCGTTGGACGACCCAGCAGCGCAGCCGCCACACTGAGCCGCTGGCGCATTCCCAGCGAGTACGCGCCCACCTTCCGCGCGGCCGCGCTCGCCAGCTCGACCTCGGCAAGCACCTCGTCGATCCGCGGCGAAGGAATGCCCGCCGCCGTAGCCATTACCCCGAGGTGATTCCGACCGCTCCGCGCCGGGTGGTAGTTCGACGCCTCGAGCACGGCACCGACGGTGCCGAGCGGCGACTCGAGATCGCGATACCGCCGGCCCTCGATCGTCGCCTGACCGCTCGTGGGCAGAACGAGCCCGAGCAGGATCCGCAGCGTGGTGGTCTTCCCGGCGCCGTTCGGTCCCAGAAAGCCCGTGATCCGACCCCGCGGGACGCTGAAGCTGAGATCCTCGACCGCGGTTGTGCCCCGGAAGCGCTTCGTCAGGCTACGGACCTCGATCACCGACTGCCTACGGACTGAGGCTCTCGACGAGCCCGTGGATGCTGCGCGGCTGCGGCACGTACGTGATCTCGAGCGGCCCGGCGATCAGCGTCCCGTAGCCGAGCGCGCGCCCGACCAGGCTCTGGTCGATCTCGACAGCGCCGACTCGCTCGAGACGGACAGCCGCGGTACGGCGGCGAATGGTCCCTCGGACGAGGGCAAGCTGCTCATCCGTGAGGATCACGTGCGTTTGCTCCCACTTCCATACCGCCCGCAGGGCCAGGGCTGCAGCGGCCAGGACGAGGGCGGCGCCGGCGAGCGGGATCGGCCACGGGAGCGTGATCAGCAAGCCGCCGGCGGCGGCGGTCAGAAACGCGCGCCCGAGGGCCGGCAGCAGGACGATTCCGTGCCGACGGGCGTCGAGGTACACGCGCTCGCGAGGATCTTCACGCACGCGCGCGGGTTCGCCGCCACGAAGCGCGCTCCTGCCCGGTTTGCGCCGTCTGTCGCACGGGGGAGAATGGCTCCGTGGGAGAAACCGCCCGCAAGGCGGCCGTTGCCAGTCTCGTCGTCATCGGCGTCGTCGTGGTCGCGCTCGCGCTCTGGAAGCTGCGAGTGCTGCTCTCGCTCTTTTTCCTCGGGCTCGTGATCGCTGCGGCAATGAGGCCGGGGATCGAACGCCTCTACCAACACAAGGTTCCCCGGAGCGTCGGCCTTCTGCTCCACTACCTCGCACTCGTCGGCGTCGTCGCACTCTTCCTTTGGCTGGTAGTGCCGCGGGCCGTCACGCAGGTCGGCGACGCGCTCGGCACCGTGCCGACCTCATCGGGCGAGCTGAACCGAGCAGCAAAGCAGTCCACAGGGATCAAGCACACGATCCTCGTCGCCGTCCAGAAACGTTTGAAGAAGCTACCGTCGACCGGCTCGGTCCTGCACGAGTCCGTCGGCGTCACGAAGGCGGCATTCGAGGTGCTGATCGGGATCTTCTTCACGTTCGCGGTTGCGGCATATTGGATCTTCGAGCGAGACCGGGCGATGCGCGTGCTCTTATCCCTGGTGCCGAGCGAGCGCCGGAAGCTCGTGCGTGACACCTGGGATCTGATCGACGCGAAGCTGGGCGCCTTCGTCCGCGGCGAGTTGATCCTGATCGCATTCGTCGGCACCGTGCTGTCGCTGGCGTTCTGGGCGATCGGCGTACCGTTCTGGCTGCTCCTCGGGATGTTCGCGGGCGTCGTCGAGATCATTCCCGTGATCGGACCGCTTGCCGCCGGCGCTGTCGCGATCGGAGTCGGCTTCACCGCGTCCTGGCAAGTGGCGCTTGGGGCCGGTTTGGCCGTGCTCGGGGTGCGGCTGTTCGAGGACTACATCGTCGTCCCGCGGGTTCTCGGCCATGCAGTCGGTCTGTCGCCGCTCGTCGTGCTCGTCTCGGTAACGGCAATCAGCTTGCTGCTCGGCGGCGTCTACATTCTCCTGGCGGTGCCGATCGCGGCCGTCCTCGTCACGCTTGTCGACGTGATCGTGCGCGACAAGGACCCAGCAGAGGAAGACGTGCCGGCCGTGCTCTTCCCGGCGAAGGACGCTGAGGGCTGAGAGCTCTTTCTAGGCCTTGCGCCAGCGGCCGAAGACCAGGCCCCCAAGCGTGAAGCCAAGACCGAACGTTCCCACGCCGAAGGCACCGACGGCAGCGGCTTTGCGCAGAGTCGAGAGGCGCTGCCAGCGTCCGAGGGCCTCCTGCTCTTCCTCCGTCAGTGGCTCTCCGCGGCGTTGCTTTCGTACCGCCCCGCCCGCTCGCAGGCCTAGATAGAGATCGTCGAAGATCTCGGTCGTTTCGTCGGGCACGTAACTCAGTGTACTAGCCTCTTTCGCCGGTGCCAGCAAGGCTCCTCCACCTCTCCGACCTCCACGTAGGCACCACCGAGGAGCCGGAGGTCGAGCGGGCGCTCGACGTCCTGATCGAACGTGTCGACCCGGCGATGATCGTCGCCAGCGGCGACCTCACCCACCGCGGGCGTCCCGAACAGCACGAGCGTGCGGCTGCGTTTCTCAACCGCCTCAGGCGGCCGCTGCTCGTGATCCCGGGCAACCACGACATCCCGTACACCTTCCCGGCGCGGTTCACACGCCCGTTCCGCGAGTTCGAGCGCAACTGGCAGACGACTGAGCCCGTTCACCGCTCCGACGACTTCTTCGTCGTCGGGCTGAACTCCGTCCGGCCGTGGCGCCACCAGTCCGGGGGCGTTCGCTCGGCCCAGCTGCGTCGCGCCGAGGAGCTCCTGGCCGAGGCGCCCGAAGGCGCGCTGCGAGTGGTCGCGCTCCACCATCACCTGATCGGCGCCCCCTGGCGCTCGCGCAAGAAGCCGGTCGCCCGGCGCAGCCACGTGCTCGCATCGCTCGTCGATGCCGGCGCCGAGCTGATCCTCGCCGGCCACATCCACCAGGCTGCCGTCGCGGAGCGGCACGAGTTCGAGGTGGCGCCCGGCAGCCTGCGCGGCACAACGGTCTCAATCGCCCCCGGCCTTGGGCAACCACGCCCGAACCGGCGGGGCGAGGCGCGTGGACTGCACGTCTACGAGGCGCATGACATTTCGCTCGTGGTCTCGACGTACGTCTGGCGCGAAAAGGACTGGGGGCTCACCGCCACACGGAGGTTTCCGCGTGGCAGTGAGCCCTTACAGACCGAACCTGCCTAGATCCCTGCGGGAGCGGTGTCACGGGTCCCGAAGAAGCGCCCGACGAGCGCGACGAGAATGACCGCGACGATCACGCCGATGATGAATGCCAGCCATCCGCTCGAAATCGCGGCGGCGACGATCATCGAGGCGATTCCGATCGCGATCGTGAGCAACCAGCCCATCGGGTCGCGGCCGGGGTGAAACAGTCTTCCAAGGGCGCCAACGATGGCGCCGACGATGATGAACCATATCCAGTGCATAGGACCGTTTTTTCCACCCGGGCGACGCGAAAACATCGCGTTTACCAGGGAATTACATCAGGCCGCAGGCGGCCTGCGCGCGCCGGGGCCCCAGATCGGGCGCCGTTGTACGTAGTGGCGATACCCGATCAACAGCAAGACCGCGCAAAGAAACGCGAGTGGAAAGCCGCCGGGATAACCGAACAGAAGCTTCCCGGCGACGCCGCCGATGACCGACCCGGCCAAACCAAGCGCGATCGTCATCCAGATCGGCATCGGGTCCGGACCCGGCACGGCCAGACGGGCGAGCCCGCCGACGATGAAGCCCCAGGCGAGCAGGAAGATGATGAAGCCGATCGTCATAGGCTTGATCTAACCAGCCTGCTTGGCCACTAAGCCTTCTGAGGCGGCGAGCAACTCGCGGCGCAGGTCCTTGATCTCGTCGCGTAGCTTCGCCGCGTACTCGAACCGCAGCTCCTCGGCGGCCGTGAACATCTCCTCCTCGAGCGTGATCACGAGGCGCTCAAGCTCCTCCGTGCTCATGCCCTCGACCTTCTTGCCGTCGCGGCGGCGCCGCCCGGGCACCGTCGGCGACTCGAGCGAGAGGAACTCGGCGATGTCGGAGACACCCTTCTGGATCGACTCCGGCGTGATGCCGTGCTCCTCGTTGTACGCAAGCTGTTTCGCGCGCCGTCGGTTCGTCTCGTCGAGCGCTCCCTTGATCGCCTCCGTGAGCTTGTCGGCGTAGAGCAGGACCTTGCCGTTCACGTTGCGCGCGGCGCGGCCGATCGTCTGGATCAGCGCGGTCTTGCCGCGGAGGAAGCCCTCCTTGTCGGCGTCGAGGACGGCCACGAGGGAGACCTCGGGCAGGTCGAGCCCCTCGCGCAGGAGATTGACCCCGACGAGCACGTCGTACTCGCCGAGCCGGAGCTCACGAATGATCTGGATCCGCTCCAGCGTGTCGACCTCCGAGTGCAGGTAGCGCGCCTTGACGCCCGACTCGAGCAGGTAGTCGGTCAAGTCCTCTGCCATCTTCTTGGTCAGCGTCGTCACGAGCACGCGCTCGCCTGCCTCTTCGCGGCGCCGAACCTCGTTCAGCAGGTCGTCGATCTGGTTCTTGGTGGCGCGCAGCTCGACCTCGGGGTCGACGATCCCGGTCGGCCGGATCAGCTGCTCGGCAATCCGCGTCGAGTGGCGCAGCTCGAACGGCCCCGGCGTCGCCGAGCCAAAGACGAGCTGCGGCGCCTTCTCGAGGAACTCGTCGAACCGGAGCGGGCGGTTGTCGAGCGCCGAGGGCAGCCGAAAGCCGAAGTCGACGAGCGTCTGCTTGCGCGAGCGGTCGCCCTCGTACATGCCGCCGAGCTGCGGCACAGTCTGGTGCGACTCGTCGACGAAGATCGCGAAGTCCTGCGGAAAGTAGTCGAGGAGCGTGAACGGGTGCGTGCCCGGCCCGCGGCCTTCGAGGATGCGCGAGTAGTTCTCGATCCCGTTGCAGAAGCCGAGCTCTTGCAGCATCTCGAGGTCGTACTCCGTGCGCTGGCGGATCCGGTGCGCCTCCAGCATCCGGCCCTCGGCCTCGAAGTGCTTGACCTGCTGCACGAGCTCGTGACGGATTTCGTCGACCGCGCGCTCGATCGTCGGCTTCGAGGTCACGTATTCGGTCGCCGGCCAGATCGCAACGTTGTCGAGGTGCGCGTAGATCTCACCCGTCAACGGGTCGAAGTGGCTGATCTGCTCCACCTCGTCGCCGAAGAAGGAGATCCGATAGGCGGTCTCCGAGTTGGCCGGCTGCACCTCGACGACGTCTCCCTTGACGCGGAAGCGGCCGCGGCCGAGCACGGAGTCGTTTCTCACGTACTGGCTGTCGATCAGTTTCCGCAGCGCGAGGTCGCGATCGTGCTCCTCGCCCACGGTGAGGATGAGGACGCGCTCGCGCCATTCCTCCGGTGAGCCGAGGCCGTAGATGCAAGAGACCGATGCGACCACGACGACGTCACGCCGAGTGAAGAGCGCCGAGGTGGCGGCGAGGCGCAGACGCGCGATGTCGTCGTTCTGGGAGGAGTCTTTTTCGATGTAGAGATCGGCCTGCGGAACGTACGCCTCGGGCTGGTAGTAGTCGTAGTAAGAGACGAAGTACTCGACCGCGTTCCCTGGAAAGAACTCGCGGAACTCGTTGCAGAGCTGAGCAGCGAGGGTCTTGTTGTGGGCGATCACGAGCGCCGGCTTGCCGACCTGCTCGATCGTCCAGGCCATCGTCGCCGTCTTGCCGGTGCCGGTTGCGCCGAGGAGCGTCTGATACCGGTCACCGGCGCGCAGACCGTCGGCCAGGGTGGCGATCGCGTCCGGCTGATCGCCGGTCGGCTGATACGCGTCAGAGGTTTTGAACTCCGGCATCGGGAACAGGCTAGCGCCGATGCCTTCCTTCGAAGAACGGCCGCCGTACAGCGCGTACGCGGCGATTTTGGGGACGTTCGCCACGGGCCTGGCCGGCGCCGGTGCGCTCAGTCGCTCCCTCGAGCGCGACCCGCAATGCCAGACGGCGCTCGACCTTGCGGTGCTCGGCCTGGCGACCTTCAAGGCAGCTCGGACAGTGTCGCGCGACGCCATCGCGAGCTTCCTGCGCGAGCCATTCGTCCACCGCGCGGCCCATCACGGCGAGGGCGAGGAGCCGCTGCCCACGGGCGGCATGGCGCAGGCGATCGGCGAGCTCGTCACCTGCACGCGCTGCGTCGGAACCTGGGTTGCAGCTGGGCTGGTCTCGACGCAGATCCTCGCGCCGCGCTTCGGTCGCCTGCTGACGTGGTCGCTGGGAGCCGCAGCCGCGAACGACTTCCTGCAGGCCGGCTTCGCGTCACTGACCGACAAACGAGTTCGACGAGCGGACTTAAGGCCTGACGACCGAGGCGAGGGTCATCGCCGCGAACGACGAGGAGCGGCAGGAGCCGGCGCGTCGCGCAGCATCGCGCTAGCCGCCGAGCTCCGCTGCCGCGGTCGCGCGCGCAACGGTCACGTCGCCGCTCATCGAGGTGGCACGCAACTCCACCAGCGGGGCATCGTCGCCCGGCGGGGCGTCGCCGAGCTCGAGCTCCGAGATCGTGTCGCCGCTCATCGCGCGCGCGTCAACCCAGACGTTCGAGCCCTGGCGGATGCCGACGTCGATGTCTCCCGAGGCCGACTGCAGCGTCACGCTGCCCTCGGTCACGGCGTCGATGCGCTGATCGCCGGAAGCGGTCGCTACGTGGACGCCGGTGCCGGCATTCCGAAGCGTTACGTCTCCGGACGCGGACTTCGCCACCGTCTCGCCGGCGACACGCCCGAGGACGATGTCGCCGGAGGCCGTGTTCACAGCCGCATCGCCACCGACCGACTCGACGGAAACATCCCCACTCGCGGCCTTCGCCTGCACCCGCTTCACATCGTCGAACTCGACGTCGCCCGAGGCAGTCTGAGTCTCGACGAAGCCGTACCGCCCTCGCCCGCGCACATCCGCGGACGCCGCCTCGAGCCGGACGTCGGCGCCGTGCGGAGCCCGCACGGTCAGGCTCACGTCCAGCTCGCCGGCCCGAAGTCCGAACCGACGGCGGTCTTTCACCTCAACGACAACCTCGTGAGCGCCATGCTTCTCGCGCAGCTCGAGGCGCGAATTCTCGAGCAGTTCAAGCACGTCCTCCTCGGCTCCCCGGGCGTCGAGCTCGACCTCGGTCGTCGTGCCGTCGACGGTCTCGAGCTCGACGTGCCCGGCCGCGAGGCTGATCGCGAGCGCAACGCTCCCCGGCGTCTCGAAGCTTTCCCTCCTCATGGCCGACGGCGGACGCGTGAGACGATCTCGAGCGCGGGCGCGACGAGCCGCAGATCGCGCGGCCGCCGCGGGTCGACGCGGACTTCCGTGTGTCCGAACGGCAAGTGGACGAACATCTCTCCTCCTTAACTCCGGCCGAAGCCGGTCAGACGGTTGCCGGGCCCCCGGCCCCTGCTACTGGAGCCGACTGCCCGGGTGAGTGCACGAACGAGCCACGTGTTGACCGATACGCCCTCACGGGACGCGGCCGCGTCGACGGACGACTTCAGTCCCTCCGGAAGCCGGAGGGAAATGCGAGCCACCGGCGCGTCTTCGCCCGGAGCGGACGCCGCGGCTGGCGAGTCTGCCTCCTCGACATAGATGAGCGTCGGATCCTGGCCCGAGAGCCGGACTTCGACGTGCCCCGACGGAAGCTGGTTCGCAAGCTCGAGCGCGGCTTCGGTCAGCGCGTCCAACAGGCGAAGCCCGGCCGAGGCGCCGATCGCGGCGGTCAGCCGGCGGGCGGCCTCGCCTGTGGCATCGTCGCCGAGGGCGGCGATGTCGTTGAGATCGGCCTGGAGGCCGTCGACGAACGGTCGTAGCTGCATCGTGATGTCATTATGACATCAGTGCGATGCTTGTCAAGCGTCAAAACGGCGGAGCGCCCAATTCCTTGCCGTATCCGCGTCGGTAGAGCGTTTTCAGGTGCTCGACGCGCTTGACATAGTGCCGCGTCTCCGAGAAGGCGATCCCCCGGCCGGAGCGGCGCCACTGGTCGACGTTCTGCTGACCCGCGTTGTAGGCCGCCAGAGCGGTCTTCTCGTCGCCGTATTTGTCCAATAGATGACGGAGGTACCAGGCGCCGTAGCGGACGTTGATCTCGGGGTCGTAGAGATCGGCGACACGAAAGCGTGTGCCGCCGGTGTGCACCGCGATTCCCTTGGCCGTATCCGGAAGCAGCTGCATCAGGCCGACCGCGCCCGAGTCCGACAGGGCGTTCGAGCGAAACTTGCTCTCCTGATAGATGACCGCGGCGAGCAGCGCGGGGTCGAGCCGGTAGTTGTGAGCATGGCCGCGGACGATCGAGCCGTACTTGAGCGGATACCAGAGCCGCACCCACCAGCCGGGGTCGCTCGTCCGAACGTAGGCGAAGCCGACAGCGGCGACGCCGAGCACGAG
>Ga0184619_10000645_pt1 | contig 11945 bp, 11 predicted proteins | sample PLM0_60_b1_FD_133146 | JGI IMG/M metagenome (GOLD analysis project Ga0184619, IMG submission 133146) | Groundwater sediment microbial communities from an aquifer in East River, Colorado, USA - PLM0_60_b1 | ecosystem: Environmental > Terrestrial > Soil > Riparian zone | place: USA: East River...
CGCCACCATTTACCCCGGCGAGACAGGAAAACGCCAGCCAGTACACACCGTCTATGGCGGCGCGCATCTTTTCAAATCCGACTCAGGGTCTCGGCTGGGCGCACTGGCACGCCGCTCGCTCGATCAATTTGCTCCAGACTTTGTTGCCTTCGCGAAAGCCATCGACTTGCCCGGCGCTGAGCAGTTACCCGAATCGGCGGAAGAAAGCGACGGCCTGCGCGCCGATCTGGAAAACAACTCTGAGGCCGTCCGGCAAAAAAATAAGAGGGCCTGGCTGGCTCACACGATTTACAACCGGGTCAACGAAAAACTGCGCCGCGAGCCGGTCGAGGATTTCCGCATCGACTTTGAAGATGGCTACGGCAATCGTCCGGATACGGAAGAAGATGGTCATGCTGCTGCTGCCGCTACGGAAGTAGCCGAGGGCATGCTCAACAGCACGCTGCCTCCATTCATCGGCATCCGCATCAAGCCTTTTACCGAAGAGTTGCGCGCGCGCAGTATGCGCACACTCGATATTTTTGTTTCCACATTGGTGGACAAATCAGGAGGCAAGCTTCCAGACAATTTCGTCGTCACGCTACCAAAGATCACGATCCCGGAGCAGGTCAATGCGCTGGCGGAGTTGTTTGCATCGTTGGAACAAGCGACTGGTCTTGCTTCAGGTTCACTCAAACTCGAAATGATGATCGAAACAACTCAATCGATCATCAATAACCGCGGTGAGATCAATCTGCCGTTACTGCTGGCAGCCGCGCGCGGGCGTTGTGTTGCGGCGCACTTTGGCACGTACGACTACACCGCGAGTTGCAGCATCACAGCTGCGCACCAGCACATGATGCATCCGGCCTGTGACTTTGCTAAGAACATGATGCAGGTTTCATTCGCCGGCACCGGCATTTGGCTTTCCGATGGCGCGACAAACATCATGCCGGTGGCGCCGCACCGTTTCAGCGAAGGGGACAAACCGTTAAACGCGGAACAGATCAACGAAAACCGCGAGGTGGTCCACCGCGCCTGGAAGCTCCATTACAATCACATTCAACATTCACTTGAAACTGCTTTCTATCAGGGCTGGGATCTGCATCCAGCGCAACTACCAACCCGCTATGCCGCAGTGTATTCATTCTTTCTGGATAGCCTCGATGCGGCTTCCGAAAGGTTGAAGAATTTCGTAGAGAAGGCTGCGAAAGCGACTTTGGTTGGAGACGTGTTCGATGATGCCGCTACCGGCCAGGGTTTGTTGAACTACTTCCTGCGCGCCATTAATTGCGGTGCATTAACGGAAGAAGAGGCTATTGAATTGTCGAGTTTGACCGTAGCCGAGTTGCGTTCCGGCTCGTTTGTAAAAATATTGAATAACCGGCAAAGCTTGTAATAGGTGCGAGTTGAAGATGTACTTTGCAGGGCTTTGCGGATGCTTTGAGTTCTTTGTGGTCAATGTCTTCTCCACTCTCAAGAAAACGAAACCGCAAAGAGCGTAAAGGCTTCGCTAAGAACCGCAAAGGCGGTCAGCAACCTGAAGGTTGTACTCTGAACTGCTTGACTATCTTTTTTGGAGGTTGGGATGAGAATCGTTGTTAGTTTGCTGCTGCTATCGACACTTTTGCTAACCAGTATTTCAGTAATGCAGAGGCGCGGAAGTAAAAAGTCGGTTGGCGATCCGGATCTGGCAAAGAAGATTGCTCGCTTCGCGCCCACGACCTTGACGGCCGAGGTGTCCAAATTGTCCGCGCGAGATCGTCAGTCGCTCACGAAAATTATCGCGGCCGCCAAGCTTCTCGATCCTTTATTTTTGCGTCAGGTGTGGAGCGGCAACGACGCTTTGAAGACAAAGCTCGAGGCTGACAAGACTGCGGTTGGCCGCCAACGTCTGCATTACTTCCTGATCAACGATGGTCCCTGGTCACGACTCGATAGTAACGAGCCTTTCATCGAAGGCGTGCCGCGCGAGAAGCCATTACAGGCAAACTACTACCCAGACGATATCACCAAGGACGAGTTCAATTCGTGGCTGAACGGTCTGCCCGGTTCAGAGAAAGAAAAGGCGACCGGCTACTTCTATACGATCCGACGCGATGCGTCAGGCAAGTTGATGAGCGTGCCTTACAGCCAGGAATATCGGGAGTTTCTCGAGCCGGCTGCTAGATTGCTTCGCGAAGCTGCAGCTCTAACCACCAACCGCACGCTGAAAGATTTTCTCAGCAAGCGCGCCGATGCCTTTACTTCAAACGATTACTACGCGAGCGACGTCGCCTGGATGGATCTCGATGCGACTATCGATGTAACCATTGGTCCTTATGAAACCTACGAAGACGAACTCTTCGGCTACAAAGCCGCGTTCGAGGCCTACGTCGCGCTTACGGATGCAGTCGAGTCTGCAAAACTGAAGAAGTTCAGCCAACACCTTCAGGAGCTGGAAAACAACCTGCCGATCGACACCCAGTATCGCAATCCCAAGCTCGGCGCATCATCGCCGATGCGTGTAGTGAACGAAGTGTTCGCATCCGGCGAAGGAAACAACGGGGTGCAGACCGCAGCCTTCAATCTTCCCAACGACGAACGCGTCGTAAAGGAAAAAGGCTCCGCGCGAATCATGTTGAAGAACGTGCAGGACGCGAAGTTCCACAAGGTGTTGATTCCGATTTCGCATGAGGTACTGACTGGCGTCCAGCAGCGTGATATTGCCTTTGATTCGTTCTTCACTCACATACTCATGCACGAGCTGATGCATGGACTTGGCCCACACAACATTAATGTGGGTGGTCAGGCGACCACCGTGCGCTTGCAACTCAAGGAACTTTATTCGTCCATTGAGGAAGCGAAGGCCGACGTCACCGGGCTTTGGGCATTGCAGTATTTGATCGACAAAGGCGTCATCGACAAACAGATGCAACGCACGCTCTACACGACTTACCTTGCGAGCATGTTTCGTTCAGTTCGCTTTGGTTTGACTGAGTCACATGCGCGCGGGGTCGCAATGCAGTTCAACTACTTCACGGACGAAGGCGCACTAAAGTTTGACGAGAGCACGAACAAGTTCAGCGTCGACAATGCAAAGATAAAGGATGCGGTGCGGAAACTGACGCACGATCTGTTGACGATTGAAGCGGAAGGTTCCTACGACAAGGCGAAGGCGATACTCGATAAGTATTCGTTGATTCGCGCGCCGATGAAGGGCGCGCTGGACAGATTAACTGACGTGCCGGTAGATATTGAGACCATCTTCCCGCTGGCGAAGTGACCCAGCACTTGACCACTTACTCACAGTTATGTACAGTAGAGCTGTACATGGCCCATCGAACTACCTATACTAATGCCAGAGCTAACCTTGCCACTCTCTGTGACAAAGCGGCTGACGATCGCGAAGTCATAATCATCACAAGACGAAACTCAGCCGATGTCGCGCTGGTAGCGGCACAAGAGTTATCGAGCTTGTTGGAAACGGCTCACCTTTTGAGATCACCCAAAAATGCGCGGCGCCTTCTCTCGGCCATGAGCCGAGCGAAAGCGGGAAAAGGCAAGGCCCAGTCGCTAAATAAATTGCGTCGGGAGATGGGGCTTGAGCCAGAGAAAAAGTAATCCTCAACTCAAACGTGAACCTATCTTTCAACCAGAATTCAGGGAAGATCTGCGTTATTGGATCAAAACTGACAGGAAGGCTGCTCTGCGAGCTTTCGACTTAGTTGAAGCCATCATTCGCGATCCTTTCCAGGGCATTGGAAAGCCCGAACCGCTAAGGCATCTTTTGTCTGGTGCTTGGTCACGCCGCTTAACTGAGGAACATCGAGTCGTCTATGTCGTTACCAAAGACCGTATAGACTTTTTGCAGGCTCGTTATCACTACTGATAAGCTTTGCTGCCCTACTCAAGCTCTGCGAATAAATTTAGCCGCGATCCAGCCCACCAGTATCAGCGCCGCTAGAATGGCCCAGTTGTAGCGCTCACCGTAGGTAACGCCGGGAAAGTGATTGCTGATCATGAGGAAGACCACGGGCACGGCCATGAAAGTGTTTTGTTTGGAACGCAGTTTGGCCTGGGCGCCCAACGCATCGTCAGGCTTTCGTCCTTCATTGATTGCCGCAATCATTTTCTTCTGCGCCGGCAGAATACGCATCCACACATTCGCGGCCATGATTGTTCCCATCATTGCGCCCACATGAATGTAAGCGGCACGCGCACTCAGGTAACGAGTCAATCCGAAACTCACGCCAACCAGCAAAACGTACGCGACTACGGCGAACGCCTTCTCATTCTTTCCCAAGGGCGACAGCATCAGCAGATCGTAAATAATCCAGCCGCCTATCATTACGCCGACGCCTAGAGCGACTGCCGCGGTCACGCTGATGTCGCTCACATCCGGATCAACTAGCGCGCCGCCACCGAGATAGAAGACCACGATCATAAGCGCCATCCCGCTGAGCCAGGTTGTGCCTGCTTCCCAACGAAACCAATGCAAAGTACGCGAAGCCAAATCCGGTACCTTGCGTTTCTCCACCACATAAAAGCCACCGCTATGGAGCATCCAAATTTGTGCCGCGTTGCTGGTATTGGCAACAGCTTTTTCCTCTTCAGTAAGACGCGCATCGAGCCAGGTGAAGTAGTAAGTAGTGCCCACCCACATGATGCCCGCAAAAACATGCACCCAGCGGAAAATCAGATTCAGCCATTCGCTAATGGTTGGATTGAGCATTTTTCATGTCCGACAAACTTCAGTTTGTCGACTGCTGCTTCGGTTGAAACGACAAACTGAAGTTTGTCGGACTACTTAACTGCCGAGATATGTTGAATAGCCATAAGGACTGAGCAAAAGTGGAATGTGGTAGTGCTGTGCGCTGTCTTCAACGCGGAATACAACCGCGACCTGTGGATAAAAGCATTCGATCTCAAGGCCAGCAAAGTAAGCTTCGGTATCGAAAATCAGCCGGTACGTGCCGCGCTCGAGCGGCTCGCTCACCAGAAAAAAAGGCTTCACGCGACCGTCCGCATCGGTCCAGGCGTGACTAAGCTCGGTCCAACTTTCGTCCGTGTTTTGCGTTGCCAGCGAAACAGCGACACCACTGGCTGGCGCCCCGCGCGCAATGTCGAGGATGTGCGTCGAGATGGTGCTCATTACTTAGTCACTTGTCAGTGGTTAGTAGTCAGTTGTTGTATTCGAGCGCCGGCAGTTTACCAGACAACTGGCCACCGACCACTGACAACTGACTAGACTTCGACCAACTTTTTCAATCTCAATTCTGTGATCTTCGCTTGTTCGGCGAGGGCGATGCGCAACTCCTCATCCGGATTGTTTTCAAGACGACTGCGCAGGATTGCCAACATCTCCTCAGAACTCTTGCCGGTAGCGCAAACGATAAAGATGTAACCAAACTTGTCTTCATATTCTTTATTTAGATCGGCAAGGGCCTGCAGGGTTTGCGCTGCCGCGTTCCTAACGCCCGCTTGTTCGACTGTCGACCACCTTCGCGATTGCTCTGAAGTGGTGGCTGCCGTTTTGTTTTCACCAATTTTTGGGTGACTGTGAAATGCTTCCAGCCAATCGCGCGGTTCGAGGGCCCGCCAAACGCGATCCGCTTTCGCAATCAAGTCGTCAAGACTTTCAAACGGTCGCTCAGCAATCATCTGCTCGGCCCATCGTCCTGAGCCGCAGCATTTCAGAAATTCGCTTTCGGCTTCCTTAGCGTTGAGCAAATTGAGTTGCTCGAGATCTGTCCGAAAGTTAGCGACCGGATGCTGTCCTTCAACTAATCCCATTTCGAAAGAACCTCGGTGAGCCAATTAAAACCCTGGCAATGCGGCCTTCGCTTTGCGGTTTGATTTCCTATTTTGAATCCTACTCGCTCAAGCTTCCATACACTCGCAAGCGGCTAACGCCGCCATCCGGAAAGATATTGAAGCGCAAGTGCGAAACCTCACCAGCCTCCAGGATTTCGTTTTCAAAAAAGTGGCGCGTGTGTGCCTGCAACCTGGTGCGCGGCAAAACACTTTTCCACGCGACTGATAAATCAGTCAGTTTCTCTTCCGGCAAATCCCTGGCACTGGTCGCTTCCAGCGAACAGCTCTCTGGAAAATTTCCTTTGAACCACGCCGTGTCAACTTCGAGGCGCCGCACCTGTCCAATGGCGCCGAGCTTAATGACTACCCAATCATGGCCCGGCCCGCGACGCCGTTTCGTTTCCCAGCCATCGCTCATGTTCGACGCTCTGCCCGGCATTATCAGATTATGACGATGCCCAAAAAACATATCGCTGCAGGAAATTACTCGGCCACCATTTTCCACCGCCGCGAGATCAACATCACCGCCCATTCGTTTCAAACGTTCCCAGTCAGGAAGGACTTCACCATAAACGCGCAGGCGCGCGACGCCGCCATCAGGATAAATCTTGAAACGCAGATGCGTTACGCGCTGGTCGTCTGCGACGGAAAAAGTGTTTTGGGTATCAGCGGCTAGCGGCAGCTGCGGCAACAGCGGCGTCCAATTGATTGAATCGCTTTGCAGCTCGTCAGCGGTTGGTTGCCCTTCGAGGGCACAAGTTTCGAGTGAAAAATGTTCCGGGTAATTGCCGCGGAAAAAGCTTGTGTCAACTACAACCCCACGAATGATTCCCGGCAGGCCGAGGCGAACGATGCACCAATCAAACCCGGGCGTGCGCCGGCGGCGCGTTTCCCAACCGTCCATCCACTTCCCCAAATCCGTGTACTTACCCTCAATAAAAATTGGCGCAGTGGATTTGAGGAGACTCTCTTTCGGCGCGAAGAATTCATCGTTGGCGACGAGCACGGCACCACCAACTTTTTCGGCAGCCAGGTCCACCAGTTCAGTGAAGTTCATTCCCATTCCCTAACCTTCAGGGTAAAAAACAAAAATTGTGCAGCCGGTTTTCGATTGTGGCACGTGCGAAGAGCCCTTTGGATTATGAATAAAACTTCCGGCGGGATAGTCGCGCACGCCATCGTTGAAGATACCCGAAACGACATAAACTTCTTCCGGTCCAGGCTCATGCACATCCAAACCCTCCCAGCATGCGCCCGGATCCAACTCAACAACCTGCGCGGTTGGACCATCACTTGAACGCCAGAGCGTCCGCACTCGCACAGTGCCTCCAAATTTTTCTTTTACCGGGGCATCTTCCGTACGCGTCCATTCGATTTCTGCCATAAGTTAGGACAGGCATTCCTGCCAGTCTCACCTCCATTTGAATGACAGGCAGGAATGCCTGTCCTACGTTTTCAAATAATGACAGACCGGAGGTCTGTCCCACGCAACAAGAGCCCGTGCGGTTCGCCGCGAAATTCACCATCATCATATATCTTCCGGCCACGAAGAAAAGTCTTCTCGACTACGCCAACAACCTTCTTGCCTTCATAGGGCGTAAGTTTATGACGATGATGCAAACGCTGCCCTTCCACGATGAATTGCTCTTTCGGATTCCAAATTACCAAATCGGCGTCGTAACTCGCGGCGAGCTGGCCCTTGCGATTTTGCAAACCAACGAGTTGTGCGGGAGCGGCGCACAGCCAACGACTCAAGTCGTTGATGGAATGCCCGCGACGCTGCGCTGCGGTCCAGATAATCGGCAGCCGCAGTTGCAAAGATGATATTCCGCCCCAGGCGGCGAGAAAGTCGCCGCGTTCCCGCAGCTTCATTTCCGGCGGACATGGCGAATGATCTGACACGATCATATCGAGCGTTCCATCCGCCAAAGCCGCCCACAGTTGTTCGCTATTTTCACGCTCGCGAATCGGCGGGCAGCACTTGAACTCAGTAGCGCTGTCCGGAATGTCTTCGGCGGCGAGTGTCAAATAATGCGGGCAGGTTTCAGCGGTGATTTTCAACCCTGCGGCTTTCGCTGCGCGCAACATTGGCAACGCATCCGCGGAAGAGTGATGCACGATGTGCACTCGCGTGCAAAACTCGCGCGCAAGGTTGATCATCAACTCAACCGCTTCGTTCTCAGCGGCACGCGGTCGCGACGCGAGGAAGGCCTCGTATTTAGTAGGACAGACATTCCTGTTTCGCCCCGAGGCATTATCAGGCGCAAGTGGTGGACAGGCAGGAATGCCTGTCCTACTAATCGGCCCGGGAACTTCGGCGTGGACAATCAATATCGCTCCCAAGCGGGTCAGTTCCGGCAGTGCGATTCGTAAATCCTCTTCTGTAACGTTGGGAAATTCGTCGACGCCCGAGTGAATCAGAAAACATTTGAAGCCAACTACGCCCGCTTTAAGCAGCCCGCTCAGCTCGCTCGTGTTTCCCGGCACGACCCCTCCCCAAAAACCAACATCGACCAGACATTTGTTTTTGGCGGCTGTTAATTTCTCTTCAAATCCGGCGAGTGTCGTGGTTGGCGGAATCGAATTCAGCGGCATGTCTATGATGGTGGTAATGCCGCCAGCCGCTGCGGCGCGCGTCGCTGTTTCAAACCCCTCCCACTCGGTTCGTCCGGGTTCATTTACGTGAATGTGGCTGTCGACCAGCCCCGGCATCACAATCGATTGCTCGTCCGCTTCAACCAGTTCGCAACCGGGGGGAAAGCTTTCATAGTCCGCAATCGTCGTTATCTTGTCGCCCGAAATGTGGATAGACGCCGCCGCAGTTTCATGCGGCAGCACCACTTGTTTTCCACGAATGACAAGATTGGGGACGGCCATTTTCACGTAAAGGTCGGCGGCGGCGGGGGCAAATTCGGTTGAGCTCCGCCGGCAGCCAGGCCAAACACCTGCTCGTAAGCCGTCTCGATCGCTGCGAACGTAATCGGCAGAACCAGAAAAATTCCTACATAACACAAGATCACGCCGCCAGCACTCAGCAACCCGTTGAGCAACAGCATCCCGAGCAGCGGCCAGAAGTTTGCCATGCCCGCCCTGATGCTCAGCTTGACTGCGTTAAGTCCGGAAAGGTGGCGATCCACAATCAACGGATAGGCGAAAGTGAACCCTACGGAAACGATGATCAGGATCACCACCATCACGATCCAAAAAACGGCAAATATACCGAAGAAACTGAACATTGCGCTTGGGTCGGGCTCGCCATTCCGAGGCATCACGAAGAAGAGTCCGATATAAAAAACGATGTATGAGGGAACGAAAATCACAAGTATTGGGACCAAGTGCAACAAGGTCGCGATCAAGCTGTCGCCAAAATAATCGAAGCCTTTGAAGAGATCGTTAAACTCGACCGGCTGCCCCCGCCTGATTTTGAAGAGCGCCAAATAAATTCCACACATCATTGGACCAAGCAGAATGCCAAAAGGCACGACGCTCCCAATCAGCACGCCGACGACACTGAGGCCGACGAAGAGCCAGTACTGATTTTTGATCAGGTTCCATCCCGACTTAATACACTCGACCGGTGCAACTGCTTTGCGACGAAATTCGATCTCTTCAAAGGAAACAATCATCGTTATACCTTCTCCTCAGGGAAGCGCTTGCGTTTTTGACACGTTTTTCCAACCGGCTTTATCGATTATCCATTGCAGCTGTCCCTTGATCGCTTCGGTATAAACCAGTGCTCCCATTTGATTAGGATGGCCCAGGGAAGCATAACGACAAATCAGCAGGCGGTCCTTGCGATCCCTCTTTTCCGCGTCTGTTTCCTTTTGCCCTTTTGGTGCTTTGAACGTTTCGTTGCAGCTGCGCACCCTGCTCTCACGAACTTCGTCATTTGGTTTGTAGGCCGCAGTCCCAAAAGAAAGCGTGACAATAAACTTACGCAACCCGGAAAGGTTCGTGGAACCGAAGATGAAGTTCCAAAGCAAGGTTTCCGCCGCCGAAAATGAATGCTCTGGCCAGAAATCGATTTCCACAAAAGTCGCTTTCGGCGGCAGGTTCCTGGCTGCCAACTCCGCGTTCAACCTGTCAACTGCTTCTCGAAGGTCTCCGGTTGAGGCTCGGTACCATAATTCCGACAGCTTGATTAGCCGGTCCCGCATCTCCTTGTCGGTCATGCGTCGCGCTTCCGGTCTCTTGTTATTCAGATTTTTTGCCAGCAACCTGATGAATGCGTTGTCCGCCGTGCTGTCGGAAACGATGCGGTAGTAACTCGGCACGATCACCTGGGCATTTGGGAAACTCTCCGTGACTCGTTTCAACAGATCGTGCATGCCAAGCTTGCAGCTGGTATTGATCCGTTCGCGCAGCCAGTTGGGATCAGTAGTAACGTTTAAAAGATTGCTGACGTCGACGTCGTTGATGCAGCCGTCCAGCAGAATCAGATTCACTTTAGCGCTGGCTGGTCCATAGAAATCGCGCGCCTGATCAAGCTCCTCATTTATAGACGGATAAGGAAGATTCACTTCGCCGTCGTTTGACTTGAATCTAGGCGCGGTAGCGGGATCGACAGATATTAGGGCGCCTGAATGCGCGAAGACCGTTTGTCTTACCTCCCGGTTGGTCTTTTCCTGAAGCCAGCATTTTATCCGCCAGGAGAATTTCTGCTCCGGCTTAAGTCCCTGACCCCACATGATGGAATCGCCAAGCACGAGCATGTCCAGCGGCTGGCCGGCCGCTGGTTTAAAATCGCCGGGGCAGTCCGCGCGCGCGCCGCGTGCGAGGGTCAACACAAGACCAACGGCGAATGCGAGGGCAAACACTTTACTGGTTCGTGTTCGGGACATGACCACGTGTCGGTTTAAAAAGTGACGTGCTCGAGAGAGTTAGAATTCACTGACTCAAGCACGAAGCTGTTGCAGGAAGTCTTCAAGCAAATTAAGACTTACGCGATGACGATAATTGCTGGTGGAACGAATATCGTCAATAGGAACGATTTCCTCGGCCATGACTGCTTTAGCTCGGCCGATTGTACTTGGATTGAGTGCGCTGCCACGCAACGCGTGCTCGGTTTTCACGCAGCGCAACGGCACCGGCGCGACGCTGCCCAGAGCTATGCGCAAATCCTTGACCTTTTCCTCGCGAACCTGCGCCGTACCCGCGAAACAAACTTTCGATATCGCCTGCGCTTTTCTCGTACCGACCTTGCGATAGTAGTGTCGCAATGGTTCCGCGCGTCGCGGCAGGCGAATGCGTGTCAGCAACTCGTCAGGCCTGATAATCATTTCCTTGTAGCCGGTATGAAATTGATGATAGGGAATCCAACGCTCGCCTTGGTTCGAACGCAGTTCCAATTCAGCATCATAGGCCAGCAACGCTGGCGGTGAATCGGCGGCGGGCGAGGCATTCGCTATATTGCCGCCCAGCGTGCCGCGATTTTGAATTGCTAATCCGCCCGTTTCACTTGCCGCCCAGCAAAGCATGGGAAACTCTTCTTGCAGAACTTTCTCTTGCTGCACTTCGGTATAGGTTGTCAACGCGCCGAGCATGACATCCTGGTCCGTTACTTCAATGCCGCGCAGTTCTTTGAGGTTCCAGATGTTGAGATAGTTTTTGTGCGGCAGCTTCCCGGCTTCCAGCAGGACCATTAAATCCGTGCCGCCGGCAAAGGGTCTCCATGCCCCTCTATCACGCGTGAGAAGTTGCAGCGCATCGCGTAACGTCGCGGGCGAAATTAGCTGATATGAGGGGACGAACGCTCTCATTTTGATTCCTTTTGAGGCTTCTGTTCGCCCTTCTTCACTCCTTCTTCTCTCGTCAGAGGCCGCGGATCTATCTTCGCGGTTCCCAGCGAGAGACAGAGTCGTCGCAGTTGAGACACAAGTTTGAGTCGAGCCGTAACCGCCGGAGCTGACATGTCAATTTGTCGCATCGTCCGAATCCTCTGCTAGTGCGCTAATATCGGCGAGATCTTGTGGCCTCCCGCTTAGCTTCTTTAGAGCAATCAAGCCCTCTCGTGAAACGACTGATAGTTTCCCCCCTTCCCAATTAGCTTGCACCCGCGAATCCCATATGTCCTGAATCTGCGGCGTAACGAGAAGCAAATCTAACGAGAGGACAATTCCGGTTTCATCATCGATCTTTGAAACTCGCCTTATCTCAATCGCATCATTCGC
>Ga0184619_10000647_pt1 | contig 11941 bp, 8 predicted proteins | sample PLM0_60_b1_FD_133146 | JGI IMG/M metagenome (GOLD analysis project Ga0184619, IMG submission 133146) | Groundwater sediment microbial communities from an aquifer in East River, Colorado, USA - PLM0_60_b1 | ecosystem: Environmental > Terrestrial > Soil > Riparian zone | place: USA: East River...
ACGTCAGCGCTTGGCGCTGCCGTCCTCTTTTCCGCCGAGCCAGGCATCAACTGGCCGATCTGGGTTGCCGCCGCGTCGATCTCTCTCATCCTGTCACGTCTTGTGGCGGTCGGCCGAGTGGAGACCCCGCTCCTTGTGCTCGTCGCCTGGGCCACAGTGCTGAGCTTGGGGTTTGCGCTTACCGACAAGGCTTTCTACGGACTGATTGTCGCGAGCGACGCCATGTTGCTGGGTCTCGCCACGATCACCCTTGGCGCGGAAAACTGGAGCGACCTCTCGGCAAAGCTGCTCGTCGCCGTCCCGTTCCTTGCTCCGCTCCGAGTCGCCTCCACTAGCGCCCGCGAGGTGGCCGGCGCCCCCAGCTCTGTTTCTTCGCCCCGCTCGCGGTCGATCATCAAGGGTGCTCTGTTCTCCGTCCCCGTGGTCATAGTGCTCGTCGCACTGCTTGGCAGCGCCGATCCCGTCATCCGCTGGACCGCCGATCGCGTTACGGCCTGGCTCCCCGACTGGTCGTTTCCGCCGCGCATGCTCTTCTTCGCCTTCCTGCTTACACTCACCCTCGGCGCAAACTCGATTGCGAGGCTCCAGCTCGCGGCGAAGTTGCCGCAGTATCCCGACATCGGCGCCACGCCCAGAGTTGGCCTGACGGAGCAGCGCATGGTGCTGTGGAGCGCGGCGGCAGTGCTCTGGCTCTTCGTGCTGCTACAAGCGTCTTACTTGATTCATCCGCCGCCGGCCGCCGTCGGCACTGGCGTCACCTTCGCCGACTTCGCCCGCCGAGGCTTCGGCGAGCTCTCGTTTGCCGCCACTCTCGTCGGCGCGATCATCCTGGTTCTCGAGTACACGCGCCCCGCCGATGCAACCGAGCGCGACCGGCTTGTCCTGCGCCGCCTGGAGCTGGGCCTCGTCATCGCGCTCGAGATCGTCCTCATCTCCGCTTTCCGCCGGGTGATTCTGTACGAGCAAGCGTATGGCTACACGACCGCACGGGTGTTCGCACAGGCATACATGATCGTGATGGCGCTCTCGCTCGCGGCTCTCGCGCTCGAGATTACCAGTGGCCGCATCTCGGTCGCTTTCGGCCGGCGCGTCGCCGAGATCGCGCTCGGGGTCTTTACCGTTCTCGTGTTTTGGAACTTCGAGGCCTGGATCGCCAACGGGAACATTGATCGGGCCGCCACCACCGGAAAGTTCGACGCGCGATACACGAGACAACTCTCCCGCGACGCCATTCCTACGCTGGTGGCGCGACGGACCGAGATTCCAGTCGCGCAGCGTGACAGCGTCATGATCCGGCTTGGTTGCGCGAAATTGTCGGGCGACCGCCGTTGGTTCGAGTGGAACCGCAGCGTCGCCGCCGCGGATCGCGCGTTACGGAGCGTGGAAAGGCCACCTTGTCCTGCCCGCGGTTCCGGGGTGAAGGCCGACAGCGCCGCTACACCTGGGGTCGCACCGCAGTCTTCGGCCTCAGCACCAAATAAAGCGGCCAACTGAGCGCGAGCAGGATTAGCGAGTAAACGCTGTTTCGCGTGTCGGCCAGGAACGCGCCCAAGAGGAAACCGACGGAGAGGACGAGCACCAGCCCGGTCGTCCACGGGTGGCCGACCGCGCGAAACGGCCGGGGCGCTTCCGGCTCGCGCCGCCGCAAAATGAAGACGCTCAGAAAAATCAGCGTGTACTGGGCGACGAAAAAGAAAGCGGTCACTGCCAGAACTATCTCCAACGTGCCGGTGATCACCATCGCCAGGCACACAGCCGCGCTCAGAAAAAGCGCAATCACGGGCGTGCCTCCGCGATTCACGTAATCCGCGCCTGGAATAAATCCGAACACGCTGAGGCGGTGCAACACCCGGGATGTCATCAGCTGATAGGCGTTGACAGCGCTGAGCAGCGACACGATGGTGAGAATCCGAATCACTGTGTCGCCTTTGCCTCCGAAGATTTCGTTCGCTGCCGTCGCCGCGACCAGGGGATCGCCCGCCATCTTCTCCAATGGCAGCACGTATAAAAATCCGACGTTCACAAGGAGATAGATGATCGCGACCGAAAGCACGCCCCCGAACATCGATCGCGGAATGTCGCGCCCGGGATTTCGCAACTCGCCAGAGAAATACACGATCCCGTTGTAGCCGTCGTACGTGAAAATGACGGCTTGCATTGCGAGCACGAATGCCGCGAGGAACGCGAATCCGGATGGAGGCCCCTTTACTCCGGCACCGGTTACCCCGCGCCCGAGCGCGAAACAGGCCCCGATGAGAATCGCGAAGGCGAGCGTCTTGAGAAACGCGGTCAGATTCTGCGCTGCGCTGCCGGTTCTTATCCCCCGCCACTGAATCAGCGCAAATGCCAGGATCACTGCACTGGCGATCGCCGCCGTGAATCCGTTGGAGATCCCGGCGAGAATGGCGACGTATTCGCCGATGACGAGCGCCGCGAGTGCTGCACTGCTACACGTCGAGAGCCAGTCACTCCAGCCGATGACGAATCCCGCGTATGGACCCATCGAGCGGCGGAGAAACACCGTGTATCCGCCCGACTCGGGCATCATCGTCGCAAGCTCGGCGAGCGCGTTTGCTCCGAGCGCGGCGTAGAGCGCGCCGAGCACCCATACGCCGATGAAGAGAACGGGTGTGGGAAGCAGCTCGGCAACGAGACCGGGTGTGCGGAGAATACCCGACCCGATTGTATTTCCCACCGTCACGGAGAGTCCGAACAGAACTCCGAGGACAGCGAGGAGTCCCATATTGGGTCGGGCCGGAGGCGGCGTGCCGGTGACCTTTCGCGCCTCCGCGGGTTGCGTCACGCGCGAGTGGTGGGTCGCGAAGCTCCGTTGGTCGCCATGGGTCGATTCATGAAATCCGCGAGCAGCTCGTGGAAGTGGTGCGTCCCCACTTCCCGGCGCTCCGAGTAGCGGCCCCGATCGTAGAGGCGCGAGCGAACTCCGCGCTGAACCGACTCGACTACCTCTTCATCCTCCATCTCGACCCGGTGCAGCCCCGATCCCATGCCGCTGTCGCGCATCGAGGCGTTCCATACGTACGAGTGAAATGCGACCTTGGTTCGGCCCACTGCGAGAGGAGTCACGACGTTGAGCGACAGTCCCCACGGATAGAAGTTGAACATGATGTTGGGGAACAACCAGAAGTAGAACGCGCCCACGCGCTCGCCCGCGTTTGCATGTCCCTTCGGCAGATCGAACGCCGGTTCGCCCGCTTTGGCGATTCCCAGCTGAAGATTTCCATAGCGGAATCTCTCGGTTCTGTAGCCGGAGTAATCGAGCTTTTCCGCCAACCCCGCGTGCACGTACGGGATGTGGAACTCCTCGAGATAGTTGTCGCAGTAGAGCGCCCAGTTGGCGTTGATCAGATAATCCTGCGACGTCGCATTGTCGCGCACGAACTCGTCGAGTGGCATGAACGACACTCGCTCGCGCACCGGCGCGATCCACTCGTCGAAGACCATCTCAGGTGCAAGTCCACTGAAAAGGAGCGGGCCAAACCGCTCCAGCGGCAGCCTCGGCAGGCTGTCCTTCTCGGACGGGAAACCGACCGTCGTGTCGAATTCCGGCATCGAGACGAACTTGCCGTCAAGCGCATACTTGCGTCCGTGATACCGACAGCGGAGGGACTTCGCGTGTCCTTCACCTTCGACAACGATGGCGCCTCGATGCGTGCACACGTTCGACAGGCAACGCACCGTGCCCTCATCGTCCGAAGTGAGAACGAGCGGCTCGTTGAGGCACCCATCGAGGAGCGTGAACGGAAGAACCCGTCCCGGCGCTTTGACGCGCGCCGCGTCCCCCACCCACTGCCAGCTGCGCGCAAAAACGCGGTCCTTTTGCAGCTCGAAGTACTCGGGGTCGGAGTACACCCGCGCCGGTAGCGTGGAAGCTTGACGGATGTCCTTGTCGATCTGGAAATCGGGGGTGCTCATCCCGCGAATCTAAAGTGAGAGCCCGCCCGCAGCCATTAGCCGGCACGCCGACGGCCCCCGGCCGGTAGTCATCAGTTACAGTTAAGGATGTCTAGAGCTTGCACAGCCCAGTGTAGGTCTCCGGCCTGCGGTCGCGGAAGAACTGCCAGACGTTCCGGACTTCGCGGATCTTGTCGAGATCCAGTTCCGCTGTGATCAGCTCGTCCTTGTCACGCGACGCCTGGACCACGATTTGTCCGCGAGGATCGCAGAAGTAGCTCTGGCCATAGAACTCTCCGATGTTCCACGGCTTTTCGAAGCCGACTCGATTGATGGCTCCGACGAAGAACGCGTTCGCAACGGCGTGCGCCGGCTGCTCGAGCTTCCACAGATACTCGGATAAACCCGCCACTGTCGCCGACGGGTTGAACACTATCTCCGCGCCATTAAGGCCCAGCTCCCGCGCGCCCTCAGGAAAGTGTCTGTCGTAGCAGATATAAACGCCGATGTCGGCGTACTGCGTCTTGAACACGGGATATCCGAGGTTACCGGGCTTGAAATAGAACTTCTCCCAGAAGCCCGGCGCGGTGTGAGGAATGTGGTTCTTCCTGTATTTCCCGAGATACGTTCCGTCGGCGTCGATCACCGCGGCGGTGTTGTAGTAGACCCCGGTCTCGTCTTCCTCGTAGATCGGCACGACGATCGCCATTGAGTGCTTCTTGGCGACCTCCTGCATCAGGCGTGTCGTCGGACCGTCGGGAATTTTCTCGGTAGCGTCGTACCACTTCGTATTCTGCTCGGCGCAGAAATACGGGCCGGTGAAGATCTCCTGCATGCAGATGATCTGCACGCCCTGCTTTCCTGCCTGATCGAGAAACTTGAGATGCTTCTCGATATTGGCTTCGCGGATCTTCTCGAGCGGCGCGTCCGTTGATCCCGCGTGCGTAGCCTGGATCAAGCCACATTTTACAACTCTTGCCATTCTATCTCCTCGACCCTTCGGAATTATGCGTTCGACACCGGCCTGTACGCGCCTTGATCCTTGCGCATCAGCAGCCAGTAAATGATGAGGCTGAGAGCAAAAGTGACGAACCAGGCGTAGGAATACAGTCGATCGACAATTGTCGGATTGGACACGCTTCCGCCCGGCGTTGACACCGCGCGGATGAAGCCGGGCACCACCGGCGCGATCGCCAGCATAAGGGCGATGATTGCCTTCGGGTTGATACCGTTTGCGTAGGTGTAGCGGCCGCGCAGCCTGAACAGATCGTCGACGTCCAGCTGTTGCTTCCTGATGATCCAGTAGTCTGCGATCAGTATCCCGCCCAGCGCACCCATCAGGCTCGAATACCCGAGCAGCCAGGTGAAGATGTAGGCGGCGGCATCCGAATAGAGTTTCCAAGGCATCATGACAATTCCGAGCACAGCTGTGATCAGTCCGCCCGTGACGTAGCTGATGCGACGGGGACTGAGATTCGAGAAGTCGTTCGACGGCGAGACGACGTTCGCGGCCATGTTCGTGGTGAGCTGCGCGGCAAGCACCACCAACGCGGCGAAGATGATCACGGGCGCGCGCCCGATGCGGCTCACCAGCTCGATGGGATCCCAGATTGCCTTGCCGAAGATGACGATCGTCGCGCTCGTTACTGCGACGCCGATGAACGCGAACGCCGTCATCGTCGTAGGAAGGCCGAGCGCCTGTCCGAGCATCTGCGATCGTTGACTCTTGGCGTACCGTGTGAAGTCGGGAATGTTGAGGCTGAGTGTCGCCCAGTAGCCAACGTTCGCAGTGAGCGCGGCAGGAAAGAGCGACCAGAATACTCCCTGCCCCTTCTGCAGGTTCTGCGATTCGTTCAGAATGTTCCCCAGCCCGCCACCGTTCCGAATCGCCCACCACAACAACACAGCGCCACCGCCAAGCAGTAGCGGGGCGGACCAGCTCTCCAGAATCTTGATTCCCTCGGTGCCCTTGAGGATGATAAGAACCTGGATTCCCCAGAAGATGGCAAATGCCATCGCGATGCTGCCGGGAATCTGCGCCCATCCTGGCCACGCGGCCTTCAGCAGCGCGTCGAGTGCAAGCGCTCCGATCCAGGTCTGAATCCCGAACCATCCGCACGCGACGATCGCGCGCAGCATCGCCGCCACGTTCGCACCGCGCACGCCGAAGCTCGCTCGGCACAGCACGGGAAACGAAATTCCGTACTTTGTTCCCGCGTGCGCGTTCAGAATCATCGGAATGAGTACGATGACGTTACCGAGCAGAATCGTCACCATCGCCTGCCACCACGTCATGCCCTGCTCCATCAATCCGGAAGCGAGGGTGTAAGTGGTGATGACGACGCTCATTCCTATCCAGAGCGCGGCGATGTTGTAGGTGGACCACGTCCGCCGCGCCGGTTCTGTTGGCGCAAGGTCTGGATTCCAGAGCGGGCTGTTTCGAATGTCGTCAGAGGCGCGGGTCGAGTCGGTGTAGCTCGCTCCCGAAGCGACAGTCGTCACGAAGCGAGGCCGGCGCTCGTACGCGGCAGCCACTGCCCGCGTCCTTCCTTGCCCACCACCTCATAATCGTCGACGATGACGTCCCCGCGCGACAGCGTCGTGCGCGAGAAGCCGGCCAGATCCCAACCGTCGTATGGCGACCAGTCTGCATTGGTCTCCATGGATTCGGGATCGACTTTGTGGGTCTTCTTCGGATGAATGATTGCGATGTCGGCATCCGCGCCGACCTGAATCGCGCCTTTGCGTGGATACAGTCCCATGATCTTCGCCGGATTGGTCGAGAGCTTGGTGCACATCTCCTCCAGCGAAATCTTCCCGCCGAGGACCCCGTGAGTGTAGGTGAGCGGCATCAGGGTCTCGAGGCCCGGCATCCCCATCGGAATCTTCGTCCAGTCGCCGTTCCACATCGCTTTCTGCTTGCGGTCGAAGGTGCACGTATCGGTGGAGACGACCGAGACTTCGCCGCCCTTTAGTCCCTTCCAGAGGCGCTGGACGTCCTTCGGCTTCTTGAGCTGCGGACAGCAGGCGTAAAGGTGCCCGTCCTCCCTCTCGAATACCGAGTCGTCGAGCACGAGATACTGCACGCACGTCTCAGCGAGAACCGGCACCCCCCGCGCCTGCGCTGCGCGGATGATGTCCGCGCCTTCACCCGTGGACATATGGACGATGTAGAGCTGTCCGCCCGTCGCCTCGCACCACTGCACCGCCCGCTGAATGGCTTCCGCCTCGATGAAGTTGGGCCGCGTCATCGGATGCAGCCGCGCGCCGTACTTCTTCATCATCTCCGGCGTATGATGCCGCGCGATCAGCTCGTCGAGCACTCGCGCCGACTCGGCGTGCACCAGCAGCATCGTCCCGTATTCCTTCATCTTCTCGAGTGTGCCGAACATCGCCCTGTCGTCGGACTGCCAGCCTTCGGATTCGTAGATCATGAATTCCTTGAAGGTGGTGAAGCCGCGATCGACCATTCCCTTGATCTGATCCTTGTGCTCATTCCAGCGCGTGATGCAGATGTGGAATGTGTAGTCGATGAGCGACTTCCCTTCCGCCTTTTTCATCCAGTTGTCGGCCGCGTCATTGAGGGATTGGCCGGCGTACGGAATTGCGAAGTCGATCAACGTCGTCACGCCACCGCGAGCGCCGGCTCGGGTCCCTGTCCGGTAATCATCAGCCGAGACAGCTCCCATGAAGGGCAGCTCGAGGTGCACGTGCACGTCGAGAACGCCCGGGAGCACGTGGTGGCCCTTCGCGTCGATGATCTTGGTGCCCTTGTCCGCTTCGAGATTGATGCCTAGCGCGGAGATCTTCTCGCCGGTGATTCCGACGTCACCGGTGAAAATTCCCGCCGGCGTGACGACGTTCCCACCCTTTACGATCGTATCGAATTTCACCGCGCGTCCTGAGCCGGAAGCTGGCGGCTTTCGGCCGGCAGCAGGTGGCTTGGCAGTTCTCAGTGTTTTTGCTGTTTTTTTCGTCGTCATTCCACTCTAGACCGAGCCGAGCGCCTGATCAAGGACGTCCAAAGTGAAGTCCGCATCTTGAGCGGTGATGCACATCGGCGGCTTGACACGAAGCACGTTACCATCGAGACCGCCCTTTCCGATGAGCACTCCCATCTCCCGCGCGGCCTCGAGCACCGCGAGCGTTTCCTTCCTGGCCGGTTCCTTGGTCTTCCGATCGCTGACCAGCTCGACGCCGAGCATCAGTCCCATCCCGCGCACATCGCCGATGAGGTTGTGATGCTTCGCCAGCTCCTTGAAGCCGTCCTTGAGCCGCTTGCCGAGGACGCGCGAATTCTCCTGCAGCCCGTCCTCGTCGATGACGTCGAGGACAGCGAGGCCGGCCGCCATGCAGACCGGGTTGCCGCCGAAGGTGTTGAAGTGGATGCGCTGCGTCAGCGCTTGCGCGATCTCCATCCGCGTCGTGACAGCGGCGAGTGGAACGCCGTTGCCGATGCCCTTCGCCATGGTGACGAAGTCCGGGATGACGTCGAAGTTCTCGAAGCCCCAATAGTGATCGCCCGTTCTGCCGAAACCGGTCTGGACTTCGTCGGCGATGCAAAGGCCGCCGTGCTCGCGCGTGATCTTGTACGCTTCGCTCAGATAATTCCGTGCGCCGTGCGTGGCGCCGCCAACGCCCTGGATCGGCTCCGCGATGAATGCCGCGATCTTACCGGGCGTCGAGTAGCGGATGATCCCACGAATGTCTTCCGCGCTCTTGGTCGCGATCTCCTCGGGTGTGCCGGAGAACTGGCTACGGTAGGGATCCGGTGAGACGGCGTGATGGATTCCGAGCGCGCCCGGCACGGGGTATTTCCACGTATTGTGCGAGGTCAGTCCCATCGCGCTGGGCGATCCGCCGTGATACCCATTCCGCAGCGCGATGACATCTGTGTTGCTGGTGAACAGCCGCGCCATCGTGACGGCGAGATCATTCGCCTCGCTGCCGGTGTTCACGAAGTAGGTGACGTCCAGACCTTTCGGCATCTTCGACGCGAGCTTCTTCGCCAGGAGCGGAAAGTTCGGATGCAGGTAGATCGTGGTCGCGTGTTGAAGCGTTTCCGTCTGCTTCTCGATCGCCGCCACGATCTTGGGGTGGCAGTGGCCGCAGGAGACGGTGACAATTCCCGCGAACATGTCGAGGTAGCGCTTCCCAGTCTCATCGAACAGCCACTGCATGTGACCTTCGACGATGAGCAGCGGCTCGCCGTAGAGAGTGAAAATCGCCGGATTGGTGTACTTCCGGCGCATGGCGAGGACGTCGGCGCGAGACGGCCCCGTATACGGCTTCGGCTTGTGGTCGGACGGCGGCATTTCTACGCGCGCACGCGGTGCAGATCCTTTGGCGGTCGTGGAGCGACCGGGCGCAGTAGCAGGGGGAGCGATGGTCACGAGCTACGCCCGCACCGTCTCTTCAGGCTGCGGCGCCGCATACCCTTCCACCGTCTCGTATCCAGAGTGATACTCGGCGGCTTCGGGGCGGCGAATCTCGGACTGCAGCACGATCCTATCGCGCCGGATGCCCCGAAAATCTTCGACGTTCTTCCAGCCATCCTTGGCGTGCTCCTCGAGGAACTTGTCGAGACCGGAGAGCAAGCGCTTGATGACGTTGGGACCGACCGCCTGATCGAGCATGGCGGCCGTGCACACCTGCACAGTCCCGCAACCCAGCAGGAAGTAGGAGGCAGCTTGATTGAAATCGGACACACCCCCAATTCCGGAAAAGTTTTTATCCGGAAACGCCTTCGTGAGCGATGCCATCTTGGCGAGCGCGAGAGGAAGGATCGCCGGACCGCCGAGCCCCCCACTCGACACCAAACCGTCGACGTTGATCTCGAACTCGAGCGTCTCGGGATCGATCAGCGGAATCGATGGAAAAGTGTTCGATGAAACGATCGCGTCTGCCCCGCCCCGGAAGCACGCCGCCGCTTCGACGACAATGTCCGCCGTCGCCGGAGTGAGCTTGCACCACACTGGCACCTTCGCAACTTCCTTCACCGCCTCAGTCACGACCGAGCAGAGCCCCTGATCCTTTCCGATGTTGGATCCCATGTCGCGGCGGTCCATGTGCGGGCAGGAGAAGTTGAGCTCGAGACCATCCGCACCTTCTCCCTGCGCCGTCTCCGCCAGCTCCTGCCAGTGCTTGAGTTCCTTGTCGTTGCCGGAACCGGCCATGATCGACGCGATTAGAACCTTGTTGGGGAAGGCTTCCTTGATGCGGCGGATGCGTGGCGCCCACCACTCCAACGTCTTGTCGGAGATCAGCTCCCAGTTCCAGGAAGAGTGCAGCGCGGCGCCCGGACGTTTCTTCATCGAAACATTGGCATCGTCTGGAGTCGTGCGCATGAACTTCGCCTTGGCGCCATAGACGTTGACGACTGGATGGAGGCCGATCGTTTTCGTGACGACTCCGCCCCATCCGGCCTCGAAGGCGCGGGTGATGTTGGATTCGGACTCGGTCGGTGGTGCCGACGAAAGAAGAAACGGATTCTCGAAGCGAATCCCGGTAAACGTTACGGAACGATCCACGCTCATATATCCCCCTCAGGACATCCAGTTGGTTCCAGCTTCCTTATTCCATTTGGTGGTCATCTTCTTCGCCTGCGTCCAGAATTCGATCGATCCCCGGCCGGTGATGTCGCCGACACCAAACTTGGAATCGTTCCAACCTCCAAACGAGAATGGCTCGCGCGGAACGGGTACGCCCACATTCACGCCGACCATTCCCGCGCTCGCATGCTCCATGACGTACCGCGCGGTGCCACCGCTCTCAGTGAATACCGACGCCGCATTTCCATACGGTGATGCGTTCTCGACCTTGAGCGCTTCATCAACGTTCTTTGCGCGAATGATCACCAGCACCGGTCCGAACACCTCATCCTGCGCGATTCTCATCTCGGGAGTGACGTGATCGATGATCGTCGGCCCGATGAAGTAGCCGGTCTCCTTTCCCTTCACAACTGCGCGGCGGCCGTCGACCAACACCGTGGCACCGGCCGCCTCCGCTTCGGCAATGTATTTCTCGATTCGTTCCTTCGCCGCGGCGGAAATCACTGGGCCAATGTCCTTGCCCGGAACGATCTTCCGCGCGTGATCGACCATGCGCTCGATGATATGATCGGTCTTGGAGACTGCAACCATCACCGATGCCGCCATGCACCGCTGCCCAGCGCACCCGGACATCGACGCGACCACGTTGCTCGATGTCATCTCCTGGTCGGCATCCGGCATCACGATCAGATGATTCTTGGCGCCGCCAAGTGCGAGGCACCGCTTGAGAGTGGCAGTGGACCGGCGGTAGACGATCTTCGCGGTCTTGGTCGAGCCGACGAAGCTGATCGCTGAAATTCCCGGATGGTCGCACAGCGCCTCGACCGCTTCCTTCCCGCCGTTCACGATCTGGAACACGCCTTCCGGCAGACCTGCCTCCTTGAGCAGCTGGGCAATTCGTCCCGCGCTCAGCGGCACCAGCTCGGACGGCTTGAGAATCAGACAATTGCCGAGCGCGATTGCATTGGGCAGCGACCAGTTCGGCACCATGTTGGGAAAGTTGAACGGCGTGATCGCCGCGACTACGCCAAGAGGGAAACGCTCGATGCGGCACTCGACTCCCCTGCTCACTTCCAGGACTTCGCCAGGGGCGATCTGCGGAAGCGAGCACGCGAACTCACATAGCTCCGCCGACTTCAGTACTTCGGCGCGGGCTTCTGATGACACCTTTCCGTTTTCTTCAGTTATTAGCGCTGCGAGCTCGTCGATGTTCTTCTCGAGGAGCGCCTTGTAGCGATAGAAGACCTGAACGCGCTCCTTGATCGGCGTTGCCGACCACGCGGGAAATGCCTTCGCTGCGCTCGCGACCGCGGCGTTGACGTCTTCCTGTGTCGATAACGGCACGCGCGAGATTACGCTGCCATCACTCGGGTTGTGGACTTCGAGGAAGGCGCCGGCAGCGTTTACGAACGAACCATCAACGTAGTTACGTACTTCAGGGTACTTCATGCTTCCTCCACGCTCGCGGGGTAAGCCCC
>Ga0184619_10000648_pt1 | contig 11933 bp, 10 predicted proteins | sample PLM0_60_b1_FD_133146 | JGI IMG/M metagenome (GOLD analysis project Ga0184619, IMG submission 133146) | Groundwater sediment microbial communities from an aquifer in East River, Colorado, USA - PLM0_60_b1 | ecosystem: Environmental > Terrestrial > Soil > Riparian zone | place: USA: East River...
ACTGACTACTGACTAAAAGCTAAAAGAAAATGTTTCGTCGCATCCAACACGTTCACTTTGTCGGCATTGGCGGCATGGGCATGTCTGGTATCGCCGAGGTGCTAGTCAATCTCGGCTTTCGTGTCTCGGGTTCCGACGTAAAGCGATCGAGCGTGACGGACCGTCTGCAACAAATGGGAATTGATTTCGCTGAAGGTCATAGCGGAGAAAATGTCGGCGACGCCCATGTCGTAGTCCGCTCGACGGCAGTGCGCGATGAAAATCCGGAAATTATCGAAGCTCATCATCGTTCTATTCCAGTGATACCACGCGCGGAAATGCTGGCCGAACTAATGCGGCTCAAGCCACACACAGTTGCGGTTGCCGGTTCGCATGGAAAGACAACTACGACATCAATGGTCGCAACAGTGCTGGGTCACGCGGGAATGGATCCGACCATTGTGGTTGGCGGTGTCGTTGGCGCTTTTGGATCGAATGCGCACCTGGGCACCAGCGATTTGATGGTGGTTGAGGCTGACGAAAGTGACCGCTCGTTCCTGATGCTGATCCCGACAATCGCTGTCGTGACGAACATTGATCGCGAACACATGGACTACTACCACGACATGGACGACGTGCGCGCGTGTTTTACGAAATTCGTAAATAGCGTGCCTTTTTATGGCGCCTCCGTTCTTTGTCTCGACGATCCAAATGTGCAGGCTATCATTCCGCACATCGAGCGCCGCCGAATTACTTACGGTTTGAGCGCGCAGGCCGATATCTCGGCGCATAACATTCGTTACGACCAGAGCTTTGGTTCAATCTTTACTGTTTGGCATGGCGCGGATGTTGTCGGCGATATCAATTTGCGCGTGCCGGGCTTGCATAACGTTTATAACGCCCTCGCCGCCATTGCCGTCGGTTTTGAACTGGATGTGCCGTTCAACCAAATCGCTGAAGCGCTGGCAAGCTTTGCAGGAGCGGGAAGACGATTTCAACCCAAGGGAGAATCGAACGGCGTAATGGTGGTTGACGATTACGGCCATCATCCGACTGAAGTAAAAGCCACGCTGGCGGCGGCAAAGATCGGTTCCGGGGGCAGGCGAATCGTCGTGCTGTTTCAGCCTCATCGCTTCAGCCGTACACACGACCTGATGGAAGAGTTCGCGCGGTCTTTCAATAATGCCGACACGCTTTTTATTACGGATATCTATGCTGCGAGCGAAGATCCAATCGAAGGAACAACCGCCGAAACGTTGACCGCGGCCATCAAACGTTTTGGGCACAAAGATGTGCGTTACATCGGTGCGCTTGAGAACGCCGCCGCCGCTTTGCGCGATTATGTGCAGCCCGGAGATTTGGTTTTGACTTTAGGTGCTGGAACCGTCAGCCGCGTAAGCGATCAATTGCTGGAACTGCTGCGCGAGCGAACTGAAGCGAAGAGTGTGTGACGCAAACTGTTTAGCTTGCGAATGATTTTAAGCTATGGCTGAAACTGACGACGAAAACAAATTCCATCAACGCGACCAATCACTGGAACAGATTGTCGCGCGGCTGGGCGTGCGCGCTGAGCGTGGGCGTCGCTTTGCGGAGTTGACCAGTCTGCGTGTTGGGGGCGCAATCGATTGGGTCGTTTCGCCGGAAAATGAAGCGCAGGCGGCCGCAGTGGTCCATGCGATGGATCAGGCAGGCATCGGCTGGCGCGCGTTGGGTTCAGGCAGCAACATTCTCGCCGATGATGGCGATCATCGTTATGTAGTCTTGAGTCTCAAAGAACTTAAAGGCGAACTCGATTTTGACGGCGAGCGCGTATCGGTCCCGGCGGGTTATTCACTGCCGCGTCTTTGCATTGATGTCTCGCGCCGCGGGCTTTCGGGAATCGAAGGTCTGGGCGGAATTCCGGGCACGGTCGGTGGCGCCCTTTGGATGAACGCCGGGGCTTACGGACACGAGATCGGAACTGTTACCGAGACGGTGCGCGTAGCGCGCGAAGCCAAAGTCGTCGAGATCCCGGGGACTGAAGTGCAATGGAATTACCGGCACACGTCGTTCAAAGAAGGCGAGTTGTTGTTGGGAGCGACGTTGCGCTTGACGCTTGATGACCCGGAAAAAATTCGCGCGCGCATGGAAGACGCGAAGTCGCGACGCATGGCGACGCAACCACACGGCTCGCGCTCGGCAGGGTGCTTCTTCAAGAATCCGCCAGCCGCGACAATTGGCACCGGCAAGATGATTGACGAGATGGGCATGAAAGGCGCGCGAAAGGGAAGCGCGGTTGTTTCCCCAGTTCACGCAAATTTCATCGTCACTGAAGAGGGCGCAAATGCTGAAGATGCGCTGGCCCTTGCCGAGGAAGTACGCGAACGCGTCAAGCGCGAGCATGGCATCGAGTTGGAGTATGAAGTGGAGCTTTGGCGCGCGAATGAAAGCAAAGACAGCACGACGAGTGACGTCGCGGAAGAAAAGGAGCCGACATGAGAGAGCAGGTCATCGCACAAAAAGTTGGCAACCGTTCGGGTATCGGCGGTCAGCGACGGCCCGGGGCTGTGACACAGAAGCCAGCGCCGCGTGAAAACGGCGGCGAGCCTTTCAACGCCCGCTTACGTGCTTTGCTTAGTTATGTTCCGGCATTTCTAAAGCTGGCGCTGGCGATTGTAATCGGCGTTCTCGTTTTTGCCGGCTATCGTGCCGCCGCTTCGGCAAGTTTTTTTCAATTGAAAACTGTTGAGGTAAAGGGCACATCACGTTTGCAGCCAGCCGATATTCAAGCGCTGGTGAGGCAGTCAGTCGACAAGACTGGTGTCTGGAAAGCTGACCTAAACGGCATTAACGAAAGCATTGAACGCCTGCCGTGGGTGAGAACCGCGATTGTCTCGCGAGTCTTGCCGGACCGCATTCGCGTGCGCATAACTGAGCGCTCGCCGCGTGTAGTAGTGCGAACGTCCGCCGGCCGCTTCCGTTGGGTTGATGAGGACGCGGCGTTGCTTGGCGAGATGCAGCCTACGGACCAAATACCGGCGTTCTTCCTGAACGGGCTCAGCGATGAAGACTCAGACTCCGCGCGTGACGAAAATCGCGAGCGAGTCGCAATGTTTCTCGAGTTGCAACAGGCCTGGGATGCGGCCGGACTGTCGGAGCGCGTCAGCGAAGTTAACCTGATGGATGTTCGTGACGTTCGAGCCCAGTTGGCGGGCGACAACTCGCAGATTGAAGTGAGACTGGGCGCGCGCGATCAAGCCACGCGTTTGAAAAGCGCGTTGAAGGCTCTGGATTCACACGACAACATTCCCAGTCGCGACATGATCAGTTACATCGATATGAGCCTGGGCAACGGTAAAGCGATCGTAGGTTTAACTTCCGGCGCGCATACAACAACCGGCGGCGCTGAACCACCAGCGGCGACTACAACTGCGGCTGTTGAACCGGCGAGCAACAAGAAAACGGCCGACAACGCATCGGTCAAGGCGCTGCGATTGAAAGCTAACGCTGACAATCCGAGAACTGTGCAAGATAAGACAAAAACAGATCGCAAGGACCGATCCAAAAAAGCTGATAAGAAATCAGATAAGTCGCAAACCGCGGGCCGCCGCAAACAATGATCGCGAACCTTGGCGTGAAGGAGCACTGCTGAATGGCCAAGCGAACACAACACACCATCGGTCTCGACATTGGCACGAGCCGGGTGACGTGTATTGCTTGCGAGCCCGGCGAGAGCGGGCTGCTCGAGATAGTTGGTATCGGCGAAGCGGAAGCGCGCGGACTGCGCAAAGGCGTAATTGTGAATCCGGAAGCGGCAGTCGATGCGATCAAGCGAGCGGTGGACGAAGCGGAACGCATGAGTGGGATCCAAGCGGAAGAAGTAACGATCAATCTTGCCGGTTCGCACATTCTCGGATTCAACGGCCAGGCGATCGTCGCCGTTTCGGGACGCGATCGTGAAATCACACCTGAAGACGTGCGGCGGGCAATCGATTCTGCCTGCGCTATTCAACTGCCCGCCGGGCGCGAAATAGTGGACCGCTTGCCACAAGAGTTCATCGTTGACGATCAGGATGGCATTAACGATCCGGTGGGGATGATTGGCGCGCGCCTTGCCGTCAAAGTTCACATAGTTACCAGTCCCGTGACTGCCCGCCAGAATGCAATCAATGCGGTTAACCGTGCCGGTTTAATGGTTGCGGACATGGTGCTCGAGCAACTGGCGGCAGCCGAAGCTTCCTTGACCGAAGACGATAAAGAGTTTGGCGCCGCCCTGGTTGATATCGGCGCAGAAACCACCGGGTTGATTATCTACCAGCGAGGCGCAGTACAACATACTGCCGTGTTTCCGCTTGGCGGTTCGCATTTCACCAATGACATTGCTTTCGGGCTGCGCACGCCGATTCCCGATGCCGAAAAAATCAAGCGCACGGTCGGCTGCGCTTGCAGCACCTCGCTTTCAGAAATGCAGCGCGGAGAGCTGGTTGATGTTCCTTCGGTCGGCGGACGCGCGCCGCGCCAGCTTTCGCGACAAATTCTTTGCGACATTTTGCAGCCGCGCGCAGAAGAAGTGTTGATGCACGTCGCCGATGAAATTAAAGATGCTGGTTGGGAAAGACAACTTTCGAGCGGCGTGGTGCTAACTGGTGGCGGCGCGCTCTTGAGCGGTATGCCTGAAATCGCCGAACAGGTTTTCGATGCGCCCGTTCGCGTTGGCTTTCCCGAGCGCGATCGATTTGGTGGCTTGGTTGAGGATGTTCAAAGTCCGGCGTGGGCCGCGGCCACCGGTTTGGCACTGGTCGCCAGCCGCACACAGGTAAGCGAAGGCCGGAGCTCAGTAAGCCGGCGTGGCTCCACAGGCAAGCTCACGCACTTTGTTTCAAAATTTCGTAATCGTTTCAGTAGTATTTTTTGACAAGTTGTTGTATGCTTTCGCCCCGGTCGCACAAGATATAGTCCGCTATATATCGAGGCCGATGTCGCGAGCAACCCAACATAGAAGAAAACCATGGAAGACTTCCCGCTTTGGAAGAGAGGATATTACTATGCCAGAGGATGCTCGCCAACTCGACAGAGGTATTAATATTTTCATCGATGACGATCCGCCGATCACCGGTGCGCGCATTAAGGTGATTGGTATTGGCGGCGGCGGCGGCAATGCCGTCAACCGCATGATCGAAGCCGGCATCGAGGGCATCGAGTTTCTCGTTGCCAATACCGATCTTCAGGCCCTCAAACGATCGAAAGCCCCAATAAAAATTCAGCTTGGCAGCCGCCTGACCAAGGGGCTGGGCGCGGGCGCAAATCCTAACGTTGGCCGCGAAGCCGCCCTCGAAGACACGGACAAAATCATTGAAGTGCTTGAAGGCGCGGATATGGTTTTTGTTACGACCGGGTTGGGCGGCGGCACCGGCACAGGCGGCGCGCCAATTATTGCTTCACTGGCAACTGAGCTTGATGCCCTGACCGTTGCCGTAGTAACCAAGCCGTTTCACTTCGAAGGCCGCCGGCGCATGCAGCAGGCCGAGCACGGCATCCGTGAACTGCGAGAATGCGTAGACACAGTAATCACCATTCCCAATGAACGGTTGCTGCACACAGTTGAAAAAGATTCTTCGCTGGCTGACTCGTTTGGTGTGGCCGACGATGTGCTGCGCCAGGCAGTTCAGGGTATCAGCGATCTGATTACCGTGCCCGGTCTGATCAATCTCGATTTCGCGGACGTCAAATCGATCATGCAGGGAATGGGAATGGCGCTAATGGGTGCCGGTCGCGCGCGCGGTGAGAACCGGGCCATAGAAGCGACGCAACAGGCAATCTCTTCGCCGCTGCTCGAGGAAGCGACTATCCAAGGCGCCAAGGGCGTGCTCATTAACATTACCGGCGGACCTGACTTGACGCTCTATGAAGTCAATGTTGCCTCCACCATTATTCGCGAGTCGGCTGATGAAGACGCCAACATTATTTTTGGCGCCGTCATTGACGAGAATCTACGTGATGAAATGAAAATCACGGTGATTGCAACCGGCTTTGGTCAGGAAGCCGTGGCAGTGGCATCGGCAGCGGGAGTCACAGCCATGCCGGCTACCGCGCCTCGCTTTGTACAACGTCCCGCCGACGATCTGCCACGGCCAATGATGCAGGGACGTTCTGACGATCTTGATGTCCCTACTTTCATTCGCAAGAAAGCGGATTAGACAATTTTATTCGGAAATATGCTGAGGAAGGCAGAATCTTCTAGCCTTCCTTTTTACTTTGCCAGCAGGCGGATGTTTTGCTCTTTGCTTTTTGCGGGCGGCTTGTGTAGCATACGCGTCAATCCCTTGCAGGTTTTCCATTACGGGTAAAAAGTTAAGTCTCTCTCCTTGAATGGCCGCAGCCTGCGAGAGTAAGTGTGGATCAGCGTCGCTTTTGCCCGCCCATTACGTCGCGCGATCAATTTATTAACCCGTCTTAATCTTTGGAGGTAGGAACAAGTGAATCGCAAACTTATTAGAACCACGCTCGCTGAGGTTAAAGGAAAAGCGCGCGAGATGCCTTCGCCCAGAGAGCGTTCGAATGGTTCTCAACGTAGCTCAGGCGGCGGAGAAGGCAGCCGTGAGGCACATCGCCCGGTACAACACAGTGCGCCGGTGGCAGTAAGGAAACGAACTCCCCCACCGATGGAAACGAATGCCGAACTCTTCTACTACAAGAAGCAGATCGACTCGCATACGCCCATGGTTATTGTGTTGCTCGACGGCGAAGAAATTGAAGGCACAATTGAGTGGTATGATCGCGGCGCTTTAAAGGTCAACCGCAAAGACGCGCCAAATCTCTTGTTGCTCAAGCGCAACATCAAATACATGTTCAAAGCGGACGAGCGCGTCGAACAAGTCGTCAGCTAAAGATTGGCTCACATGGGCAGCCCGCCCCATCCTTATTGTGCTTCAGTCTCAAACCAATGAGGCAGTTCGCCAATAATCCATCGCCGAAACCTAGATCTTCCGGGTCACTGCCGCGCGTCGCCATAACCATGGGTGACCCGTCAGGAATTGGCCCGGAAGTAGTTTTGAAAGCAGTTGTAGAAGAAGAGATAACGCGCTGCTGCGTTCCGGTAATCATCGGTGACGCGCAATTGCTGGCACATACTGCCCGAACGCTCGACTTACAGTCAGGCTATGACATCATTCGCAAGGGTGAACCGATTCCTGAGCGACTGTCCGAGCCGATAATCTATCATCTCGACAATATCAACGGTTTTATCGAGCCGGGCATTGAATCTGGCGCGGCGGGCCGAGCCGCGGCCGGCTACATAGAAGCAGCCGTTGAGTTGTGTGCTGCCGGTAGCGTCGACGCGATTGCCACTGCGCCGATAAACAAGCGCGCGCTTTTTCTCGGCGGTTACAGTTTTCCAGGTCATACGGAATTCCTGGCGCACCTCACCGGCAGCGAAGAATATGCAATGGCCTTTGTGGCAGAAAATTTGAGAGTAGTTTTGATCTCGACACATGTGCCCCTATCAGAGGCAATCAGACTGGTGCAACGCGATCGTATGATGCGCACAATTCGCCTGGCTCATCGCGAGTTGAGACGTTGGGGTATTGAACGTCCGCGACTGGCGGTTGCTGCCCTCAACCCGCACGGTGCTGAAGGCGGATTATTTGGCGTAGAAGAGGCTTCAGAAATCCTGCCGGCCATCGAAAGCTGTCACGGCGTTGACGACATGAATGTTGCCGGGCCCTTCTCGGCTGACACGGTATTCCTGCGGGCCTCGCGTGGCGAGTTTGATGCCGTAATTGCGTGTTATCACGACCAGGCGATGATCCCGGTAAAATGTCTTTCCTTTGGCGAGGCTGTGAATGTTACTCTGGGATTGCCCTTTATCCGCACCTCGGTCGATCACGGCACGGCATTTGACATTGCGGGCAAGGGAATCGCAGAACACTCGAGCATGGTAGCGGCAATCAAGCTGGCAGCGGAACTTTCCACCCAAGCAGGAGAAAGCAGCCGCGCCGTGGAAGTCTAAAAAAACAAATGGCAAGCAAAGCCTCAAAAGCCTCAACCAAAGAAGACTACCAGTCCCGACGAATTCTGGTGGCTGACGACGATCCCGCAATCCTGCGTTTGGTGTCGGCAATTCTGGAAAAAGAAAACTTCGGCGTGGTTAGCGCCCGCGATGGGCGCGAGGCTTACAAGATCCTGCAGAGCGATCAAGATTTTGTTGCAGCGATTCTTGACGTCGTCATGCCGCATATCTCGGGACCCGAACTGGTACGGTTCATGAAAACTGAGAAACGTCTGATGCGCATTCCGGTGATGATGATGACCGCTGAACAAGATCCCAAGCTATCATCTGATAGTTTCGCTGCGGGCGCAGTGGTTTTCCTTCCCAAGCCTTTTACTACCGCACAACTTCATATCATGCTGCAAATGCTGATCAGCAAAGCTCAAAGCTAAACTTCCAAATGACAATTCGCGCGTGGAAAAGTCGGAGACTCGGTTTGCTTCCGCTGTTCGTCTGCTGCGTTGTTGCGCTCGCTGCCGCTGATGCGCGCGCTGAGTTAAGTTCAAAACAGGCACGCAAAGCCATCACGCGCATGCCCGGATTTGAGTTGACCAGCGGCGCGGTACGCGTGAAAGCAATTACCCCGGGCACACCGGCAGAAGTCACGGCAGACATTCGCACCGTCTTCAAGTTTGAGCAGGATGATCGCGGTCGTTGGCGCATCGTCGAGATACGGACCGCTCAGGATCGCTGGGAGTCTATCAACTTCATGACGGACCCCGCTCATGCGGATCTCGCGACCGACGAATGCAATGCTCCGGATCCACCATTCAAGGGTTCCGCCGCGCTCGACCCGAGCGTAAAGCGAGCGCGCTGCCTGCTTGGAGTTTTGACAGGCATCGACGTTCCGTCCGACGCAGTGCGCATCCAGGAAGTCGATCCAATGCCAGTGCCACTTGCTTCCCGAGCGTCGGCGGTTGTGGTTGCCTGGATCAGAGTGACCGCGCGTCTAGTGAACGACGGCAAAGGTTGGCGAGTATCTGAGCTGCGCACCGGAAATCGTGATTGGGTAAGGCTGCAAGCGCTCATCGATGCGTTGAACGAAAGGAAGGCGGCGCAAGCGCGGAGTGAGATTGGAACGATGTTCGACGCGCTCAGACGATATATGCTGGAGCATGGCTTCTACGTCGTGTCCGACAGCCACGCGGTCCTAATCGATCACTTAAATCCTCGCTATCTTTCCAAGATCATTCGCGTGGATCCCTGGAATCATCCTTACAAATATGATGGACAGCGAGACCGCTTTACCATTCGTTCCGCCGGGCCCGACGGCAAGGACCAAACTGCTGACGATATTCAACTAGGCGCCACTTATTCCCATTAGTAAACCACCAACCTAAAGTTCTTGACTGACAATTGGCGCGGATGTTAGTTTCGAAATGCGGCTTAGCCCTTTTTGGCCGCTGGTTCAAACAGCCAAGCGCTAACTGTACTTAAGCAATGACCCCGCCAGTGGCGCAATTTAGCCAAGGTTATTTAAGCTTTGTTAGCTGGCAAAAAACTCCTACTTGCCGACGATTCAATCACGATTCAAAAGGTTGTGGATCTCACCTTTGCCGATGAAGGCGTCACCGTATTAACTGTTAACAACGGCCGCGAGGCGATTGAAGCGTTAAGCGACTTTGCTCCGGATATTGTGCTCGCCGATGTGATCATGCCGCAGATGAGCGGTTACGAGGTTTGCGAGCACATAAAACAAAATGACCAGCTCAAGCATATTCCTGTTATGCTTTTGGTCGGCTCGTTTGAGCCGTTCGACGAAGCGGAGGCGCGCCGCGTGGGCGCAGACGATACCTTGACGAAGCCTTTTCAATCAATCCGCAACCTTATCGATAAAGTTGGCGAGTTGGTCAGCGGCCGCGCGGTTGAGAAACGGATTCCTACGGCGGAACTGCCCCAACATCACGAGACACCTGAACCCGAGAAGCTGACTGAAGAAGAACTGCAGATCACTACTGCCGATACGCTTCCCCTTCCGGATGAACAGGCTGACGTTGTTGCCTACTACGCGGCAAAACAGGAAGCGCAAAAGGCCAACCATTCTGATATGGATTCAACGATAGAAACTAAACCTCCCCTGACTTTGCAAACTGACGACAGCGCGGCTGACGTACTGCTTGATCTGGGCGACGTGAGATCCGGCAGTACCGGTATCGCAGACGACTTCGTTTTGGATTTGGACCTCGACGAACCTGCGGAACCCTCGCCCGCTGTGGCTGCGTATTCAGCTCCGTCTTTCATGCGTCGCAAGCGCGATGGCGATACGCTCAGCTCGCTCCGCGTGGCCCCGACAGTGGACCAGATGGCACACACGCAGGAATTCCCGCGCTTTAAGGAAGCGCCTGTCGAGCAAACGATTGCTGATGAACCTGAGCAGCCGGTCAGGCAAGTGGTCGCTGATCAACCCGAACAATACGCCGGAAAAGCGGAAGCGTCTGTTAACGAAACCGGGGTTGGGATGGCTAGTGCGCCCGGCGAATTGTCCCCGCAAATGATCGATGCGATCGCGCGACGCGCCGTCGAACAGCTTTCCGAAAAAGTTGTGCAGGAAATCGCCTGGGAAGTTGTACCGCAACTCGCTGAATTGATGATCAAGCGGCAGCTCGAAGAGAAGAATTCTTAAGCACCATCCCAAAAACCGTTGAAGCAGGCGTTGCCGGGAAAGGCCGCCTGCTTTTCATTTGGTCAGTTGCCAGTTGTCGGTTGTCAGTTGGATTACTTGACTTCGTTAGGTAATGTAGTCGTCACATGAAAAACGCTGGACCCTGCCTTACAATGCATTTTTTGCAATTTAACAACTGACAACTAACAACTGACCAATCACCACCAAATGGAAATTCCGAAAACTTACGATCCCAAACAGGCCGAACAAAATCACTACGAGCGTTGGGAGCGCGAAGGATTTTTTGCTCCCGAGATTAACCGCGACCCGCGCGCGCCAGTTTTTTCCATAGTCATTCCGCCGCCAAACGTGACCGGCTCGCTGCACATGGGCCATGCCTTGCAGCACACGATGATGGATGTACTAACGCGCTACAAACGCATGTGCGGCTATCGCACGCTGTGGCTGCCTGGAATGGACCACGCGGGCATCTCCACGCAAATGGTAGTCACGCGCGAACTGAAAAAAGAAGGATTATCGCGCCACGATCTGGGCCGCGAGAAATTTATCGAGCGCGTTTGGAAATGGAAACAGGAATCAGGCGGACAGATCACGAAGCAGATGCGGCGCGAAGGCGCATCGGTCGATTGGTCGCGCGAAAAGTTTACTATGGAGCCCGGCCTAAACCGGGCCGTGCGTGAGGTGTTCGTTCGTCTTTATGACGAAGGCATGATTTATCGCGGTAATCGCATTGTTAACTGGTGTCCCAGCGATCAAACGGTGCTTTCTGATTTGGAAGTAGAAAAGATTTCGCAAAATGGCAAGCTCTACTATCTCCGCTACCCGCTGAAGTCCGGCAAAGGTCACGTGACGGTTGCGACTACGCGGCCGGAGACGATGCTCGGCGACACGGCTGTAGCGGTCAATCCAGGCGACGAGCGTTATCGCAAGTTGGTCGGCGAGATTTTATTGCTGCCGCTCACCGGCCGCGAGATTCCAATTATCGCTGATGAGTTTGTCGAACCCGAGTTCGGCACCGGCGCAGTCAAGATAACGCCGGCTCACGACACCAACGACTATGAGATGGGCCAGCGGCATTCGTTGCCGCAAGTTGTGGTCATTGATAGCCTGGCGAAGATGACTGAGGAGGCGGGTGAAGAGTTTGTTGGCCTGGACAGGTACAAAGCGCGCACGAAAGTTGTAGAGAAGTTTGAAGAGTTGGGGCTGCTCGAGAAAGTGGTTGACTATGAGTTCGCAATCTCGAAATGCGAACGCTGCAAGACTGTTATTGAGCCGTTAATCTCGACGCAGTGGTTCCTGGCGATG
>Ga0184619_10000650_pt1 | contig 11931 bp, 10 predicted proteins | sample PLM0_60_b1_FD_133146 | JGI IMG/M metagenome (GOLD analysis project Ga0184619, IMG submission 133146) | Groundwater sediment microbial communities from an aquifer in East River, Colorado, USA - PLM0_60_b1 | ecosystem: Environmental > Terrestrial > Soil > Riparian zone | place: USA: East River...
AATCAGCAAAAGCTGCTGTTTGGCCGCGCGTTGGCGAGCAAAGAGGCCGGCGTGCTCCTGATGAACGAGCCGACCCGCGGGATCGATGTCGGCGCGCGCGCCGAGATCTACCGGATCATGCGCGAGCTGTGCGATCGTGGAGCAGCGCTGATCATGACGTCGTCCGATCTCGAGGAAGTCGTCGGCATCGCCGATATCGTGATCACTCTTTATCGCGGTCGCGTTGTCGCGCGCTACGAGGGTGACGGGATCGCTATGTCCTCGATCCTAGCCGACATCACCCACCCCACGCAGGCGATCGCATGACCGAGCGCTTGCCAAGCGGTGCCGATTCCGCTGTCGCCGCAGCTGATCTGCGGTGGATGCGCTTCGACCGGGCGCGGGTGTTCTCATGGGCTCAGACCATCGGCATAATCGTTCTTCTTGCAGTAATCTTCGTCACGCCAGGCTTCCTGGCCAAGCCGAGCATCCTCTCGTTTCTCACCACGGTGTCGTTTATCGGCTGCGTGGCGATCGGCATGACGCTCATCACGATCAGCGGCAACATCATGTCGTTCGCGCTCGGCGCCACCGTGGGCGTGACCGCGATGGTGTTCATCCTGGCATCGAACTGGCTGGGCTTCGACTTTGGTCTGGTCGTTGGGCTTCTGTTTGGCTCGCTGCTGACCGGCCTGCAAGGACTGATGATCGGCTGGGTCCGCGCCAATCCGATCATCGTCAGTATCGCTGCTCTCGCCCTCATCCACGGCCTCGCCCAAGCGTTCGCTGAGAAGGGCACGATCTACGCCGATCCGGGCATCTTCCCGGCATCGGTCAAAGGAAAGGTGGGCGGCGTCCCGATCGAGTTTATCATGTTCGTGCTCTCTGCACTGATCGCGCAGTTCATCCTCTCGTTCACGCGGTTCGGGCGCAACCTGTTCATGGTGGGATCGAGCTTCCGCGCCGCTGAAGCGGTTGGCGTGAACACTTGGCGCACCATCACCGGCGCCTATCTGTGGGCCGGTTTCTTCACCTCGCTCGCCGGTATCATGCTCGCAGTCCGGTACGACGCCGCCAACATGGATTATGGCGTTGCCTACGACTACGACGCCATCGCGGCCGTGCTGGTCGGCGGTACCGCGATCGGCGGTGGTCACGGATCGGCCGTTCGGACGTTCGCGGGCGCAATGGTCATCGCCGCGGTGCAGGTCATGTTACTGCTCAGGGGATTGCGGCAGGAGTGGCAATATCTGGCGGCAGGACTGATCGTCCTCGCGGTCATCATCCTCCAGGCGCGCGGGAACGGGCGATGAAGTTGTGGCACCATCTCAATGGTCCGCATGCCCGGCCTTTCGCCGTCCTCGCAGCCTGCATCGTCGTGCTCACTGCGGTGGATGGGGGCCACGGCCAGTTCCTCAGCGCGGCGACCGCCTATAGCACGCTGCAGACCTTCGCGACTATTAGTTTAGTGACGCTCGGGCTGGGCCTGACGATGATGATTCGTGAATTCGACCTGTCGGTGGTCGGCATGTACGGCATGGCCGGTTGTATCGCCGTGCTCACCGGCACGCATTATCCCTGGCTGGGGCTCTGGCTCGCGCTGGCGATCGGCCTGACCGCCGGCATCGTGCAGGGGTTGCTTATCGTACGCCTGCACGTGTCGTCGGTCGGAGTGACGCTGGGAGGTCTCTTGGTATTCGTCGGCATCGCATTCGTGCTGACCGAGAGCCGCTCCCTACCTTACGACAATCTCGGCGTCGCGCTGCTGCTTAATGAGCGGATCGGCGGCGTCTTCTCACTTCGCAGCGTCATCGCTCTGGTCTTCTTCGGCGGCGCGGCGGCGATGTTTGCGTGGACGCGTCTCGGCCGCGACATCGTGGCCATCGGCAGCGACCGCCGCGCCGCCATGACCACCGGCGTCAAGGTCGATACGCTCATTATCGGCGTCTTCGGCTTTTCGGGCCTGTGCGCCGCCCTATCCGGCGTCTTACTCAGCTATAGTCTGGCGTCAGCCTCGCCTGCGGGATTATCGGACGTCATAGCGCCGGCTGCGGCTGGTGCTATCCTAGGCGGTGTCTCCCTAGGTGGCGGATCCGGTCGACCGTTTGGCATCGCGGCTGGCGCGTTAACCCTCGCTGTCCTGCGATCCGGCCTCAATGCCGTGGGCGCGCCGCCATTCGCCAACGACATCACCATGGGTGCGGTCCTGCTAACGGTGGCTGTCCTCGACGGCCCCTATCTGGCGCGACGGTTGATCTCGGCACGTCGAGCGCTAGGCGCATGACTGGAATGGCCATGCGAAGGTCTGTCGCAAGCTCGGCCGTTGTGCTCCTATTGCGCTGGTCCTACAAATTGATGACGAGGTCGTACTGCGAGGGAGGTAGACATGATGAGGCTGGCGTTTGCTGTGATCGCTGCACTAGGCTTGCCGCTCCTGACGCCCACCGATGCGAACGCCGATCCGAAAGGCAAGAAGGTCGCGTTTCTCGTCACTTCGCCGACGCATCCATTTATTGCCACGCTGGCCAAGACCTTCACCGCCAAGGCGAACTCGTACGGTATGGAAGTCAATACTGTCAGCCAGCAGTTCGACGCCGCCTTGCAGGCGCAGCAAGTCGATGACGCCATCGCGCGCAAGTTTGACATGCTTGCCATTATCGCTGGCTCCGAGCAGGCGATCATACCGGCGCTGACCCGCGCCAAGCAGGCGGGCGTACCGGTCATCATTATCAACTCTCCGCCGCGCGACGGCTCGGAAGACCTTTACCTCAGTTTTGTCGGAGAAGACCATGTCGAACTCGGTCGCATTACCGGTGAATCGGTATTGAAAGCACTCAAGGACGGGGGTCGCGACGGCGGTAAGATCGCGCTCATCACGGGCTCGCTGCAAGAAGGCGTCGGGCCTCGCCGCGTCGTGGGCTTTCGCGAAGCGATGAAGGCCAATCCGAAGGCGCAGATCGTTGCTGTCGAAGACGCAAAATGGCAGACCGACCTCAGCGAGCGCATTGCCGGCCAGTTGTTTTCGCGCTTCGCAGCGCAGGGCGGCCTAGATGTCATCTACGGCATGGCCGACAACCAGGCCGCGGCTATCGTTCAGGCGGCGAAGTCGGCGAGCATTCCGCTCGGTATCGAAAAGGGTAAGCTAATCGTGGTCGGGAGCAACTGCCTCAAGCAAGGCATTGCGGGTATCAAGGTCGGTGAACAATACAGCACGGGTGTTCAGGTCCCGGCGCGCACCGGAACCAGGGCAGCCGAGATGATTGCGGATCACTTCAATGGAAAGGCATTGCCGAAGAGCGAGATCTTGCCGGTCGAGACCATCACCAAGGCAAACATCGCCAAGTGGGAAGAGGCCTGCTCCTATTAAGCCTAGGAGGCACGGGTGCGCGCCTGACGCCGCCCCGACCATCTTTGGCCGTCACGCAATCCGTTTTGACGCGAGCCGCACGCCACGCACAGAGGGACAATCAACCATGACTGAGCGGGCATCCGAGAGCGACGCGGATTTCTTTAAGCAGCGCGGATTCGGCCTGAAGATTGGCTTCGGCCAGCGGCCGGCACTGCTTGTCATCGACATGCTCAAGGCCTTCACCAATCCGCAGATGATGCTCGGCGCCAACCTCGACAACGAAATCGAAGCGATTAAACCCTTAATTGCCGTCGCGCATGAGCGAGATATTCCGGTTATCTTCTCTACGGTGATCTATAACGACGCCGACCTCAAGGATGCAGGCATCTGGGCGCTCAAGCAGAAGGGCGTGGTGACCCTAAAAGGCGACAGCGATGGCGTGGAGATCGACCCGCGGCTCGATTTCCGCAAGACCGACAGCCTGCTTGTAAAGAAATACGCCTCCTGCTTCTTCGGCACCGATCTGGTGTCCCGGCTGCTGAGCCGTCGCGTCGACACCGTGATAATCGTCGGGTGCACCACCAGCGGCTGCGTGCGCGCCACCGCGGTCGACGCTGTGCAGACCGGGCTGCGGCCAATGGTAGTGCGGGAGGCGGTTGGCGACCGCTCAGCCGCCGCGCACGACCAAAGTCTCTTCGATCTCAACGCCAAGTATGCCGACGTGGTCTCGCTTGAAGAGACTCTGCAGTACATGCGCACCGTCGGCCACAATTCAAACGCCTAGGGCTCAAAGGAAGAAAGCCATGTCGCAAGCGTCGCCGGCTCCGCAGGAGCAAGACCGCTATCCGTATTCGGCCATCGTAGACCGCAAGCCGCTGCGCTGGCCGGATGGCGCACGCGTGGCGGTTTGGGTCATCCCCAACATCGAGCACTTTCTATTCGACCGGCCGTCCACATCCGTCACCCCGGTGACCACAAGCCTTGTCCCCGACGTGCTGAACTATTCCTGGCGCGACTACGGCGTGCGCGTCGGCATCTGGCGCATGATGGAAGTGATGGAGAAGCACGGCGTCAAAGGAACCGTCGCGCTAAACTCAGACGTCTGCGCCAAATATCCTCGTATCATCGAGGGCGGCAAACAGCTTGGCTGGGAATGGATGGGCCACGGCAACAACAATTCCACCCTGATCAACCGGCAATCCGAGGATGAGGAAAAACAGTTGATAAGGACTATTGTCGACACCATCAACGCGAGCACCGGCCAGCAGCCGCGCGGCTGGCTCGGTCCGGCGCTGAGCGAATCCCATCGCACACTCGATATCCTGGCCGAAAATGGCATCCAGTATGTTGGCGATTGGGTCAACGACGAGCAACCCTATCCAATGCGGGTGAAGTCCGGATCGATGCTCTCCATGCCCTATTCCATCGAGCTTAACGACATCCCCGTATTCCTCGACCAGGGCCAGGACCCGGCAGTGTTCGGAAGAATGATCTGCGACCAGTTCGACGTGCTTTATGAAGATGGCGCGAAGACTGGGCGGGTCATGTCAATCTGCCTGCACCCGTTCCTGATCGGGCATCCCCATCGCAGCAAATATTTTGATCACGCTCTTGCGCACATAAGATCGCGCCAGGAGGTCTGGGTTACGACGGGCGGCGAGATCAATGATTGGTACCGGAAAAACTATCTGAACAAGTAAAGGGGCAGTCGAGCTTGGGCGGATTTGCGCACAACTGATCGCTTCCGCCGGATCGGAGGTGACGATGTCCATCTTCGCGGTCAACCATCTTTGTCGCGAGGTTCTGCGCGACCATATCTTCCGTGCTGCGATGCAATCCGCTCCAGCGAAGGCTCTCGCCCCACTCGATCTGACGGACGATGAGCGAAGCGCCCTGCTCGCTGGCGATGTGGGTACCCTCTATCGAATGGGCGTCAACGCTTTCCTCATGAATTATCTTGCGCGTTTCGAGGTATGCGGGCTCAATGGGCAAATCTATAATGAGCGCATGTGCGCGGTGCGTGTCGACGAGATCGGAAACCCCGTGGGGTGACGCAAATTTCCTTCCCCACCTGGCGCTGATCTCCGCTTGGCGTCCCATAGTGTCTCAAATCAGGTTGCGTTCCATGGCACAAATTGTTGCCGGCTTCGGCGTTCCCCACACTCCGATCTTTCCCCATTTTGTGAAACGCGACGGCCCCGATTGCGAGATCGCAAAGTTATTCGGCGCTCAGAAAGCGCAACTCGCCGCCACACGACCGGATTTGATCGTCATGTTCGACACCGATCATCTCAACACGTTCTTTCTTGACAACTTGCCGATCTTCGCGGTCGGCATTGATAAGAGCTTTAAGGCACCGAATGACGAGCCGAGAGATGTCCCGAATTACATTGTGCCATCCATACCTGACGTCGCCGCACACGTTCGGGCGGCTGTCGTTGCGGCCGGATTCGACGTCGGCATGACGCAGAGCTATTCCGTCGATCATTCGGTGATCGTGCCGCTGCACTTCCTCACGCCGGATATGAAAGTCCCGGTTATCCCGTTCTTCATCAATGGCCACGTTCCACCGCTGCCCACGGCTCAGCGTTGCCATACGCTTGGTCGAGCCGTCGGGCGCGCAATTGAATCTTGGCCCGCTTCATTGCGAGTCGTGATTATGGGCAGCGGCAGCTTCTCACTTGAAGTAGGCGGGCCGCGCATGGCGCCCGGACGCTCAGATGGAGTGCCAGACCCAGACTGGGCGATGCGCGTTATCAATTATCTCGATGAACAAAAAATCGAGCAGCTGATCGCCGAGTCGACACAGTATCAGTTGTTAAAAGCCGGCAACGTCGGAGGCGAACTCCTGAACTGGATCGCTATGCTGGGTGCTATTGGCAATCACAAGCCAAGCTATGTCGCGCCTCAGATTCAAAACGGGCATGCCTACGCGGTCTGGCGATGGAACTGAACCTTGCACGCCTCGCAATCCTTGCGACCATCAATGATTAGAACATTGGATAAGCCGGGTTAAGACCGAGCCCAAACACAATGCGCCCGAAATTTTCGGCCGGCACATCCCAATTCATGACAACGTGCGAGGAAATGGCATGCACGTCGCGCCAACAACGCTGCACCGAATTGGCATCCATCAGCCCGCTCGAGCCGCTGACCTTAATGAGCGCATCCATCGCATCGCGCAGCGTCTGCATGGCGTACGTGAAATCGCGCCGCAGCAGGGTTCGTGTTTCCATCGACATGCCGGCGTAGTCCTGACGGGCAGTGGCGAGCGCACGCCGCGCCAGAAGTTCCGCCGCGTCGATCTGCGCCGCGATCCGGGCGATGCCGATTTGCACTGGCACGTGTTGGGCGATAGCCAACTGAGTGTAGGTCAGGTAACGCTGCCGCGTCCATTGTACAAAGTCGTCGTAACCGCCGCGCGCGAGCCCAAGTGCTGGACCGAGCAGCGCATAGGTATGCACGGCGATGAAGGGCGCGCGGTAGATCGGATTGTCGTTTAGCTTCGATCCTGGTGAGCAGGCATCGCGCAGCGTCGAAAACGACACGCTTCGGTGCGCAGGTACGAAGACGTTATCTAGCACCGACGTGTTAGAGCCGCTCCCTCTCAATCCCGCACAATACCAAGTGTCTTCCTGTTTCACCTGCGACACCGGCACAAGGTACAGCCGCATATCGGGATGGTCTTCGCCCTCGCGAAAAACGAGCCCACCTATCATGATCCATTGCGAATGGCGCAGCCCACTGCACCACGACCAACGCCCGTCGAGAATAAAGCCTCCGGGTGCCAGGGACACTTTTCCTGTCGGCGCCGCCGACGTAGCGATGCAGGCGGCTTTGTCTCGGCTCCAGACATCGTGTTGCGCCTCTTCCGGAAAATGCGCCAGGATGCAAGCATGGTCGCTAAGATAGTTCAGGCACCAGGCCGAGGACCCGCAAGTCGATTTGCCGAGCTCAAGGGCTATGTTGAACGCAACCTCATGATCGTGTTCGTAACCGCCCCAGCGCTTCGGTTGAAGGATGTGAATCAAACCGGCAGCAAGGTATTCGTCAACAGATTCCTGAGGAATGTTGCGATCGCGTTCAGCCCTCACAGCTCGCTCGCGCAACTTCGGCGCCAACGCGCGAGCGCGGGCGACAAGTTCGTCGGCAGTCGGAATATTACCCGGCTCAGCGCCCGGCCTCAGGTCGGTGACGCTCATGACGTTTCCTCCAGCTGGGCGAAAGATGCGCCGGCAGCCAATCCGGATCAAGCCTCGGATATCCTTTCCAAATCCTGCCGGAAATTCATTTATGTGCAGCTCGTTAGTCGGTAACGACGTGCCATTTGGCACGCTACCGATTTTTGTTGGTCTTGGCAGTGTTGGCGAGACGAAAGCTCCGTAGCGTTCGCGTCAGCGTTCGCGTCCGAATCACCTCTCGGGGCGGCGAGTTGTGATGCCACTCGGCGCAAGGGCTGAACAAGTTGGATAAGCGGCTCAGAACGGCCGTTGGCCGGACGTTCTTGCTCCAGCATGGGGACACTGCCATGCACAAGTTAGCGCTCTTTGCGTCGCTCGCCGCAATCGCGACCGCAGGAATAATTCTCGCCCAGGTCTTCTCTCCAAGGCTTTGGCAAGCACCGCCACCCACCCCGGGACGAGGCAATTCACGACAAGTTCTACTCGACCAGTGCTATGCCGGATCTAGTGACGCAGTCCCTTGATCCCGCGACACGTGCCCGGGCGAACGATGGCGATTAAAGAAATGTGATTTTGAGCCCCCACAGGATAGGTCCGCGCGCGGAGTCGAGCTCGTGATCGCAGCAGCATTTCATCCTTCGGGCAGGAAACGCAGAATAATAGACGAGTTGAGAGTGTCAGGTCGACGGTGAAGCGGCGCGCGCTTTCCGCTGCTGCCGCTTCAGCCAGCCATCGATCCTTTGTCGCGCGATCACACTCGCACCATCCCGCGATCCGCTGAACAGTGAAACGGAAGGATTAGCGTCGACTTTGTTCCGCCCCCACGCACCGCCGCTACCCGACTTCGAGAGTTAGCCGACCCGCTACCGACCAGCGACTGTAAGCCTGGCAGGGAGGATGTTCTCCTCAAGATTGCGTCGGCCTACGAGGCCGCCTCCAGGCGACGCCGGATTTCTCCTCCGGCGTTCGGCCCTTTGCCGCCATGCGAATCGACGCAGGCACCAATAAACGACCAAGCGCGCCGACGGAGCGGCTTGCGCGGCTGGGTATCGCGGATATCCTTGCCTCTTTAAGGGGCGGCTCGTGCCCCTTCGCAAAAGGGTCGCTGATCCCGGATGGATGCCGTGATGCACGCTCCGAACGGCTCGGAGATGCCTGTCATCGCGATGACCGGCATCACCAAGGAATACCCGTCGGTGCGGGCGCTGAACGATGTTTCGCTGGTTCTGCGCCGGGGCGAAGTCCACGCGCTGGTTGGGGAGAACGGCGCGGGCAAGTCGACGCTGATCCGCATTCTCTGCGGTGATGCCCGGCCCGACGCCGGAACGATTTCGATCAACAGCACCGACGTCGCCTTTTCTTCCCCGGCCGACGCCCGGCGCCACGGGATCGTCGCTATCTTCCAAGAACTGATGATCGTTTCCGACCTCAGCGTTGCCGAGAACGTTCTCCTCGGCAGCGAGCCCGGCCTGGGCGGAGTGTTCTATTCGCGACGTGAAACCGAACGGCGGGCCGCTGCGATCTTCGATCGTCTCGGAGTCGGGACTGCAATCGATCCCGCGCGGATGGCCGGACAATTGTCCACGGCGCAGAAGCAGATCGTTGAGATTGCCCGCGCGCTCGTGCTGCAGGTGCCGGTGATCATCATGGACGAGCCGACGGCGGCGCTGTCCGAACGCGAAGCCTGCGGATTGCTGCGGATCGTTCGGCAGCTCCGCTCCGAGGGCGTAGCGATCCTGTTCGTCTCGCACCGGCTGGAAGAAGTCCGCGGCATTGCGGATCGGATCACGGTGCTGCGCGGCGGCCGGCGCATCGAGACGTTGGAGGCGCGCGCGCTCACGAATACGAGCGAACTGATATCGCTAATGGTCGGCCGGCCGATTGAGGAGCTCTTTCCGCCCCGCAACCGCACCATCGGCGACGTTGTTCTGTCGGTTCGCGGCCTGCGACGCGACAGGTTTTTCTCGTCCGTCGACTTCGATGTACGAGCGGGTGAGGTTCTAGGGTTCGCCGGGCTGGTCGGGGCCGGACGCACCGAAGTCATGCGCGCCATCTTCGGAGCGGATGTTTGCAACGGTGGCACCGTCTCGAAGCGCGGCCGGCAATTGTCGATCCGTGGGCCACGCGATGCAATCGCCGCCGGCATCGCGTATCTTCCGGAAGACCGCAAGGACCACGGTCTCGTGCTGTGCTTGTCGGGCGCGGAGAACGTCGCGCTTGCTTCGCTGGAGCGCTACGGCGCGGCCGGTCTGGTGTCGTGGCGACGAGTGAGCCGGGCCGCGCGGAGCGTCGCGTCCAGCCTTCAGTTCCGAGGTGACATTCAGGCTCCGGCCGTGAATGCGTCAGGCGGAAATCAGCAAAAGCTCGTAATCGGCAAGTGGATTCTTACTGGTTCGGATGTGCTGATTTTTGACGAGCCGACCCGCGGTATCGACATCGGCGCAAAGGCTGAGGTCTACCGGCTGATCCACAAGCTCGCCGCCGGCGGCGCTGCGATCGTTGTGGTGTCGTCCGAGCTGCCCGAGTTGCTGCATATCTGCCACCGCATTATGGTGATGTCGGCCGGCCGGGTCCGTGATGAGCTGAAGGAGCCGGAGTTCTCGGAGCAACGCATTCTCGCGGCAGCCTTCGCGGGTCACATGACGACAGAGGACGCAGAACCTGCGCGCGCTGGGTGATGGCGGCAGAAACGGCGTCGGTCGGATCGGGCAGGACAGCCGAGGCGCCGGATATTGCGCGCCACGTCCTTCACTCACTTGCCCTGCGCCATGGGCGCGAGGCCATCCTTCCGCTGGTCGTGGTTGTGATGATCGCAGTCTTCTCGCTGCTCTCCGACGTATTCCTGACCGTCCCCAATTTCCGCAATGTAGGCGTCGCGGCCGCGGCGCTGGCCGCGGTGTCGTTCGGCCAGACCTTCGCGATCCTGACGGCGGGATTGGATCTTTCGATCGGCGCGGCAGTCGCGCTCGTCAGCGTGACCAGCGCATTGGCCATGCGCCGCTATGGGATTCCAGCGGGCATCGGAACTGCGCTTGCCGTCGGTTGCCTAGCCGGTCTGGTGAACGGCCTCGTTGTGGCGAAGCTCAAGGTCTTTCCGTTCATCGCAACCCTTGCGACCATGTCGATCATGTCCGGTTTAGCGCTTCAACTGAGCGCCGGCGTCCCGGTCACCGGCGTGCCCGACAGCTTTTCGAACCTAGCCTACGACCGCCTCTTCGGAATTCCCATGCCGGTGGTGATCGCGTTGCTCGTGCTCGTCGTTGCAGCGCTGATCCTGCGATATACCCGCGTCGGGCGTCACATCTATGCGGTGGGCGGAAACGAAGAAGCGGCGCGACTGTCCGGCATCGCGATCGATCGGGTCAAGCTCTTCGCCTACGTCCTGAGCGGTCTCTGCGCCGCGGTGGGCTCGCTGATCCTGACCGCGCGTGTTGCCTCCGGCCAGCCGTCGCTCGGAACAAACCTGCCGCTCGAGGCGGTCTCGGCAGTCGTGCTCGGCGGCGTGTCGCTCTTCGGAGGACGCGGGTCGGTGATTGGCGTTGCATTCGGGGTACTGTTCGTGAGCATCCTGTCGAACGGACTGAACCTACTCAACGTCTCGTCCTACACCCAGATGATGGTGATCGGAGTCGCACTGATCGTGGCGGTGGCAGTCGATCAGGCGTTTTCCGGGAAGCGCGGCAAGTGATCGCAGGAGCGACGTGAGCTTGAATTGAGAATCGCCAGGACAACACAGGAGAGCGCTATGCAGAAGAGGATGAGCATCGGGAGGGCCGTCGGATTCGTCGCCGTCTCGACGTTGATGGCCACCGGGGCCTACGCGGCCGACAAGATCGGCGTCACCATGCCCAACATCAAAGGGCCGTGGTTCACACCGGTTCTATTTGGAGTCACCGACGAAGCCAAGAAGCTCAACTACGACGTCATCATCCAGGATGCCGGCGGATACGGCAACGTCGACAAGCAGGTCAGCCAGCTGTCCAATCTGCTCGTGCAGCGGGTGAAGGCGATCCTGCTCGACCCGGCCAATCCCGATTCGTTCAATGGCGTGGTGAGGCAGGCAAAGTCGGACAAGATTCCGGTCGTCGGCGTCGGCAGCCCGATCGTAGCGAGCAACGTCGAGGCCGACGGCGCCGCGTCTTCAAGCCATTGCAATATCGGTCATGAACTGGCGAAGGGCGCGAAGACCCTGCTGCCGAACGGCGGCACGCTCGCCATTCTCGCGGGCCCGCCCGGCGCGTTCTGGGCCAGCGATCGTTTGCGCTGCTTCAAAGAGGACATCGCGGGCAGCAATATCAAGATCGTCGCCGAGCAGACCAGCGAGCAGGATGCCGCCGTCGCGCTCTCGCTCGCCAACGACATGCTGCAGCGCTTTCCGAACGTCGACCTGCTCTATGGTGCTGACGACACGTACGGCGTCGG
>Ga0184619_10000652_pt1 | contig 11905 bp, 5 predicted proteins | sample PLM0_60_b1_FD_133146 | JGI IMG/M metagenome (GOLD analysis project Ga0184619, IMG submission 133146) | Groundwater sediment microbial communities from an aquifer in East River, Colorado, USA - PLM0_60_b1 | ecosystem: Environmental > Terrestrial > Soil > Riparian zone | place: USA: East River...
ATCATCTGGCGGGCAAGCGCCAGATAATCCGGCGCCAGCACATCAGCAAGGTTCATGCGTATGGCTTCTTCACGACTATAACCGGTGATCTTTTCGCCAGTGCGATTCAGTGAAGTAAAATTTCCTGAGAGATCGTGGGTGTAGATGATGTCATTAGCATTCTCAAAAAGCTCGCGATAACGTTCCTCATTTTCCTGCACGGCGTTTTGCGCTTTACGGTTTTCAGTAATGTCCGTGGCAACGCCGATCACACCCGTCACGTTGCCGGCGTCATCCACAAGCGGTGAGTACCGTATTTCAAAGGTCAGTACGCCCACATCCACCGCGTCTGAAAAAATCTCTCCATTCAAAGCGCGACGGATATTTCGCAAGATCTGGGGATGGTCGCGATAAACTTCAAAAACTGACTGGCCAACCAGCTCGCCCGTTTTCAAGTTGAGATTTTTCAGACCCTCACCTTCCGCCAGCGTAAATATGCCTTCCGGATTAATTACAAAAAGCACCAGCGATGCGCTGCCGATCACAGTACGCAATTGAGTCTCTGTTTGTCTGAGAGCCTCACGCCCGCGATTGCGATCAGTTATGTCGCGCATCACGACCTGCACCGCCGGCTTGCCATCCAAGACGAACGGCATTCCTGCGACTTCAACGTCAATTACTTCCCCATCAAGACGAACGTGTTTCTGCTCGATTAGGTCAGATGCTGTTCCATCTTCCTGTACCTGGCGAACTCTTTTGTTGACTGTGTCATGGTAGTCAGGATGGACACGGTCGAGTAATGACTGTCCAATTAAAACTTCAGGTTTGTCAGCACCCCACAACCGCTGAGCAGCGGGATTTAGGTAACGAATTTTTCCATCGCTGTGAACGATAATCGCTTCGGGCGACAGCTCGACGAGCCGGCGATAACGCTCCTCGCTCTGGCGCAGTGCCTGGTGAGCACGATGTCGCTCTGCGAGCCTAGCCACTTTGACAAGCAACTCTTCGTTGCGAAACGGCACGTTCAGATAATCATCCGCTCCGGCAGTTAACCCTTCAAGACTATCCTCAGTCGCGTTGCGCAAGCCACTGATCAGGAGGACGGGAATGCTGGAGGTTTTCGGATCATTTTTGATAAGCCGGCAAAGCTCGATCCCATCCAGGATGGGCATCACTACATCGCTGATAACGACGTCCGGCTCGAACGTAGTAACGGCATCGCGAGCGCTGCCACCATCAATTGCGCTCCTAACCTCGTAGCCATCGCTTTCGAGCAAGTCGCTCAGGAGAGCCCGAACCTTTTGATCGTCATCCGCGATCAACACTCGGCACTTGGCTGCAGAATCTCTTTTTGTTTTCATGCGAGGTGGCACTCCGGCGGTCGCTTCACGTTGAGGAGCATGACCGGAACCCAGGCCATGGAAGGAATCACAAATTGAGGAAAATTAGGTCGCCCAAAGTCGCAAAGTGCGGCTCTACGACCTGCCGCTGCGCAGTATAACAAAGTTGGCGTCGGTTTGTCATGGGTTAAAAAGCCGCAAAATGGGGGAATTGCCCGGTTTTTCTACTTTTTCCGGGCCTGCTCGAAAAGGCTTGCGTCCTAACCGCACTGAGCCGACCGGCCCGAATTTGTGTTCGATGGCTATCCGTGTTTAAAAACTCAAGAATTTCTCAAGCGGATTGCAATAAAACATTGAACGGCTGCCAACGAGCGGTTCTTTCAATTTCAGCTCGTTACCGGCGGCCTCCGGGGTAACCGACGTTCTATTACAAGGAAGGATGTTCCTCCAAATCTTATGTTCTTAATTGACTCTTCTCACGACCTGACAAGTGGCAGGTCGGAACTCATTACAGACAAAATTGCAAAGCCGACCAGGCGACCACCTATTTCCCGGCCACGTTTGCTCAGCACGCTGGAACGAAGCTTGGGAGCCGGCGCCTCAACCATCATCAGCGGGCGGGCAGGAATGGGCAAAACCATGTTGGCTCTCGACTTTGCGGAACGGTGTGGACGGCGGGTCGCCTGGTACAAAGTGGACGCGCCCGACAGCGACCCGCGAATCTTCTTTGACTATCTCATCGGCAGTGTCCGCGAGCAGCGACCGGGCTTTGGCGCAAAACTTTTGACTCCGCTGGTTGAATCTGCCGATTTCGGACGCATAGACGCGCTCGCGGAAGCATTCATCTACGAATTGGGGGATAGCGACAAGCATGACCCCCTCTTGATCGTAATAGAAGATCTTCATCTGGTATGCGATTCAGATTGGCTAGTACCGTTTTTCACGCGCTTGTTGCCGCTGCTTCCGGCGGATGTGCACGTTTTGATTACCAGTCGCAGCATGCCTCCCGCTCCTTTATGGCGTTTGCGTTCAAAACAATCGCTGGTCGTTATAGAAGAAGAAGCGCTCGCTTTTACTCGGGCAGAGGCAGTTGACCTGTTCGCAAGCTACGGACTTTCCAGTGAGCAAGCCAGCATCGCCTTTGACCATTCGCACGGCCGAGCCGGTGCACTTGATGAGCTTGCACTTTTTCTGCGGCAATCTGAAGCAAAGGCAAACGATCAATCTCGAGAACTTAGTATCCCAAATCGTAGCGAGCGATTTGCCTAGAAACGACAGTTACGGCAACTAGTTAATGCGCCCCAACGAAGCTTCCGTGAATAATCAGCCCAACCTAATCGATGGTGGATTGTTCCTGTTTCGCCATGCTACTCTGCCGCCCTACCCTAGCAGCGGTCAGAGACAGCAGCTAATGGCGCCCAGTAAGCATCAGGAAAGCCTTTCCGCCGAAACTTCGTCCGCAGACAAAAGCAACCTTCAGGGTTCGCCTCCTGGTTTCTTCCTGCGAACCAAGCTGTTACCGCCTCGCCCCGCTCCACAGTTGTTGTCGCGGCCGAGGCTCACCGATCGCTTGCTTGCAAATCTCGGCTATCCGCTCACGCTGGTTACCGCTAACGCCGGTTCCGGCAAAACGACGCTGGTTGCTGATTTTTTGCGCACGCACGAACGCCAGTTTGTTTGGTATCAGTTGGACTACACTGATGCCGACCCTGCAGTGTTCCTTGGCTACCTCGGCTTTGGCATACAAAAACTCGTGCCGGCCTTTGGCAAAGCTTTGTTTTCATATCTTCAGGAAACAACCGCCGAGTCGGCGCAACATCCGGAACGAGCAGTCGATGTTTTTCTCAATGAGGTTCTTGAACATGTTGAGCAACAGTTAATTCTCGTCCTGGATGATTATCATCACCTCGGCGCGAACACGGCCGTGCACGTCGTCATGGATCGGTTACTTGCTTACCTTCCCGACGTGTTGCACGTCGTAATTGTTTCCCGGGAAGTGCCGCCGCTGGCCCTGGGTCGGTTACGCACTCACTCTCCGCTCGCTACCATTGACCGCAGTGATCTTCTTTTCACCGATGAAGAAACGCGCGAACTGTTCCGCAGGGTTTTTGATCTCGAACTGACTGCGGAACAACTTGCGGAATATCGCGAAAGAACGCACGGTTGGATTACCGCCTTGCAACTGGTCAGACAGGTGGCTCACCGCAGCGCCATCAGTAGCCGCGAGGGTCAGGCGGAAGTACCTGACCTGGTGGAGGTACTGCGGCAGTCAGAACGAGATATTTTCGATTACTTTGCCGAGGAAGTGTTTTCCGATGAGCCGGCCGACGTGCAAGACCTGTTGCTAAAGGTGTCGCTGCTGGATCGCATTGAGTTGGATATTTGTGCCGCACTGTATCCCGGCTTGAATTGTTCGCGTCTGCTGCCGAATCTGGTGCGCCGCAACGTGTTCATTACTATCGCCAGCGACCGTCGCGGTGAAGAGTATCGCCTGCATCCGCTCTTCCAGAATTTTTTGCGCCGACGTTTGCGGAGCGAGATTGGTCGGTCGGGCGTTGCTGCCGAGCATCAGCGGTGTGCGGCTTATTTCATTGAACGCCACGCCTGGGAGACCGCGGTCAGGCACTTGCTGGCCGCAGAAGACTTTGACAGTGCTGCCAGGTTAATTGCTGAACGAGGCGTTCAGTGGATCTCTACCGGCGCGCTTGGTTCACTCTCCTCGCTGGCGGATTCATTACCACCGGCGGCCTTGGAAGCTCATCCACGGGCGCTGGCACATCGAGCGGAAGTAGCACGACTGCAAGGCGAATACGAGTTTGCCCATTCACTGCTTCGGCGTGCGGTGGCTCTACTGCACGAACGCGCTGACAGTGAAGGTGAAGCTGATGCCTTGCATTCCTTAGCTACGCTGGCACGGCGCGAGGGCGACTACGAATTGGCCTTTAGTTATCTCGATCGCGCAATCCTGCTCAGCGAGGCGAATTCTTTGGTGCGCATGAAGTGTGGCAACACACGCGGTTTGTGCCTGGTCGCGTTGGGCGAATGGACGTCTGCAGAACGTGAGTTTCGAGCCGCCTTACAGTCGGCCGAAGAACGTAATGACGAATACTATATCCGTTTGATCGCACACAATCTTGGCACCCCTGCGGGAATGCGCGGCGATTTTGGGGAGGCATTGCGCTGGCTTAGCCGCATGCTGCGCGGGGATCGCCAGGGTCCGCCGATGCCGCAGGAAGCGGTCGCGCATCTAAACATGGCGCGCTGCTACCTTTATCGTGGTGACTTCAAAGCCTGCGAAAAGCATCTCGATAACGCATTGGAAGGCTGCCAGCTTTTTAGTCTTGCAGGCACACGCGCGGAAACATTCGAAACATACGGCAACCTCTATCGCGAGCGCGCCGAAATCGAAAGGGCGGTTGAATACTACGAACGCGCCGCTCGTGCCTACGACGAAGCCGGCATTGGTTTAACTCGCACCGAGTTATTGGAAGAACGGGCGCTGCTGGGTTTGCAGATTGGCGATCTTTCCGCTGCCCAGGCGCAAATTGATCACCTCATCAGTGCTCGCCCGCCCGAAAAGGGAGAACTCGGATTCTTTACCGCTTCACTAACTCGCGGACGCATCATGGCGGCGCGGGGTGGATACCAACAGGCTCGCGAAGATCTCAGCAAAGCACTGGAATATTTTCACCTGCATGGTCTTTATTACTATGAAGCTCAGGCGAGCATGGCAATTGCGCTATGTGATTTTCAACTTAGGGACGAACGCGGCATGCTCGAGCGTCTGCGGCGCGTAGTCGATCTCACCGTTAGATACGACTACGAATACTGGCTCAAGCGGAAGATTGCGAAGTATCCGGAAATCTTTTCCGGCGAAGACGCGTTGGAATTGTTGCCTTTTGACTTGCGCGAACAAGTTTCATTGAGTCCGGCCGCAACGAGCGCGCCCGCCCTGGTTTCTGAGATTGCTCTCGCCAACCAACCGGTAACGGATTTGACGGTCAACATGCTGGGCCCAGTTGCAATACTGCGCGATCCTTTACGACCTCTTGCGGCTGACGCGTGGACCACACGGCGCGCGCGCGACATTCTGTGTTTCATTGTTTCGCGCCGCCATCACCGGGCTTCGAAAGACACCATCATAGATACGTTTTGGGGCGAAACCGATATGGACGTGGTGGAAAAGAATTTTCACCCGACTGTTTCGCACATTCGCAAAGCGCTAAACAGTAACCAGCCTTTGAAGCAAAACTTTTTGCTATATCGCGATGGCGATTACCAACTCAATTCTGAGTTTTCCTACCGTATCGACATTGAAGAGTTTGATGGCCTGTTAAGCGAAGGCGAAAACGCACGCCGGGCTCGCAACCTTGAAGAATGCGTTCGAGCTTATGAGCAGGCGCTGGGGCTTTACCGCGGTGAGTTCATGCAGGGCAGCTACGAGCCCTGGGTTGAGGAACAACGCACCTATTACCGCGAACAGTACCTGAGGCTCTTGGAATCGCTGGCGAGCGTCGCGGCGACTGCGACGGATTGGCAGAAGGCGATGCAATTGGCGCAACTGATTGTGCGGGAGGACCAGTTTCGCGAAGACATCCATTGCCTGATTCTGCGGGCCCACGCCGCCATGGGCAACAGGGGGGCGGTAAAGGAACATTACGAAGCACTGAAACGGATTCTGGAGAGCGAGTTGGGTGTTGAGCCCAGCACGGAAACCAGAAAACTCTACGAACGGCTGGTTGTCTAGCTAAATTGGTCAAAACAAATGATTTCAGCTGGAAATCGCAAGGTTTACGCAACACATTTGGAGTGGTAGGCCACTTACAATGCTTGGGCTTTCAATGAGAAGAATAGTGACGCGGATAGACGTTAGGCAGGCGGCGCTAAGAAAAACAATACAAGGTAGTATTGGTTCCTGGGCGTCACATTCAGCTTGCGAAAGCACCTCGCCAGATAGTTAGCATGACTGCGCCAAGAAACCCGACTGAGGTGATAGTTTGCTAGGCATGAAGACTGGATCTAATCCGCTTTTCCAAAAAATCAAGCAATCAATTGCCATGACGCTGGTCGTGTTGGTGTTTGTGACGCCAATCATGGCCGGAATCAGTATCAGTTCGTCTAATGGCATCGTGATGACCGGGGCCGACGGCATTGTTATGACCGGCGCCGATGGCATTGTGATGACCGGTGCCGACGGTGTCCTAAACGCCGGCGCGAACGGGATTGTCATGACCGGCGCCGACGGCATTGTCATGACCGGCGCCGACGGAGTCGCATATCCCAATAGTCTTCGCGCGACTAGCGCAGACGGCATTGTGATGACCGGTGCCGACGGCATTGTGATGACCGGTGCCGACGGCATTGTGATGACCGGTGCCGACGGCAGCAGTTATCGAGCTGATTCAGTAACCATCACTCTGGCTAACGGCATTGTAATGACTGGCGCCGACGGCATCGTCATGACTGGAGCTGACGGAATCGTGATGACCGGCGCGGATGGCATCGTGATGACCGGCGCTGACGGAATCGTGATGACCGGCGCGGATGGCATCGTGATGACCGGGGCTGACTCCGTTCGAGCGATCGGCGCTGACGGTGTAGTTTTCTCAGTTGTGCCAGATGGTCTGCGATTCAACGGGGTAACTGGCATCGTCATGACCGGCGCTGATGGCATCGTGATGACCGGCGCCGATGGCATCGTCATGGCTGGGGCTGACGGATTGTTGCCCGGTGCGATTCGGCCGCCATCAACCGGATTACGAAGTGTTGATCCCGAGTTGGCGTTGCAACTGACGCAACTTGCAGACGACAGCACGGTCAACGCTGTAATTATCTACCACCACCTGCCTTCTGATTCGGATCTATCTGACCTGCAAAAAATCGGCGTCATCGGCGGCACACGCTTCCGCGCGTTGCCAATGATCACCCTTACCGGCACGCGCGATCAGATCACAGCTATTTCGAAATTACCGGCGGTGCGGTCCATCTACGGTAATCGAACTTTGAATCTCAACAGCGAACCCGAAGTTCGCGCTATAACTGGTGTCGAACGCGCCTGGCGCGATGCGGAGATCGCGACCAGCAACCACAACTTGCCGGTTTCCGGAAAAAACGTAACGGTCGCAGTCCTGGATACCGGGGTCGATGGCGGTCACAGCGATCTTGCGGGGCGCGTGGCGAAGAATATCAAACTTGCGGGAACGCAAAGCGCCAGTCTTGGCTTTAGCTATCCAATTAACTCGGAAAGTCTGAGCAATACCGATCAAGCTTACGGGCACGGAACTTTTGTTGCCGGCGTGATTGCTGGAAACGGCAGCCTGTCGGGCGGTAAATATTCGGGTGTGGCGCCGGGCGCGCGCGTCGTGGGACTTAGCGCCGGCGATCTATCGTTGGTGTACGTGCTTGAAGGCTTTGATTATCTGCTCGCGAGTGGCAGCAGTGTTGGTGTTCGTGTTGTTAACTGCAGCTTTTCGGCAAACACCGTGTTCGACGTCAATGATCCAGTCAACATTGCTACCAAAATGCTAACGGATGCCGGGATCAATGTAGTTTTCTCCGCAGGTAACACCGGTCCCGGCGCGCATACGTTGAATCCGTACGCGGTGGCGCCGTGGGTTGTCAGCGTGGGGGCGTCAGATACGAAAGGGCGATTGGCCAGTTTCTCATCGCGCGGCGACTTTGCGAATTCGATGTTTCATCCGACGCTCGTCGCGCCTGGAGTCAATGTTGTTAGCCTGCGCGGCTCGGGTGTAGCGAATGTAACTGGCGCGAGTGGTATTGCCGGGGCTGATACGCAACGCCTTGGCGCTGCGGAACTTCCTTACTACACCACAGCCAACGGCACCAGTTTTTCAGCGCCGCAGGTTGCGGGCGCAATCGCTTTAATGCTGGAAGCAAACCCAGGCTTGGCGCCGAGCGAAGTTAAGGACATTCTGCAACGCACCGCCACACCGCTTCCACCGTATTACACCTACGAAACCGGCACGGGCATGCTGAATGTCCACGCAGCTGTACTCGAAGCGGCTTACCCGTTACGACGCATTGGCGCGTGGCGTGGCACAGTCGACCGTAATCAAGTCGAATTTCTGGGCGATGCGCCGGTGCAGTTTTCGGGAACATCTCAACCTGGCTCGGCCACAGAAATAAGCGTTACGGTGCCTGAAGGCGCTGTAACCGCTACGCTTCAAATTTCGTGGGGACCGCTTTGGAGCACCAACGACTTGGCGTTGGCAGTTTACGATCAGACTGGGGCGTTGCGAGGGCAAGCTAATGCAATCAACCTGACCGGACTCAATGGAAAGCACGAAACTCTTTCCTTCACGGCGCCCACCGCCGGAACCTGGCGTGTCAGCGTGCGTAATACGCTGGGCGTGTTTGGGACGCCGCAACCGTTCTATGGCGTGCTGGAAATTGGTCGCGCCCAGTATGCGCGATTGAATGACATAGATACCTTTAGTCCGACGTTGAGAGGCGACGTTTATCAGAGCCTGCGCTCTTTTTCGATGTGGCCTATAGGCTCGCGCTTCCGAGGTGACTTTGGCGTTTCCCGTCTGGATTTGGCGACCGCGCTGGTGTTAAGCGCCCGAGTACCTCAATACATGCCTGGACAATCAAGCTATATCGACGTGCGCAACCCGGCAAGCAGGTTGTTTGTTGAAAGCGTTCAGGCCTCACCAACTGGAGCCCTCTTTATCGATGCAGCTAAAGGCGGACAGTTTCGGCCAAATGACAATACGACTCGGTTAGCTGCCGCCGTGGCACTGGTTCGCGCGGCGGGTTTGCGGTCGGATGCTGAAGCAAAAGCGGGAACTCCCTTGCCTTTCCTCGACGCTACCGGCATTTCTAACGAGTTGAAAGGATATGTTGCCGTCGCCGTATCCGCCGGCTTACTTCAGGCAGACACGAATTTCCGCCCGCAAGCGGCGCTAAGTCGTGCTGAGCTGGCTCACGCCGTCACCGTAATTGAAACTCGAGCTGTCCAGTAGATTTTGTTTAGGTTATCAATTCCCGCAGAGCTTGTTCTTCATCGTCAGTGAGGAAGCTAAACAATACTCCAAAACCAGTTCCGACCATGTAGGTAGCGACTTCGCCGCGCAATAACAGCCACGCGCCCGAAGGCAGTTTAATCTCAAGCCCGACGATCTCTCCAATATCGACTCGGCCCTTTGTGTTGACGAAACAGCCACCCAGGCTGAGATCCTCGATTCGTGCCTCGTTCCGCCCTGACAATCCGTCCCAGCGCGCCGGCAGGTTCGTCGAAACGCGTTCGTCACTGCGCCTCTCTTCAGTCATAGCGTACTTCCTGTTCTCTGAGAGCATTCAATGAAGCCTAATGAAAATGACCGGGCGCCTTAGCGCATCGCTTCAACCACATAAACTCTATGACCGTAATCTGAAACAGCGCAAGCTTTTTTTCCGGTGAATTTCTTCGCGTTGAATTCCGACAGCTATTTCGGCGTCAGCACGAATTGATAGTCGAGTCCAAACTCGCGCATCCCGGGCAACATCCGCGCATTCATGCGAATCATGCGATATCGGTAATAGAGTAGCGGGCGGGTTTTTTCTGGTGGCAGGGTGATTTGAGCCTTTGCGCCGTTGCTACCGAAAGGCTTGGCAACATAGTGCCGTTTCCAATCCTTGAACCGTGGCCAGAGCCCTAAGGTTGCTAATCCCCGCCGAATGCCGTAGGTCCGGGCTTCGGCGATCTCAAGGCCCGCTTCCGCAAACATCCGCAACAAGGCGCTTTTGGGAAAAAAGAAAAGGTGTCCTGACTTACTAAACGGAGGCACCCCGCGATCGCGGAAGAATTTCAACAGATCCCGGCTGTCAATCTTGCCGTTTGGCACGCGCAGGTGAAGCGCGCCATTCGGTTTGAGAATGCGCCTGCATTCCTTCAACAAGCTTAGTGGATCTCTTACGTGCTCAAGTACGTTATGCATTTGGATGTAATCGAAAAAAGCATCCGGATACTCCAGTTCTGATAACTCACCCTGGCTCACTTCAAGTCCGAGTTCAGCGCGCGCAAACTCCACCGCGTCCGGGGTTAGTTCGACCCCGAACACGCGCCAGTTGCAGTGAGTCCTGACGCCATCAATAAAAAATCCCAGACCGCAACCAACGTCGAGGAAATTGCCAGCCTGGCGTTTGGCCAAATCAAGTTGCGCCAGGGCGCTCCCCAGCCCGCGTTGTTTGAACCAATCGCCGCCGTAGTATTGAGGCTCGTAGAATTTTTGAAGTTGTTCAGCCGACGGCAAGGGTGACAGACGACGTGTTCCGCAGCTTTCGCATTCCACTAAATCAAAAACCGTATCGTCGCCCAAAGTCGCGGCGCCAAGCGTTTTCGATTCGATGTCACTATGGCAAATGGGACAGGAAGGTGGGGAGCTGGTTACCGTCGCAGGTGCAATCGTTTGCGACCAATGCTCCACCGAAAGTGTCCTTGCAAGCTCTGCACCGTAAAGAGGAATGTTGTCTGGCTTGATTCCAAGATAATAATTGCCAGCGTCCTTTGCGTAAAACTCTTTCAGAAATTGGATTCCTTCCTCAGGCGACATTGTCAGCAAGACATCCACGTCGAAGTTGAGCCGAAAGCGCTTTATCCTATCAGCGCGGTTGCGATAACCCTGCTCGTAGGCCGTGGCCACGTCAATAAAACGGTCGCCAGCCAACTCGACAGGGGCGATGAATGCATTGTTGTATTCCAAACGCAAGATGCCGTAACCCCGACGCGCGCACAAATCTTCCAGCGCCGCGATGGAATAACCGTAGAAATGATGCCTTAACCTAAATGCGGGATCGTATTTGACTGCGAAACGAAGAGGCGGCGGTATTTTCTCGTTAATCTCGGTAACGATTAATCGCGGTCGAAAGGAAGATAAAATCGCGTCGAGAATCCAATAGTCGTTTCCGTCGATGTCCAAACAAAGAACGCTAAAGTCTTTATCGATATCAAAGCACTGCAGCAGGGATGTGATGCTATCAGGCTGGACACGCTGATGACACGCTTTGGCATGAGGAAAACGGCGATAAACTTTCGTTAGCAAATCATATTTATGCGGATCAGCTTCAATCCCTAAAGCATTCCAACCCTCTTGCACCAGCGCATAGCTGTTTGACCAGCGCACGCCATTCCCCGCCCCAATATCGACGACCGTTCCCGGTCGCTGCTTTGGAACCAGTTCATTGATGTACTGTTTCAGAATTTGCTGTTCATCAGATTGGGAGAAGCGCTTTCGCAGCGAATAGCGCGCTCTTTGCAGGGTAAGGTCAAGCAGACCACTATAGCGTTGTGCTGTTTTCGAAAAATTCATCTCTGCTCAGCCTGGCTGCACTCGTACCGAAGTTTGCTTAGCCGCGCAGGTGTCCGTAATAGATTCTGGTGTCGTATTCGAAGTTTACTACGCCATTTTCGTTATGCGCACCAAAGATATCCTGCAACTCTTTGAGCATTCTCTCGAAATTGGGATCATCGGCTTGCGGCACATAAGACGACGAGCAAAGCCGTCCCTGGAGCGACTCGAAATCTAATCTCTGCACATTCTCGAGGCTTGTTGATTTCATCAGTTGCGGCGCAAAGAAGGAGGCAA
>Ga0184619_10000653_pt1 | contig 11890 bp, 11 predicted proteins | sample PLM0_60_b1_FD_133146 | JGI IMG/M metagenome (GOLD analysis project Ga0184619, IMG submission 133146) | Groundwater sediment microbial communities from an aquifer in East River, Colorado, USA - PLM0_60_b1 | ecosystem: Environmental > Terrestrial > Soil > Riparian zone | place: USA: East River...
CCACCGGTCCGGCGGAGGTTCGCGCGATCAACCAGAAGCTCCGCAAGGCGATCGAGGCCGAGGGTCGCCGGGGCCCGGTTGAGGGGCTGTGGTGGCAGCTCTCGCTCACCGTGCGGAGCGAGTACGAGCCGTCGGCGGTGGGCCTCCTGCGCATCTCGCGGGACCGCGACGGTGGCCTGAACGTGACCGGACGGGCCTGGCAGGAGGACGGTACTTTGTCGGCCCGCTACTGGAGCGAGGCTGCGAAGGAGCGCAGGGATCCGGCCGGCATCTTCTACTTCTGGAAGGGCGAGCGCCCTCGACATCCGAATGCCCCGCAGCTCGAGGGCACGGGCGAGATCAGGGTTGAGACCGCAGACCGCGCCACCGGGTACTGGACGACACGGTCCGATCGCGACCCCGGGCTGAATGCCCGAACCGCAGGCGTCTACCTTCGAGCCGACCCCTCAGACCTCCAGGTCCTGGACGGCGGGAGCGAGGAGGAGCGGGCCGAGCTCATCGCGCGGCGCCTCGGGGAGTGGAAGTCGGTCGGGAACGCATTCTGAGCACCGACCGCGTAGCGTGAACGAGCGGGTCAGCCTCGATCGCCCGTCGCGAGATCGATCAAACGTGCTGTCCGGGCGACGCTAGCTGCGTTCCCCCTCTGAGGGCGCAGAGATCGCCTCGACCAGCTCACCGGTCTTCTTCTCGTTCTCCCTGAGGGCGATGTCGGCCTGGGCAACGATGCCGACGAGCCTGCCGTTCTCGACAACGGGCAACCGCCGAACTTGGTGGCGGGCCATGAGTCGAAGCGCCTCTTCGAGGTCTTTGTCGGGCTCAACACTGATGAGGTCCCGCGAGTAGACGTCCCCGACCGACGTCATCCTAGGGTCTGCGGCCTCGGCGACCACTCTCGTCGTGATGTCTCGGTCGGTGATCATCCCGAGAAGCTTCTCGCCGTCGGTTATCGGGAGCGAGCCGATGTGCTCCTCTCGCATCAGTCGCGCGGCCTCGACCACCGACGCCGATTGGCCGATAGAGCGGGGATCCTCGGTCATCGCGTCGCGAACGCTCTTCGCCATCGTGCCTCCTCTCCTCTTCATCTGCGCACTTTGCACACTACCGCGGACCAGGCTATACGTCGGAACGAGCGCACGCGGCTAGGCGAACCGCTTGACGAAGTCGAGGGCGGTCTGAGCGACCTCACGCCAGCCGTGGTCGATCGTGAGGGAGTGGCCTCGGTTCGGCATCTCTCCCGCGGGTCTTCTAAGAGACCGCTACCTGGACGAGGACTCGCATACGCCTCAACCGAGCGAGGCTCGCCCGGGCGACCGAGACAAAGCCGCAGTTTGCGCAGATCTCGTGCGCGATTGTTTGGATTCCGGCGCAGAACGAGAGGAATAGAGAGATGGCGGCTGAGCAGCAGCCGATTTGCCCGCGCCACGGACGCCCCGCGGTCGCTCAGAGGATCAGGCGCCTGCCGGACGGGACGGAGGAAGTCGAGTACCTGTGCGAGATCGATCTGGCCGAGGAGCGGATGTCGAGCCCGTTCGGCCGCGGCGGCGGAAGCCTCTTCGACAACTTCTTCTCCGATTTCTTCGGGGACAGCCCGGCCGGCCGGCGGGGCGGTGGAGTGCCTCAGCGCCAGCAGCAGGTCGATCGCGTGGACATCACGGAGTTCTTCAGCGACGCCACGCGAGAGCTGCTCCAGCGCGCCGCCCAGACGGCGCTCGAGTGGGGCAGCCTCGATCTGGACAGCGACCACCTTCTCTACGCGGCGCTGGAGAACAGTGTCGTCCGCCATGTGCTCGGCCAGGTCGACGCCAACCCCGAGGCGATCGCCGCCCAGGTCGAGGAGGAGGCCGAGCATCAGGAACGGACCGACGTCGCTCCATCGCTTGCGCCCGACGCCAAGGCGGCCCTGCTGGCCGCTTACGAGGAGTCGCGCGAGCTCGGGGCGTCGTACGTCGGCCCGGAGCACGTGCTGCTGGCGCTCGCGCGTGACGAGGAATCGGCTGCGGGGCAGCTGCTCCAGCGGTTCGGCGTCTCGCACACGAAGCTGCGCGGGGCCGTCATCCGCGGCGTCGAGGGTGGGGCGGCGAAGGCGACGTCCAAGACGCCGAAGCTCGACGAGTTCGGCCGGGACATGACCCAGGAGGCTCGCGAGGGCAAGCTTGACCCGGTCATCGGCCGCGCCGACGAGATCGAGCAGACGATTGAGATTCTCTCGCGCAGGACGAAGAACAACCCCGTACTGCTGGGCGAACCAGGCGTTGGGAAGACCGCCATCGCCGAGGGTATAGCCCAGCGAATCGTCAACGACGAGGTGCCCGAGACGCTCGCGGGCCGGCGCGTGGTCGCGCTCGACCTCGCAGGGATGATCGCCGGGACGAAGTACCGCGGTGAGTTCGAGGAACGCCTCAAGACCGTGATCGACGAGATCAGCGCCGCCTCGGACGAGCTCATCCTCTTCATCGACGAGCTGCACACGGTCGTCGGCGCGGGCGCCGCTGAAGGATCGATGGACGCTTCGAACATGCTCAAGCCGAAGCTCGCCCGCGGCGAGCTGCACGTGATCGGTGCGACGACGCTCAACGAGTACCGAAAGAACATCGAGAGCGACCCCGCGCTCGAACGCCGCTTCCAGCCCGTCTTTGTCCGCGAGCCGACCGTCGACGAGACGATCGAGATCCTCCACGGGCTCAAGGACCGCTACGAGGCGTTCCACCGGGTCCGGATCTCGGACGAGGCGATCGTCGCCGCCGCGGAGCTCTCCGACCGCTACATCCGCGACCGCTTCTTGCCCGACAAGGCGATTGATCTGATCGACCAGGCCAGTGCGCGGGTGCGTCTGCGGACGAAGACGAAGGATGACGACACCCGCTCGCTCGAAGAGGATCTCCGTCGGCTTGCGCGAGAGCGCGACCAGGCGACCGCGGCCGAGGACTACGACCGGGCGAGTGACGTCAAGGCCCAGATCGAGTCTCGGCAGGGCAAGCTCGACGACAAGCACAAGGGCCGGCAGCGCGCGCCCGAGGTAACGGCCGACGATATCGCCGAAATCGTCTCGCGTGCGACCGGCATCCCAGTCTCTCAGCTTTCGACGGAGGAGCGCGAGCGCCTGATGCGGCTCGAGGAAGAGCTCCACGCGCGGATCGTCGGCCAGGAGGAGGCCGTGACGGCGGTCGCCGAGGCGGTCCGGCGATCACGGGCAGGGCTCGGCGACCCGAACCGGCCGATCGGGAGCTTCCTCTTCCTCGGCCCGACGGGAGTGGGGAAGACCGAGCTGGCCCGCGCGCTGGCCGAGGCGCTCTTCGGCAGCGAGGACCTCATGGTTCGCTTCGACATGAGCGAGTTCCAGGAGCGGCACACGGTGTCGCGACTCGTCGGCGCGCCGCCGGGCTACGTCGGGTACGAGGAGGCCGGCCAGCTGACCGAGCAGATACGGCGCCGCCCGTACTCCGTGCTTCTCTTCGACGAGATCGAGAAGGCCCACTCGGACGTCTTCAACATCCTGCTCCAGATCCTCGACGACGGCCGCCTGACCGATGCGCAGGGTCGGACCGTCGACTTCAAGCACAGCGTCGTGATCATGACCTCGAACCTCGGTGCCGACCGCATCCAGCAGTACGCCCGCCAGGGCGGCGACTTCGACGAGCTGAAGAGCGAGCTCATGGACGTCCTACGCCAGAGTTTCAGGCCCGAGTTCATCAATCGGATCGACGACATCATCGTCTTCCGGGCGCTCAGCGACGAGCAGCTCGCCGAGATCACGAAGCTGCTCCTGGACAAGCTCGTCAGGCGCATGCATGCGCAGCGAATCGAGGTCGAGTTCGACGACGACGCCGTGCAGCTGCTTGCGCGCGAGGGGCACGACCCCGAGTTCGGCGCGCGGCCGCTCCGGCGGACGATCCAGCGCCTCGTCGAGAACGAGCTCTCGCGGATGGTGCTCGACGAGTCGGTGAAGGAAGGAGACAAGATCGTCGTCGAGGCGGAGGGCGACGAGCTCCGCTTCGAGGTCGAGTCCGGAGCCGCGGAGCTCGAACCGGCCGAGCAGGAGGAGGCCGTTCCGACGGCGTAGCGGTGGGGTCGCGCAGGCGGGAGGCGCCCGCCGGCCGTTTTCTAGCTTGACATCGCGGTCAAGGCCGCACTCATTGGTCTCTTGCTGTTCGCGGTCTTGAGGCGGGACCTGCCCCAGTTCGAGGGGAAGGCGATGGCCGGTCGCGGCTCTGTTAAGCGGCTGCGCAAGCACGCTGCAGGCCTCGGGACTTACCGACCCCCTCGCGGGAGGGGTCACATTCTCGCCAGGTAAGACAACGTGACAGCCCTATTTGCAGCTGATTTCTGAGCTATCGCGTTCGACTCGCATCGTCCGCCGTGTTCTCCAATAAAAACGAGCTTCGCGCGAGGACGCTCTCGAGGCGCCTCGCCGAGCTGCACGGCGGCCGGATCTGGGTCGAGAGCGCCCTGGGTCGCGGCAGCCGCTTCATCTTCACGCTGCCGATCGAGGAGCAGCGCCTCAATGGCAGGCGAGCGAGTCCTCGACACCGTGCAGGTACACCCCTCGGATCGGGATGCTGGCACCCTTGCTACCCGTTCCGGCGACCACGATCATCGCAGGATGACGCGAGGCAACCCAAGGAGGCAGGGAAGATGTGGAAGCCGCTCATCGTGAAGAGATCCAGCTCGGCGGCGAACAAGCTACACGCCGCACAAACGTCTGTTACGCTCGTTCAGGGAGCAGAGGAGGCCTCCATGCCCGGCCGTACACGGTTGCCGAAGAGTGTGCTCGGGGTCGCCACCGGAGTCGTCATGGTGGGCGCTCTCGTGTTCTGCGTGTCGGCTGCGTCTTCCGAGAACCAGGCGCCTCGTCGAGGGACGCAAGCATTCCACGGGACGAAGGATTGCTCGGGGTTCACCGGGCTCGTCGGCGCCTATTGCACGATCAGGTCCTCGAACGTCAAGGCGCTCAAGGTGGGCTCGAAGATCTTCTACGTCCAGAAGGCGGGTAAGACCGGGCTGGACAGCGACACGATCATCTACGTAAAGCGCGGCAGCGTCGTAACAGGCCATTGCTTCCTTCCTGCCGCGACCGGGGTCGGACTGTGCACGATCTCGGACGGCACGGGAACGCTTGCCGGATTCCGTCTCCGAGTGCGTGTCACGGCCAGTTCGTCGATCCCGAAGCTCTGGCACTGGGACGGGACGTACAGCTTCAACCGGGGCTAGCTCGGTGGGGAAACGGCCGGTGAGTGAGCGGGTCGCCCGGTGGCTTTCATCGCTCTCGGCCAAGTACATCGCCGTGTTCGCGCTGCTGGTCGCCGTTCCGGTGATCTGTACGAGCGTGTACTTGCTCTCCTCGTCCTATCGGGACAACAAGCGCGCCTTGACCCGGCTCCAGCAGGAGAAGGCGAAGTCGGTCGCGGTCACGATCGAGCAGTACCTCACAGACCGGACTGTGAGGATGAAGGCGATCTGGGGCCACTTCCTGTCGTTCACCGCACTGGGCTCGGTGCTTCAACCCCTGCTCGAAGACAACGCGACCGATGCGTTCTACGTCGACAGCGCCGGGCACAAGACGGTCGCAAGCGCAGGCGGCGGGCTCACACTGGTCAAGGGGAACTTCTTACACGATCGCTCCGTGAAGCAGGCGATGGCGGGCCGGGTCTACTTCGGTCCCGTGTACGCGCCACGGCTCTTGCCCAACCCCGGAGCAAGATCGATGGAGATCGTGGTGAAGGAATCTCCGAACGGGGATTCACACATAGTAGGAACCGGAGTCGTTGGCGAGATACTCGATCTCCGGGTGGTTCAGGACCTTGTCAGGCAGACGCGTCTCGGGACGTCCGGATACGTCTACGCGATCGACGCAAGGGGCGTGCCCATCGCGCACCCGAACAGCGGCGCTTTCACGCATCGATCCTTGGTTCTTCCCCAGGTGACCAGAGCGCTCGCTTCGTCGCAGACCGGATCGACGGTCGGCCGCAACTTCCGCGGACAAAGGGTGCTGAGCACCTGGGCGACCGTCGGGCCGGTCGGCTGGAAGGTGTTCGTCGAGCAGCCTGAGAGCGCGGCGTTCGCGCCGGTCCGCGGAAAGATCTGGCGGACGGCCCTGCTGCTTGCGGCGTTTCTCGCCGTCGGGGTCGGCCTGAGCGTGTTACTCGCCCGCCGTCTCGTCCGCCCTGTGAAGCAGATCCGGACGGCAGCTGCCCGCATCGGCGCGGGCGCCTACGACGAGCGGATCGTGCTCCGCCGCCGCGACGAGCTGGGCGGCCTCGCAGAGGAGCTGAACGGAATGGCGGCGAGCCTGCAGGCATCGGTTCAAAGCCTTGAGCGAAAAGTCGAGGAACGCACGCAGGAGTTGCAGCGGGCGCTGGCGGAGCTTTCGCGGAAGGGCCGCCAACTCGAGGTCGCCAGCGAGCACAAGAGTCACTTCCTGGCCAACATGTCGCACGAGCTGCGGACGCCCTTGAACGCGATCATCGGGTTCTCGCAGGTGCTGCGGCAGCGCCTGTTTGGCCCGATTAACGAGAAGCAGGAGGAGTACCTCGACGACATCCTCTCGTCCGGCAACCACTTGTTGTCGTTGATCAATGACGTGCTCGACCTGTCGAAGGTCGAGGCCGGGCAGGTCGAGCTCGAGGTCGCTTCGTTTTCTCTGCGTGAGGCGCTCGAGCGCGGCGTCGTGATGGTGCGCGAGCCGGCGACGAAGGACGGCGTCCGGCTCTCGCTCAAGCTGGCGCCTGGCGTTGACTTGGTCGAAGGCGACGAGCGGCGGTTGCGCCAGGTCATCTTCAACCTGCTCTCGAACGCCGTCAAGTTCACGCCGGAAGGAGGGGAGGTCGTCGTCGCGACCGCGAGCCGCGACCACGAGGTACTGATATCGGTAACCGACACGGGCCCCGGTATCCGAGTGGAGGACCACGAGCGGATCTTCGAGGAGTTCCAGCAGACGGATATCGGCGTGCAACAGCGCGAGGGTACGGGGCTCGGGCTCGCCCTTTCGAAGCGCCTTGTCGAGCTGCACGGCGGCCGCATCTGGGTCGAGAGCGAGCCCGGGCACGGCAGCCGCTTCGTCTTCACGCTGCCGGCGAATGAGGCGGACCATGCTCGGTGAGCGGATTCTGATCGTCGAGGACAATGAGAAGAACATGAAGCTCGTCCGCGACGTGCTGCAGGCCACGGGATACCGCACGCTCGAGGCGACGACGGGCGAGGAGGGCGTCGAGCTCGCCCTGTCGCAGGCGCCGGCGCTCGTGTTGATGGACGTGCAGCTGCCTGGGATCGACGGCGTCGAGGCGCTCGAGAGGCTGCGGCAGAACGAGCGCACCGCCTCGATTCCCGTGCTGGCACTGACCGCGCAGGCGATGAGCGGCGACCGCGAGCGTTTCCTCGAGGCCGGATTCGACGGCTACCTCGCCAAGCCCGTTGACGTCGGCGAGCTGATCGAGACCGTTCGGGAGCACTGCGATCGTGGCTGAGCGGGCGCCCAAGATCCTCGTCGTCGACGACGTGCCGGAGAACGTGCGCCTGCTCGAGGCAGTGCTTGTCTCGCGTGGCTACGAGGTGGTGACCGCGAACGACGGCCTGGCGGCGCTCGAGCGCGTCCAGACGGCTGAGCCTGACCTCATCCTCCTCGACGTGATGATGCCCGGCCTCGACGGCTACGCGGTCTGCTCCCAGCTCCGCGCGAACGACGACACCGCCGTGCTGCCGGTGATCATGGTCACGTCGAGCATCGGCCAGGAGAAGACGAAGGCGATCGAGGCCGGCGCGGACGACTTCATCCCCAAGCCCTTCAATCACGACGAGCTGCTCACCCGCGTGCGGTCGCTGCTTCGGATCAAGCGCTACCACGACACGATCAAGGCGCAGGCGGTGGAGCTCGCGGAGCTCAACCGCACGCTGGAGCAGCGTGTGCAGGCACAGGTCGACGAGCTCGAACGGCTGCGCCGGCTGCGCCGTTTCCTCTCCCCTCAGCTCGCCGACGCCGTCGTTTCCTCCGGAGACGAAACGATCCTCCGGAGCCATCGCCGGCAAGTCGCGATGTTCTTCGCCGACCTTCGCGGCTGGTCGAGCTTCGTCGACGCGGTCGAGCCCGAGGAGCTGATGCGCGTGCTCGGCGAGTTCCACGACGTGATCGGCCGCCTCGTCAAGCGCTTCGACGCGACCGTCGGCTTCCTCGAGGGGGACGGCGTCCAGCTCTTCTTCAACGACCCGATCGAGATCCCCGACGCAGCGCTGCGGGCGGTGCAGCTCGGCTGCGCCCTGCGCGAGGAGATGGCCGCGCTCAAGCCGGTCTGGGCGAAACGCGGCCATGAGCTCGACGTCGGCGTTGGCATCGCCCTCGGCTATGCAACCTGCGGGGAGGTCGGCTTCGAGGGCCGCTCCGACTACGCCGCTATCGGCGCGGTGACGAACCTGGCGGCCAGGCTGGCCGACGAGGCCCAGGGGGGCCAGGTTCTGATCGCACAACGTCTCTACGCGGAGGTCGAGCAGGAGGTCGAAGTCGTGCCCGTGGGGGAGTTCACCCTGAAGGGGTTCCGGCGTCCGGTCGCCGCCTTCGATGTCGTCGCCGTCCGCTCGGCGACGCCGGAGCCGTCTCGGCGGTAGGGCGGCGGCCAGGATTGGAGGATCGCGGGATCGAGGCGCTGGAGGAGTCGATCGAGCGACTTCGCCGCGAGGTCGCGGAGTTGCGCGCGTCGAGGACGCGGCTCGTGCTGGCCGCGGACGCCGACCGCCGCGAGATCGAGCGCGAGCTCCACGACGGCGCGCAGCAGGACCTGGTCGGGCTCGCGGTCAACCTGCAGCAGGTCCGCCGTCTGGTCACCACCGATCCCGCCGCAGCCGGCGCCCTCGTCGACGAGATGCGGCGCGACGTCCACGAGGGATTGGACCGGCTGAGGGCGCTGGCGGAGCGGATCTACCCCCCTCAGCTCGAGACGGGAGGCCTCCGCGTTGCCCTGCGCTCGGCCGCAGCGAGCGTCGGAGTCCGCGCCCACATCGACGTCGCGGCGACCGTGGCCGTTCCCTCAGAAGCATCCCGAACGGTCTACCTCTGCTGCGTCGGGGCGCTCGAGCGCTTCGCCGAGGGAACGAGCGCAACCGTCGCCGTCCGCGCGGAGAACGGGACGCTCGCGTTCGAGATCGTCGCCGACGGCCCCGGGCTCGCCACGGCCGACGCGGATCTCGCCGCGGTGCGGGATCGGGTGGAGGCGCTCGGCGGCCGTTTGACGATCGCGTCCGAGTCGGGCGCGACGCGCATCGCCGGGTCCCTACCGATCCGATGACCTCAGCCGTTCTCCGCGAGGTAGAGGATCACGGCCTTGACGCGGCGGTGAACCGCGGACTCCCACGTCAGGCCGAGCTTGAGGAAGATCGAATGGATCACCTTCTCGACCGATCTCTCGGTCAGGACGAGCGATTCGGCGATGGCAGCGTTGTTCTTCCCCTCGGCCATCTCGCGAAGCACGTCGCGCTCGCGCGGCGTGAGCTCGTTGAGCGGCGAGTCTCCGCTGCGTGCGTTCTCCGCGACGAGCGCGTCGACGACCTTGGGATCGATCACCGAGCCGCCATCTGCAACGGTCCGGATCGCTGCGACGAGCTGCTCCACATCCTCCACCCGCTCCTTGAGGAGGTAGGCCCGACCCGCGCTCCCCCGGTCGAGGAGCGCGAGGGCGTAGCTCGGATTCGCGTACTGGCTGAGCACGACGACACCGACGTCCGGGTGCGTCTCGCGCAACCGCTCGGCCGCCTGGATGCCCTCGTCGGTGTTCCCGGGCGGCATGCGGATGTCGGTGACGACGACGTCGGGCCGCTCTGCGTCTACGGCGGCGAGGAGCGAGTCGAGGTCCTCGCAGACGGCGGCGACCTCGAACTCGGGCTCCGCCTCGAGCAGGCTGCGCACCCCTTCGCGAACGAGGTAGTGGTCGTCCGCCAGCACGACCCGGATCGCCACGGCTAGAGGATACGGCGGTGCCGACTCCATCACCAGATCCGCACGGCGACGTGGAGGCAGGTCCGCTCGTTCTCATCGTCGACGACAACGCAAGGAACTTGAAGCTCGCGGGCGACGTCCTGGTCGCGGCCGGATTCCGGACCCTGGCGGCGACGACCGGCAAGGAGGGGGTGGCGTTCGCCGACGAACATCTCCCAGACGTGGTCCTCATGGACCTCCGGCTCCCGGACATGGACGGTACGGACGCCGCCAAGATGCTCGCCCAGCGGGCGCGAACAGCGTCGATTCCCGTCGTCGCGCTGACCTCGGTAACCCTCGAGGACGACCCTGTCTGGCTCCGGACCGCAGGTTTCGCCGGCTATCTCGAGAAGCCGATCGACGTCGAGCGCTTTCCGGACCAGGTGCGCCGGTACTGCCGCTGAAGCGGCGGACACCGTGCTGGCACCCGCGCGAAATCGGGGGCTGGCACCGCAGACCCAGATCGGCTCAGATGCCACGCTCGTGGCTCAACGTCAAGAGGAAAGGAGCGGAGGAAGCTATGACCAACCTGAAGACAATCGTCGGATTGCTTGTGGCCGCCGTGGCGGTCGTCGGCGTCATTGCGTTCGGGACGGCGCAGGCGTCCGCGTCCAGCGCGCCGATCGTGATCTCGTATGCGAAGACGTGCACTGGCGGGGTCTGCGACGGCCCGGCCGGCGACGGAGGCACGCTGCATATGGAGGTGACCGGTTACCGGTCCACGGGCGACGCCGCGCAGCTGACCGTGACCGAGCGGATCACGGACAGAGACATCGCGTTCACGGCCGAGATGAGCGGCCATTTCAGCCCGGCCGGGTTCATCGTCCTGAACGGCACGGTCACGAGCGGCTCGTTCGCGGGCGCACGGGTCCACCAGCGCAGCAACTTCGTAAGCGCTGACGCTACGTCGGATTCATGGGTCGGAGAGCTCCAGCTCATGCCGGCGAGTGCGTGAGCAGGATCACGGAGGCGGGGAGGGGCTGGGCTGCGGACCCCGGCCCCTCGCCGACGGTGTCGCTGCGGGAGTGGCCGCGGTTGCACGGGAGCGTTTTGCCAGGTTCCAGGCCGATGTCGACGTCTCGGTCGACGCGGCCGGCGTCTCGCACCGGGAGAGGACGTACAGTTTCACCTCGGGCGACGACGACGGCGGTGGTGACAGGCCGAGTGCAGACTTCTCGACCTGAAAGCTCCATAAACGGCTCCATATCCGCCGCACACTGGAGCATCTGCAAGTCGACCTGAACGGGAATGACCTTTACGGGGCTTTTGCAGAGCCCTCTGACGGACTCGAACCGGAGACCCCCAACCATGGGGCTCCATAAAGGCTCCATAGTTCGGATCCGCGGTCCTACCTCCGTCGTGTGGTGATTGCGCATGGCGCCGAGTTGGTACTGATCCCCAGCCCCGCACGCCCGGACGACGCCCCCGCGCGCTCACGCCGCCTGGTGCCGATCGGCCGGTAGCCTCGGCCGGGTGTTCGACCACGTCGCCATCGCCGTCTCGGACCTCGCGGCCTCCGAGCGCTTCTACCGCACGGTCCTGGGCGTCCTGGGCACCGAGCCCAGCCATGCGGACGCCGAGCTGGTCGAGTGGGAGGACTGGGACATCGGGGCGACGGACCGCGAGCACCCGGTGACCCGCGGGCTCCACGTCGGCTTCCGCGCCCGCGACCGCGCGCAGGTCGACGCGTTCTGGCAGGCGGGTGTCGACGCGGGTTACCGCGACGACGGCGCACCGGGGCCGCGCACGCAGTACGGCCCGACGTACTACGGCGGGTTCCTGCTCGACCCCGACGGCAACAGCGTCGAGGCGGTCCATGGCGACCGCGAGAACCCTGTGCCCGACGGCCGCATCGACCACCTGTGGATCCGCGTCCGCGACCCGCAGGCCTCCCGGCGCTTCTACACGACGATCGCCCCGCACGCCGGGCTCCGC
>Ga0184619_10000654_pt1 | contig 11889 bp, 8 predicted proteins | sample PLM0_60_b1_FD_133146 | JGI IMG/M metagenome (GOLD analysis project Ga0184619, IMG submission 133146) | Groundwater sediment microbial communities from an aquifer in East River, Colorado, USA - PLM0_60_b1 | ecosystem: Environmental > Terrestrial > Soil > Riparian zone | place: USA: East River...
CGAGTCCTTCCAGGACTGGTTCTCGAGCCCGCGGTCGGTCCGCCGCTCGTACTCGACGAAGCCGTCGCCGTCGAGGTCACCGTACTCGTCGATCCACGCGAGCGCTCTCATCGCGGGCTCCTTCAGCTCCCGCAGCATCGCGGCGTCGTCGGTCCAGCGCCAGACCTCGGAGAGCAGGATCAGGTAGAGCGGCGTCGCATCGACGCTGCCGTAGTAGGTGTGGAACCAGGTCTTCGCCGCCTTGCCCTCTCGAACCTCGTGGACGATCTTCCCCGGCTCGGCGTCGATCGTCGCGTCGTCCTCGGTCGCCTGAAGGTCGGCGAGCACATCGAGCCCGCTCCGGGCGAGCTCGGGCCCGAAGAGCAGCGTCTGGTAGCAGGTGATCAGCGTGTCGCGACCGAAGACGGTCATGAACCAGGGCATTCCGGCAGCCGGCAGGCGGCCGATCCGACCGCCTCGCTGCATCCGCAGGGACGCGAGATCCGAGACCGACTGGAAGAAGGAACGGCCGAGGTCGTCCCAGTCTGCCCGGATTTGGGGTACGCGGAGCCGCCATGCCGCGAGCGAGTCGCGAACACGCGTCATCTCGTCCCCGAAGCGCCGCTCGACCTGGCGCGGGACGACGTGGTCGCCCTCGAGCGACGGGATCACGTCCACCCGGAGATGCCAGCGCTCGCGCGGCTCGAGCTCGACCTTCCAGCGCACCTTCGTACCGTCGATCTCGCCACGCTCCGAGAAGATGACCTGAGTCTGCGCGCCGTCGTCCGGGTCCTCGAGCAGGAACTCGTTGTGCTCTTCCGAGAAGCGGATCGGCACTCGCTCAGGCAGTGGTTTCGCGCGCAGGGGGTCGCCGAGCGCGAAGTCGTGCGCCTTGACGGAGAGGATGTCCGCGAAGTCGGCCTCGATCTCGAGCTCGAGCTCGAACGACTGCCGTTCCATGCTCTGGTTCTGGGCGACGATCACGTCCTGCATCGACTCGCCGACGAAGCGCTCGCGCAGGATCGAGACCACATCCTGCTCGAGCCCGCCCGCGAGCGGGTTCCGGAGGAAGAACGCGGCCGAGAAGTACTCGACCTTGCCGGACGAGAGCAAGAGCGGCCGCGCGCCATTCATCCGGAGCCGCAGCACCGAGAGGAAACGCGTGTCCTCGCTGTAGAACCCGTGCGTGCGGCGGTCGAGGTCGCCGACCTCGTCGCAGATGCAGAAGGTCGAGCCCTCGAGAATCGTCAGCTGCGGCAAATCAGGTCCTCGCGATGCGAACGGGGCTTGATTGTGCGAGCGCCTTGACAACGATCTCGTCGATGTTGACGTGGAGCGGCTGGCTGAGCGCGAAGAGGATGCATTCGGCGATGTCCTCGGGCCGGAGCGGGTCGACGCCTTCGTACGGGACCTTCGCTTTCTCCTCGTCGCCACGAAAGCGGACGCGGGAGAAGTTCGTCTCGACCAGACCGGGGTCGACCGTCGTCAGCCGGATCGGGCGACCGAGTAGATCCTCGCGCAGCGCGTAGGTGAAGCCGCGTACAGCGAACTTCGACGCCACATAGACCGCGGCATTCTCGTAGGCCTGGCGCCCAGCGATCGAGCCCATGTTGACGATGTGCCCGCCGTCGCGGATATCCGGCAGGCAGAGGCGTGTGATCCGGATCAAGCCCTCGACGTTCGTCTCCAGCACCGTCTCCTCATCTTCCTCGGTCGACTTCCAAAAGGGGTCGCGCCCGAGGCCGAGTCCGGCGTTGTTGATGAGGATGTCCAGGCCTCCGAGCTCGCCGACCGCTGCCTCGACGAACCGCTCGCAGCTCTCTCGGTCGGTGACGTCGAGCTCGAGCTTGATCTCCGTCTGCAGCTCGTCGACGCGGCGGGCGCCGCCTGCGACGCGAGCACCCTCGCGTGCGAGCGCGGCTGCCGTCGCGGCGCCGATGCCGCTCGAGGCGCCCGTGACGATCGCGGTCTTTCCCTCGAGCGCGGCCACAACTGGCGGAGACTAGCTAGCGGCGACTAGGAGAGCTTCGCAGCGGCGCAGGTACAGCTTCGCCCCCTCCGCCGCGAAGAACGGCTGGGCCTTCGCGAGCTCGGCGTCGGCCTGCGCACGGAGACCCGCGGCGGCGAGCGCCTCGGCCGCGTGCAGGCGTGCGATCGCCTCGGATCCCTTCGCACCGATTCGCTCGTAAATGGCTGCAGCGGACTTGAAGTCGCGCTCCGCTATTGCAACGCCCGCCTCGAGCCACGGCGTCGCCGGCATGGACTTCGCCTGCTCCAGGTACTCCTGCTCGCGCCCAAGGTCGAGCACGAGCCATGGCAGGTCCTTGACGAACCACTCGTTGAGCTGGGGCGTGAGCGCGAGGAGCTCGTCGACGAGCTCCTCGGCCTCGCGGCGCTGTCCGTCGAGCAGAAGCGCTCTGGCATGGATTTCCAGCCCGGAATGCAACAGCTGCGGGTCCCTGATTGCGCGGGCGAGCTCGAAGCCGCGTTGGGAGTCGGCGAGCGCGGCGCGCACGTCGCCCTGAGCCATGAGGGCGCTGGTCGACATCATCAGGATTGGGCCGACGAGGTAGTGGTTTGCGTCTCCCATCTCCGTCAGGAACTCGCGCGCCGCGCGGAGGCACTCCTTCCAGGCGCCTGACATCTCGAGCAGCATGACCTCTTCGCCCTGCAGCCATCTCATCGTTCCGGACTCCGGTGTCAGCCCGAAGCGGTTCTGGCTCTCCCGGTCGAGCTGCAGCTTGCCGGCGCCTTCGGCAATCCGGCCGAAGTGCCAGAGCATGTTGGCGAGATTGTTGAGCCCCAGATGCACCATCAGCGGATCGCTGAGCTTCTCGCCGAGCTCGACGCTGCGCTCGAGATCGGCGAGGCCGCCCTCGTCGCCCCGCATCGCGCGGACGGTGCCGATCCCTCGAAGGGCGTTCGCCGCCACGTCTTCGGCGCCGAGCGCCTCGGCCTCTGCAAGTCCTTCGCGGGCGAGCGCCAGACCCTCGTCCTCGAACCCGGAGATCCAGAGGCGGTTCGCGAGCGCGACTCGGACGAAGGCTTTCGTTCGAGACGGAGGGGAGTCGGCGACGAGCGCAAAGGCATCTCTGGCGAGCTGGATCGCCGAATCGATCTCGCCCAGGACCCAGCACTCCTGCGCAACGATGGTCAGTGCTTCAGCAGCTACCTCGAGCTGGCCCGAAGCGAGCGCGACGTCGTGCGCGAGTTGAGCGAGCTCGACCGGAGCATCGCCCAATACCGACTTCGTGTGCGCGTAGGTAAGGAGTAGGCTCGCACGGCCCGGATCGTCCTCGGCAGTCAGTTCCAAAGCCTGCTCGAAGAAGTCGGCCGCAGCAGTAGGTGCGTGGAGCGCGCGGGACCGTTCGCCGGCCTCGGTCAGCGCCTTGCGGGCGGGCTCGCGAAGCGTGCTCTCGTCACCGCCGGTGATGCGGAGAAGCTCGAGCGCCTGGAGGTAGTGATGCGCAAGCATCTCGGCGCGGTCCTCTGAGCGGTCTGCGGAAAGCGACTCGATCCAGGCAGCCGCGCCCGAGTGCTTATCGGCTCGTTCAGAACGCGGAATCTGCGAATACGCAACGTCCCGGAGCAGCAGATGCAGGAAGGCGTACTGCGTCTCCCCCGCCACGCCCGAGCGCCGCTCACGGCGGACGAACTCCTTGCGCTCTAGGCCGTGAAGCTGCTCTTCGACCAGGAACGGCTCTCGTCCTGTCAAGGTGGCCAGCGCCCCGGTCCAAAAAACCTTCCCGACCACCGCCGCGTTCTGGACCAACTCCTTGTCGACGGGCTCCAGGGAGTCGAGACGCGCTGCGATCATGCCCTGGACCGTCTCCGGCAGCGGCAGCTGCTCCTGCTCCTCGAGCTGCCAGCCGCCTCCGGTCTGAACGAGAAAACCGCGGTCTTGCAGCATTCGGACGTACTCCTCCGCGAAGAGCGGATTCCCCTCGGTTCGCTTGAGGACAGCCGACTGGACCTCCGCCGGAAGCAGCACCTGGTCAAGCAGCCCTGCGAGCAGCGCCGCCGTCTCGTCAGGCGCCAGCGCGGAAACCGTGACAGTCGACGCGTTGCGCTTGCCCCCGCCCCACCCGGGCCGCCGGCTGAGCAACTCGGGACGCGCGGTGCCGACGATCAGCAACGCGACGCCGGTGGCCCAATCGGCCAGATAGTCGACGAAGTCGAGCAGGCCGTCATCGGCCCAGTGCAGGTCCTCGAACACCAGGACGATCGGGTTTCCTTCGGCGACCCCCTCGAGGAAGCGACGCCAAGCGGCAAACGCCTCGGCCCGGCGGTCTCCGCCCTCAGCCAGCGCGACGTCGAGCCCGACGAGGGGTCGGAGATGGCGCTCGATCCAGCCGGCCTCCTGCGGATCGTCGATCGCCTCGGTCACCGAGGCCCGGAGCTTCGCTTCGGCCGCCTCCGTGGAGTCCGTTTCGAGAATGCCGAGCTGGGACTTGACGATCTCGGCGACCGCCCAATAGCTCAAGCCCTCGCCGTACGGCAGCGAACGTCCCTGGCGCCAGAGAATCAGCTCGAGATCGCGGTCGACGATTTGAAACAACTCGGCGATCAGCCGGCTCTTGCCGATCCCGGGAACGCCGACGAGCGTCACGAGCTGCGGGCTGACGTCCTTGCGAACGCGGTCGAGCGCGGCGGTCAGGACGTCGAGCTCGCGTTCCCGTCCGACAAGCTGAGTGCGGGGGCGCTGCTCGACGTCGAAGCCGAAGCCGGCGCGTCGCGCAACCGCCTCCCATGCAGGGACGGGATTCGCTTTTCCCTTCGCCTCGACAGGCGCCGCGTCGCGGTATTCGATCACGCTAGTCGTGGCGCGATAGGTCGCCTCTCCGACGAGGATCCCGTCGACGGGCGCAGCAGTCTGGAGTCGCGCGGCCGTGTTGACGACGTCCCCGGAGGCCATCCCCTCCCCGAGCTCGGGCCTGGCGCCGAGGGCCACGAGCGCCTCGCCCGTGTTGACGGCGATCCGTACTTCGAGCTCGAGCGTCGGATCCGCCTCGTTGAGCTCGACGATCGCCTCGCGGATCGCGATCGCCGCGCGAACCGCTCGCTCGGGATCGTCTTCGTGCGCCACCGGTGCGCCGAAGAGCGCGACGACGGCATCGCCGATGAACTTCTCGACCGTGCCGCCGTGGCGCTCGAGCTCGTGCCGGAGGCGGGCGTAATAAGGCGAGAGCAGTGCCCTGACGTCCTCGGGATCGAGCTTCTCGGCGCGCGAGGTGAAGCCGACGAGATCAGCGAAGAGAACGGTGATGACCTTGCGCTCCTCACGCCCGGGCGCAACCGCGGCATCGAGCTCGGCGCCACAAGCCCCGCAGAACCTGAAGCCGGCCGGGTTCTCCTGGCCGCAGACAGGACAGTTCATGCGCTGAGTCTAGGGCCGTGGGTTAGCCGCGAGCTAGCGGCAACTCGGTCCCGACCGGCCGCTGCTGCCTCGCGTGCTCGACCTGCAGCGTCGTGTGCTGGAGACCGAAGCGCTCGGCCAGCATGGCCGCAAGCTCGCGGCGCGCCTCGTGGCAGTCTCCCTCCGGCCGCACGAGCACGTGCGCGGAGAGCGCCGGGAAACCGCTGCCGACCGTCCAGACGTGCAGGTCGTGCACCTCGACCACGTCCGGGACAGCGAGCATCGCCTCGGCGACCTCGTCGGGAGGCATCTCGCCAGGCGAGATCTCGAGCAGAATCCGCGACGACTCCCGCAGCAGGATCGCGCTCGACCAAAAGATCAGTCCTGCGACCGCGAGGCTTGCAAGTGGATCGAACCGGTTCCAGCCGGTAAGAAGGATCAGCGCGCCGGCAACCGCCGTCCCGGTGAACGCCGCCAGGTCGGTCGTGACGTGCAGGAAGGCGCCGCGGATGTTCAGGCTGTTGCGGCTCGGCCCCGCGAGCAGCGCCGCCGCCGCGAGGTTGACGAGGATGCCGGCGCCGGCGAGCGCGAGGACGAGCCCGCCATCGACATCAGGCGGCGAGACGAGCCGCCGCACCGCCTCGAAGACGATCCAGATCCCGACCAGAGCGAGCGTGATCCCGTTGGCGAGCGCCGCAAGAATCTCCACGCGCCGGAAGCCGAATGTCCAGCTTCCGCCCGGTGGTCGTTGCGCGATGGAGGCGGCGACAAGCGCGAGCGCGAGCGCGGCCGCGTCGGTGAGCATGTGGCCCGCATCGGCGAGCAGCGCGAGCGAGCTCGCGGCGATCCCGACGACGATCTCGGCGCCGAGCAGACCGACTATGAGCGCGAGCGCCCCGGCCAGCATCCGCCGGTCGCCCGAGTGATCATGCTCGTGCCCCGCCACGAGGCCGATCGTAGCGAGCGCCCCCCGTGTTTCCGCTGCCTACACGTTGTCCGAAGCGGGCGCGGGCAGGGCCTCTCGGGTTGGCAGGAAGAGCGCCCTTCGCGTCCAGTGCGGCATCCACCAGTTGGCCTTTCCGAGCAGCCGCATCAGCGCCGGAACGAGCAGAGCGCGGATCACCGTCGCGTCGAAGATGATCCCGGCCGCAAGCCCGATCGCGAACTCCTTGATCTCGAAGCCCGGGCTCGAAGAGAGGACGAGGAACGCGAACATCAGGATCAGCGCGGCGCTGGTGACCAGCTTCCCCGTCCGGGCAAGGCCGAGCTCGATCGCCCTGTTGGTCGAGCCCGTCTCGTCGTAGGCCTCGCGCATGCGCGAGAGCATGAAGACCTCGTAGTCCATCGAGAGGCCGTACAGGAAGGCGAAGATCATCAGCGGGATCCAGGCCGTGATCGCCTGCGTGGCCGTGATGTTCCAGAGCGACGAGCCGTGGCCCTCCTGGAAGATGAACACGACGATCCCGAACGTAGCCGCCAGTGAGGCCAGATTGAGCAGCACCGCCTTGATCGGGAGCACGATCGACCGGAATGCCCGTGCAAGCAGGATCAGGGTGAGGACGAGCACGAAGGCGAGCAGGTACGGGAAGTTGCCGTAGACGGCGTGCACGAAGTCCCGGTCGACGGCGGGAACGCCGGCGAGTGTTGCCTCGGTCCCTCTCAACGCGTCGTTGCCGCGGTTGATCACCCCTTGGATGCCGGGCGCGGCGCCGTCGATTGCCGGGAAGGCCTCGACGATCGAGTCGCTGCCGCGCCGCCAAGACGCGGGCGCGGTCGCGCCCGCAATCCCGTCGACCTTGCTCAGCTTGGCGGCCACCGTTTGCGGGTTCCCGCCGTGCTCGACCAGGACGTCGAATGGCTTCATCACGCCGGGGCTGATGCCGGCGTCGGCGAGCATCTGCCGACCGGCGATCGCGGTGCCTGTGCCGGGAAAGTTCTTTAGCTGCGACTCGTTCGGGTTCAGCTGGGTGCCGATGCCGGCGAGCACAGCGACGATCGTGATTCCGACGATTGCGACCGGCCAGGGACGCCGCAGCACGAATCGCGCCCAGCGGCCCCAGCCGCCGTCCTCGGGATGGCCCCGGTCGACGAACCGCTTCGGCAGGACACGCAGACTGTTGATCCGCGTGCCGAGGGTTGCCAGCAGCGCTGGAAGCAGCGTGATCGCCGTGACGACCGAGACTGCAGGGATCAGCATCCCGCCGATTCCGATCGAACGGAGGAAAGGCAGCGGCAGGATGATCATCGAAAGCAGACCGACCGCGACGGTGGACCCTGAGACGATCACGGAACGGCCGGCGTGGGTCATCGTCTCGACGAGAGCAGTCTCGACATCCTCGCCCTCGCGCAGCTCGTCGCGGAAGCGGAAGATCATCAGCAGCGCGTAGTCGATCGCGACTCCGAGCCCGACCAGCGCGATCAGGAACTGGACAATGATCGAGACGTTGGTGATGTAGGTCAGCACCCAGACGAGGGTGAAGGTGTTGAGGATCGACGCCACGGCGACGGCGATCGGCATCAGCACGGCGGGCAGCGTGCCGAAGACGAAGAGCAGGATCACGAGCGCGCCGAGGCCTCCGATCACGGCCTCGAGCAGCACGCTCGGCCCGCCGCCACCGCCGTGAGTGCTCGCTTCTTCGAGCGGGTCGTGGCCGGTCACGTTCACGGTGATGCCGGGAGGTAGACCCGTCGCGGCAGCCGCGCGCATGCGAGCCGCGCCGCTCTTGGTGTCGAACTTGGCGAGGCCGGGCGGGTAGACCTCCTCGAAGGTCGTGTGCCGGTCGCGCGAGACGTACATGAGGCTTCCGGTGGAGAAGTACGAGCTCGTCCGCGCGCCCGGCATGGTGGCGGCGGCTCGCTGCATCGCCTGCTTGATCGCGCCGCTCTTCGTCGCGTCGCCGCTCGTGCGGAAGACGACGACGTCGGGCGGCCGCACGCCGCTGCCGAAGGCTTTCAGCGTTCGCTGGTTCGCCTCGTAGGCGGACTTGCCCGGGATCGAGAAGCTCTGGTACCAGCGCTTCGAGACCTGGCCGGCGGCGAAGCCGCCGAAGAGCGTGAGGACGACCCAGGCGACGATGATGGCGCGCCGATGACGGGCGACGGTGTGCGCGAGGCGAGCTAGCACGGATTCTCCTTCCGTTTGAACAAGGTCACGACGTTACAGCAACAGAAAATTTTCTGCAACTGTAAAAATTGGGTTACAATGCGTACGTGGGCCTGCGCGAGTCGAAGAAGCTGCACACGCGGCAGGAGATCGCTGACCGGGCCATGCACCTGTTCGCGCAACGAGGTTTCGACCACGTCACGGTTGCCGAAGTCGCCGAGGCCGCGAACGTCTCCGAAAAGACGGTCTACAACTACTTCCCGACCAAGGAGGATCTGTTCTTCGACGAGGTGCCCGAGCGAGAGGCGGCGCTGGTCGCAGCGATCACGGGGCGTCGCAAGGGCGAATCGATCCTTCAGGCGCTGCGGCGGCTCCAGGCCGCCGAGTGCCCGCGGCTCTGCAGCCCCGGCTTCGCGACGTTCGCCCGGATCATCGAGGAGTCGACGGCTCTCAAGGCGAAGGAGCTCGAGGTGATGTCGCGCTTTGTCCAGGTCCTGACCGAGACCCTTCAGGCGGAGCTGGGCCTCGACGAGCGAGATGCGCGCCTGACCGCCGGGCTCCTCGTCAGCGTCCACCGGCAGCTCTTCCGCGCCGCCCGCAAGCAGGCGCTGGCCGGCAAGCATGGGCCACCGGCTACCCGGCGCCTGCGCGCCGACCTCAACCGTGCCTACCACCTGCTCGAACACGGGCTCGGCGAGTTGGAACGGCCCTCTCGAGACCTCGACGCAATCCATACGGCCTAAGACGGGCCGGCGTTCGGAAACTCATCGGTCTGTGACCGGCAGGCCGACGGTGAGTGCGAGCGAACGTCTAGTTCACGAGCACCCTGCGCTGGTAGCGGGCGACGGCGCCCTGGTCGAGCGTGTAGACGATCGGGTTTGCGAGCAAGACGTCGTCGGGGAGCTGGGCCTTGAGAGCGTCGACCAGGAGGTTCTCCGCGAGCCACTCCATCGTCGGGGGCACATCGGCCCGACCGCGAACGAGCCAGGTCCCCTCCCCCAGCTCACGCACTTCCACGACCGTCGGCGGCCGCAGGAACCGGGCTTCGCCCGCGGGCCCGCGCCGGCCGACACCCTCGATCGCGCGCTGAGCCGCGTCCGCATCGCTCGTGATCAGCTCGATGCTGTAGCGCCGGTAGCCGCGCGGGCTCCGGATCGCGGCGATGATCTGGGAGTTCGGCACGTAGACAAGATCGCCGTTCAGCGACTGGAGCACAGTCGTTCGCAGGCCGAACTGCTCGACGATCCCGCTCGCCTTCGTGGGCTCGAGCATCAGGAAATCGCCAACCGCATACCAGCGCTCGAACCCGATCAGGATCCCAGCGACGATGTCCATCAGAAAGCGCTGAGCGGCGAAACCGAGCACGATGGCCAGGAAGGCCGAGCCGCCCAGGACCGCCACAGGCAGGAAGATCGAGGCGAGCACGATCAGGACGACGATTGCGGTCGCGTAGGGGATCGCGGTCGCGACGAGCACGATCGCCGTCTCGCGGGTTCGGAGTTGCTGCAGCTCGTGCTCTTCGCTGGGCCGCCGTTCGCCGAGCCGGCCGGCGATCACCTTCAGTGCCCGCCCGAGCACGACCGCGATCAAGATCGCGACGGCGCCCCAGATCAGGCGGTCGGCGCGGCTCGAGAGAATCGCAAGCACGCTCAGCGAGCGCGAACCGCGGGCGCCTTCGGCTGCCCTGCCAGGCGGTCCCGGGCGGCCGTGAATGGCCGCGCTATGTCCTCGAGCGAGCGTCGCTCCGCGTTGACGCCGAGAAAGATCGCGATCACGCCTGCGGCGATCATAAGGCCCGTGGCGCCAGGGCAAGCAGGCATCCGCGCTGGGGCGGACCGGACGACAGTGAGCTAGTTCAAGGCCGCGAGACTCGCAAACTCGCGCTGCAAGGAGCGCATGGCGAGTTCCCGCTCGAGAAAAGCCTCGACTACGTCTGGGTCGAACTGCCCACCCGCCTCCGCGACGATCAGCGTCGCGGCGTCTTCCCAGCTGCCGGCAGCGCGGTAGGGCCGGTCGTTTGTTAGCGCATCGAGCGTGTCAGCCACGGCAAACACGCGGGCGCCGATCGGAATCTCGTCTCCGACGAGCCGGTCGGGATAGCCGAGGCCGTCCCAGCGCTCATGATGGGAGCGGACGACCCTGAGCCCTTCTCCTCGCAGCAAGGCCACGTCGGCGAGCATCCGCTCGCCCATCAACGTGTGTGTCTGCATCAGGCGCCGTTCGTCCGGATCGAGCGGCCCCGGCTTGCGAAGTACGCGGTCCGGAATCCCGATCTTGCCGACGTCGTGGAGGAGGAACCCGTGCTCCGCGCTCGCATCGCCGAGCAGTTCGGGCGCGACGGCATCGGCTAGCTCGAGCGCGTAGCGTTGGACGCGCTGGGAGTGAGCCCCCGTCCCGCTGTCCTTCGACTCGAGCGCACGGGCAAGCGCGACGACGGTGTCTTCGTAGGCGTTCTGGAGCAGTAGCCGCTGGCCGCGCTCGATCTCGAGAAGCCGGCGCAGGTTGTCAGCGGAGAGCTCCTCGTGCCCGTCCCGCGGAGGCTCGCCCGGCGAACTGCGGCGAAAGAGTGTGATTCCCATGCCTGTTGAGGGGCCGAAAGCTCGTCGAACCTGCGTCGGACTACTCGATGGAGTGACCGGAGCTATTCCTGCTGGCCGGTAGTCGGGTTGGGCGCTGGCCTGGAAGACGCGGGCTGGCCGGAGGGTCATCGTGGCGGAATGCAACGCGAACCTCTCAGCCACGAAGCGGCGGTCGAGCACTTTGTCGCCGCCGTGGTCGCCTTCTCGGATGACCCGGGACCGGCGAACCTCGAGCGCTACCTCAGGGCGAGTCGCTCGCTCGAAGAGTCGCGGAGCGGCTACGTGAGCCAGCGCAAGCGCGTCGCCGGCGCTCCCCGCAGGGTTGCCCAGGGCGGCGCAGCTGCCGCCTAGACCAGCCCACGTTCTTCCAGTGGAGCGCGGGCTGCAGATCCGCTGCGGTGGGCGGTTGGGATCAAAGGCGTCCTCTCGATAGGCTGGACAGCCGAGTGCTGAGCGGCAACATCTCACTCGGCCGCATCGGCGGCGTCGAGGTGCGGATCAACTGGAGTTGGCTCGTCATCTTCGCGCTGATCGTCTGGACGCTCGCAGACGGAGTCTTTCCATCCACGAATCCGGGCCTTTCCGGCAACACGCACCTCGCGATGGCGATCGTCGCGGCTCTCTTGTTCGTCGTTTCGATCCTCCTGCACGAACTCGGCCATGCCTGGGAGGCGCGGCGAGAGGGGCTGGAGGTCGACGGGATCACGCTCTGGCTGTTCGGGGGCGTGTCGCAGTTCAAGGGTGGATTCCCCAGCGCGGGCGCGGAGTGCCGGATCGCGATCGCAGGGCCGCTCGTGTCTCTCGTTCTCGGTGTCGTCTTCGTGCTGATCGCGATCGCCGGACTGCCGAGCGCTGTCGACGGCGTCGCTGCC
>Ga0184619_10000656_pt1 | contig 11867 bp, 12 predicted proteins | sample PLM0_60_b1_FD_133146 | JGI IMG/M metagenome (GOLD analysis project Ga0184619, IMG submission 133146) | Groundwater sediment microbial communities from an aquifer in East River, Colorado, USA - PLM0_60_b1 | ecosystem: Environmental > Terrestrial > Soil > Riparian zone | place: USA: East River...
CTCCCGAGCCCGAGGGCGCGCGCGTGTTGCGCTTCCCGAACGTCTCGCACCGGCTCGCGGCAGCGAACGTCCCTCAGCCACGGGGGCTGCGGAGGTGGCTGGACGAGAACGCGAACGGCTTCGACGTCGTGCTCCTCCAGGACGTCTATTCGTCGGTCAGCGTGCTCGGAGCGCGCGCCGCGGCGAGGGCAGGCGTCCCCTATGTGCTCCAGACCCTGGGGACACTGCCTGCGACCCGGGAGCGTGGGCGGGCACTCGCGAAGCGGGCGTTCCTTGTGCTCTGGGGGCGGCGGACAGTGCGCGAGGCGGCAGCGTGCCTCTACCTGTCGGCAGTCGAGCAGGATGAATATCTCGCACAGGGCGCCGATCCCGTCCGATTGCACCCGATTGCCGTGCCGCTCGACCTGCCGGACCCTGGCGAGGTTCCGCGCGCGGACGTTCCCATGGTCGTCTACCTCGGACAGCTGCACCCGATCAAACGGGTGGACGTCCTGATCGACGCATTCGTCCAGGTGCATGCCGCTTTGCCCAACGCCCGGCTCGAGGTGATCGGTGGGCCGAGCCGTCACGGAGAGGCTCTCCACGCTCAGGCGAACAGGCTCGGGCTTTCCGGGGCGGTCACCTTCCACGGCCTCGTCTCCGAGGAAGACAAGGGCCGGATGCTCGCGCAGGCGCATGTGTTCGCGCTCCTGTCGGCAAGCGAAGGACTGCCGATTGCGGCGCTCGAGGCGCTTGCCTCGGGAACGCCGGTTGTGCTTTCGCCGGGCTGCGGGCTGCCGCAGGTCGACGGCGTCGCCGGGATCGTCTGCGACGGCGGCGAGGACGGCGCGGCGGAAGCCTTGCTCGAGCTGCTCCGCGATCCGGATCGCGCGACGAAGCTCGGCGAAGCAGGACGGGTCTTCGCGGCGGGTTACCGGCGAGACGTGGTCGTGCCAGAGCTCGTGGCGCTGCTCGAACGTGTCGCGAGCTCGTCGAGCAAACCCGCGTAGCGCGCTGCGATCTCGTCCCGATCGAATCGGGCGATCGCTTCCGGGGAGGGCGGCGCCGGTGGTTCTTGAAGCAGCCGTTCGATCGCCGCGGCGATCGCGGCGGGGTCGTCCGGCTCCGCAATGCCCGTGCTCTGGCCGAGCTCAGTCAGCAGCCGGTCGCTGTCGCTCTCGCGGCGCGTGAGCGCAAGGACGGGCCGGCCCAGCGCGAGCGCCTCGTAGAGCTTCGACGGGACCGCCATGTCCCCGCCTGTGTTCGGCGCGTTGATGACCACTGCGATGTCGGCCGCGATCACGCGGTCGATCGCGTCTCGCCAGGTCACCGGTGCCTGGACGGTGACCTCGTTCTGGACGCTCGACAACGCCCGACTCGTTCGAGCATCGACGACACCCAGGAGCTCGAGCCTCACCCGTCCTTGCAGCTCCGGACGCCCCAGCGCCGCGAGCAGCGCTTCGGCGGTCCGGTCCCCGTAAAGCGCCCCGGCATGGATCAGGGTCGCCGGGCGGCCTTCACGTGCCGAAGTGGGCATGCGGAGATCGAGGAGCGCAGGATCGAACCCGTTGGGTAGCACGTGGAGGCGCGACTCGAGCTCGGGATGGAGGGCGAGGAGCGCCTGACGGCAGCCTGCGGTGACCGTGACGACGGCCGCGGCGTTCGCGAGCGGCCGCCGCTCCAGCGCAGGCAGGAGCCGGCCACCACGGTCGAAGAACGGATTTCCCGCCCAGAGGTCGCGCAGCTCGGCCACGTACGGCAGGGAGCCGATAGCCGCGGCTGTCGCGAGCAGCGCGCTGGGTGGCGGTGCGGTCGCGAGCACGAGGTCCGGATGCTCGCGGGCAATCGCCGCGCCGACGAGCCGTCGGCCGGTCAGTGCCCACAGGTTGTTCGGCGCCAGCGCTTCGGGCCGAACCCCGAGCATCCGGGCGAGCGGCTCGAGCACGCGTCCGGCCACGCCCATCACGCGTCCGCGCCGGGCGGCCAGCCGTGCCGTGGCAGCGCCTGGCTGAGATGCCGCCAGCGAGCGCTGCCCCCGCCGCCGAGATCGAGCGGCCGCTGCGAGACGACGAGCAGCGTGCGGTCGGCCACGGCGTCAGGTTATGCGTTCGCTAGCTTCCGGTTTGATGGAGCGTGACCGGCGGCGGGTCCTCGTGCTCGCGTACTTCTTCCCTCCGCTCGGAGGGGCCGGCGTCCAGCGAACCCTGAAGTTCGTCCGGTATCTCGATCCGCTCGGCTGGGATGCGACCGTCGTCACCACGCGCTCCCGCGACTATCCGGCGCATGATCAGTCGTTGCTGCAAGAGGTGCCGGCGAGTGCACACGTCGTCCGCACCGCAGCGGTCCCGCTCGGTCGGTGGCTGGGAATCCTGTTCCACCGTCTCCATCTGAGACGTCTCCGCGCCTGGGTGACCTGGCCGGACGGAGGTCTCGGCTGGGCTCCGTTCGCGCTGCTCGCCTCCCTGCGGGCGATACGACGCGATCGGCCAGACGTGCTCTACTCGACCTCTGCTCCCTATGCCGGCCACCTTGTCGCCTTGCTGCTCGCTCGCATCACCGGCTTACCGTGGGTGGCAGACTTTCGAGACGAGTGGGCGGCGAACGTCCATCTCGCCGATCAACCGCGGACGCTGGCGGCTCTGACGGTTCGGGCCGAGTCCGCAGTCACCGGCCGGGCGCGGCGAGTCGTCGTCGCTGCGGACTACTTCCGCCTGGCCGGGCTCCCGACGGGAGATCCCCGACGGACGGAGATCGTCAACGGCGTCGACGAGGCGGATCTGCCTGACCCGTCTCCTCGGCGGCCGGCAGAGCGCTTCGTTCTGGCCCACGTGGGGACGATCTACGACACGCTCGACCCGACCCCGGCGCTGCGGGCGCTCGCCCTGCTCGTCGAGCGCGGCGCGATCGAACGTGACCGGGTGGAGGTGCGGCTCGTCGGCTCGGTTTGGCAGCCGGGTTTCGCACCGCCTTCGGGCATCAACGTGGAGCTCACCGGCTACGTCGAGCACCGGCGCGCCGTGGCCGAGATGTGGTCGGCGACCGCGCTCCTCCTCTACAGGCCGAGCTCGAGCCTCGCCCCGAGCGGCAAGCTGTTCGAATACCTCGCCTCCGGCCGGCCTGTGCTCTGCCTCGCCCACCCGGACAACCTGGCCAGCCGCCTCGTGCGTGAATGGGACGCCGGCATTGTCGTGGATCCACAGGAGGAAGCCGGCATCGAGGAGGCGATCCTGACGCTCTGGCAGCGCTGGGAGGACGGTGGACTCCCCGACCAGGAAGAGGTTCGGCGCCGGACCCTCGAGCGGTATTCGAGGCGTGCGAACGCTGAGCGCCTGGCGCGGGTGCTCGAGGACGCGTGCCGTTGACCGAACCGCGGCGACACCTAGGCGCAGGTGCGGCCCTGGCGGTCTTCGTCCAGGGCGGCCCGCTGCTTGCCGGCGCGGTGCTCAGCGTCGTCGTCGCTCGTACGATCGGCCCGTCGGGAAACGGGCGGTTTGCGCTGCTGGCGACCCTTGCAGGCATCGCTGCGATGGTTGTGTCGCTGGGCTGGACCGCAGGTATCACCTATGAGATCAGCCGTCGGCGCTGGTCGGTGCGTACCGCCCTGCGGACGAGCTACCGGCTCTCGTTCCTGCTCGGTCTCATCGGCGCACTGGGCGGCTTGGGCGTCTTCGCGCTGCTCCACGGAAGCGCTTTCCGTGGGATCGACACCACGTTGGCGGTGCTGGCGCTCAGCAGCTTGCCGCCGCTACTCGCCTATCAGTTCGCCGATGCGATTCTGCTTGCGCGCGAGCGGTACGAGGCCTACGCGGGACTCGAGCTCTCACACGCTGGGACACTGCTCTTGGTCGGTGCGGGCCTCGTGTTCCCGTTCGGGCTCACCGGCGCGGTGATCGGCCTGCCGGCAGCGGCGCTCGTAGGTTGCGTCTGTGGGACCGTGCTGCTCGTGCGCGAAGCGCGCCGGGACACCATCGCCGACCGGGCCGGCTCGGTGGGACGCGTTCTGCGTTTTGGGCTTCAGAGTTGGGGCGCCAATTTGCTTCAACAGGTGAACTACCGCTTCGACATCATCATCCTCGGCGGGTTCGCCACCGCCCGTGACGTCGGCGTCTACTCGGTCGCGCTGACGATCACGGGCGTCGCTTGGGTGCTCCCGCAAGCGCTGCAGATAGTGCTCTTTCCGCGCGCAGCGAGCCTCGAAGAGGCCACGGTGACCGGCGAGATCAGCGGCGAAGAGTCGGACAAGGCGGTCGCAAAGGCGATCCGCCACGGCGTCCTGCTGACCGTGCCGACCGCGCTCATCGTCGGGGCGCTGCTGCTGGTCGCGGTTCCTGTGCTCTACGGCTCGAAGTTCTCCGAGACGGCGAAGCTCGGCTTCGTGCTGCTGCCGGGTGTCCTACTCCTCGGCATCGGCAAGATTCTCTCGTCGGCGATTGCCGGTCGCGGGCACCCTCGCTACACGCTGTATGTGGCCGCAGTCTCGATGCCGCTGACGCTCGGGCTGTACTTCTGGCTGATTCCGTACTACGACGAATGGGGCGCGGCCGTCGCGTCCTCGGTCTCGTACGGGCTCAGCGCGCTGCTTGCACTCGTCTTCTTCCGGCGGGTAACCCGGATCGGAGTGCGCGAGGCGCTCGTACCGCTTGCGGAGGACGTCGCCGACTACGGCGGGCTCTTCCGGCTCGCGCGCGCCTGGCGGCCCGGGCGCTAGGCGCCAAACGCCCTGCTGAGCGGCCGGTACCGAGCGGCAACCCTGCCGGCGCGAGAGAGTGCCGGCAGGGGCGCTCCCGCGAAGGTTGCGTACACCGTCATCACGTTGCCGAGCCCGAGCAGGGTCGCGATCCGGCGCCCGGGGGAGGAGGCGAAGGGTCCGGCTGCGGCCACCACCCCGTCGTAGACGATTCGGCGGAGACGGAATCCCGCTCTCGCCAGCAGCAGGTCGATCGTTCGAGGTGAGAAGAAGAACAGGTGGTAAGGGGGCGACATCAGGTTCCATCCGGGCAGGTCGCGACGTGCGAGCGGTCCGCTCACGTCGCCCGTCGAGATGGCGAGGAGCGTTCCCGGTCGCGAGAGCGAGGCGATCGCCCGGAGAGCGCCCACGGGATCGGCCATGTGCTCGATCGTGTTCCAGAGCGTGACCACGTCGAATGGCTCTTCCTGGGACCCGACCTCGGTGACGTCTCCAACGAGCACGTCGAGGCCGAACTCGTTCCGTGCGTACTCCGCTGCGAACGGCGACAGCTCGACGCCCTTGACCTCGTAGAACGTGGAGGCCGCCTGCAGGAAAAACCCTGTTGCGCAACCCACGTCCAGAAGCCGCCCGCCGGGCTTGACCGCCGCGAGCGTTCGTGCGGCTTGGGCGCCACTTTTCAGGCGATCGTCGCGTTCGGCGACGTAGTCGTGGAAGACCTCCTCTTTGAAGTACGCTTCGCCGTAGATCTCCTCGAGCCGCGCAGGATCGACCTCGACACCGACTTGGACGAGCTCACAGGATCGGCAGCGCGCCAGCGGGTAACCCTCCTTCTCGAAGAGTTGAACGAGGCCGGTCACGCCGCAGAGCGCGCACCTCGCTCTCTTCGGTCGCGTCAAGAGCGTGAATCCGCCAGCCGGCGATAGCACGTCTCGACGCGCTCGAGCTCGACCTCGCGGTCGCGATGGCCCTCGACGAGCGCTCGCGCCGACGCGACCAACCGTCCACGGAGCCCTTCGTCGCGAAGCAGCTGCTCGATGGCCGCAGCAACCGTATCCGCCCGCGGTTCCACGACGAGAGCGTCGCGGCCGTCGGCGACCAGCTCGTGCACCCAGGGCAGATCGGAAAGGACGGTGGCGCTGCCCGCGGCCATCGCCTCCCAGACCGACCGCGGCGAGCTGTCGGTGCGCGGAACCGAGACGGTCACGTCGGCGGCACGGAAAAGCCGGGCCATCGCTTCCTGCGCGACGTGCCCAACCTGGGTCACGCCGGGCAGCTCGCGCCACTCGAGCGGTACGGATTCGGCACTGCCGAGGTGCTTGAGCACGAGCTGCGCTCCGGGCATCGCTTCGCGCACCCGGGCGAATGCGGCGACGACGACGTCCGGGTTGTACAGCTCTTTCAGGCCACGCGGGCTGAAGACGACGGGCGCGGCGCTCAGCCCCAATTGCACCTTCAGCTCGGCGCGCTCTTGCGCGCTCGGAACCCGGAAGGCCCCGAGGTCGACTCCCCAGTTGACGAGCATCGTTCGTCCGGTGCCCCCGAGTTCCTCGAGCCTGGCCAGGAGGTGGACCGAATCGCTCATCGCGACCGACGCTCGCCGGAGCGCCAAGCGAATCAGCAGCAGATGTCGACGGCTTGCGCCGTAGACGTCGGAGCCCCAGGCGCTCGCCACGAGCGGTCGCGCGCCCGCCAGCGCCGCGAGCGCCGCAAAGGGCATCCAGTGGGCATGGACGACATCGGGCCGGAAGTCTCTGACGAGTCGGCGGAGCCAGAGTGTGGTCGGAAACCTCATTGTGTGGGTGGGTACGCCGCCCTCGTCCAGGGAGCTTGCGGGTAAGCCACCCCACTGCTCGCCGGCAGCCTCGACGACGTGCCCACGCTCGCGCATGGCGAGGGCCAGGTCCTCCACGTGTGGTGAATTGAAGGGCCCGAGGTAGAGGAGGCGCAGGCCGCGCGCGGGCTGCCCGCTCATGAGTGTCGCCCCGACGGGCGGCTAGGGTTGGCGCCGTGGGAGCCGCCGCAACGTTCCGTCGCGCCTGGCTGGGCGCCTTGCACCGCGCCCTGGGCATCTCGGCGATCAACCGGCGGCTGCTGCTCGCCGACCGCTGCGAAGAGTTGCTCGTCCAGTTTGGCGCCAGCGTGGGTGATGGCTGCGTCGTGCACGGCCCCCTCGTCGTCCACAACGCGGCGAACGATTACGGAAACCTCGAGATCGGCCGAAACGTGCACCTCGGCCGGCTCACGCTGCTCGACCTGGCCGAACGCCTGACGATCGAGGACGACGCGACCGTTTCAATGGGAGTGACCATCCTCACCCACTCTGACGTCGGCGAGCGCCCGCTGGCCGAGCGCTATCCCCGGAGAGCGCAGGCGATGCGCATCGGCGCCGGCTCGTGGATCGGAGCCAACGCGACGGTTCTCGCCGGCTGCGAGATCGGCGCGCGAGCCGTCGTCGCTGCGGGCGCGGTCGTCCGCGAGCCGGTTGCCGAGGACGCGACCGTCGGGGGAGTGCCTGCGCGGCCTCTCCCGCACAGCTAGCTCGACGCAGGCGCTCGCCACAGGCCAAGCAGGTGGCTACGAAGGAAAGGCAAGGAGCCAAGCGTGGTCGCCAGGAGCGCATGACCCCGTGTCAGCTGAGCCAGGTCGAACGCCAGTGCCTCCCGCCGCAGGAGCGTGGGCTCGCCGAACAGACGCTCGAGCTCGCGCTTGTCGAGAGCCACTGTTGGGGTCGCTCCTTTGCTGCGTCTGAGCGCCACCGGCTTCATGCCGCGCATGTCGAACGAGAGCAGCCAGCCACCTCCTGCCACGCGCCGCATCTCGCGCGCGACGGCGAGCCGCACCTCGTCGTCGAGGATCGAGGAAAGGCACGTGAACTGGGTGACGAGATCGAACTCGCCGTCGGCAAAGGGCAACTCGGTCGCGCTGCCGACGTGCAGCCGCAGCGTGGGGTAGCGCTCCTTTCCCGCGGCGATCCGGTCTTCCATCAGGTCGATGCCGTGGCATTCCTCCGCCCCGTACTCGCGGAGGCGATGCAGGAAGTAGCCACTGCCACAGCCGACATCGAGCACCTTCGCGCCGGCAAGAGAGACGCCCGCATCTCTCAGCGCCCGGAGCAGAGCTCGCTCGGCGCTGTGCATGTAGCTGACGTAGCCCGGATTGTCCCAGCGGTACGGGCTGCTCTGGGCGGCGTCCCTGGCTCGGTAGGCCTCGCGGATCCGGTCGAGCTCGACGTCGGTCACGTGGCGAAGACCTCGGGCGCCTGCTCGATCGCCTCGGCCGCCCGCTGGTGCTCCGCGAGCGTGCCGATGTCGAACCATTCCGCATCGTTCCGAAAAGCCGCAATCGGTTCGCCGGCGTCCAGGAGGCGCTGAACGAGGTCGGGAAACTGGTAGGGCTCTTCGGTCGGCACATGCGCAAGCGCTCGCTTGTCGTAGACGTAGATGCCCATGCTGACCTCGTAGTCGAGCCGAGGCTTCTCGCGGTAGGCGGTGATGCGTTCTCCTTCGATCTCGATCACGCCGAGATCGACGTCGACTCGCTGGGACCGGACTGCCACCGTCAGGGCCGCGCCGCTTCGTTCGTGGAAGTCGAAGAGGCTTCGGTAGTCGAGCGTCGTCAGAATGTCCCCGTTCATGGCGAGGAAGGTGCCGTCGAGGTCGGGGACGGCGCGCAGGGCGCCGGCGGTCCCGAGCGGCTCGTCCTCCCAGTGCCAGCGCAGCTCCAGGTCGTCCGGAAGCGCCGTCGCCTGGGAAAAGTAGACCTGGATCAGCTCGCCGAGATGACCCACGCAGAGGTCGATCTCTCGCACACCGCATGCGTACAGCCGTCGGAGGATGTGCTCCAGAATCGGCCGGTCGCCGACCGGAACGAGCGGCTTGGGCAAGATCGTCGTATATGGGCGGAGGCGCATACCCAGGCCCCCGGCGAGGATCACCGCCCTCATGGGCGACAGGCTACAGTCGCCGGGTGTCTGAGAGCGATACTGCAGGCGGGGTACGCTCATGCGGGTGACCACCGACCAACTCGCAGGAACACGGCCGGATGGCTTCGAGCAACGACTCGCCGGGCTGCGCCGGCTCGCGATCGTGCCAGCCTTGAACGAGGAGACCTCGATCGCGGGCGTCGTGGCCGAGATTCGAGCGGCCGATCCCGAATTCGAGGTGATCGTCGTCGACGACGGCTCGCACGATCGCACCGCGGAGGTTGCGGCTGCGGCCGGAGCGCACGTCGTCAGCCATCCGTACAACCTCGGCATAGGCGGCGCGGTGCAGACGGGTCTCCAATACGCACGAGATCAGGATTTCCAGGTCGCCGTCCAGGTCGACGGCGACGCCCAGCACGACCCGAGCGAGATTCCCAAGCTGCTCGCGCCGATCCTCGAGGACCGCGCCGATCTCGTCGTCGGCAGCCGCTTCCTCGGCGACGGCGACTACCGGCCGCCGGTCTCGCGTCTGCTCGGTATTCGTCTCCTCGCACGGATCGTCTCGCTGATCGTGGGGCAACGGGTCACCGACACGACCTCCGGCTTTCGGGCCGCGAATCGTCGCGCGATCGACCTGTTCGCCGCTGACTACCCTCACGACTATCCCGAGGTGGAGGCGACAGTCTTGGTCGTGCGCCATCGCCTGCGCATGGTCGAGGTTCCCGTGCGGATGCGGTTGCGGACGACGGGCAGCTCCTCGATCACGTTCCGAAGCTCTGCCTACTACATGTACAAGGTCTTGCTGGCCCTCTTCATCGGGCTCTTCCGCCGGTTCCCGACGCCTTTGGAGGAACAATGACACCACTTCGCGTCTCCATTGCCGCGGCGTTCGCCGCGATCGTGCTCCTGCTCGTCGTCTTCGAGCTGATCCGCAGCCGTCGCCTTCAGGAGCGGTACGCCATGCTCTGGCTGCTGACCGGGCTCGTCGTGCTCGTCCTGGCGGTCTGGCGTGATGCCCTCGGGAGTCTCGCCGACCTCGTTGGGATCGCCTATCCGCCCTCCGCGCTCTTCATCTTTGCGGCCTTCTTCATCTTGTTGCTCCTCCTCCATTACTCCACGGTGATCTCGCGCCTCTCGGATCAGAACCGGATCCTGGCCCAGCGGCTCGCGTTGCTCGAGACGCGGGTCAGCGATCCGCGCAGCGGTGACTGACGCCGTCCTCGTGACGGGCGCCGACGGGTTCGTCGGCCGGCATCTGCTTGCGCAGCTCGGCGAGCGCGCCGTGCCGGCGGTGGCCGACGTAACGGAGCCGGATGCGGTTGCGGCGGCAGTGCAGGAGGCCCGGCCTCGGTCGGTTGTCCACCTGGCGGCCCAGTCCTCTGTAGCCGCGTCTTGGGAGGACGCGATCGAAGCTTGGAGGGTCAACGTGCTCGGGACGGTGGCCGTGCTGGAGAGCGTCCGCCGCGAGGCGCCCGGCGCTCGCGTGCTCGTCACCTCCACCGGGGAGGTCTATGGCCGCGCCGACACCCTGCCGACCCCGGAGTCGGCGCCCGTCGCGCCCGTCTCTCCCTATGCGGCGACGAAGGCGGCCGCCGAGGTCGCATGTGCGCAGTTCGCCCACACCGGCGGCGACGTCGTCGTCACACGCGCCTTCAACCACGAGGGGCCCGGGCGGGACGAGCGCTTCGCGATCGGCTCGTGGACGCGCCAGATTTCCCGGCTCGAAGCGGCAGGCGGCGGGACGCTGGAGGTCGGTGACCTCGAAGCGAGGCGAGACCTCACCGACGTCCGTGACGTCTGCCGCGCCTACACGCTCCTGCTCGACTCCGGCGTCGAGCCAGGTCAGTACAACGTTGCGTCGGGCCGCGCCGTCTCGATGGCAGAGGTGGTCGAGCTACTCGTGTCGCTCGCCCGCTGTCCCGTCGAGGTCGAGCAGCGGCCCGAGCGGATGCGGCCCGCCGAGATCCCGGTGCTCTGCGGCGATCCGTCGAAGCTCGAGCGGGCGACCGGCTGGAAGCCCGAGATTCCCCTCGAACAGACGCTCGCGGACACACTCGAATATGCGCGCAAGTCGCTCGTCGAATCCGGATCGGCAAGGTAAGTCGTGCGACTACGCAGGCGCGAAGCGTCTGAGAGCCCCCTGAGCTACAACAAGCTCTGCGAGCTCGCCGACTTCGGCCGGCCCGAGCTTGTGTCCTACCTGCGGGAGATCTATCCCACCGAGGCGCGGCGCGGCCAGAACCCGCTCGCGGGCCGCGAGGACCGGAAGTACTGGGAGGTCGCGATGGCGGCGCGCACGCTGAGCGACTTCGGTGCGGCCGACGAAAGCTCCGAGGTGCTCGGCGTCGGCGCGGGGACCGAGCGGACGATCTTCTGGCTCACGACCCGAGCCCGCCGGGTTTTTGCGACCGACCTCTACCTGGATCCCGGCGACTGGGAACGGACGGCGAAGGGCTCGATGCTGGCGAGCCCGGGCGAGCACACGTCGAATCCGTGGAATCCGCGCCGGCTGGTCGTCCAGCATATGGACGCGCTCGATCTCCTCTACGAGGACGAGAGCTTCGACGGCATCTTCTCCTCGAGCTCGATCGAGCACTTCGGCGAGCTCGAGGACGTCGAGCGGGCCGCCGACGAGATGTTCCGCGTCCTGAAGCCCGGTGGCATCCTCAGCCTCTCGACGGAGTTTCGCGTGAAGGGCCCTCGACCGGGACTGCCGAACGTGCTCATGTTCGACGAGGGCGAGCTGGCGAAGTTCATCGTCGGCGACCGTACGTGGCAGCTCGTGTCGGAGCTCGACCTGCGGCTCTCCCCGAAGACGAGGGACTCGGCGCAGTCCTTCAGCCTCGCTGCAGCCGACGTCGTCGCGGGGCGGTCAGGCTGGTCGCACTATCCTCACCTCGTGCTCTATGAGGGCGAATACATCTGGACGAGCGTGCACCTTGCGCTTCGTAAAGCCGACTATGCTCGATCCCCTGTCGCTGAGGAGCGGACATGAGCCCTGAACGACGCGCGCTCATCACCGGGATCACCGGGCAGGACGGCTCCTACCTCGCCGAGATCCTGCTCGAGAAGGGGTACGAGGTCTACGGGATGATTCGCCGGTCGAGCTCCTTCAACACCGCCCGGATCGACCACATCTTCGGCGATGTGGAGCTCGTGTTCGGCGACCTCTCCGACGGCTCCGTCCTGAACCAGCTGATGCGCACAATCCGCCCGGACGAGGTCTACAACCTCGGTGCGCAGAGTCACGTACGCGTGAGCTTCGATGTGCCGGAG